>JGI12048J13642_10054198_pt1 | contig 60882 bp, 52 predicted proteins | sample ElkSlonscriptome_16_FD_13642 | JGI IMG/M metagenome (IMG submission 13642)
CTGGAGCCTCCTCTTCCGGAGCCTCCTCTTCTGGAGCCTCCTCTTCTGGAGCCTCCTCTTCTGGAGCCTCCTCTTCTGGAGCCTCCTCTTCTGGAGCCTCCTCTTCTGGAGCCTCCTCTTCTGGAGCCTCCTCTTCTGGAGCTTCTTGTTCAGGAACTTCTTCTGGAACTTCCTTTTCGGCAGATTCGCTTTCGAGCACCGCCTCTTCAGGGTCAGTTTCTTCCAGATCTGCCGGTGACGATGCTTCGCGCCCCTCGAATTCGGCGAAGTCTTCTCCAGGCTCCGGCTTCTCGGCCGCTTCGCCGAACCACGGTGTCTGTGGCGTCTTGTCGTGTTCCGCTTCCCTGTGCAGATCCGAAATCAATGCGCGCGCTTGCGACGCCAGCGGCTCGGTATTGAAGTGGTCCGTGGACACAGCCTGCCTCTGCAGCCGCTCCAGACGCTTGCCCAGAAGCGCGCGCAGATTCTCCATCAGTTCCACCGACGCTTCACCGGCATCGACATCGATATCCAGCACTTCCTGCAGGTACTCTTCGATCAGTTGAAGACTCTCGGCCTCGTCTCCAATCGGCGCCAATCGCAGGGTGCCCTTGATCGTGTGAACTGCACGGATCAGGTCACGGTCCACGTCGGCCGGCCAGCCATGTTGCCGGCTGGTTTCAATCCAGCGATCAATCGTTTCGAGATGATCGTTGATCTCCTTGATCATCAATTGGATCAACGTCGAATCGAGACCCTCAAGCTCGGGCAGATCGCTCTCCTCACCAATTCCGGCCACACGGCCAACTAGCGAATCGATGTTGTCTGCGTCTTGCTCGGCGGATTCACCAACCAATTCGGCGCGCAGGCCGGGCAGCGCCTCAATGGCATCCCCAACCAGGTCGGCAACCTGCTCGGCACTGTACTGGCCATCGAGGGTCTGGTTAAGCAGTTGCTCTATTTGCCAGGCAAACTCGCCGATTCGATCGGCACCGGCCATTCGCCCTGAACCCTTCAGGGTATGGAATGAACGTCGAATCTCGGTCAGCATTGACTGATCTGTCAACTGCGCGCGCCATTCCGGAAAACGTTGTTGGAGCGACGCCAGCTCTTCGTCGAATTCTTCGAGGAATATTGACCTCAGATCGAAGTCTTCGCCGTCGAGCGCCGAGCCCGTCGTCGGAGCGGGTGCCTCTGCTTCCGCATCATGCCCGTCATCATGACCATCTGATTCCAGTCCTTCGGGCGCATCGGGCTCATCCGAAGCCGATTCGAAGTCTGCGACTTCCGGCCTCAAAGGTTCGACAGGTGCCTGTTCGGGCAGCTCGGGGCCCGGGTCGCGCGCGCTCGCAGAGAAATCTGGCGACGGCTTGAAGTCGATGGATAATGGCACTTCGTCTGCAGATTCCGAATCTTCTTCGCCGCGGGCTGCGATCTCGTCCTCTTCCGCCCCGGCGGAATCTCCTGTTCCGGTCCCGGCTTCGACGCCGCCTCCCTCTTCGGAGAAATCGTCGAAATCGATAGACAAGGGCGTCTCTTGTTTTGCATCCTCGTCTTCTGCTTTCTGGTCTTCGACTTCGTGCGGTTGTTCGGGACCGTCTGTTTCGCGATCTGGCGTATCGGATTCGTCCGTCAGTGACGATTCATCCGTGCCGAACCCGTTTTCGTCTCCGACCGCTTCTTCGGAGGCAGCGTTGGAATCGATGGACCAGCGATCATCGTCGCTCGCGGCGTCCGGTTCGATGTGCGACGGCTGATCGCCGTCCACGGCCGTTGCTTCATCAGCCATTACTTCATCAAAGGGTGATTCCGCTTGGGATGACATCGGAGCTTCTATTTTTTCTGCCGACGCTTCTTCCACCGCTTCGCCCGACGCTTCGGACTCGCTGAGGTATCCCAGTTCAAGTAGGCGATTGCGCGCATCGTGCAGGTACTCGGACCCGCGTTCGTCCAGACGCGTCAGGCTGTCGAGATAGAACTCAACGACGACCAGCGCTTCGGCAAGCGCGTCCAGTCGCTCCGGGTCCGCGCCGGAGGTTCCGTCGCGACCCATTTCGTCGTGGACAAATGCCGCACTGGCCTCGAGCATCTCACCTGCTATCGGCTGAGCGGCCATATGCAGCACACCGGCGACTCGACCCAAGATGCGAATCGCCTGTTCAACGCCATCGGCCATCGTCTGGCCGCGATGGACCTGATCAAGCAGGTGTTTGGCCTGGCCCAGATCGTCCAGCGACTCTCTGAGGACTTGCCGCATGACACGGCGGTGCTCGGCCTTGGGCAGGTGCTGACCATCGCCCTCCAGCAGATCGGATTCAGGTGCTTCACCCAGGTAAAGGACACATTCGTCGAGTTCGGATTCGACCAGCAGCAATGCACGGGCGACGTCCAGCAAGACCGGGTTTTCGGGGTCGGCGGTAAGCTCACCGAGCCTATCAGCCTGCTGCCGTACGCGCTGCTTGAGCCGGTCAAGACCAAGCATGCCCAGACTGTCGGCTACTGAGCGAAGCAGCCCGGCCTGTTCGGTAATGGCCGGTCTTTCGATATTGTGACCAAGCAGGAATTCATTGAGCGTATCCTTCACGTTGTTCAGTTCGCCGCGCGCCGCCTCAGCGATGGCCGTGAACAGTTCGCGATTGCGGCCTGAAAGAACGCTGCGGGCGCGCTCCAGATCAATGGCTTCGACGCGTTTTTGGTCGGTCGCCGATCGAATTTCATCGATCTGCAGGCATCCCGGCTCGGCTGCCTGCAAATCCTCGAGCAGGGAAAGTGTCACCGCGTCGGACAGCGCTAGCCCGGCGCCATCTTCGTCATCATCTTCAGCAATTCGCCCAAGCAACTGGTCCAGCGATGCGAGATGGGCCTGGATTTTCGGTCCCGGCCTGAGCTGACCGCCGGCCAGTCCCTTGAACACCGCCTCGCCGACCCTCCCGAGACGTCGCAGCTTCATTTGGGGTGCCTGCTGAATCGCGTGCGTGAAACCGATTAGTCCATCGATATCGCCGGAATTTTTCAGCCAGTCGCGCAGGGCGCGCTGATATCTGCGACGCAGGTTTTCGATATCGAGCGCTACATACTCACCGTTTTCCTCATCGTTGAGGGCTTCGATGCCGGTGACTGCGGTGGGTCGCGCCAGCGGATCCAGCCCTGCCGCCGAATGCGTGCGCTCGATGAATTCGGCAAGCACTTCGGGCGCGTCCGGCGCACCCGTTTCCAGCCGTTCAAGGTAATCGGGCAAAATAGCGATGCTTTCAAGCAGGACCATGGCTGTTTTCGGATCCGGCTCATCGATTACGTTCAATGCCCGGCCAAGCGACTCGACCAGGTCGGCGGCCCCCGACACACCCAAAGCTTCGAGCGTTCCTGCAAGTTTGCGCGACACTGCACGTGCCTGATCGAGGTCCGGCGCACTGTCATCGGGCTCCCCCGCCCAGGCTTCAAGTGCCTGGCGCATTTCGTCGCAAAGCGCGACCAGATACGGGCGGGTCCACTGAATTCCCTGGGCGCGCGCGGCCGACGAACTGTTCAGCATGCCGACCTCACTTGCGGTAGTTCAGGCGAGTGAAAGTGATTAGCATCGCCTCGGCTCAACCCTGATCTTCGGGCAACTTGAAATCGGAAACCGAATCTCGCAGGTCGCGAACCAGATCGGCAAGGCTGACCACGGACTTGGCAGTTTGACTGGTGCCTTCCGAGGTCTGCACCGATACGTCCCTGATCGAGTTCATCAGGCGCGCGATCTTGCCCGCGTTTTCGGACTGCTTCTGAGCCTGCTCCGAGATGTCCTGAATCAGACGGGCAAGGTCATTCGACACCTTCTCGATGGATTCCAGCGCCTCGCCGGCATCTTCAGCAGTACGCGCGCCGGTGACCACCTGCGATGTTGTGGTTTCCATCGACGTTACCGCTTCCGAGGTGTCGGACTGAATCGTCTGTACCAGCGTTTCGATTCTTCGAGTCGCATTGGTCGCGCGTTCAGCCAGGCGCTGGACTTCATCCGCCACAACCGCAAACCCGCGACCGGCACCCCCGGCCGATGCAGCCTGGATGGCCGCGTTCAACGCGAGCACGTTGGTCTGTTCTGAAATGCCGTTGATCAGTTCGACGATATCGCCGATCTCCTGCGATGACTCACCCAGGCGTTTGATTCGCTTGGATGTGTCCTGAATCTGGTCGCGAATCTGGTCCATACCCGAAATTGTCTGGCGCACCATGTCGGCACCCCGGTTCGCGATCTGAACCGAATTTTGCGCAACATCGGCAGATTCGCTGGAGCGCCGGGCCATTTCGTCGAACGACTTGGCCATTTGGTTGACGGTGTCGGTGGCGACGCGGATTTCGCTCGCCTGATGCTCGCTGGCCTCGGCAAGCTGGGTCGTCGTGGCTTCGGTTTCCTGGGCCTGCGCCGCCACCTGGCGGGCGGTCGAGTTCACGCCCGACACAAGGTCGCGCAATGCCTCGACAGCAAAGTTGACCGAATCGGCGATGGCACCAGTCACATCTTCAGTAACCGTCGCCTCGACGGTCAGATCACCGTCGGCGAGCGAACTCATTTCGTCGAGAAGCCTCAGAATTGCTTCCTGGTTGCGCTGATTGACCTTGGCTGTCTCGCGCGCGCGCCGACGCTGTGCGATGTACAGATTGAGACCGACCAGGAACAGCACCAGCACGACTGCAACGGCCAACGCAATGCCGGCGACCAGGGATGGCCACAGGCGTCCTTCACCGAGGGTCGCGTACTCATCGGCCAGCGCGTTTGCCTGACCCGTCAATTCCTGAGAGTCCAGAAAAATTTCATCGGCGGCCTCGCGGACCTCGAAAAGATCAGACGAGCCAGACAGAATCGTGTCGACATCGATTTTCACCTCTTCGAACACCGGCTGAATTTCAGCCAACGCATCGAGCACCTGCTGGTTGCGCACTGCCGGAATGTTCAGTTCTTCGTTGCCAAGCAGCAGACCCTGAAGAACCTGATCGAAAAGTTCGGCCTCACGACTGAAGGCGTCGGCAGCGGTGATTGCCGCACCGCCGCCGCCAAGGATTTCGCTTACCCGGCGAAGCATGCGATCAGCCAACACCAGCTGGCGACTGGCCAGATAGATCTGCCCAGTGGGCGTGCCGGTCTGAATCATGGTTCTAACGGCCTCATCGGATAATCCCTGGAGGCGCGGGATATTGGTCGCAAAAGCTGCCGCGGCGTCGGCGAGATCGAGAACAAGCTGCGAGCGGGTAAGAATTCTCTCGGCTTCTCCATCGATGCCCTGCCAGATCTGCTCAAGCGTGGATAGACTGTCGTTGACCGATGGCGGTGAAGGCGGAAGATCGGTTTCAGAGTTGCCGTTGCGTAATTGACTTATCGATTCGGCGATGATTTCACGCGTGCTGGCGAGCTCGTCGAATGCATCGAAGTTGCCCACAGCGGCTTCCCCGGCCGCCTTGGCAAGCTGTTGCGCGCGCACCTGAATTTCAGTCGTCAACGCAAGGTACTGAGCTTCCTGTGCATTGCGCTGGTTCAGCAAAAAGAAATTCAGTGAAACGGCGCCCACCAGGCCGACCAGAACCAGGAACAACAACACCTGGAACGGTGACAGTCGGCGCTCGAGAATTGGGGTTGCTTTGCTGCTCATGCCTTGGCCTCTCGATTCAATGGCTCATTCGAACCTGTTTCGCAAACTTGTTCTCGCAATTCTGTTGCCGGGCTTTGCCGGCACAACATCGATTTCGCCGTCATGCCGATCCGTCCAGAAATGCCGGATCGGTCATCAGCTGGTTAACGCGAAAACGCCCCCAGCGCTCCTCTCCTTGAGGAAAGACCTGGTCGACGAGTCCTTTCAATGCGTCGTCTTCAGGCGCTTCCTCGACCATATCCGGAATGCTGAAGTGACGCTGACCGAAGACCTCATCGACGATAAGACCGAGAAATCGACCCTGCAGTCTTGTCAGGACCAGCCGGGTTCGTGCGGTGATGGGCGTGCGCGAGCCGTAAAGGAACCAGCCCAGATCGACAATGGTGACGAGGTTTCCACGTACGCTGGCCATTCCAAGCAACCAGTCGCGCGAACCAGGTACCGGCGTCGCTTGCGGAAGCGGCAGAATTTCATCGACCTCGGTGATGCCCAGGGTCAGGCGGTGGGCGCCCAAACGGAATACCACGCCGTCCCACGTGTTGTCCCGATCGCGCTGTGACGACCCGCTGGCATCGTGCGCAATGCTTCTGCGCTCGAAATCTTCCAGCAGCTCAAACAGGGATTTGACTGATCTGCTTACCATCTGGACCTATCGATCCTCCCTTTGACTGATGATCGCCCGATTCCAACGGACTGACTCCCCTATCCGGTGCCGCCTCAGCGGCCCGGGCTCTCGCTGTAATTCGTGTCAAGCGGCGCTTTTGGAACGCGCCTTTTCTCGAACTGCTTCCAGCAATTCATCCTTTGTGAAAGGTTTGGTCAGATAATGATCCGACCCGACGATTCTTCCACGCGCCTTGTCGAACAACCCGTCCTTGCTGGTCAGCATGATCACCGGCGTCGAGCGGAAGTCGTTATTGTTCTTGATTATTGCGCAGGTCTGATAACCGTCCAGGCGCGGCATCATGATGTCGACAAAAATCAGGTCCGGATGGTGCTCATGGATGAGCGACAGCGCCTCGAATCCATCGTCGGCAGTCAGCACTTCGCAGCCTTCGCGCCCGAGCATGGTTTCGGCCGACTTGCGGATCGTCCGGCTATCGTCGATCACCATGACCTTGAGCCCTTCGAGCCCCGGGTCAGACACGCCATTACCGTTGTCAATATATTCGTCGCTCATTCCAACCGCGCTTTATCCGAGAGTGCCACTGGTTATAGTACCTTCTTTTATACCAAGTCTAACCCTTTGAAACAATTGAATCCAGTGCAGATTAAGCTTTTTTCCAGGCGGCCGTTGTCGCACGCACTGATAAACTTCGTACAGGACGACACCATGGAGAGAATAGTGTGATGGAAGCCGCAGTTGTTTGCATAATGGATGACTTAAAGCTCATCAAACCCGAAAAGGATACGACCTTTGCACTATTGCTTGAGGCTCAAAAACGTGGGCTGGACGTCCTGTATGCCAACGAAACCGATCTCGCACTCGCCGGCGGCGAATGCATGGCACGGCTTAGACGAATCCGACTGTTCGATGATCCCGAACACTGGTTTGAAGTCGATTCCGAGACGACGCGAGCGCTCGGTCGGGGCGACCTGGTATTGATGCGCTGCGATCCGCCGGTGGACGATGGCTATATCTACGCCACCATGATGCTGGACCGCGCCGAAGCTCGTGGGGCGCGAATTGTCAACCGCCCGAACGCACTTCGCAACTTCAACGAAAAACTATCCATTGCGCGTTTTCCGGAGTTGACGCCGGCGACCCGTGTCGCGACCGATCCGGCGAGCCTTCGTGAATTCGTCGGCAAACACGAGCGCGCAGTCGTCAAACCTCTGGACGGCATGGGCGGACGCGGCATCTTCATGGTCGGCAAGGACGATCCAAACGTAAACGTAATCCTAGAAACCCTGACCGGCGACGGAACACGACCGGCGATGGCGCAGGAGTTCCTGCCAGGGATTGCCGAAGGCGACAAGCGCATTCTTATGGTGCACGGACAGCCCGTGCCCTATGTGCTCGCCCGCATTCCCGGCGGTTCCGACTTCAGGGGCAACCTGGCGCGCGGCGGTCGCGGTAAAGGCATGCCGATCAACGACGACGAGCTTCGAATCGCGCATACCGTCGGTCCGGTACTGGTCGATAACGGCATCGAATTCGCGGGCCTGGACGTTATCGACGGCAGACTGACAGAAATCAACGTCACCAGCCCTACCTGCGTTCGTGAACTCGATGCGCAGTTCGGTATCAATATCAGTGGAATGCTGTTCGACGCACTCGGCAGGCAATGACGACCACGGCAGTTGCATCGACACGGAAAGAGACCGAGACGCTGGCACTGGCGCTGCTGCTAGCGCTGGCACTGCACGTGGCCGTCATCACGCAGCTGCATTTCGACTGGATTAACGCCACAATCGAATCGCGCGCGCCGGACCTGGACGTGGTTCTGGTCGATTGGGCTGGAGAGCAGCCCCCGGAAAAAGCCGATTTCCTCGCCCAGGCCAATCAGACCGGAGGCGGCGAAAATCCGGAGCTGGAGCGCCCGACAGCGCCACCGCCAAACGAGTCCCCGGGCAATCCTGAGCCGGTGCCGCAATTGTCCGCCCAACCCCGGGAAAAAGCCGATCCCGCAGCGCAGACCGTGCTTGCTCGCGAGGTCGAGCGTGCGGACTTCACCCAGCCCCGGCGCCCGCCGGCCGAGGAAAAAGCGCTGCCCGATGCCAGCCAGCTGCTGCGGCAGGCGACAACGATCAGCCAGGCAGCACCGGATCCGTTGGCGTTCGAGCGCATCGTGCCCAAGCGTCCGCGGCGCAAATTCATCACGGCCAACACGCGCGAACATCTTTACGCCAGTTACATGCGTGCGTGGGTTGCGAAAGTCGAGCGCGTCGGCAACATGAATTATCCGGAACTGGCCAGACAACGCAACCTGGAGGGCAGCCTGGTGCTCGGTGTGGACGTGCTTGCCGACGGCTCGATTGAGCGCGTGCAGGTTTTGCGCTCTTCCGGCTACGACCTGCTCGACGAGGCCGCTGTACGCATCGTTCGCCTGGCCGCCCCGTACGCGGAATTGCCGCCGGACGTTCGCGAGGAGACCGACGTTCTCACCATTACCCGGACCTGGCAGTTTTCGGCCCGCACGGGCTTGAACTAAGTTTATTTGTTCAGCCGCTGGGTCGCGGCTGAACTCGTCGTTTGCGGCTCAGGTCCGCAAACGCCTCCGCTTCGCGCTGGCGCTGGACGCGCCGACTGCGGGATGTTGCTGGTTCCGGACAAAGGCGCGGGCCGCGGCTGAGCTCATCGTTGGCGGCTCAGGTCCGCGCTGATCGCGGGAAGCAAGCCGCAGGCGGCGCGGTCACCTTGCATCTACGGCGGTTAAACCCGATATAGCGGATTTATTGAAAGTCTTCGGAGTATCATTGGGAACGTGAGCTATTTCGACCAACAACTTCTGATCGCAATGCCGGGTATGCAAGATCCGAATTTCGATCATGGCGTGACGCTGATGTGCCAGCACAACGACGAAGGCGCGCTGGGTATCACGATCAATCGCAGTTCGGACCTGACCCTGATCGACGTGCTGAATCAGCTCGATATCGAATGCGATGACGAAAGCATCGCCAACCAGCCGGTGCTGCAGGGTGGGCCGGTACAACAGGAACGCGGTTTCGTGCTTCACTCGGACGACGGTCAGCACGACGGCCGGACCGATGGGCGCGGCAGCGGACCCTGGGAAGCCACTACGCGGGTTGCGCCGGGCGTCATGGTCACCACGTCGCGCGACATCCTGGAGGCCATTGCCGAGCATCGCGGACCGTCGAAGTATGTCGTGGCGCTGGGCTACGCCGGCTGGTCGCCGGGACAGCTCGAGGACGAGTTGAAAGACAGCGCCTGGCTTAATACCGCGGCCGATTCGGCGATCATTTTCGATTCGCCGATTGCCGATCGCTGGACGCGCGCCGTGGCTTCTCTGGGTATTGACGCGACCTCGCTCCAGCCCATCGGCGGGCATGCCTGACCACGCTGCATCGATCGTAGTTCTGGGCATAGACTTCGGCGCGCGCCGCATCGGCCTGGCCACCGGCAACACGTTGACCGGAACCGCACGGGCGCTGAACACCATTCATCATGACGGCTCGCCGGCACAGCAAATCGATGCGATCATCGACAGCTGGAAGCCGGGATGCATCGTCGTCGGCCTGCCGCTGGCCGCCGACGGCGCCGAGACCGAAAGCAGTCGTGCCGTCCGCCGGTTCGCCGAAGAGATCCAGGCTCGCCATCCCGAACTCGTGATCGATTTCCAGGACGAGCGCTATAGCAGCCGGATCGCAGATGCCCAGTTTGTCCAGGCGCGACGCAACGGCCAAGCCCGTCGGCGTGATGCCCGAAACCTCGATAGCGTCGCCGCCGCGATTATTGTGGAATCCTGGCTGGAGGCGCACAGAACGGCCGACCCGTCTGCGCTCCCGTCTGCAGACCCATCGGGGCTTGCGTCGTGACCCGCCACCTCCTCGATATTGCGCAGCTGGATGATGACGACATCATGGCGCTGCTGGCTCGCACCGGCAAACTGGTCGGTGGGGCGTGTTGCAGCAATCGGTCCGGCGCCGTTGCCAACCTGTTTCTCGAGCCCAGCACGCGCACCCGCGTTTCATTCCAGATGGCGGCCCGCCGGCTCGGCCTGGACGTGATCAACATAGAGCAACAGCACTCATCGGCCAGCAAGGGTGAAAGCCTCGCCGACACCGGCCGCACGCTGGCAGCGATGGGCGTGCGTTCGATCGTGTTGCGTCATCCCGAGAATTTTGCTGCCCGCGAGTTGGCCACCGCACTCGAAGGCATCGATGTCGGCATCGTCAACGGTGGCGACGGCCAGCACGCCCACCCGAGCCAGGCCCTGCTCGACGCGGCGACACTCATGCATTCCGGCTTCGAATTGACGGGACTGAAGCTGGCGATCATCGGCGACATCCGGCATTCGCGCGTGGCGCGGTCCGACGTCGTCTTGTTTTCGCGCCTGGGCGCGGCCGAAATCCGGATCGCCGGCCCCACCGAGTTCCTGCCGGACCCGGACGAGCTGCCCGAGGCCACACGCGTAAGCGATATCGAGACGGCCCTGGACGGCGCCGACGCGGTCATGTGCCTGCGAATCCAGCGCGAACGAATGATGGCAGGCGGCTATCCCGACGGCCCGGCATTTCACCGCTGCTGGGGTCTGACGGCCGAGCGTGCCGCGGCGATGCCCGGCCACGCCCGAATCCTGCATCCGGGACCGGTCAACCGCGACGTCGAGATCGACGCTGAGCTGGTCGACTCACCGCGTTCGCTGATCCTCGAGCAGGTGAGAATCGGCGTCCACCTGCGAACCGCGCTCTACGAGTGGTTGATCCACCCTGACTGATCGCCATATCCCAATACGTATTCTTTTCTCTCAGGAACTCGATGGAAATGATCGAAATTATCGTCAACGGCGAACCGCTATCGCTGCCCGAAAGCGCGACCGTCGACACGTTGCTCGAGCGGCTCGGCCACTCAGGAAAGCGCGTGGCAGTCGAGCGAAACGGTGAAATCGTGCCGCGCAGCGTCCACGCTGAACAGCAAATCCAGGCGCGGGACAGGATTGAAATCGTACACGCCATAGGCGGAGGGTGAATACCGTGCAGCAGGATCGTGCAATTCGACAGACTCAAGACGCCGCCCAGGACGCCGACACGCCACTTGTCATCGCAGGCCGAAGCTATCGATCGCGCCTGCTGACCGGCACGGGCAAGTACCGGGACCTTGAACAGACACGCCTGGCCACCGAGGCCGCTGGGGCCGAAATCGTGACTGTTGCCATCCGGCGCAGCAACATCGGACAAAACCCGGACGAACCCAGCTTGCTGGATATCCTGCCTCCGGACCGCTACACCATCCTGCCCAACACGGCAGGCTGCTACACCGCCGCTGACGCGGTCCGGACCTGCCGTCTGGCGCGCGAGTTGCTCGATGGACACAATCTGGTCAAGCTCGAAGTGCTGGGCGACGAAAAGACGCTGTTCCCGGATGTCACGGAAACGCTGAAGGCGGCCGAGACGCTTATTTCCGAGGGCTTCGATGTCATGGTCTACACCAACGACGACCCGATTCTGGCGCGCCGTTTCGCAGAGATGGGCTGCTGCGCCGTCATGCCGCTGGCCGCCCCGATCGGATCGGGACTGGGTATCCAGAACCGCTGGAACATTCTGTCCATCGTCGAAGAAGCCAGTGTGCCTGTCCTGGTCGATGCCGGTGTCGGCACCGCCTCGGACGCAGCCATCGCGATGGAGCTGGGCTGCGACGGCGTGCTGATGAACACCGCCATCGCCGGTGCCCGCGATCCGGTAGCCATGGCGCGCGCCATGCGGCTCGCGATCGAGGCGGGCCGTCTGGCCCATCGCGCCGGCCGCATCCCGCGCAAGCGCTACGCCTCTGCATCATCGCCCATCGACGGCACCTTCTTCTGATGACCGAAGAAACCGAGGCATGCCGTTCGTCGGCCGCTTCGGCCGAGCGCCACCGTCGCCGCGTGCGCAGCTTCGTGCGCCGGCCCGGTCGGCTAACGCCGGCCCAGCAACGCGCCCTCGAGGAGTTGCTGCCCGAGTTCGAGATTGCGTCTGACGCGGCCGATGCCTCGAGCGCGTTCGCGCATCAGCAACCGCTGGTTGTCGAGATCGGATTCGGCAACGGCGAGGCGCTGGCCTGGATGGCGGCCAATGAGCCGGACAAGAACTTCATCGGCATCGAGGTTCATGAACCCGGTGTAGGAAGACTGCTTCGCGGGATTCAGGACAAGAAGCTTGAAAACGTGCGCGTGGCCGTGCGCGATGCGGTCGACGTATTGAGCGGCCAGGTGGCCGCCGGCAGTTTGAGCGAAGTGCGTATCTATTTTCCCGACCCGTGGCCCAAGAAGCGCCATCACAAGCGCCGCCTGGTGCAGGCCGGTTTCATCGATCTGCTGGCCGGGCGCATGCGCCCGGGCGGATTGCTGCACCTGGCGACGGACTGGCAGCCCTACAGCGAATGGATGCTCGAACAACTCGAGCCCAACCCGCACTTCGAGAACCTCGGAACGCCGTTCGTGGCGCGCCCGGAATGGCGGCCGCAAACGCATTTCGAGAGGCGAGGCGAGCGCAAGGGACACCCCATCACAGACTTGCTGTATCGGCGTGTTTGAGGTTGACTCACCGGCATCGGATAGAGTATAAAGCCGTGGTGCCTACAAAATTTTAACAATGCGGCACGGTTTAATTCGCCGGGAGGAGCACTGTCCGGTTTGGGGCAAAAAAGCGGCTTTCGGGCCGCTTTTTTTGTTTATTTATGCAGCCGCAGCACCTCGGCCGCATTCGCTGCTTGCGGCGCGGGCCCGCTTCGCGCTGGCGCTGGACGCGCCGATTGACCTGCTCGGTCTTCGCCCCCATAATTCAGGCATAGCAGTCGCCGATGGATGCCCATGAATCAAGACGAACCGATTGAATTTACCGATTCCGCCGCGCGCAAGGTCCGCGAACTGATTCTTGCCGACGGCAACCCTGAAATGAAATTACGCGTTTACATCACCGGCGGCGGTTGTTCGGGATTCCAGTACGGGTTTACTTTCGACGAGAAAGCCGACGAAGACGACATCAGGGTCGAGCGCAGCGGCGTGGAATTGGTGGTCGATCCGCTGAGCTTCCAGTATCTCGAGGGCGCGGAAGTCGATTACAGCGAATCGCTTCAGGGGGCGCGCTTTATCATCCGTAATCCGAACGCGGCCACCACCTGCGGCTGCGGCTCGTCGTTTGGCGTTGCGTGAAGTCATGACGCCGTGTTTTTCGCCGGAGCCGGCGATGAACAAGACCGTTGCAACCGAAGTCTCTCACTCCCCGGCTTGAAGATTCTTTCGCTACTGCTGGCCTTCGCCGCCAGCCACCACTGGCCTGCGGCATCCAGCCTGCGGCGCTTCGACTGGTTGCTCGCGGCACCTCTGCGCGCCAGCGGCCAGGGCCCTGCATGGCTCCCGGCCGCGATCCTCGCTGCTCTGTCGCTGGTGATCGGCAGCCTGGCGATGGGATTCGCAAATTGGCTGGCCGGTCTGTTCGGTCTTCTGGTGCTGGGCGTCGCCACTGTCGTCTATACCCTGGGACCCCAACACCTCGATCGCGATATCGCGATGGCCTCCAATCCAGCCGAGCCCGATAAGCAACAGGTCGCGCTCGAGCGGCTTTTGCTTGCGCCTGACTCCACCGGTATCGAGGCCGCCGCCGCATCGCTCCATGCTGCGCTGGGGCGCTGGTTCGGAATCGTTTTCTGGTTTGTTGTACTGGGCGTTCCCGGTGCATTGCTCTATCGCGGGCTGCGCGAAGCTCATCACTGCAGCGGTCTGAAAGCCGCCGAACGCACCTGGCTGGGTCGAGCATCGAGCTGGATGAACTGGCCGGTCGTGGCGCTGATGACCGTCGCGATAGCGCTGATGACCGATTACGACCGAGTCAAGGCCGTATTCGACGCACGCGAAGATCGATGGCAACTTCCGGCGGCGCTGCTCGATGATATTGCCCGCGCGTTGTGCGATCCGGCCGACAACCTTGCCGCCGGGCTCGCCGACGGAAGACGCCTCGCGTGGCGCGCGCTGGGTCTCTGGTTGGCCGTGCTCAGTGTATTGCTGCTGGCCGGACTGCTTTCCTGAAAGTAATCCAAACCCCGAGAAAGGACATTTGATGCGGAAGATTCTCCCTGCTTTTCTGTGTGCGCTTGCGACGACTGCCGGTGCCGATACCTGGATTCGCTGCGGCGACTCGGTCGACGTCGCCCAGGGCGCGCTTACCGGTCCGGTCACGCTTGTCGTTATTGATGATCGAATCGCGCGGGTGGTCGCAGATCACCCCGAGGTGGACGGCGGTGCCGAGTTGATCGACCTGTCGGGGTTGACATGCCTGCCCGGCCTGATGGATATGCACACCCATCTGACATCGGAGTCCAGCCCGACCAGCTATATGGAGGAATTCACCCTCAACGAGGCGGACGTCGCTTTTCGCTCGACGGTATTCGCCCGCCGAACGCTGGACGCCGGCTTCACCACGGTACGCAATGTCGGGGATTCCTACAACGCAAGCATCGCTCTGCGCAACGCCATCGATAGAGACCTGGTTTCGGGTCCGCGTATCTTCACGTCCGGCAAGTCCCTGGCGACGACCGGCGGCCATGCCGATCCGACCAACGGCTGGCGGTCGGATCTGATGGGCAGCCCCGGGCCGCACGCTGGCGTGCTCAACGGCGTGGCTGAGGCACGCGAAGCCGTGCGCCAGCGCTACAAGGACGGCGGCGACCTGATCAAGATCACGATCACCGGGGGCGTGCTGAGTGTCGCCAAGAGCGGGCTGGCACCGCAGTTCAGGCCGGACGAAGTTCAGGCCGTGATCGACACGGCACGGGACTACGGCATGCATGTGGCCGCGCATGCGCACGGCAAGGAAGGCATGATCCGAGCGATCACCGCCGGCGTCCATTCGATAGAGCACGGCACGATGATGGACGACGAAATCTTCGAGCTGATGATCGAACACGGCACCTGGTATGTGCCCACGATCATGGCCGGCAAATTCGTTGCCGAAAAGGCCGAAATCGACGGATATTTTCCGGATCTTGTGCGGCCCAAGGCTCGCAGCATCGGCCCGATGATCCAGAACACGTTCGAACGCGCCTGGAAGGCCGGCGTCAAGATCGCTTTCGGCACCGATTCGGGTGTAAGCATGCACGGCGACAACGCAATGGAGTTCGTATACATGGTCGAAACCGGCATGTCTCCAGCCGACGCCATTCGCAGCGCAACTGTCAATTCTGCCGAACTGCTCGGCATCGCCGACCGCGCCGGCGCCATCCGGGCCGGCAACTGGGCCGACGTGATCGCCGTATCAGGCAACCCTCTGGCCGACATCTCGCGGCTGCGAGAGGTGGCATTCGTGATGAAGGCCGGGCGCGTCTACAAGCGCGCCGCTCAACACAGCGACATGTGATCTGCAAAGCTGACGGGCCGCCGCCCGGCATTCCGGGCGGTGTGCTGAATCTCGAATTCCGGGCGCTGTTTCTCTTTACGGTCGCAGATGTTCATGTTCAGCGCGTGCTCAGTCGCCTGTCCCGGGCCCGACCACTGCCGTTCTCGCTATCTTCGTTGCCGCCGTCGGCGTATCCGCTCAGCTCCAGGTAGCCCCGCCCGAGAATTCGGCCGTCCTCGCCGTCGACAGTATCGATCACGTCGACGGCGCCTTCCCAGTAGCCTACGGTGGCGTACCAGCGCTGTGCATCGAACGCAGGGCGGACGTCAAATGCCAAGTCTTCGGCAGGCAGGCGCACACGCCAGGCGACCGGCCAGGACACGCCCTGACGGTCCTTCCAGCGCCTGATTTCGCTGAACTCGAAATCCTCTCGCCCAAGGATCCGGTAGCTGCCGTCTGACTCGACCAGTACACCGGCCGAAAAGCGTGACGCGCCACCGTCTTCGGTTCGCAGGCGATAGAGCATCAAGTCGCGACCATCGTCAAGCTGCAGCGCGAACCAGTCCCATCCGGCAATGCCCGGCCCGAGTTGACTTGAGCCCCATTCGCGGTCCAGCCACGCCAGACCGCTGACTTCGAAAGTATTCCCGTCCAGCTGCAGACGACCGTCGGCGCCCATGCGGGTCATCGAGTAATAGCGCGATGCATTGCCCTGAGCCGAGCCTTTCTGGCTGTAGCCGGATTCCCCCTGAAGCACGACCGGCTTGCGCGGCACGAGATCGAGCTCCAGCATACCCACGTCGAGCTGCGCGCGCAGGCGCCAGCCGTCTTCGACGCGGGTCACCGTCCAGTCGCGCAGCCACCACTCGTCGGCGGTCGCACCGGCCAGCCCCAGCGCGCCTCTGGCGAACCGTTCCTCGGAGATGAATCGTTCCCCGGCGACGTCGCTTACGGCCAGGTGAGCCATCCAGACCGCATCGCTGTCGAAGTCCGAGTCCAGTTGCGGTCCCGGCTCGACGGCAAAGCGAAAAAGCGTGAACTGAAATCCGTAGCGCTGTCCTGACCGGTCAAACAGGTTGCCGGTGAAATACCACCATTCGTTGCGATAGCCCGGGTGCATGGCATGATCGGCCGGAAACACCAGAGGCTCGGGCCCGGTCACCCGCTTGAACGCATCCGGCGCGGCGTTCAGCAACGCCGTGCCGCTGACGCCCGGTGCTGTCGGCGCGCGCTGATCGATGCGTTGTACGAGCCAGGCAATCGCGACAAGCGCAATCAGACCTGCCAGAACAATGTCTCGCATCATCGGCCCGCCCTCAGATGTTCGATCATCGGTCGGCGCCCGATGCGCCAGGCCGGGTAGAGGCCGGTCAGAGTGCCAAGAACTATTGCCACCGGCACCACCCATAACACCGGTTCGGCCGGAGGCAGACCGACAGACAGGCTCCAGCCGAAGGCGCGCGGCTGAATGAACAGCGACAGCGCGTAATGGATCAACACGGCCAGCGGCAGCGCGGTCGCCAGCGCCACAGCCGTCAATCCGGCCGATTGCACTGTCACCAGGCCGAATAGTCGCCCCGGCGACAATCCGAGGGCGCGCAGCGTGGCGTGCTCGCGCGAGCGTTCGAGTCCCTGTGCCAGCAGTGCACTGGTCAATGCCACCAGCGCGATCAGTCCGACCAGCATTGCCAGCGCCCAGGACACCCGAAAGGTTCGATCGAACACCGCCAGGCTTTCGCGTTGAATGCCTTCCGGCGTGATCCACTGGACCGTTCCGTCGAGTTCCAGGCCGTCGAATCGGCGACTGATCTGTTCGACCGTAATCGTCCCAGCCAGGTAGAGACCAACACTGTCCACTGCTTGATCGTCGAACGAACGACGATAAAAGTCTCCGCTCACCGCCACGAAGCCCTGCTCGGAACTGTAATCGCGAAAAACCGCGGCGACCGGCAGGCTCGCCGAACCGTCGGTCGTCGGCAGTCCGACGCTATCGCCCACTGCCAGATCCCGGCGCCGCGCAAACGGCTCGGACACCATTACAACCGTACCGGCGTCAAAACGCTGGCGGACGTCGGACAGACTGCCGTCCAGCAGTTCGAAGCCCGACCAAGCGCGCGCCGGAAGGTCGTAGGCGGTCAGCCGGGTACCGTCCGCCAGACGCGTTTGCCGCACCGATGAAAGCGCTTCGACGCCCTCCAGCACCGCCAGTCTTTCCACCTGCTCGCGCGCCAGCGACCGGCCTTCGAGCGAAACGTACATGTCGGCCTGAAGCAAACGGGTCACCCAGTCGTCGACGGCGCCGCGAAAGCCCAGAATCATCATGCCCATGCCGATGGCCAACGCCAGGGCGAGCGAGAGCGCGGCCAGCGCAGGCGACAAACGGCCGCGCGCCGTTTCCAGCAGCCGCAGCGCGCGTCCCGGCAACGTTGCGGCAATTCGGCGAGCCAGCGCCCCGATCAAGCCAAAGCCAATCATCGGGATCGTCACGATTACCCCGGCCAAAACCAGGAACAAGCCGCCAAGCGCCGCAACCAGGCCATCGTCCAGCGCAACCCAGGCGGCGCCGGCAACCACAAGCAGCGCCGACAGGGCCAGCACCAATCGCGCCGGAAGCACGTGAACTGCGAACGATCGGACCAGCCGGCCCGGCGGTATTTCCAGCGCCTCGCGCATCACCGGCAGGGTTACCGCCACGGCGGCCACAAGCGCGGCCCCCCAGATTCCCGCGTACAGCACGAGGTTAGGCTGCGCCGCGGCCGGCGGCAGCTGACCGTAAACTTCAGCAACGGGCGCGGCGATCAGACGGAGCAGCTGATCGGCCAGAACAGTACCGGCGACAAGTCCTCCAAGCGCGCCGAATGCGGCAATGATCAACACTTCTCCGATCAGGAGTCGCGCCAGCAGTGCGTGTGTCATCCCGAGCGCGCGCAGCAATCCAAACGTCCGGCGTCGCTGAACCATCAGGAAACTCAGTACGCTGTAGACCACAAACAGCCCGGTTGCCAGCGCGAGCAGACTCATGGCCGTCAGATTGGCACGCATTCCGGCGGTCAGCTGGCGCGCCGACGCACGCTGGCTGGATGCAGTGACAAGAAGCAGTTCTTTCCCGAGATTCGCGCGCAACCATTCTTCCGATTCCGGCGGTGCCAGCAGTTCCGACACCCAGCCACGCTCGCCGAGCATTGCCTGGGCCCGCGAGATGTCCATCAGCAAGCGCCGGTCCAGCCCCGGCCGGCCGCGAATGACGTCCGTCACGCGCACGCGCCGCTCGGATTCATCGAGGGTCAAGACAGCGTCGAGACCCACGCCCAGCAATGCCAGGGTGGAGGCGCTCACGACGGTCGATGGAACGCCGCCGGAGTCGTCGAACAGCGCTGTCGACAATCCTGATCTGCCGGAACCGGTCAGGGTCCGGATTCCGCTGAATGGATCGACGCCCACGACTTCCAGCCGCTGACCGTCGACGCGGACCGGTGCGCGGAGCACAGGCACCAGATCGGGCGCGCCGGGCTGCCGGGCAAGCCTTGCATAGCTTTCGACATCGAGCCGCCCTGACGGATGCCTGACGACAAGCGCTTGCTCCCCGACCAGTTCGGCCGACACCGCATCCAGCGATTCGACCAGCGCACCGCGCAGCAGCGCCACCCCGGTCACCACGGCCACACCTGCGGCAATGCCGATCAGGGCGAGAAGCACCTGTGACGGATGACGGTAAAAAAATGCGCGCGAAAGACGAGCCAGCATCAGGCTTCCTCCAGCTTCCCCGCCCTGAGTCGAACGCGGCGATCACAACGGGCCGCCGCCGTTTCACTGTGAGTCACCAGCACAAGCGCGCAACCGCGCGCATCGACGCTTTCGGCCAACACCTGCATGACCTGCTCCGCGCTGGCCTGATCGAGACTGCCGGTAGGCTCGTCGGCCAACAGCAGCGACGGTTCGTGTATCAACGCACGTGCGATGGCGACACGCTGTTGCTGGCCACCCGAGAGCTGGTCGGGACGCCGCTCCATCAGATCGGCGATTCCGAGCTCCCCGGCCAGACGCTTGATGTCACCACCCCGCGCTTTTTTGCCGGTAAGCCAACCGACAAGTTCGATGTTTTCGCCGGCACTCAGTGACTCGATCAGATTGTAGTCCTGGAACACCAGCCCGATATGGCGCGCACGAAACCGGGTCCGCTCCGGTTCCGCCAGCCGGTTTACGTGTTCGCCCAGGAGTTCTATCGTCCCGGCATCGGGCAGGTCCATGCCTGCAGCCAGATGCAGTAACGTCGACTTGCCCGACCCGGATTCTCCGGTGATCGCCAGCTTCTCACCGGCCGAAACATCGAGGTCTACGGCGTCGAGCACGCGCACGTCCTCGCTGCCGTCGTGATAAGTCTTCGTCACGCCGCGGGCTCGGAGTACGGAATGCGAACGATCACCCATTGGCCGCTCCTGCCATTGCAGCGACGAGAAGCAATGCAATCGCGGCGCTGCTGAGCATCAGCCGCATGCGTCGGTACCATCCGGGGTGTCCCGTGAGCACCCATCGCCATTCCGCGGCGAGGTGCAGCCCGAACAAGGCCGCCAGCCAGCCGGCCGCGGCGCTCATTGGCATGAGCAGCGCTGGAAGTGAAGCAAGCAGAATAAGGTTGCTTGCGATCAGTGGTGCAGGCGAATCACTCGTGCGCTGCAGTGCCCCGGCCCACAGGCTCCCGTTGAGGAAGGCGAGAATGGCGACGGCATAGCCGACAAGCATTTGCTGTATCGGATCGGGAAGGTCGACCAGCGCGGTTGCCGCGAGTGCCGCAAACGGAATGATTCCCGCCCAGCCCAGCGTTCGGGCCGTTTTTTGTCTGCTCTCGATCACCAGCAGTCTCCTTTCTTGTGGCATCGTCGTAACCGACACGGGAACGACAATTTCGCACGAACATCTTTCACGATACAACCCCAAGCCTGCCCTTTGGCTTCGGGGACATGCGCTCACCCGAAAACAAAAAAACCCCGGCCGGGAGCCGTGGCCGGGGTTTGGTCAATGCGTCAACGCCGGACGGGAGGGAGTCGAGAACCGAGAGGTCACCGACGTCGACAAGAAGAATTATCCATATCGCCGGTGAACCGAAGGTGAATAAATACGATCAAGCGATTCAGGCCGCCGAACGCGCCCGCTTAAGCCATACCAGCAGTTGGGAAATCGCCGCCGGCGTCATGCCCGGAATACGACTGGCCTGGCCCACGGTTGCGGGCTTCTGGCGCTGGAGTTTTTCCAGCACCTCGGCCGAAAGACCACGCACACATGAAAAGTCGAATCCGCCGGGGATCGACAGATTTTCCGCACCCTTTGCCCGTTCGACTTCAAGCTGCTGACGGCTCAGATAGCCGGCATAGCGGATTGTTGTCTCGACCTGCTCGGCCACGTCCGGTCGATCCACGCTCGGCCCCAACCCCGGGACGGCCATAAGAGCGGCGTAGCTGATGCCCGGTCGCTTGAGCAGATCTGCGGCGCTGACATCCTTGGTCATCGGCGTGGCCAGCGACGACTCGAGTTCGCGGGCCAGTTCACTTTCGCGACCCACTCGCAATTTTTCGAGTCGGCCGACCTCGGCCTCGATCTCATCGCGACGTACGGTAAAGACTTTATGGCGGGTGTCGTCGACAAGGCCAAGCTGGTGACCAACTCCGGTCAGTCGAAGGTCGGCATTGTCCTCGCGCAGCATCAGTCGATACTCGGCGCGGCTCGTGAACATACGATACGGCTCGGCGGTCCCTCGTGTGACCAGATCGTCGATCATCACGCCGATGTAGGCCTGGGACCGCTCGGGTCGCCAGGCCGACCGTCCGGCTACGGCGCGCGCGGCATTGAGCCCCGCGATCAGTCCCTGTGCACCGGCTTCCTCGTAACCGGTCGTACCGTTGATCTGACCGGCAAGGAACAGGCGCCCGAGCACGCTGGATTCAAGCGATGGCTCCAGATCACGAGGGTCCAGGAAGTCATACTCGATCGCGTAGCCGGGACGGGTGATGCGAACGTTTTCGAGGCCCGGAATGGAACGTACGAATTCGAGCTGAACGTCGAACGGCAGGCTGGTCGAGATGCCGTTTGGATACCACTCGTTGAGGTCCAGGCCTTCAGGCTCGAGGAAAATCTGATGAGAGTCCTTGTCGGCGAAACGCACGATCTTGTCTTCGATCGACGGGCAGTAACGTGGGCCGATTCCTGCGATAGCGCCGGAGTACATCGGCGAACGGTCCAGCGCGCCGCGGATGATGTCGTGGGTTTCGACCTGAGTGCGGGTTATGAAGCAAGAGCGCTGCGTCGGATGGTCTTCGGTCGAACCCAGGAACGAGAAGACGGGCCGGGGATCGTCGCCGGGCTGCTCCTGGAGACGATTGAAATCTATGCTGCGACCGTCGAGGCGTGGTGGCGTGCCGGTCTTCAGCCGCGCGACGTTCAGCGGCAGCGCACGCAGACGTTCGGCCAATGCATTGGCCGGTGCGTCGCCGGCGCGCCCGCCCGTTGACCGCGCCTCGCCCATGTGGATGATTCCGCCCAGAAACGTGCCGGTGGTCAACACCACAGCGCCGGCATGAAAATCCACGCCGAGGCCGGTGCGGCACCCGACCACCCGGTCGCGCTCCACGATCAGGTCGTCGACGCTCGCCTGGAAAACCGTCAGGCCGGCCTGTTGTTCGACCGTTTTTCGAATTGCGGCGCGATAGAGATTTCGGTCGCACTGAGCCCGGGTGGCGCGAACGGCCGGACCCTTGCTCGCATTGAGACGGCGCCACTGGATGCCGGCCGCGTCGGCGGCCGCAGCCATCGCACCGCCCAGCGCGTCGATTTCCTTGACCAGATGCCCCTTGCCGATGCCGCCGATCGCCGGATTGCAGCTCATCTGGCCGATTGTCTCGATGTTGTGCGTAATCAAAAGCGTGCCGGCGCCGCAACGGGCGGCCGCCAGCGCCGCCTCGGTGCCGGCATGGCCGCCGCCGATCACGATGACATCGAAATTTTCCGGATGACGCATGCAGACCTGCTTGGCGCAATGGCCCAAGGCACTGAAATCAATCCAGTATTTTACACGCTGCGGCGATCCTTCCGCTACACCTGTCGAAGACTTCCACAAGCGGGTCTGGTGAATCGCCGGGTCACGAGCCCGACGACCCGAACCGAATCAACGGCGGCGGTTGTTCCGTCGTTCGCTGGGCGCACTGCGCGCATCGCCACCAGAGCTCTGGCGCATGATTGCGCGCCGTGATGGCGCCGCCGATGCGCGGCGCGCCGGCTCAGGCCGGCTGATATTGCGCAGATCTCTTGCCGGGCGAGACGGCGGCGCCGAGCGACTATTGGGGCGCTTGGACGGAGCAACGACATTTCGATTCGCACGGCGCGGCACATTGGCGCGCGAACGATTGTCGGACGTATCCGGCCGAGACTGGCGCTGGCTGCGATTCCGGTCGACTGCCGGTGCATGTCGAATGTTTCCGTGCGTGATGGCGCGGTTTGCGCGAGTCGTGTCGCGGCCCCGGGCGGAGTCGGTTTGGCTGTTCCGGGTATTGCGAGCTCCGGAATTGACGATCACCCGGTTACGAAGGTGACCTATCGGGATACCGCGATGACCGTCGGCTGCTGCCGAAGCCCCGTCGCGACGGATCTGGTTGCGATTGAGCTCACGATTGCGTCCGCGGTTGCGCTCACGATCGAGCGCACGACTCCGCGTTCGGCTGTCCGATCGAGCTTCGGGAGCACGACGCTGTCTGACGACGCTCCGGTCGGATGTCTGCCCGTCCCGCTGCAGCGTCGCTGAGCGTTGTGCACCGCGCTGGCGAAGCATGTCGCTGCGCGTATTCGAACGCGCCGAACGCACGGCGTTGCGGCTCGAGCGGTCGCGCATGTCATGCCGATTGGCGGATCGATTCGCCGAACGCGTGTCGTAAAGCCCGCTACCGGTACGGCCCGCGACCCGGTCGCGACCGAGCAGCGCCCGGCGCGACACATAGGCGTCGCCGTACTGAAGCGCTTCCAGCCGCTGGTCGATGTGGCGAATTCTGTGATTACGGTGATGACCGCCGCGATAGTATCTCCCACGGTAGTAAGGGTCGTAGCCGGAAAAGAAACCGAACGTATACGCGGGATAGCGATATCCGTAACCGTGCCACGGATAGCCGAAACCGAATGCCAGCGAGCCGTGCCAACGAGCCGGACGGTAATGGCCAAACGCCCAGCCCGGGTACGGATAATACAGCGGTTCGCTATATCCCACGTAGACCGAATATGGGTGATAGTACTGGCTGAAGTAGAAGTAATCGATCGACCAGTACGGGTAATCCACCGGATTGACGGGGCCGTAGCCGCCGCGCGAATATTGCTGCGAACCGTAATACACGCCGGAGTCGTCGTAATAGACACCGGAATCCGGATAATAAGACTGGTAATAAGTGGAGCAGCCGCTCAATATTACGGCCGCGATGGCCAGAATTGCCAGCCGCAGAGCAGATTTGAAAGTTGCGGTTCTCTTACTCATGGAACGACGGTAGCACAAGCCGATAAACCGAACCTGAACCGGCCTCCTGTCGGCGCCAGCACACTAATACAGTCAGAGGTTCGGCGCTCGTGGATTGTGTTGTCGGTGCTCTATGTTGTCCCGTCTACAGATTTTGCGCCGATGCCTTGCCACGAGCGCGGAAAGACAAGCTGATTGAGACAATACTTCTGAATGTATCAGTAAAGGTACACTCCGGTCATGTCGACGCCGAAAAACCCGCCTGTCTACCTCATCGACGCGAGCATTTACATCTTTCGTGCCTGGTATTCGATGCCCGAGGATTTCGCCGATCCGCACGGGCGACCGACCAACGCCGTCTACGGATTCGCGCGCTTTCTGTGCGAGTTTCTCGAACACACACGGAGCCGGCACGTGGCGGTCGCTTTCGACGAGTCGCTGTCGAAGTCCTTCCGCAACGAGATTTATCCCGAATACAAGGCCAACAGGGAGCCTGCCCCGGCCGACCTCGAGCGCCAGTTCAAATGGTGCAAGGACCTGGCCGGTTGCCTGGGAATGCCGCTTTATGTGCATAGCCGCTACGAGGCCGACGACCTGATCGCCTCGCTTTCGCGCTACTGGCGTGCGCGAGGCCACGCCATAGCCGTGGTGACCGGCGACAAAGACCTTGCGCAATTGCTGGCCGGACCCGGCGATAGCTGGTGGGATTTTGCCAGACGCAACCAGCTCGACGAGGCCGGCGTACAGCTGAAGTTCGGCGTCCGCCCCGAGCAGATCGCCGACTTCCTGGCGCTGACCGGTGATCCTGTCGACAACATCCCCGGAGTACCCGGCATCGGCCCCAAAACGGCCGCAGCGCTGCTCGCCCACTTCGGCACCATAGGCGGCTTATTCGAACGGCTGGACGAACTGGCCTTCCTCAAGATCCGCGGCGCCAAGGCATTGGGCGGGCGGCTGAGACAGCATGAGCCGACAGTCCGGCTGTCACGTCGACTGACCGGTCTGGAGCTGCACATCGCAGAAATCGAGGATGCGAATCACGACGGTTTCGCAGCGCCGAATCCGGATGGGCTGGACGTGCTCCTGGATACGCTGGGCTTCGGACAGACTCTGCGCCAGCGCCTGCATCGGTTGAACCGTTCAGAAAAGCGCTGAACAACTCTGGGCGGGCGCTCCGCGCATCGTTGTCCAGAGGTTGGTTCCCTGGATTTCCGAGAACTTTTTGCCGGCAATTCCGAGACGGTTTCGGCAAGATAAGCGGGCGCGTCAGGGCCGCCGCGGTGGCGGCATCGGCGACCCCTGCTGCTGTTGCTGAAGGCGATTGAGCATTTCCTGTTCTTCAACCATGTCGGCCACCTCGTCGACTTGCGCTCGCAGCACCGGAATCGCCGGCAACGGTGAATTAATGGGCCGCCCCGCATTGTCAACCAGGTTCCAGTGGCTCGATGCGAAGAAAAGCAGCTCATCGTCTGCAACGGTGCCGAAGGTCGGAACGTCGAATTCCGGCAGCGCCTTCGCGATGGTGGCGACATTCACGACGCGCCTGCCCGAATCGTCCAGTTCCAGCCTGAGAACGCGCTCCGGTGTCACGCCGTTCTGGATCGCAATCAGGTAGTTCTCCCAGATATACAGGCCATCCACGCCACCCAGGTTCAAGGTCGGCGGAGCGCCCAGCGCATAACCCTCGACGTTATCGCCCAGATCGAAGAAAAATACCCCAAGTTCGTAGTCGGAGACATACAGGCGCTTTTCGTCTTCCGACAGAGCTATTCCGCGCAGACCCGAAAAATTTGGATTGCCAACCAGCGGTTCGGGACGTTCATCGGCGGGGCCGAGACGATAGATTTGAGACGACACCCCGTCGGCGGCATAAATCGTTCCATCGGACGCCTGGGTCATGGCACCCAGAAGATGGGGCCGACCATCGGCCAAAACGCGAAATTCGCCCAACGTTTCGCCGGTTTCAATATCGAGCTTCAGCAGTGCGGAACGACCCATATCGGATGCTTTCGCGTGTCGATACTGGCCGATTGCACCGGTCGCTACCCACAGATGACCACGTTCCTCGTCCACCAGCAGGTCGAAAACCGCTTTCAATCCAGGCGTTGAAGCATGTTCTGCGAAAACAATGAATTCGTCGTCGTCGGGTCCTCTCACCAGAATCTTGCCGTCCCGGACCGTGCCGACGAAAACGCGCTGTGAATCTGCATCATGCGCGAGCGCCTCGGGCATTGGATGATCCGCGTCGATTTCCCAGACAAGCTGTGCTTCTCCGCCCGGCTTGCCGGCTTCGGCCATCAAATCCCGCAGATATTCGTAGAGCGGATACTGCCTGAGCGATTCGACCTCATCGATAGCATCCCAGTCCACGGCCAACCCCTGTTGCTGCATTGAAAGCATCCTGTTGAACGCTTCCGACGGCTTGTCGATCAACGCATAGCCCATGACCAACTGGCGCATCACGTCAGGATTGAACGGCCGTATCTGGTGCAACTTTTCCAGCGCGTCGACCCAGGCCTCGTGGTCTTCAGCGGCGTACGCCTGGGCCGCCCGCTGAAACCAGGCCGAAAACAGCTGCGGCATCGAGGGTGCGGATGAAGGAGGCGGACTCTGGCTGACCCCGTCGGTTTGTTCTTCTTTGGCAACGGCGGGCTCGGACTGCGTATTGGTGGTTTGCGTATCGGTGGTTTGCGTATCGGTGGTTTGCTTATCGGCGGCTTGCGCATCGACGATGCATGGCAGCATCAACAGTATGGCGAGGACGGCAACTTTCCAGTGGTTCGAATTCATGAATAAGATCAACCTGCTTTGAAAATTCTTGGGCGTGTACGGCCCGCTAGTGTTCGATGCCCGATTTATTGCGACTCCAGGGCTATTCGGCGAGATCTCGGCCGAATGGAAGTCCCGAAATGAACGGTACCAAGACGCGTATTACGATCATATACATGCCAATATGTTCCCCAGGATCGGTTTGCGGCCGAGCGCGTTTCGCCCCGGCAAGCGCTCGATCTCGAGAAGTGCAACAAATAATCGTGATCGTCGAGACGGCCCGGATGCAGCGTCCATGAGATCCAGCGATGCGGCCCGTAGCTTCCCAGGGTTCGCCAAATCGAGGTCAAGGAAAATTCGGTATGAAATCAACCGTACATTATAAGGGCCGCTACCTGAGCCTGTTGGAGCGCGACGGTTGGGAATTCGCGACACGAACAAATCCTGTCGTCGCGGTTCTGGTCGCATGGCTGCCGGATCGCCGTTTGCTGCTGGTGGAGCAATATCGCAAGCCCGTCGGCAATACCGTGATCGAACTGCCGGCCGGCCTCGTCGGCGATAAGCGAGATGACGCCGACGAATCGGTCATCGCCGCGGCGCACCGCGAACTTGTCGAGGAAACCGGTTACGCCGCCGGACAAATCACCGAAATCATGCGCTGTCCGACCTCGGCAGGCATGACCGACGAAACCGCCGTATTCGTCTCCGCAACAGAATTGCGCAAGGTAGGACCGGGCGGCGGTGACGCAAGCGAGGACATTACCGTTCACGCCATTGCGCATGATCAAATCGACGCATGGCTGCTCGAACAATACCGCTCCGGCAAGGCCGTGGACCCCAAGATTTACGCCGCACTGTACTGGGCAAGCCCCGGCTCGAAGAATCAGGAATAGCTGCGAGATTCCATTCAGTTCGACCAGTAGACCGGCGCAAGGGTCTGCTGCGCTGCATGCCGGCGTGTTCGGTAGCTTTCTGGCGCCCTATGGAACCTCTGACCAACCCTGCATGGGCGCGCCGGCGCTTTTGCGGGAGGCTCCGGCCTGGTTTGGCCGAGCGCGGTTTGGTCGTTCCATACGAGCGAGCTCAAACAAGTCGGAGGCCCCGCAAAGGCCCGTCCCAAAAGTGCTTCGACGGAAAAGCCGCATCTCGCGCGCGGCGAATCTCGCCCGTAGCTGTGGCTACTGTCGCTCCCATTGTCGTGACAATAGTTGTCGTGACAATAGCCCCGCAGAATTGGCGGCTTTTCCGACTGAAACGCGCTCCGCGAAGAGTTGGTCGTAGGTTCCCTAACCCAGCGCTGCCCGAACCGCGACAGCCAGCCCCATGCCGGCGCCGACGAGCAAGACCGACCATGTCAGGACGGTACCGATCACGCGTGCGCGGGTCGCGCCGGCGCTACGGCTCAGCCCGACAGCGTGAGCCAGACGGCCGAATAATAACAGTGCTCCCAGCACGTGAAGCGCCCAGCCCGGCGCGTCGCCGCCAATCTCGATCAGCACCAGCAGCAGCAGTGCAATCGGCACGTATTCGCAGAAATTGGCGTGTGCCCGCACGGCGCGCTCCAGCGGCTGCACCGACCCGGTGCCGATCCCCACCTGGAACTGGCGGCGCAATCGCACGACGTTGTAGGAAAGCCCGATCAGCAACAGGGCGAGCAAAGAGGTGTACATAAGGGTTATGGACGAATACATGCATGAATGCCTCGTTTAATTCCTTTGGGCAGTCTACCGCCCGGCGCCGGGTTACCATGCTTTGGATCCCGTTGAATTCCGATACATACCGAGAATCACAATGCCCAGACGACTTGCAAGTCTGCGTGGCGTCCCACCTGAAGAAGCCGCTGGCCTGCGCAATGCGCTGGCGGCCGCTGGCGTGGATTTTTACGAAATTCCGCCGACCGCATTCGGCATCAGCGCCGGAAGCATCTGGATTCGCCACGAGAGCGACTTCGAGCGGGCCAGGAACGTCTTCGATATCTTTCAGGAGACGTTTACCGCCAGCGCCCGTGCCAACCACAGGACTGAATCACTTGCAGCCTATATCCGACGCTACCCGTTTCGGGTGGCCGGCTACACAGCAGCCGCGATCGGCGTCGTATTCGTGATGTTCTGGCCCGTGATCCAGCTCTGGGGCTGACGGTCAGACCAGCCCCCGCAGCCGGTCGAGAAAGGCCTGGCCGTACTTTTCCAGCTTGTGTCTGCCAACGCCCTGCACGCCTGAGAGCTCCTCCAGCGAATCAGGCTTTTCGGCCAGCATGGCCTGCAAGGTCGCGTCGTGAAAAATCACGTAGGGCGGAACACCCTCAGCCCTGGCCAGCTCCAGCCTGAGCGCACGCAGGCTGTCGAAAGCCTGCTGCTGGTCTGAACTCAACTCGACAGCTTTGCCGCTCTTGCGTTTGCCGGCCGGTTTGCGCGCCGGTTCCTGGCGCATCCTGAAAGATGCCTTGCCGCGCAGCAGATCCCGCGCCGACGGATCGAGTCGCAAGCCGCCATGGCCATCGGGGTCAGCCGCCAGCATCCCGGCCGCCAGCAGCTGCCGGATCAGCGAATGCCAGAATGGGCCTGATCGCTCGGCACCAATGCCGAACGTCGAGATCCGGTCATGGCCGAGTCTCGCCACGCGATCACCTTCTTTCCCGCGCAGCACGTCAACCAGATGGCCGGCCCCGAAACGCTGGCCGGTTCGATAGACACACGACAGCGCCATTTGCGCCGGTTCTGTCGCGTCGACCCGGGTAGGCGGATCGATGCAATTGTCGCAGTTGCCGCATTCACCTGAGTGATCTTCGCCGAAATAACCCAGCAAAGCCGGCCTGCGACACTCAGGCTGCTCGCAGTAGGTCAACAGCGCTTCGAGCCGCTGACGCTCGATTCGCTGCCGCTCGTCGGACAGGGCAGACTCGGCCAGCATCTGTCGCAGCCGATAGACGTCTTCCATGCCGTAGACCATCCATGCGTCCGCCGGCAGACCGTCGCGGCCCGCGCGTCCGGTTTCCTGATAATAGGCCTCGATCGACCTCGGCAGATCCATGTGCGCCACAAAGCGCACGTCCGGCTTGTCGATTCCCATGCCGAAGGCAACGGTGGCGACAACGACAAGACCCTCCTCGCGGATGAACCGATCCTGGTGGGCGCGCCGTTCGTTCCCCTCCAATCCCGCGTGATACGGCAATGCCGTGAGTCCCTCGGCATTGAGCCAACCGGAAACCTGCTCGCAACGCTTGCGCGACAGGCAGTAGACAATGCCGGCGTCGCCGCTGTGCTCGCGACGGATGAATTCGACCAGCTGGCTTCGCGCATTGTGCCGCGGCTGGACCCGGTATCGTATATTCGGCCGATCGAAGCTGGCGATGAATTTCTCACAACCGTCGGCGAACAGCGAACCGGCGATTTCCTCGCGGGTGCGCGTATCCGCCGTGGCCGTCAGGGCAATTCTCGGCACATCGGGAAAGTGCTCGGAAAGCGCGCCAAGCTGCAGGTATTCGGGCCGGAAGTCATGTCCCCACTGAGATACGCAGTGCGCTTCATCGATTGCCAGAAGGGCAACTTCGGCACGCTTCAACCGACTTAACATGCGTCCCTGCATCAGACGCTCCGGTGCGACGTAAAGCAGATCGAGCTCTCCCGCATCCAGGGCCTGTTCCACGCGTTGCTGTTCGACCGGCGGCAGACTCGAATTGAGCACTTCGGCGCGAACGCCAAAAGCCTTCAGGGCCTCGACCTGATCGCGCATCAGCGCGATCAGCGGCGAGACCACCACCGCGGTGCCGGGCCGAACCAGCGCCGGAATCTGGTAGCACAGCGACTTTCCGCCGCCGGTGGGCATCAGCACCAGCGCATTCCTGCCCTCGATCACCGCCTGGACGATGGTTTCCTGACAACCGCGGAAACCGCCGAAACCGAACACCTCGCGAAGCAGCTCGTGCGCTTTCTGCATTTCGCCGGTCACTGAACCGATCTTGCCCGCCACGGCTTCGGTCAAGCGTCCAGGCCCAGCGACCTGGCCGCTGCTTCGGCACTGCGCGCGCGCTCGGCCAATGTCTCTTCGCTCAGCGATGCCTGCTTGCCGAATTCAGGCCAACCCTGACCATGGCGCCAGCACAGTTCGGCCAGAACCCGCGCATGATCGGGCTCAGCATTCAGCGCCGGAATATATTCAAGCTTCTCGCCGCCGGCATGCTCGAAGGCTTCCCGGTTTTCCAGCGCAATTTCATCGATTGTCTCCAGACAGTCGACCGCAAAACCCGGACAGACCACCTGGATATGCTTGACACCTTCTCCAGCCAGGCGTTCGACCGTCTGGTCGGTATAGGGCTTGAGCCATTCCTCGCGCCCCAGCCGGGACTGGAATGTCACCTGCCAGGCGTCCGGTTCGAGTTTCATTCGCGCAGCGATACGGCGCGCCGAAGACTGGCATTCGCAGTAGTACGGATCACCCTTGAGCAGATATTTCTTGGGGATGCCGTGAAATGAAAACAGTAGTTTCTCCGGTTTACCGTGGGTTTCCTGATGCGCACGAATTCGATCTGCGATCGCCTCTACCCAGGCCTCGTCGTAGTGGTAATGCGTGATGAACCGGAGTTCCGGGATCCATCTGACGGTCTTGAGCGCGGCGGCCAGCCCATCGAAGACACTGGCCGTGGTGGTGGCCGAGTACTGCGGGTACATCGGCAAGACGATCAGGCGTTGTACGTTATCCGCCCGCGCCTGCTCCAGCGCTTCGGCAATGCTCGGGGAACCATAGCGCATGGCCGGATACACCCGCACCTGGGGCTGACTGCGCTCGAACTCGCGCTCGATCGCACGGGCCAGATCGCGCGTGTGGAAAAGCAGCGGCGAGCCGCGATCGGTCCATACCCTGCGATAGGCTTCCGCCGAACGAGGAGAACGAAAAGGCACGATCACCAGGTTCAGGATCAGCCACCAGATCGGCCGCGGCACTTCGACGACGCGCCGGTCCCAGAGAAACTCCCGGAGATACTTCCTGAGTGCGGCCGAATCCGGCCGATCAGGCGTACCCAGGTTCGCAAGCAGAATGCCGGCCTTGGGAAGCTGGGCGTGGGCAGGCAGGTCACGGGCTTCCTGCGCCGTTTTGATCGAATCGGCCATTTTGTAATTTCCAGCGAATTGAAGCCAGAGTTTACCGACACCGGCGCTTGTTGTGCTCGGAACCACCAATCTGCTAGTATCCTGTTGTCGGAGACAAAAACTCAAATAAAATGAAAACGTCAGATCGGGTCGCAAAACTCATTTTTGTGCTTGCAATTTTGTCAGCGCATGCGATCGTATTGGCGCAGCCGACAGCTTTTGCCGTCAATTCTCGCGGTTTTCTCGCCGAAGAAGACATCCACGTACTCTGGCGCGTCGATCTCTCGAATGGACAGGTCGAACGTGTCGGTCAGACCTCATTCCTGGATATGGAAGGTTTGGCACTCTCCCCGGACGGCACGCTTTACGGTGCCGACGACGAGTCCAAGACTCTGGTCACGGTCAACACCAATAGCGGTTTTTCCAGCCCGGTAGGCAACTTCAGGAACAACATGGGCGTGTCGCTTGCATCGCCGAAAGATTTCGGCATGACCTTTACCTGCAGCGGCCAATTGCTGGTCAGTTCGGACACCGATCGAAGCCTGTATGTCGCTTCCCTGGAAACCGGCAGTTTGCAACGCATCGGTGAAGCCGGTGCCCTGGGCGCTCCGATTACCGACCTGGCGTCCTGGGGCGATACGCTTTACGGGATCGGTCAGGGTCTCGCAGGCAACGACGGCCAGTTCATGACAGATTCGCCCAACCTTTACCGAATCGACCCTGAAATCGCGACCGCTGAATTGGTCGGATCGCTCGGCCAGGCTGTTCTGCCCTACGCGAATGCAGGTCTGGCGTTCGACGATGATGGAATCCTGTGGGCGGTCACCGATCGCCGATCCGATGGCGTTCCGGATATCCGGTCCGAAATTTTCAGGATCGACACCGAAACGGGTGCCGCCGAAAAGACTGCGGATGCCGAACTGGTAGGTTTCGAATCCCTGGCGATTGCCCCGCCGGGCGGCTGTGACACCCCTGGAAGCATCAATCCTGCAAAGCCTGTGCCGGCCAGCAACACCGTCTCCCTCATGATTCTGGCTTTTCTGATGCTGATGGCTTGCTGGTGGACGCTCCACGTTCGGCAGCGGTAGAATATTCGTCCAATACCTCGGCAGCTAAGGAGAAAACGCCATGCTGGGCAATATAGGTCCCATGCAGCTGTTGATCATTTTTCTGATCGTGCTGCTGATCTTCGGTACCAAGAAGCTGCGCAACGTCGGCGGCGACCTCGGCTCTGCAATTCGCGATTTCCGCAAGGGGATGAACAACGAGGACGAGCCTGAAGAAGACAACGGCGACGCAAACGGGAAATCGACTTCTCCGGAATCGCAAGACGATTCCGGCAAACCGAAAGCCTGACCGGTGGGCGGCGTCGGCTTTACCGAGATGCTGCTGTTGGCAGTCATCGCGCTGATTGTTGTCGGCCCGCAAAAGCTTCCCAAACTTGCGCGGACCGCCGGGCGCCTGACGCGACAGGCGCGCAATGCCTGGCAGGGCTTGCAGTCCGAACTTCAGGCCGAGCTGGACGCCGACCACAACCGCAAGATCATGGAAGCCACACAGGCCCGGGCCAACCCGACTTCCACGGGCGACGAGACGTCGACTACAGCGTCAACCTCCGGGGCACCTTCTGAAACCAGTCGCGAAGACGGCGAACAAAGTGAGTCTGCCGATCGAAACTGACCAGGAACTGTCCCTGATCGACCACCTGCTGGAGCTCAGGAACCGCCTGATCCGGTCGGCCGTGGTCATCGCAGTACTGATGCTGGCCATGGCGCCGTTCGCGCGAAAGCTCTACAGCATCGTTTCGGAGCCCCTGGTGTCCAGGCTGCCCGAAGGTACGAGCATGATCGCGATCGATGTCGCCTCGCCGATCTTCGCGCCGTTCAAACTCGTCCTGATCCTGGCGATCCTTGTGGCGATGCCGTACGTGATCTACCAGGCCTGGTCGTTCGTGGCCCCCGGTCTTTACCAGCACGAAAAGCGAATCGCAAAACCGCTTCTGGCCGCCGCCACGGTACTTTTCTACCTCGGTTGCCTGTTCGCCTACTTCATCGTGCTGCCGGTGATCTTCACCTTCATCACCAAGATCGCGCCGGAGGGGGTGGCGGTGATGACGGATATCAACCGGTACCTGGATTTCGTGCTGGTCATGTTCCTCGCATTCGGTTTTTCCTTCGAGGTGCCAGTAGTGACGGTCGTGCTTGTGGCAATCGGTGTCGTAACGCCGGACGGGCTCGCCAGAATGCGCGGTTACGTGGTCGTCGGCGTATTCTTCGTCGCCATGCTAATTACACCACCTGACATGATCTCGCAGACGCTGCTCGCGTTGCCGGTATGGGCGCTCTACGAGATCGGCATCGTGTTCGCGCGAATGGTGCATCGGGATCGCGGCGACACAGAGCGGGCCTGAACTCAGTATTACTAATGCAATCAGAAGTACAGCTTGAAATGCGGCCATGATCGGCCATCGGAAAGGACGCGGAGCGGTTTCCAATCGCGCCGGACGGTTTGCCGGCCAGACGCTTGAGCACGTGGAGGAAGACTGGTCCGTTGAGCTCGATGGGCTGCCGAAACTGGCGACGGTGGTCCGCGCCGAAGTCGCCGGATCGATCATTTCGCGCAACGCCTCGCCCGATGTGCCGTTCGAGCAATCGATCAATCCGTACCGGGGCTGCGAGCACGGCTGCGTCTATTGCTTTGCCCGACCGACGCACAGCTACCTCGATCTGTCGCCCGGCCTCGATTTCGAGACGCGGCTTTACTACAAGTCGAATGCGTCGGATTTGCTGGCCGCTGAACTGCGCAGGCCAGGCTACGTCTGCAAGCCGATTACGATCGGCGCCAATACAGACCCCTATCAGCCGATCGAGCGCGAGCAGCGAATCACCCGACGCCTTCTCGAAACGATGCTCGAATTCCGTCACCCGGTAAGCCTCATCACGAAAGGTTCTTTGATCCAGCGCGACCTGGACCTTTTATCGGCGCTGGCCGGGCTTGATCTGGTCTCTGTGCACGTCAGCGTCACCAGCCTCGACGTGGACCTCAAGCGCACGCTGGAACCAAGAGCGGCGTCGGCCGACGCGCGGCTGCGCGTCATTGAAAGGCTCAGCAAGGCCGGCGTTCCCACAGGCGCCCTGATTGCACCGGTCATACCTGCGCTGACCGACCATGAGCTGGAAGCGATAGTCGAACGAGTCGCCGCCGCCGGGGCACGAAGCGCCGGCTATGTGCTGTTGCGCCTGCCGCATGAGGTGGCAGGACTGTTCATCGAATGGCTGGAAACCCATTACCCCGACCGCGCGCGCCACGTCATGAGCCTGATACGTCAGTCCAGGGGCGGCAAGGATTACGACTCTGCCTGGGCAAAGCGCATGCGCGGCAGCGGCCAGTTCGCCGACTTGATCGAGAAGCGCTTCAGGCTGGCCTGTCGACGTCACGGCCTGGACCAGCGCCGCGACGACGCGTTACGTACCGACTTGTTTCATAGACCGCTGCGAAACGGCGACCAGGTCGAACTTTTCTGACCTGACTCAGCCTTCGAAGCCGTCTGCAAATATGCCGGCAAGCGTTGCCTCGCCGTCGATCAGCAGGAGGTTGCCCACATCGACCGTACCCGGCGCCAGACCGTCGCCGGTCATTTCGTTGACGATCAGGTCGGTAATGCCGTCGTTGTCAAGGTCGCCGGACGCTGCGCTGTAGGCAAGCGTATCACCGCTATTTTGCGGTTCATCGCCACGCGCCCCGTGGATGTCGTGGATTGCGACATCGGCCGCATCCGGGAAGCTGCCGGCCGCGAGATCGGAGAAGGCCGGCCAGCGGCCCTGGCGGCCCAGCAGGACATGAAGCGTGCCCGCATTGGTGCGGCCAAGCGGACTGGCGTGCGGCGAGGAAAATGCGAGATCGGACATCCCGTCGCCGTCGAAATCGCCGTGCAACGCGGTATCGCCTGCGATAGCACCGGCAATCGGGCCGAGAAATGTCGCCATTTCGAATCCCGGCGGTGGGGCCTCCAGATCAAACACCAGGCCTTTCAGGCTCGCAGCATCGTAAATCACATGCCCCGTGCCGGCGAACGATCGACTGATGCCGCCCCAACCGTTGGCCGTCAAATCGCCGACGAAAAGATCAGCCTCACCGTCGTTGTCGTAGTCGAGGCCGGCGAGAATTTCCTCGCCGAATGTGGTGTTGTCGGACGCGCCGTTGATGATGGTTGCGCTGCCCGGCCCCTCACCGACGACGAACTCCGGTGCCGGGATCCAGTCTCCGATGAAATTGTCGTCCCAGGCGATATAGACGGTGCCGTCTGGCGCACCCCCGGTACCATTGCCCGAGCCGCCCAAAGGCGGCAGCGACGCGCCGGCACGGCTCAGCGCGGCGGCGGCCAATACCTCGGCGCGCCCATTGTTATCGAGATCGGCGACCTGAACCGTGGCGCCGAAATGGAATTCGCCGCTCGCGTCCGGCGGCCTGATCCGCGCGATACTCCCGACCAGGGCAGTCGTGCCGAGGTCGGCCAGATCGATTTCGCCCGCCCCATGCAATTGATCGCCACCGCGCACCACGTAGGCCGTCCCGGAATCGGCTACACCGCCGTCGTCGCGCCGGTCGGCGCCGACCACCAGGTCAACGATGCCGTCGCCGGTGACATCGCCGGTGCGCACCCAGATGCCCAGTCTTTCGCCGGACTGCGCGCCCAGGAGTGTCGTTGCGCCCAGCTCGGCCGGCAGGCTGCGCAGATCAATCGGTTGTCCCGAGTCCGCCCGGGTGCGCAACAAGGCCTGTCCGGGCACGATCGTCAGGGCCCCGGCGCCGATGCGCGCGCCGCCGTCCGGCGAATAGTTCTGGCGGCATATCAGCAGGTCGCCGAGACCGTCGCCGGTCACGTCGTCGATCCAGATCTCGCTTCCGGCATTTTCCTGGATCTGGTCGCCAAAGATCTCAAGAATATCCGGGTTGAACTGGGCGGTGTCCGATGTGCCCGCGATCGATCCATCGCCGAATACAACGAAGATCTGCCCGGCGCTGTTGCGGGCAATCGGACTTGCCTGCATCGCCGCAAAAGCCGTATCGGCGTGCCCGTCGCCATCCAGGTCGAGGCCGCCGGCCACCGGCACGCCTGCCGCGCCGCTGCCGACCGATCCGTGTACACGCTCGATACGCCCCTGCTCGGGATCGACGTCGGCCAGATCGGTGACCCGGATCGGCTGCGCGTGCAGCGAAGAGGCAAGCCACAATGACGCGAGTATTCCGGGTGCAGATCGGTATGCCCGAACAGTTGCCTTGTGAGACCCCGAATCGATCAGTGTCATCTGCCGCTCTCAATCAGTGCCTGCTTCAGTGTACCCAAAGCCCGGCGCGGCGGCGGCTGGCTGCGCAACCTGCTGGCGAGCCTTGTCATTGCCTCTGGGAGGCCCGTGGCTTGAGCCATCCACCAACGACCTGGCGTCAACAACCAGGTCGAGTTTGGTCGTCAGCCCCGGACATTGGCACCGATCAAAGCGCGTCGATCACCCGCTCGAGGCGGCTGCGAACCTCGCTGGCGACCCGGCCGAGATCGGGATTTTCTACCGCCTGCATGGACGCGCGCGGATCCACCGCCGAGACCTCGACATCGCCGTTTTCCAGTTCGCGCACGATCACGTTGCACGGCAGCATGGTGCCGATCCGGGGTTCTTGTTCGATCGCCTGCCAGGCCATTTCCGGATTGCACGCGCCCAGAATCGTGTAATAGCGCATGTCGCGATCGAGCTTCTTCTTCATTGTCGCGCGCACGTCGATTTCCGTCAGAACGCCGAAACCTTCGCGGGAAAGCGCGTCGATTGCACGCTCGCGCGCGCGTTCGGGCGTTGCTTGAAGAACCGTGCCGATGTCATATCTCATAAATTACTCTTTTATATTAGACAAGTATGAATTATAACCAGATCGGATTGCTTCCGACGCAAACGCGCGGCCCGAAATTCGCTATCCTCACTGTCCGTTCCCAAAACCAGGTCGCTCGATGCGCGCTATTACCCTCATTCTCGCAGTGCTGTTGTCACCATCTGCTCATGCCGGCGCACCCGATTTTCTGCCGGGCACCCAATACGACGACAGCGCACCCACGTTCGAAAAGGTGCTGGGCTACGAGGCCGGCGAGCGGATCAGTTCTCCGCACAACGTGCGAACCTGGTTTGACGCGCTACAGGCGGCTTACCCGGAGCGCATCAGGATCTTTCCCTACGCAACCAGCTGGGAAGGACGCGAGTTGTTCTACGCGGTGATCGGAACCCCCGAGCGGCTGGGTGACCTGGAGGCCATCCAGGCCGACATACAGACCATCGCGCATCCCGCAAAATACGATTCGGGCGCGATCGAAGCCGCCATGGGGCGCGTGCCGGGAACGGTGTGGATGGCGTACTCGGTTCACGGCAACGAGATTTCGCCGGCCGACGCCGCCATGGCCACGGCCTGGCACCTGCTGGCGGCTCAGGGCGACGCGGTGGTCGATTCCGTTCTCGACAATACGCTGGTATTCATCAATCCGATGCAGAACCCCGACGGCCGCGCCAGGTTCGTCCACGGTTTCGAGACGGCCGAAGGGCTCGAGCCGGCGGCCAGCCGGCTGGCCGCCGAACACGACGAGCGGTGGCCGTCCGGCCGCGTCAACCATTATCTTTTCGACCTCAACCGTGACTGGCTTTCGATCACCCAGCCAGAAACGAAAGGCCATGTCGCCGCCTTGCTCGACTGGTATCCGCTGGCGTTCGTCGATGCACACGAGATGGGCTCCGATTCCACTTTCTTTTTTGCCCCCGAGGCGATTCCCTACAACCCGCTGCTGGCCGGCGACCAGCGCGACAATCTGGAACTGTTCGGCAGGAACAATGCACGCTGGTTCGACCGCTTCGGCTTTCCCTATTTCACGCGCGACATCTTCGACGCCTTCTATCCCGGCTACGGCGCCAGCTGGCCTTCCTACTACGGCGGCATTGCAATGACCTACGAGCAGGGCTCGGCGCGGGGTCTGGTGATGCGGCTGCGCGACGGCACCAAAATGACCTACGCCGAGACCGTGCGCGAATACGTGGTCGCTTCGCTGGCCACGGCTGAAACGGTGGCCGAAAACCACGAGAAACTCTGGCAGGACTTTCGCGACTACCGTGCCGCCAACATCGAAATGGCGCGCAGCGAAGGTCCGCGCGCCTGGGCCATTCCGGCCCAGACCGACCAGGGCGGCGCGGACCGGCTGGCCGGACTGCTGGCCAGCCACGGTATCGATACGTTCAGGACGACCGAAGCCATGAACGCCTGCGACCGGACGCTTGCCGTCGGCAGCTACGTGATTCCGGCCGACCAGTCCGCTTACCGCAAGCTGCGGGTGCTGCTGGACCGGCAGGTCAAGATGGACGACGCCTTTGTCGCCGAGCAGGAGCGGCGCCGGGCCAAGGATCTGCCCGACGAAATCTACGACGTCACCGCCTGGTCGCTGCCGCTGATGTTCAATATCGATACGCTCGAGTGCCGCAGCGCCGTTTCAACCCGGGGCATGCAGGCCGTCGCACCCGGCGAGATCCCGCCCGGCGAGTTCACAAATACAGACGCCGATGTCGCGTGGCTGGTGCCCGGCGGCTCTCGCGCCACAGCGAAGTTCATGGCCGCCGCGTTACGTCGCGGTCTCCACGTGCAATCGAGCGAACAGCCGTTCGTCCATGACGAGCGCAGCTTTCCTTCCGGCACGCTGATCTTCCCGGCCGCGCCGAATGACGATGGCGTTGAGACAGTTCTGCGCGAACTGGCACGTGATACCGGTGCAGACGTGGTCGGCGTCGACAACAGCTGGATTACTACGGGCCCCAATTTCGGCAGCAGCAAGATTCCGAGACTGATCGCCCCGCGCGTCGCGATTGCCTGGGACACGCCCACCGACATCTACTCGCCGGGCGCAGTGAGATTCGTGCTCGAACGCCAATTCGGCTACCCGGTCGTGCCGATACGCACCCACACGCTGAAGCGCGCAGACCTGAATCGCTTCGACGTCGTGATCCTGCCGGACGAATCGCGCAGACGCGGCGGATACGCCGACGTGCTCGGAAGCTCCGGGAAGGACAACCTGGCCGACTGGGTTTCCGACGGCGGCGTGCTTGTGACGCTCGCCGGCGGCACCGAATGGGCAGCGCATCCGGATGTAGACCTGCTGGCATTCCGTGCCGAGCACCAGTTTCGCGAGGAAGACGAATCGACGACAACAAGCGAAGATGCCGAGCAAGACAATCGCGTGCCCGGCACGCTGATCGACTCGACCGAGCAGTTCGAGAGCATGTCGCAACCCGACGGCGAGAACCCCGACTCGGTCGCCGGCGTGCTGGTTCGCGCGGTGGTCGACAAGGACCACTGGCTGGCTGCCGGCGTAGCCGAGACCGTGAACGTGCTGGTCCGCGGCGACCGGATTTTTCAGCCGATGACTCGCGACGAAGGCCGCAATGTGGTCCGTTTTTCCGCATCCGATGATCTGCTCGCAAGCGGCCACCTGTGGCAAGAGAACCGGCTGCAGCTCGCGTTCAAGCCTTTCGTGGTCAGCCAGCCGCGCGGGCGCGGCATGGTGATCGGATTCACCGAGGACCCGGCCGTCCGAGCCTACCTCGATGGCTTGAACATGCTGCTGGTCAACGCCGTACTGCGCGCACCCAGCTACAGTTCAAAACTTCGGTAATGCAGGCGAATCGTGCCGGACCATCATTGCTCTCGTGGCGAACGGCCGGCCAGCCGCGTTGACCGAGCCGTCGTGAGTGCCGTTGCGCTTCGCCTCTGCATCGCGGCCGCAATGGCTGGCGCTATCTACTTGTGGTTGACAGGACCATTTGAAGGCCCGAGAACCTACCGCATTCCGCTCACGGTCGTCCTGCTCGGCGGCGTCGCCCTGCTGGCCGAACGAACTATCAGTGATCCCTACGCCGCAGCACTGGTCAGGCTGGCAGGCGCGATCGGCGTCACCGGTATCACGGCGGCAATGTTTCTCTTGCGTTACTGATCTGCACATGTCGGGCGTTATCCTGATGCGAGGAAAGTAGACTCGCAATCCTTGGAGAAGCATCGCATGAGCAACCCTCGCATCCTGGCCTTTGCCGGCAGTACCCGAAATGAATCGTTCAATCGCCGACTTCTTGCCGTCGCGGTCGAACTGGCCCGGCAAGCCGATCTCGATGTACAGCATATCGAGCTGGCCGATTACCCGCTGCCGATCATTGACGAAGATCTCGAGGCCGAACACGGCCAGCCCGAAAACGCCACGGCACTTCGCAAGCTGATGCTGGAGGCCGACGGCCTGCTGCTGGCGTGCCCTGAATACAACAGCTCGATCACGCCGCTGATGAAGAACGTCATCGACTGGTGCTCGCGCAAGGAAAGCGGCGGCGGCGATCTGACGCCCTACGAAAACAAGAAGGCACTGCTGCTCGGCGCGTCTCCCGGCAGGCGGGGCGGCAAGCGTTCGGTCGCAACGGTTCGGTCGATTCTCGACAGTCTGGGCGTCGAAGTATTCGACAAGGCGTTCACGTTGCCTGGTGCCGGACGGGCGTTCGACGCCCTCGGCCAGCTTCAGGACGTCGAAACGGTCGACGCGCTCAAGGCTGTCGTCAAGGCATTCTCGTCGGCCATGCGCTGATCCGGAAGGGCTCTGGTCAGGCCCCGGCCTGATCGGGACGCAGATCGCATAGACTGCCGCGATGGTGTCAAATGGTCCGGCGCAGGGAGAATACGACGCGGTGGTCATCGGTGCCGGCGCCGCCGGCCTGATGTGCGCGATCGCCGCCGGACGACGCGGCCGCAGGGTGCTGGTGGCCGATCACGCCAACAAGGTCGGCAAGAAGATCCTGATGTCGGGCGGCGGACGCTGCAATTTCACCAACATGTATTCGGGGCCCGACAATTTCCTGTCCGAAAATCCACATTTTGCCAAGTCGGCGCTCAGTCGCTACACCCCGTGGGATTTCATCGCGCTGGTCGAAAAACACGGCATTGCTTACTACGAAAAAAAACTCGGCCAGCTTTTCTGCGTGAAGTCGTCGAAACAGATCGTTTCTATGCTGCTGGCCGAATGCGAGACCGTCGATGTCGAAGTTCGAACGCATTGTTCCGTCGAAGTGGAACAGCTCGGCCCGCCGCATCGACTCGCTTCAAAGGCCGGAACGATTACCTGCGAGTCGCTGATCGTCGCCACCGGCGGCTATTCGATTCCGAAAATGGGGGCCACGGGCTACGGCATCGAGCTCGCCCGTGCTATCGGACTGTCAATCGTACCGACCCGCGCTGCGCTTGTGCCGGTTACGCTGCCCGAACGCAAGCTTGCGCAGATGCACGACCTGGCGGGGGCATCGCTCGATACCGTGACCGCCGCTGGCGGCGCCGGTTTTCGCGAAAACATCCTGTTCACCCACAAGGGGCTGAGCGGGCCGGCAGTGCTTCAGGCCTCGAGCTACTGGAAACCGGGAGAGCCCATGGTCATCGACCTTTTTCCGGATCTGGACCTCGGCGCCTACCTTCGCGAGCAGCGCACACGGCGCCCCCGCGCCGGGCTCCGAAGCGTGCTGGCCGAGACGCTGACCCGGCGCATCGCCCAGCGCTGGTGCGAGCTCTGGCTGCCCGAAAAGCCGCTGGCCGAACTCGGCGACCGGGAGATCGAGGTCATCGAAGGCCATTGCAAGACCTGGACGATCTGGCCCGACGGCACCGAGGGATACCGCACCGCCGAGGTCACGCTGGGCGGCGTCGATACCGGTGCGCTTTCGTCAAAATCCATGGCGTGTCGCGATCATCCCGGCGTTTTCTTCATTGGCGAAGTCGTGGACGTCACCGGCCATCTCGGCGGCCATAATTTCCAGTGGGCCTGGGCCTCGGGCTTCGCTGCAGGCGAAGTGGCGTGACGGGGTACTCTGGTGAACCTCTGAATAACTCTGCTATGAGCGCGTTTCAGTCTAAAAAGCCGCAGATCGTGCGGGGCTATTGGCACGACAACTTTTGTCACGACAATGGGAGCGACAGTGGCCACAGCTGCGGCCGAGACTGACCGCGCGCGAGATGCAGCTTTTCCGGCGAAACCCTTTTGGGACCGGCCTTTGCGGGGCCTCCGACTTGTCTGAGCCCGCTTGTTAGGAATGACCAAACCGCGTTCGCCCAAACCAGGCCGGAGCCTCCCGCAAAGCCGCCGTCGCGCCCGTGCGGAGTTGTTCAGAGGTTTCCTAGATCGTCATGCCCGGCGCGAACGCGAATTGTTGTGAGATTTCGCCGACCAGTTCGGGCGTGGCGGCGCCTGACCGGGCAATGAGCGCCAGGCTGCCGCGCTCGACGTTCATGGCGATTGCTTCCATCCCGTCCTCCAGCGGCATGCGGGCCGGCGAAGTCGGCAGGCGCGTGCGGGGCATGTAATAGAGGGTCACGGGACCTGTGGCGGTTGCCAGCACGATGTGCGCGCCGGCACCGTCGGGCGTCGGGCAGAATTTGGTCAGTCGAACCTGCGACAGCAGCTCGGGCTCGAGCTGAACGCCAAGCTCTGCCAGCACTTTCTGGACGTGGTCGGGATCAGCTTGCAGGCGGCCCGCCGATGCCGCCAGAACCTCGGGCCCGTCGTACTGCCAGTGCCAGGCGATATGCTGCTCCAGCTCGACAATCGAATTCTTCGGAATCAGCATGAAAGTGCTCAACGCCACGGCCAGCGCCAGGACTGCGGCGACGGCGGCGAGCGGACCCCAGAGCCGACGCGAAGAACTGCCCGGAGATTCGCTTTCCAGCGACTGGTGCATAATGATGTCTTCTGCGAGCGCCGGAGGCACCGGCACTTTCAGCGCACGCTGCAGTACGGCCTCGAAGCGGTCGGATTCGAGCGCGGCTTCGGCAAAATCCTGACCTGCCAGACGCGCCTGCTGCATTTCGGCGTCGCGATCCCGCGGGTTGGTCATCAGCCGTCTTTTGAATTCAAGCAAGTTCATGAACGTTTCCCCCGCGGTCCCTGGGCTGCAATTTTTCCTTGAGCTTTTCACGCGCGCGAAATACCCGAGTCATGACCGCGCTCTCCGTCAAGTCTAGCTGGGCCGCGATTTCGGCAATCGACAACCCCATCACGGCCTGCAAAATCAGCGGTTCGCTGTATTTCCGCTCGAGCTCGAGCATCGCCTTGCGCAACAGATCGCGCTCGGTCCGGTCTTCGGGCGTCTGTTCCGATTCCTCGATCACCACGACGTTGTCGATATCGGTGATCGGCGGCACCTTGCGTTCGAACGTTCGAGCGTACTCGCGCCTGAGAATGGTGATCAGCCAGCTTTTCGCCGCACCCGCATCCTTCAGGCTGTCCAGTGCCTTCCAGGCCCGCATGAAGGTTTCCTGAACCAGGTCCCTGGCCAGCGCATGGTCGCCGCACAGCCAGACGCCGAAGCGGAAAAGATCGTCGGAATACTGGCGCGCCAGCGCGTCGAAGCGCCTTTTACGTTCCGCATCCTTCATGACCGGCATGCCGCACTTTTCATTGCACCCTATCCCGCTTGTGGAGATGTTTTCGAACGTGTTTTCCTGAGTCTAATCCGGCTGGTAGACCTTGCCGCCGGCCCGGCGAAACTCCTCGGCCTTTTCTTCCAGACCTGAATCGAGCGCCGCCGCCGGATCCAGCCCGCGCTCGCGGGCGTAGTCGCGCACGTCCTGGGTAATCTTCATAGAACAGAACTTGGGCCCGCACATCGAACAGAAGTGCGCCACCTTGTGCGCGTCCTTGGGCATGGTCTGATCATGGTATTCGCGGGCCCGCGCCGGGTCGAGGCCCAGATTGAACTGGTCTTCCCAGCGAAATTCGAAACGCGCCTTGGATAACGCGTTGTCACGCACCTGCGCTCCGGGATGGCCCTTGGCCAGGTCGGCGGCGTGCGCGGCGATACGGTAGGTCACCAGACCTTCGCGCACGTCGTGCTTGTCGGGCAGACCGAGATGCTCCTTTGGCGTGACGTAGCAAAGCATGGCAGTGCCGTACCAGCCGATCTGGGCCGCGCCGATGCCGGAGGTGATGTGGTCATAGCCCGGCGCGATGTCGGTAACCAGCGGTCCCAGCGTGTAGAAAGGCGCCTCGTGGCAGTCGGCCAGCTCCTTGTCCATATTTTCCTTGATCATCTGCATGGGCACGTGTCCCGGGCCTTCGATCATCACCTGGCAATCGTGCTTCCAGGCTTTCTTGGTCAATTCGCCAAGCGTTTCGAGTTCGGCGAACTGGGCCGCGTCGTTGGCGTCGGCAATCGAGCCCGGGCGCAAACCGTCGCCCAGCGAAAAAGACACGTCATAGGCGGCCATGATTTCGCAGATTTCGTCGAAGCGCTCGTACAGGAAACTTTCGCGATGATGGGACAGGCACCACTTGGCCATGATGGAGCCGCCGCGCGACACGATGCCTGTCACTCTTCCGGCAGTCAGCGGGACATGCGCAAGGCGCACGCCGGCGTGGATGGTGAAGTAGTCCACGCCCTGCTCGGCCTGCTCGATCAATGTATCCCTGAACAGCGCCCAGGTGAGATCCTCGGGCACGCCGCCGACCTTTTCGAGTGCCTGGTAAATGGGCACGGTGCCGATCGGAACCGGCGAATTGCGTACGATCCACTCGCGCGTCTCGTGGATACTCTTGCCGGTGGACAGGTCCATGACCGTATCGCCGCCGAACTTCAACGACCAGACAAGCTTTTCGACCTCGTCGGTGATTGATGATCTGACGGCAGAATTGCCGATATTCGCGTTGACCTTGACCCGGAAGTTTCGGCCGATGATCATCGGCTCGGCTTCGGGGTGATTGATGTTGGCCGGCAGAATCGCCCGGCCGGCCGCGATCTCGTCGCGCACGAACTCCGGGGTCACGATGTCCGGCAGCCTCGCCCCGTGCGGCTGGCCCTGGTGCCGCCTCAGCAGGCCGGCTGTCTCGTAGGCGTCGCGCATTTCGTCGAGACGAGCGTTTTCGCGGATCGCAACGTATTCCATTTCCGGGGTGATCTCGCCACGACGAGCATAATGAAGCTGCGTCACGCAGGCACCCTCGCGCGCACGCCGCGGCGCGCGGCGAACGGGAAAGCGCGCTTCGGCCGAATGACCTTCGGCGCGTCCTCTCGCATATTCGGACGACAGGCCGGACAGCCTCTCGGTGTCCCCGCGCTCTTCAATCCATTCCGCACGAACGGGCGGGAGACCCTGCGAAGGATCGGGTACGTTGCCATGATCCATGAATGCCGCAGCGGTTTCATACACGTATACCGGCGGATTCGGTTGCATTCCGAACGTGGCCGGCGTGTCGTGCTGGCGTATCTCGCGCATCCACACGCGCAAGTCCGGACGGCTTCCGACAACCTGGACAAGGCGGGACCCGGTCGGCAACTGCAGCAGTTCGGAATCAAGACGGCGGGCCATTTCAGCCGTGGTTTCGGACATGCGTGTACTCGTTTTGGAATTGGAAGTCAAAATGGTAGCAGACCGGACAAGCATTGGTCCCGACCGGCGTATTCGACGGCTCGCCGGTTTGCAAAAAGCGCCATCCAGCCGATACGGATGCTCCTGATCACTACATAATGCAATCAGGAGTATGCGCAGGCGATACATGACGACCGGCACCTTCGCAATCACGGCATGGCCGGTACAATAGCGTTGTAGGGTCGGAGGTTTTCAGGAGCAGGTCGGTGAACGTCGAACAAGCCAGAACCAACATGGTCGACCAGCAGATTCGAAGCTGGGAAGTCCTGGACAGCCGCGTGCTGGAGGTCCTGCGCGAAGTTCCGCGCGAGGCGTTCGTGCCGGCACGCCACCGCAAGATTGCGTTTTCGGACCTGCGCATTCCGCTGGGCCACGACCAGATGATGATGAAGCCCATCGAGCAGGGTCGACTTTTGCAGGGTATGGCCCTGCGAGGCGATGACGAGGTACTGGAAATCGGGACCGGGTCGGGGTTTTTGACCGCGTGCCTGGCAAAATTGAGCAAAGCCGTGACCAGCATCGAAATCATTGGCGATCTGGCAGAACAGGCTAACGCGAATCTCGAGGGACACGGCGCGAACAACATCGATCTCCACATCGGCGATGTGCTGGAAGCGGGTTTCGATGACGGTGCGTTCAATGTCATGGTCGTAACCGCATCGGTCGCAAGCATCCCCGATCAGTTCGTGCGCTGGTTGCGCCCGGGGGGACGCATGTTCATCGTGCGCGGCAAGGCGCCCGCCATGGAAGCACTGGCCGTCACGCGCAGCGAGTCCGGCCGACTGGCGGAGCAAAGCCTTTTCGACACCAACCTGCCGCGGCTGATCGGCGCCGAAGATGCACCGGTATTCAGTTTCTGATCATCAGGCCCGGTAATTGACCGGATTCGAGCAAGCATTCAAGACTGTCGGAATTTATCAAATGCGAAAGATTATTACCGCCGCAGTGATTGCGGCAATGAGCACAACGGCCGGCGCGGTCGATCTTATGGGCGTTTACGAATTGGCGTCTAGCAACGATCCGCAGATTCGCGCCGCCGAGCGCCGTCTCGATGCATCCGAGATCGAAACGAAGCTGGCGCGAGCCAATTTTCTGCCGAATATTTCCGCCACGCTGCAGCGCACGCCAATCGGCAATAGCCAGCCAAAGATTGCCGGGATGGAACTTGACGAAAACGACATCGACTCGGAAAACTACAGCCTGAATCTGACGCAAAGCCTCTACGACCACGGGAATTTTGCCCGCATGGAGCGGGCGCGGCTGGTTGTGGCGCAGGCCGATTCGCAGTTCAACGTGGCCTGGCAGGATTTCCTTCAGCGCACGGCACAGCGCTACTTCGACCTGCTCAACGCAATCGACAGCCTGCGCTTTGCCGAGGCTGAGGAAAAGGCCCTGAAGCGTCAGTTCGAACAGGCCGAGCAGCGCTTCGAGGTCGGACTGTCCGCGGTCACCGACTTTCTCGAAGCCCAAGCCGCTTGGGACGGCGCGCGGGCGCGGGTGATCGTGGCCGAAAACGCGCTGGAAAACGCCAGGGAAGGGCTGCGAGAGCTTACCGGCACGATGTTCGAATCGTTCAAGCCGCTGGCCGAGGATCTGCCGCTGGACAGACCGGAACCGGCAATCGCCGACGCGTGGGTACAGACCGCGCTGCAGAACAATCCCGGTCTGGCCGTCGCACGCGAGGCTGTCTTGATCGCCGATAGCGATGTCCGGATTTCACGCTCGGATCATTACCCGACGCTGGACCTCACAGCCAACTACAACCGCAGGCTCGACAACGAATTCGCCTTGCGGGAAACCGATCAAACCCAGTTCGGCACGACCACTTTCCAGAACGATCAGTGGTCGGCGACAATCCGGCTCAATGTGCCGATTTTTTCCGGGCTTGCGGTCAAGTCACAGACCCAGCGCGCGCGAATCAATCGTAGCCTGGCCAATGAAGAACTCGACATCAACCAGCGACAGGTGGTGAGACAGACCGAAAACGCTTTCCGCGCAGTCATTGCCGGGATTCGCCAGGTCGAGGCGTTCAAGCAGGCGCTCGTTTCGGCCGACAGCGCGCTGGAGGCGACCAACGCCGGGTTTGAAGTCGGTACCCGCACCATCGTCGACGTATTGCTCGCCGAGCAGCGGTTTTTCCAGGCCCAGCGGGACTATTCCCAGGCACGTCACCAGCTGATTCTCGACCGTCTCGGCCTCAGGCGCGCGGCCGGTACCCTTTCGCCGGAAGACCTGGCGCGTGCCAATCAGCTCCTGGAAGGTCCGGAAAGAGGCTAGCGTACCCCGTCGTTAATCCTGTAACTTTCAGCGAGTCGGAAAGCGCTTAGCTGCAAGGCAGGGCTCGCCGGGAATGCTTATCGCCTTTCCAAGAGGCCTAACGCCGCAGATGAGCGCGATTGTTTTCTTCTTCGGGCTCGACCTTCGGGCGTGCGTCTGAGTCGACATCGCGGCGTTGCGCCCCTTGTAAAGGGCGGGCCATTCACTGCAGAAATCTTGCACTGTCGAATCAGTCACACGCTGAATGTTGCAGGATTAAGGACGGGGTACACTAGGGTATCCCGCTCGCTGGTTAGCGGGTTCGCTGGTGAGATAGCCAGGGCTCGAGGGCCTTCGTGGTTCTGTCCAGCGCGCCGCGCTGGGATGCGACGAAGCTGCTGGCATTGCTCGCCAGCTTGCGGGCCAATTCCGGCTGCCCGAGAATTTGCGCGAGCCGATTCGCCAGTTCAGCTTCGGAATCCACCCGCACGAGCCCATTGGCCGATTCGAGCCCGTCGGCTGCGGCTTGCTGGTCGGCGGTATAAATACCGGTGAGGATAGGCTTGCCGGCGAGCGCCGGCTCGATCAGGTTGTGCCCGCCGATCCCTTCGACCAGGCTTCCGCAGACCATGCACGCATCGACCAGCTGATACAGGTCGCTAAGCACGCCCATGCGGGCGACCACAACGGCCTGGACGCGGGCCTTTTCGCGCCCGTTCTGCGCCGCCATGGCCGGCCAGTCTTCGGCCATGCAGGCCACCAGGCCGGCTCGCCTGCATGCATCCAGTGCATCCGAACCACGCTCGGGATGCCTCGGCACGATCAGCAGCAGCGCGTCGGGATTGGTCTGCAACAGTTTCCGATGCGCGCCGGCAACAATGCGCTCTTCCCGTTCGTGCGTGCTGCCGGCCACCCAGGCGTGCCGACCGGACCACGAACGCTGCCAGGCAAGGGTAACGTCGCGAGGGGCGGCCAGCGAATCGACGTCGAATTTGAGATTGCCGGCGACCCGGGTACGGTCGCCGCCGACCCCCAGGGTCTCGAAACGCCGGCGACTGGCTTCGTCCTGACATACGACCGGGTCGACCTCGGCCAGCGCATCGCGAAACAGGCCGGCGAACCTTCTATACCGACGCATCGCGCGGCTCGAGATTCGGGCGTTGACCATCGCGACCGGAATCGAACGTCTTCGGCACTGGTCCAGCATGACAGGCCAGATTTCGGTCTCGACCAGCACCAGCGCGCTCGGCCGGGTATGGTCCAGCCAGCGAGACACGCTGGCAACCGTATCCAGCGGTGCTAAAAGGTGACGCAAGGCATCGCAGTCTTCGAACCGCCGGCGAGCATGTTCGGCGGCGGTGTGGGTAAGCGTGGACAGCACAATGCGCCGCTGTCGGGCCAGCAACGCCCGCACCAGCGGACCGGCGGCGTTGATCTCGCCGACCGAGGCGGCGTGTATCCAGAGTTCGCCGCCGGCATCGGGCACGCGGCCAAGGCGCTCGGGCTGGCGGGCCAGCATTTCCGGCGTGTCGCCGGCCGCTCGCGCCAGCCGGCGAGCAGCGAACGGCGCAAGCACGCCGGTCGCCAGACGGTAAACTCCAAGCCACGGTGAAATCATCGCTGCAAGCATATCGCAGGGGGCGACTGGACATCTCCTGCGCTTGAGAAAAAGCGGACTTTATACGGATCAATGCAAAAGCATGAACCACGAAAGGCACGAAGGAATAAAAGAATAGCAACGATCAATTGAGCGAAGCGATCACGGCATCGTCTCGGGATCCCGGATATCGCCTGGCGGCGATTCCGGGCTGGCGTACTTTTTCTTCGTGTCCTTCGTGCCCTTCGTGGTTATACGCTTTTGAATCCGCATTAATCCGCGGCTGAAATGCCTTTTTCGAAACCGGCGAACCCGATCAGGAAATTATCAATCGAAATGGCCCTGTTCACTCAAGCCTTGACACGCACCGCGCTCGTGCCGGTGAGCTGGCTCGGCCGGCTGCCGCTTCGACAGGCCCAGCGCGCCACCCGATGGCTGGCCGGGCCAATGCGGCTTTTGATGCGGCGAAGATCGACGATTGTTCAACGCAATATCGAGCTCTGTTTTCCCGAGCTCGGCAAGCGCGACCGATCGCGCATGTTGCGCCATCATTTCCAGAACCTTGCCGAGTCCGTGGGCGAGATCAGCTTTGCGTGGCACCATCCCGGCAGGCTGGATTCAGAATCCGGCGAACTGGTGGGGCTCGAGCATTTGGAGCAGGCGCGCGCCGACGGCAGGGGCGTGATGCTGCTGACCGGGCACTTCACCAGCCTGGAAGTGGCAGCCCGGCTGTTCGGCGAACAGGTGCGTGCGCGGGCCATTTATCGCCCGCTCGGCAACCCGGTGCTGGAAGACCTCCAGGTTCGCGGCCGCTCGCGCTACGCCGAGGCGATGATTCCGCGCAAGAACCTGCGGGCCATGGTGCGGCACCTGCGCGACGGCGGCGTGCTCTGGTACGCGCCCGACCAGGATCTGGGGCCGGCCCGTAGCGAATTCGCGCCGTTCTTCGGCATCCCGACGGCAACCGCCACCGGCATGCTTGAACTGGCGCGTCTCGGCCGCGCCCACGTGGTACCCATGATGCCGCGAAAAGACCCGGCGACCGGTCGCATCACCGTCATCCTTGAGCCGGCGTTTGAACCCTTTCCGTCCGACGATCCCATCGCCGATCTGACCCGCTTCAACGCCATGCTCGAGCGTCACGTGCGCGCGGCACCTGCAACCTACTGGTGGCTTCACCGCCGATTCAAGACCGCGCCCACCGGCATGCCCGACCGCTACAACCCCACCTGATCATCGGCAATTACGCCGGCACGCCGTGTGGCGTAGACTGCGCCGATACCCTTCAGGAAGCCGTCCATGCGCCAACAGCCCCGCATTCTCAGAACCGCCGAATTCGCGCCGCGAGCCGTTCGATACTCAATGCTCAGTCTGGCAATCCCGCTGGCCTTGACTATAGTTGGCATCATTGCGCTCCCGTTCGTGATGCCGATCGCATGGTGGTATTACCGGCGCTTCTACGCGACGCTCGAGGTTGTTCTGACGAGTCGCGAGCTGCAGGTCTCACGCGGTGTGCTCAACCGGCAGGAGAAAAGCATCCCGTTGGAAAAGGTGACCGACCTCGCGGTAATCCAGGGTCCGATCATGCGGATGATGGATCTCAAGGGCCTGCAGGTCGAAACCGCGGGCCAAAGCGGATCGGGCGGTGCGCTGGTGCGGCTGATCGGAATCATCGATACAGATGACTTTCGTGACGATGCGCTGGACCAGCGCGACAAGGTCACCGATGCACCGGATGCCGGAAGCGAACCGGCGGCCGGCGACGTCACCGAATTACTCACCGAGATTCGGGACACGCTCCGGCGAATCGAGGATCGCTTCGGTTCCAATTGACGCCTGTCGCCTACGCGCTCTTACTTGTACGCCGGGTTAATAATAAGCCATGCGAGCGTCGTCTCGACATTAGGCAATCTCTGAATAACGCTGTGCGGCGTGTTGTTCAGAGGTTCCCCAACCCGCGCTTATCAGGCTTTGCCTGACAGGCGCGCCAATTCCAGGTATTTGTCGCGGGTATACGCAGCCTGAAGTCCGCTCATCTTCCAGCCGGCAAGGCCATCCAGAAAGGCCCCGCGAAGTATGAAGTTGTCGAGCCAGTTGAACGCCGCGCGAACGTAAGCCTCCGGCCGGGACGCTTTTCGGCCCGCATCATGACGCCTGGCGGCCTGGAGTTTGGCATATCGACCGAGCTTTTCACGCGCGTGGCGCGCACTGCGAAATATATGGTGTTGCAATTGACCCTCAAGAAGACCCGTGCGACGTGCCCTGATCATCAGGAGCTTTTCATGCACTCGAGCCTTTGTGAATTGTGCCGCACCTCGCTCGAAAAGCCGGAGCGGTGCGCGCGCCCAATGGCCGAAGTGCAACTGCCGACCGAACGCAACGGTCAGCCAGGGGATGCGGTATCCAGTGTAATGCGGGCGCTGCCTTGACAGGATCAGATCGATTTCGCGCTTGAGCTCCTCGCTGACGATTTCGTCGGCATCGAGGCTCAGCACCCAGTCTCCGGTCGCCCGGTCGAGCGCACGCTGCTTTTGCGGACCGAAGCCGGGCCAATCGGTCACCTCGACGCGTTCGGTATAGCGGCGACAGATTTCGACCGTGTTGTCGGTGCTGCCGGAATCGAGCACGATGATCTCATCGGCCCATCCCGCAACAGAGTCCAGAGCGTCGCCAATGCGGTCGGCCTCGTTGCGGCAGATCATGATGACACTAAGCGGGTGGCGCCGGCTGGAAGCGGCAGACTGGATTTCGCTTCTTTGACGCACGCGCACGAGGGCATGGGCTGCGGCAACCACCAGCGCGAACCAGATGATGCCGCTGTTTCTCTGAAATATCGACTCACTCGATGCCATGACAGCCAGCACCGAAATCGCCGCCAACCCGCTCCAGCCCACCAGGCGTGTCCGCTCCAGGCCGGTCCGCCATAACGACACGAAACGCTGCAGCGGAATGCCGAACAACAACAAGAGCGCGACCAGGCCGGGCACGCCGGCGATCAGGAGCGCCGAAAGAAACTGGTTATGCGGATGATGATACTCAAGGAACCAGAACGGCAGCGAACCCTGCGCTACCGCTTGTTCCAGCGCCGCGCGGAAGCCGCCGGGCCCCAGACCGAACAACCAGGCGTCGCGCAACTGCTCCAGGGAAAGCTGCCAAAGCGCCCAACGGATCGCCAGCGTGTCGGCAGGTTCAATTTCGCCAGCACTCGACGAGAACGAGCCGACAGCATCAACCAGGCGCTGCCCGAGTGGAACGCCAGGCAACAGCGAAAGAAGCGTTACGAACAGCAGAATCGCCAGGGGCACGCCGAATCGCCAGAGGGGCGTCTGGCGCGTGCCCAGCGTCAACAGATAAAGGATCAGCAGCGGCGCCAGTGCCAGCCAGGCCCCGCGCGAGCCGGATAGTGCACTCGCGGTCAAACCGAGCGTGACCGCGACGGCCATGACGAGTCGCTTTGGTGTCGCCAGACTCCGATCCGCGATTCGCGGCAGCAGCATCAGAGAGAAGGCGAGCACAACGCCGCCGAAATAAATGGGATTGGTCGCACCGCCGACCCGCTCAGCCCACTCACCGGGTTGGCCCGCCACAGCAAATCCAATCGCATAGACCCCGGATATCACACAGCCGGCGGCCAGACCTGTCCACCAGCTCCGCTCCAGACCGTCCACTCGCGCCATGAAGAGATACGCCGGCACGATCAGGAGCAATCGCAGAATGCGCCCCACGTCGTCCGACCCGACTGGGTCGATGCCGTGAACCACCCAGGAGACCAGCCAGATGGTAACGAAAGTGAAGACCGCGAACAGCAACAACCGCTCATGACCGTCCAGATCCCAGCGCCGGCGAGCCAGCCCCGGTTCAAGCCAGATGATGCCAAGCAGTGCAATGAGAAGGAAAGCCGCACCTGCGACCTTGGGCACGACCAAACCCAGCGCCAGACCGAGAAAAAGGACCAGTGCGGCGGCTCGACCGAGCCAGCTGGATGCCGGCACGACCGCGCTGCTGCGCGGGACCGGGATCGTCGCCTCGTCGGAATCAGTCCTCAAGCTCGAACCGGGCGCCGCAGTAGGGACACAGGGCCGAACCCGTTTTTTCTATCGGCAGGTAAACGCGGGGGTGCGAATTCCACAATTCCATTTCCGGCGTCGGGCAGCTCAGCGGGAGCTCGGCGCGGGTAACCTTGTAAAGCCGTTCGGTATTCGCCGGTTTTTTGGGCGCGTGATTTTCCGAAGACTCGTTCATGTTGATACCCGCCGAAGAAGACAGATTCTATTTTAGCCGCTGCTAGGCGCTTTCAGTGTAGTCCGCTCAAACGCACACGGCCTCAAAGCGACTGACCAAATACGTCGCACCAGGCCAGGTTCACGATTTCGCGCGCGGATCCGGGCAGCTCTTCGCAGCAGTCGCGCTCGAGAAAGATCCGGTCGCGCAGCGCCGCGGCCTGATTGAACGCATCTTCCAGTTGCTTCGCCGTATCGCGCTCCAGCCAGCCAAGGCCTGCCAGCAAACCGAGTTGCTCTATGGTCGCACGCGCCTGCATCAATTCAGAAGCCTCGCCCGCGTTCAGCAACACGCCGAGTTCGGCGATGAACTGGATATCTCCCAGAAGCCGCTTCTCCGATCGCTCCGAGCGCTGATCAAGCTGGCGCCGGCGCATGTCGGCCAATGATTGACGAACTTCGTCGGCATCGCGTCTGCGTGCCAGGACCGTGTGCCTAAGGGCGTCGAACCGGTCCTTGAACTCATCGCTGCCGAACACGCAACGTGCCCGAATGAGCGCCTGGTGCTCCCATGTCCAGGCGTGTCGCGCCTGGTAGTCGGCAAAACCTTCGAGCGTGGACACCAGCATGCCGGCGTTGCCGTTCGGCCTCAGGCGCGTGTCGATGGAATAGAGTTTGCCGCCGGCCAGCGGGAGCTGCATCGCGTTGATCATTCGCTGCACCGAACGCACCGGGGCTTCGCCGCGCTCGTGCAGGAACACCAGGTCAAGATCGGAACTGTAATGCAGCTCGGAGGCCCCGAGATTCCCGTAACCAATCACCGCAGGCGGGTCGTCTTCGGGCAGGAACAGCTCGGCCATGCAGGCCAGCACCGATTCGGCCAGATGCGTCAGGCGTACCCGCGCCTCGGGGCGACCCAGCGTTCCGTCAAGTTGACCGAGCGCCGTGCGCACAAAACCGGCCTGGCGGAAGCGGGCAAGCGAATTGAGGCTGGTCTCGACGTCGTCGGTCTGTATCGTCGGCAGACGCGGCAGGTCCGGGTCCTTCTCCGGGGCCAGCAGATCATCAAGCAGCTGGGGGCTTTCGGTGATCCACTCGGCCAGCCGTGCCGAGCCGCGGTAGACACGGACGCAGCGAGCCAGCGTCTGCGGTCGTTCGTGCAACAAGGCCAGGTATGCCGAGCGGCGCGCTATTGTTTCGATCAGCGCAAGAAGGTCGGTCAGACCGTTATCCGGCGGTCTGTTGGACAGCACCTCTCCGAGCAGCTCCGGCATCAGCCGGTCCAGCCGCCGACGACCCTCGGCTGATAGCGAACGGCGGGCGAGTCGACTATGCAGCTGCTCAAGTGCACCGGCTGCGGTCGCGGGGTCCTCGAACCCCGCCCGTGCCAGCCGCGCCGTCAATTCCGGGGAAGGCGGCCACAATGTCTGCGTTGGTTCAGGCCGCTGCTCCTGCCCGCCGAAGCGCTTGCCGAAAAGTTCGCGCACACTTTCCCGCACCGATTCGATGCGGTCATAAAGCGTATCCCAGCCGGCCGCGTCCATCAGCACCGCCAGATCAGCACGCTGCTCTGGATCGGCCGGCAACTCGTGCGTCTGGCGGCCGGTGACCAGCTGAAGCCTGTTCTCCAGCGCGCGCAGGAATCGATAATCCTCGCCCACCTGACCTGCCTGGTCTGCGTCGATGACATCGGCATCAAGCGCCTCCCGCAACGCCGACAGGAATCCTGGCTTGCGCAGTCCAGCCTCCCGCCCGCCGCGCAAGAGCTGGAGGCTTTGAACCAGAAACTCGAGTTCACGGATACCGCCCGGTCCAAGCTTGATGTCGTCGCGCAGGTCCTCGCGATTCGAGCGGGTCTCGATTTCGCCGTGCAGTGTCCGCAGGCTGTCGAACAGGCCGTAGTCCAGATAGCGCCGGAACACAAACGGGCTGATTCGCGCCAGCAGATCGTGGCCCAGCGCAAAATCGCCGGCGACCGGACGGGCCTTGAGCCAGGCGTAGCGCTCCCATGCCCGGCCCTCGTTGATGAAGTACTGCTCCATGGCGTCGAGCGACCAGACCATGGCGCCGGCCTGGCCGAACGGGCGCAACCGCGTATCTACGATCCAGACGCGCCCATGATTGGTGACCTCCTCCATCAACCGGGAAAGCTCGCGCACCACGCGACTGAAATAATCACGCGGCTCGAGGGCCCTGCGGCCATCGCTCTGCCCGGTTGCGCAATGACAGAACACGAGGTCAAGGTCGGAGTTGAAGTTCAATTCGTCGCCGCCAAGCTTGCCCAGCGCCAGTACCGCGAGCCTGGCGGCGTGTTCTTTCCCGGCAGGCAGGTGGCCATGCCGCTCGGCGACGTTTTCTTCGGCCTGCGCCAGCGCCTGTTCGAGGCACTCGCACGCCAGCCTGGATAACAGCTTGCCCGTCTGCTCCACGTCGTGATGGCGCTGGATTTCCAGCCACTGAATCCGCAGGGCCTCGAGCTGGCGGTAGCGGCGCAGGCGAGACGCCACCGGCAGGTCCGGATCGTAGGCGGATCCGTCTTCGAGCAGCCAATCACCATCCAGCCGCCACCGCCGAAGCACCTCGCGCGCATAGGCGCTTGCGGCCACGAACCGTTCCGGCGACAGGTTCCGCGGACTTCCATCGCTCATTCGGCAATCCTGCTTGCTGCACGCTTGACCAATGCCTCGAACAGCGCACCCTGGTCCGGGCGTTGCGGAAGATACTCGGGATGCCACTGTACGCCGAGCAACCATCGCTCCCCGACGGCCTCAAAGGCCTGAAGGACCCCGTTGGGTTCGCGCGCGACTGCATCCAGTCCTTCACCAAGTCGATCGATTGCCTGCCGGTGCAGCGCGTTGACCTGCGCATCTTCCGTACCCAATATCTGCTGCAGCCTGGAGCCCGGTTTCAATTCGACCCGCTTGCGCGGCAGTACAGACCGGATGGCCGGATACTCGTCGTAGAAGCCCTCGAGCGACTGATGCAGCGTGCCGCCCAGCGCCACATTGATCAGCTGCATGCCGCGACAGATACCAAGCATCGGCAGGCGCTTTTCAATTGCATGACCGATCAACTCATGCTCGAGTTCGTCGCGCGCCGGGTCGAGCCCGCCGCGCTTCTTGGTCAGCAACCAGCGCAGCAGCCATAGCAGCGGAAAAAGCACGAAGCCCAACGCGCGACGCCAGCCGAAAGCACCGGGATCAGACATCTCCCGCATCGGCAGGTGTCTATGCTCGCCATACAGCGCCGGGCTTACATCGGCGCCACCACCAATGATCAGGCCGTCAAGCTGCTCGATTGAGGCCTTGCGCGAGGGACGAATACGCAAAGGCCGTCCACCTGCGCGCCAGACGGCCAACGCGGAAAAAAGCCAGGCGGCCGCGCCGCCCCGATCCGGGCCGGTGACGCCGATTCGGGGTCCCATCACTCGTCCCCCGCGATTCGTTCGATGCGACGAGCGAATCCTCGCCGAAGCGCCGACCACCAGCGTCGAGACCAGCTGGATCGGCCCAGGCGGCTGCGCGCCGCCGATTCGAGCTGATCGCTATCGGCGGCCATTTTCTCGATGGCGACCCACTCTCGCCACGGATCGCGCAATGACCAGTCAGGGTCATCGATCAGACAGTTGGGCACCCGATAGTGCCAGGTCGGACGCGGTTTGATCAGATTCTTTTCCACCGGCACCGACATCACCCGCTCGCGGTCTATCCACGCAAACAGCGGGAGCAGATCGAGCGGCCGATTGCGGGTCGGCGTAAAGGAGAGGTAGTCATCAATCAGTGTATCCAGGTCGGGATCGTAGTCAGGATCCAGGACATGGGCCACGAAATCTTCCGGGAAGCGCTGCACGAACGGCGTGAGTTTACGCGCAAAATCAATCTCCTCTCGCTCGCAGATCTCTTCGAACAGCAAAAAGAACGCACGCAGCACCGAAAGCAGGTGCGGACCACTGCATTCGGCAATGTCCACGTTGAACTGGAGTCCGAACGCATAAAGCGCCGAAGATTGTGTGCCCTTGGCACCGGCACGACATAACCCGGCCCGAATTTCATCGATGCGTCCCAGCGCCGCAACTTCCACCGGCGGGCAGACCAGTTCGTGGGGTACGACCAGACCGGCCACGCGCGAAAGCACATTTTCCAGGTTATTGCGCAGTTGCCCCGGCTCGATCTCGATGCCGACAGCCTTGAGCGAACCGAGGTAACGCCTCGAGGTCAGAACGTCCGCATCAAGTTCAACGCCGAAATCGCCGAATTCGGTATCGCGCACAGTCCCGGAAAAAGCGCTCTCGGATTCGAAGTGCCCACCGACCGCGTCGACGACTTCGGCCGCAATTCTGGCCGTATCGATTCCGGCCATTTCCATTTCCACGCCCACCCGGCGGGGCTTGCCGGCATGGTCGTCGTGCCAGGGTAGCGCTTCAAAGTCAGACATCCTCATTCCGGCAGTCCACGAGTGGGGCCATTATGCCGTCCATCTTGCCTTCTTTTGCCCCGGTGCCAATGAGCCCCCGTCAAAACACCAGGTTCACCATGCCCAGCATCGCCGCCAGGAAAAGCACGCTCATCGGCAGACCGGTCCGGATGAAGTCCTTCACCTTGTATCCGCCCGGGCCGATGATCAGCGCATTGACCGGGTGGGTGGGCAGGATGAATGCGTTCGACGTTCCAAGCGCAATGATCAGCGCATAGATTGCCGGATTGGCGCCTGTCGCCAGCGCAATGTTGATCGCGATCGGAACCAGCAGGACCGTCGCCCCTACATTCGACATAACCAGCGTGAACGCTGTGGCCAGTACAGCCAAAGCGAGCTGCATCCAGATTTCGCCGATTTCGCCGACCAGCGCAAGCATTTCCTGGACCAGCCACGCGGCGGTGCCGGTGACTTCCATCGCGAATCCCAGTGGAATCAGACTGGCCATCAGAAAAACGGTCTTCCAGCTCACGGCCTGGTACGCCTCGTCCATGCTGAGCACGCCGGTCAGCACCATACCGATCGCGCCGGTCAGCAGCGCCACCGACAAGTTGAAATCCGTGAACAGAATCAGTCCCATGGCAAGCATAAAGAACACCAGCGCATGCGCCACTTTCTGCGGCCGGGCTTCTTCCTTGGGCACGTCGGTGGCGACGATGAAATCCTTGTCCCTGGCGACCGCCGCCAGATCACGCCAGGACGAATGGGATACAAGGCAATCGCCGACGCGCAAGGCTTCGCTGCGCAAGCCTTCGCGCACGATATCCTCGCCGCGATTGACCGCGAGCACGGAAATACCGAAGCGCGATCGCAGACGGACATCGCCAATGGTCTTGCCGATCAGGTTGGAGCCTGGCGGAATCACCACCTCGGAGATACCGGCACGCCCCGGGTCGAACAAGGTGCCGAAAGTGCGCAGCCTCGGTTGCAGCCTGAGCTTGTTGTCGACCGCAAACCGCCCGACCTGTTCGCGCGTTCCCATCACGCCGAGCATGGTACCGACCCAGATCATCTCCTCGGCCGGCGGCGCGAGGCGCGGCTCGTCAGTGCTCTGGATAGCCAGCAAGAGCGGCGCCCCTTCGAGCATCTCGGCTTCCGCCACGCGCATCCCGACCAGCGGCGAGTCGACCGTCACAAGCAGCTCGTAGACATCCCCGGTGATGCCATAGACCTCGGCAAAGTAGTTCTTGGTCCGGCCCGGCGACGCCGGCCGCTTGACCTGTGTCCGGGGAATGAAGCGGCGACCGACCGTCAGCATGAATACCATTGCAACTGCAAGCAATGCGAGTCCAATGGGGCTGACCGAAAACAAATCGAAAGGGCGCATCGCCTCTGCGCCCGGTGGAAGCGAACGGTTCGACGTCTGGATCAGGTCGTTGAGCAGAATCAGCGGCGAAGAACCGACCATCGTGATCGTGCCGCCGACGATCGCGCAAAACCCGACCGGCATCAGCAGCGTCGACAACGGAATGTCGAGGCGGCTTGAAACGCGCCCGGCAACCGGCAGGAACAGCGCCGTGGCACCGGTGTTCTGCATGAACGCCGAAATCAGGCCTACCGAACCGGCAAGCATGGCGACAATCCGGTTTTCCGACTTGCCGCCGTATTTCACGATATTGGCCGAGACCGTGTTCATCACGCCGGTCCGGTCCAGACCGGCGCCGATGATCATCACCGCAATCACGGCAATCACGGCGTTGGACGCAAAGCCGTCGAAAAGCTGATCGCCGGGCACCAGGCCGAGCAGGCCAAGCAACACCATGATCGACACCGCGGCAATGTCGATGCGAACAATTTCCGTGACGAATGCGAAGACGGTCAGGCCGAGCAGGGCCAGCACCAGCAACATGTCGCCGGTCAGTGTGAGTTCGCTCTCCATCGCGTCGGGGTCGAGCCTCGCTGTATTTTTTATTCAGGCTTGCTACAGGTTACACAG
>JGI12048J13642_10047559_pt1 | contig 60486 bp, 44 predicted proteins | sample ElkSlonscriptome_16_FD_13642 | JGI IMG/M metagenome (IMG submission 13642)
CCGATCTAAAGGGGATTAAGACCTTTTCATCCGATTGCATTGATCCGGTTCTAGCGTCCGAACGATGACCCGATCTAAAGGGGATTAAGACCTACGGCTGGGCTGGAATTGATCGCGTTAACTTGTCCGAACGATGACCCGATCTAAAGGGGATTAAGACGCCGCGGATTTGCGTAGCGGCTTTGTACGCGAATGTCCGAACGATGACCCGATCTAAAGGGGATTAAGACTGAATGTGCCGCGTGCACTCGCGATTTTCGCGGTGTCCGAACGATGACCCGATCTAAAGGGGATTAAGACGCCGCTTGCTTGCACCGATTTGAGCAGTAGCGAGGTCCGAACGATGACCCGATCTAAAGGGGATTAAGACCACTAGCAAACCTGCGTTGTCGTAACCGGGGGTCGTCCGAACGATGACCCGATCTAAAGGGGATTAAGACGGGTCAGGCGTGCATCTGTGCGTCGAGTATCGTCCGAACGATGACCCGATCTAAAGGGGATTAAGACCGCGCACCTTTTGCCGCTGTGCGTGCAGATACGCCGTCCGAACGATGACCCGATCTAAAGGGGATTAAGACACTGTCAAGCGCCCCATCTTGGCGCCTGCCGTGTGTCCGAACGATGACCCGATCTAAAGGGGATTAAGACGTCCCAAAAAGGCCTGTGAGCGCTTCCCAAGGAAACGTCCGAACGATGACCCGATCTAAAGGGGATTAAGACATAGTGTTTCCGCTCAAGAAACGCGTCACGCCTAGGTCCGAACGATGACCCGATCTAAAGGGGATTAAGACTAAGATTCTCGAATCTGTAGCTGTTGGACTAAGTCCGAACGATGACCCGATCTAAAGGGGATTAAGACCATTCTCGCGGGCGATTTTCGAAACCGCTGCTGGGTCCGAACGATGACCCGATCTAAAGGGGATTAAGACCTTAGTGGACGGGATAGCGTTGACTGCATTGAAGTTGTCCGAACGATGACCCGATCTAAAGGGGATTAAGACGCGTTTGCTGGGCTAGTATTGATCGCGTTCAAGCTGTCCGAACGATGACCCGATCTAAAGGGGATTAAGACTATCTCTACCGTGCGCGGCTCGATGCCTGCACGGCGTCCGAACGATGACCCGATCTAAAGGGGATTAAGACCCTCGCTGCATTCCGTCACGTACGCTCTGACACGTCCGAACGATGACCCGATCTAAAGGGGATTAAGACTATGCCAACCTAAATGGTCTTATTCGCCGGTTGGTCTTGAGTCGAACTGACGATCGTGGCACGGCGCCACCAGGCAAGATGAAGCGAATGTTTCCTCGTAAACCGAGCAGGAGAGAGAACGATGCGTACAGACCACCTCAAAGCCCGAGTCGAACCCAACAAACCGCTGATCCTCGAACTCCCGCCGGATGCGCCGCCAGGAGAGGTTGACGTGATCCTGCTCTATGCGAATGAGGCCACCGCACCCGAGGCGTTCGCGTCGATGGCCGAATACAACGCCTGGCTTAAGCAACAACCGCCCAGCGGACGCTGTCGAGAGGAGATCGACCGGGAGCTCGCCGCGGAGCGAGATGCCTGGGAGTGACGACATGGCGCGACAGCAGCAGGTCTATCTCGACGCCTGTATCGCAAGATGGTAATGGTTGGTCATCATGCATTAGGCGTGGACGATCCAGTTGAACCCTTCCCATACGCCCCCGAGCACATTAAAAAATACCCGCCGGTCGCCGGTCGCCCGAAAAAGATCCTTGAGGCCGTCCCCGCGCGACGTCACCTGATATTGCGCACCGGCGAATTTCAGTCGCAGTGGTCTGGCCAAAACCGCAAGGGTAGCTTCGACAAGGAATAGGTCAAGACCCCGGCTTTGTGACCCCGGCTTCGACCTGACCCCGGCTTCGACCGCGACGCCCAATCGGGGTGCTCCGACAGCAGCCGTTGGATTAAACCGATGTCCGGCAAACGGCGTTGGCCTTGAATCCTGACCATGATCTGGTGCATGGTCGCAACGATAGCCGACTCCGGCGTCTGAGTCCGGCACCAAGAGAGTTACCTACAGCCTGGGCCCTGAACGGTTACCAAGCACCAACCAGCCCAACAGAGTCCTCCATGCCCGAACACGCCGCCAAAAAGCTGTCTCTGCGCGAGTCCCTGAGCTATGCCAATTGGCTCTACAACCCCTTCCAAGCCCTGGATGCGCCGCGCATCTACGACCTGCTGTCCACCAACTCGCCGACCGAACACGGACTGTATCTCAATCTCGGCTACTGGGGCGGGGCAAGGGCCCCGGCTGGGTCCGGCACCGGATCTGGAACCGGGGCGACGGACCTTGATCAGGCCAGCGCGGCACTCGCGATGCTGGTCGGTGAGCAGGCCGGCATACAGCCCGGAGACACCCTGCTCGACTGCGGCTTCGGCTTCGGCGACCAGGACATCCTCTGGGCGCAACAACTCAAGCCCAAGCGCATCATCGGCCTCAACATCACCGCTTCTCAGGTGCACCTTGCCCGTCGCCGAGTCACCGAACTGGGACTCGACGACCGCATTGACCTGCGCCAGGGCTCGGCCACCGACATGCCGCTCGAATCCAACTCGGTGGACAAGGTGGTCGCGGTGGAATGCGCCTTTCATTTTCGCACCCGCGAGCGTTTCCTGCGCGAGGCCTGGCGGGTGCTGCGCCCGGGAGGTCGTCTGGTCATGGCCGACATCATCCCCATGCCCGCCGTCAGCAGCTTGCCCAAGCGGCTGAAACAACGCCTGTCATGGGGGCTGGTCGCGGGCAAGTTCGCGATCCCGCCGGAGAACGCCTACACCCGGCCCAGCTATCATTCCAAGCTCGCCATCAAGGGTTTCGGCGCTATCCAGATCGAATCCATCCGCGATCAGGTCTACGCCCCCCTTCACCGTTTCTTGATGGAACACCCAGAGACACTGCAACGCCTGCACCCGATGGTGCGACTGCCCGCAAGGTTCGCGCTGCAATTCGACGCCGCCAGCGTCTACGCCGGCCTGGACTATGTGCTGGCGAGCGCGGTGAAGCCCTAACCCGGCAGGGCCGTCACCAGGACGCGGTCGGAGACTCTGGGTGAAAAAGGCCCGCCCGGTCGCGGCAAGCAATCGCGGCAGCGGCTGGCGGTCGCGAGCCGCTGCCACGGGCGGACTCAGGCGCGCACAACCCGATCTCTGCCCGCATCCTTGGCCAGATACAAGGCGGCGTCGGCGCGATTGACAAGGCTGTCGATGGCCTCGCCGGCGCGTCGCTGGGCGACACCGAAGCTGCAGGTGACCCGGCCAACCCCAGGGATGCCCATGGCGGCGATCTCGGCGCGCAGGCGCTCGGCGATGCGGCAAGCGCCCGCGAGATCGGTGTCTGGCAGCAGCACAATGAATTCCTCTCCACCCCAACGGCTGACCAGGTCGGAGTCGCGCATCAGTGCACCGACCCGCTCGGCCAGCGTCACCAGCACCCTATCCCCGGCTTGATGTCCAAACTGGTCGTTGATGGCCTTGAAATGGTCGATATCGAACATGATCAGGGCCAGGCTGTGACCGAGTCGGTCGGCCTTCTGCATCTCGGGTGCGAGGCTCTCTTCAAACCAACCGCGGTTGGCCAGTCGCGTTAGGGGGTCCGTATGGGCCTGGTCCTGCAATTGCAGCATCAAGGCACCTAGGCGCAGTTCGTAGACCTCGTGCGCATGCAGGACGACATAAAAGCCGATCGCCAGCAGGCTCAGCATCATGGTCACACCGATGCCAAAGAGCCGGTGCACGCGGACATCCGCAAGCGGCATCAACAGCGCGAGAGACCAACCGTCGAGCAGCAGCGGCGCTTGAATGTAAAACACGCTGGCGCCTTGCCACATGATCAACCGCCCGGGGCGCGGCTTGCTCTCAAGCAAGGGCACGAAGGGTCCGGGGCCGAACTGCCGAGACTCGACCAGCGCCGCGCGCTCCGCCGCCGATAGCGGCCACAGCGAACGCAGGGCGAGGCTGCGATCGCGCGCATCCAACACCACGCCGCTCGGGGCGAGCACCATGACGTCGACCGACTCCAGCGGCAGCTTGGCTAAGGACGGTAGGCTGGACTTGAGCACCGCCACCATGCGAACCTCCCCGTCCGGACCGACCACGGGCGCGCTGGCATAATGCCCGATCCGCTTTGAGGTGACGCCGAGCGCCGCGTAGCTTGCGCCCTCACCGTCCAACGCGGCCTGAAAATACGGGCGGAAGGCGTAATTTTTGCGAAGGTAACTGTCCGGCATCGCTCGGTTTGATGCCGCAAGCACGGTTCCGTTGCGCTGCATCAAATACGCCGCATCCAGCCGAAACGCGATCGCCATAGCGTCGAGCACCCGGTTGGCTTCCTGCAGCATGCGCTCGCCGGGCTGTTGCGCCAGTTCCGTCACGGCGTCGCTAACGGCAAGCAGGTGGACGGCCTGCGCGAGACGCGCGATCTCTTGGTCGAGGATGGTTGCGGCCGAGCGGGCCTGTTGAATGCCCTTTTGCCGCGCCTCTTTCATTGACTGTCGGCCAAGGGTCTCGGTGATGCCCCAGCCGCTGGGTGCCAGCACCAAAATGACACCGGCCAGGCCTAGCGCGTAGTGGAACGGGATCTCCTCAGACCTCGCCTTGGCCCCGGATAGTTGCGAACCGAGCCACATGGCAAGGGCCATCCCCAGGGCCGTGAACGCGCGAAAAACCTGCACCGGGATGCCGCCGCTCCAGGCCAAGAAGCGGTCATAATTGATTATTGATGCGAGAAAAAGGTCGGCATGCGGGGTGATGGCGCCTGCCAGAACGGCATAGACCGCCGTCAAAATGGCCAGCGCCAGGAGCCAAGGGCGTGCGTCTGAGCGCCTCAGTGCGATGGTGCGATAGATGGCCGCTGCAGCCAGCAGGCCGCCAATTAGCCCGAGCAGATAGCGTGCCGAGACATCGAGCCAGAGCAGTCCGCCCCACAGGCCCGCGGCGAACACCAGCAGCGTCAGGACAGGCGTCAGCCACGCACCCAGCAGGGCGCGGCGACGCGGCTTGTTCAGACCACGGCGGGCAAACTCCAGCAGAAACACGAACGAGGCGGTCATGACCAGGGTCTTGACGGTCAGCAGCGCCTGGGTTCGGCCGATGCTCAACACCGCCAGGTCAAGCCATTCGGATGCCCCGTGGCTCAGCGCAAAGGCGGCCAGCCAGCCCCAAGCAAGCCCCGGAAAGGCATCCGCGCGCAGGGTCAGCGCGGCGGCGCCCAACAGAAAAAAGGCCAACCCATAGATGAAAAAGACATAGTCCATTTGTCCGAGGAAAAACGCGTCCACCGCAACCTCCAGGATTTAAATTGCTTGCCCCTCGCGATCGAGGCCGGCTGCATGCTTGTCGAGCACTGCGCCCGGTGCATCAGGGCGGTACCGCCCGGGGCAACAGTGCGAGCGCGGTTGACCCGACAGTTTAGGTACAAACGCCGGGTTCCCAAAATTGAACCCAAAGGGCCTAGGCAATGCAAGGAGATCAAGCGCAGGCAGGCGCTGAATCGGCGATTCTCGCCGCGGAGCCTGGCGCTGGCGGGGACTCAGATCGCAGATCGCCGGGCAATCGGCAACGGGATGCACTAAGGCGATTTCTGTCATGAAACATACCGCCTGGCTTGTCTTCTCGCCCGCCATCTTTGTCGCGCCAACCCCCACATAGAACGACTAGCGATAAGTTGGCGCTTCGCGATGGCGAACGAGAATCCGGCGCCATGCGGTATATTTCATTCCGCCAATCGCCTAAGATCCCGGCGTCCTATCCGTTAGCCCTCGTCTGCCGTGCACATCCTGCTCGTCGCTCGCATCCTCGGTCTGTTCGCGCTCCTGTTCAGCGCTACGCTCGTCGCGCCGATGCTGGTCGCATGGGTCTATCAGGAGCCCGATCTCTCGCCATTTGTCTATCCGATGGCCGGCTCGCTGGCCATCGGTGCGGCATTCAGCCTGGCCGGCCTCCGCGGACATGCGGAGTTGGGCGTTCGCGATGGCTTTTTGATCGTCGCGCTGTTTTGGTTGCTGGTCAGCGCGCTCGGCGCTTGGCCGTTCGTGCTCGGCGCGGGCCTCACACCGATGGGGGCCCTGTTCGAATCGGCGTCCGGATTCACCACCACCGGCGCCACGGTTATCACCGATCTCGACCAGCTACCGCATTCGCTGCTGTTCTACCGCCAACAAATTCAATGGCTAGGCGGTATGGGCGTGGTCGTATTGGGGCTGGCGGTGATCCCGCTGCTCGGCATTGGCGGCACGCAGTTATACCGGGCCGAGGCGCCCGGTCCGCTGAAGGACGAAAAGCTGACGCCCCGTCTGTTGCACACGGCGCGCAGCCTGTGGCTGCTGTACCTCTTGCTGACGCTGGCCTGCGCGCTCGGCTATTGGCTTGCTGGCATGAACGGCTTCGATGCGCTCGCGCATAGCCTAAGCACGGTCTCGACCGGCGGCTTCTCGACCCGGGATGAGAGTATCGGCTACTACCAGAGTCCGGCAATCGAAGCCGTCGGGGTGGTGTTCATGCTCGGACACCGCGTTGTTGAGCCTGTCTTGATCCAGGCGGTCTGGGGCTATTTCGCTGTCTATATCATCACCTTTGGCCTGCTCAGCCTGTTGATGATACACACCGGGCTCGATCCGGTCTCGGCCTTTACCGCGGTGGCTACCAGCATTAACAACCTGGGCCCCGGCCTCGGCGAGGTGGCCTACAACTTCGCAACCGTGACGGACGGCGGCAAGCTACTCGCGGTGATCGCGATGATCATGGGCAGGTTGGAGATCTTTACGATCCTGGTGCTGCTGTCGCCGTCGTTTTGGCGCGGTTAGCTCAGGCGCGACGACCGCCGCCGACAGGGGATGGCAGCGGGGGGGTTAGAATACGCAAGACATCTCACCAGCGCGCGACGGAGCCCATCCATGACCCAACTCACCCGCATCACCGGTTTTCTGCCCTTCGTGGTCGTGGTGTTCTTGAACTCCTTCGTCGATCTCGGGCACAAGATCATCATCCAGAACACGCTGTTTAAGGCCTATGACGGACCGGAACAGGTCTGGCTGACGGCCATTGTTAACGCGCTGATCCTGCTTCCCTTCATCCTGCTGTTCACGCCGTCGGGCTACCTGGCCGACCGCTGGCCCAAGAACCGCGTTATGCGGATCAGCGCCTGGGTGGCGGTGGGCATCACGCTCGGTATCACCGCCTGTTATTACCTCGGCCTGTTCTGGCCGGCCTTTGCGATGACCTTTGTCTTGGCGTTACAGAGCGCGATCTACTCGCCGTCGAAGTTCGGCTACATCAAAGAGCTATCCGGCATCGACGCGCTGACCACCGCCAATGCCTGGGTTCAGGCATCGTCCAGTATGGCTATCCTGACGGGCATTTTGGTGTTCTCTATGCTGTTCGAGTCCTTTCTGGCGACACCGCAAGGACTCACTGGCGGTGTCGGTCTCACCCCGGATGCACTGCTCCGCCAAGTCGCACCAGTGGGCTGGTTCTTGGTGCTGGGAACCTTGCTGGAGCTGGCGCTGGCCTACCGGCTGCCGGATAAGCGTCAAGCCGTCGAGCAGATGCGCTTCGATTGGCGTGAATACGGCAGCGGCCGCTATCTCAAACATAACCTGCAGGCGGCCTGGGGTAATCAGGTCATCTGGCTCTCGATCATTGGGCTGGGGGTGTTCTGGGGCATCTCGCAGGTGCTGCTGGCCGTCTTTCCGGCCTATGCCAAGGACAGCCTGGGCGAGATCAACACCCTGGTGATCCAAGGCGTCATGGCCTTCGCCGGCATCGGCATCGTCATCGGTGCCGCGGTGGCGGGGCGCATCTCACGCGATCACGTCGAGACCGGGCTGATCCCATTTAGCGCACTCGGCATCGCGCTGGTGCTGTTGTTGCTGCCCGGGATCGGCAACATCTGGCTGCACGGCTTGAATTTCTTCGCGCTGGGCGTGCTCGCCGGCATCTTCATCGTGCCGCTGAATGCGCTGATCCAGTTCAACGCCGGCGAGCGCGAACTGGGCCGCGTGCTGGCGGCGAAGAATTTCATACTTAATTGGATCATGCTGGGCGCGCTGATGGTCACGGTGATGTCGGCGCTAGCGGACACCGGCAGCCGCGCCATCATGGTCGCGCTTGCTATCGTCGCCTTTGCCGGCGCAATCTACACGGTCTGGCAATTGCCGCAGTCGCTGGTGCGCTTCTTGATCATGCGCATCATCGCCACCCGCTACCGGCTGCGGGTCATCGGACTCAACAATATGCCGGCCCAGGGCGGCGTGCTGATGCTCGGCAACCACATTAGCTGGATCGACTGGGCCATGGTACAGATGGCAAGCCCTAGGCCGGTGCGTTTCGTCATGGAGCGGGTCATCTACGAGCGCTGGTACCTGCGCTGGTTTCTGAACTTCTTCGGCGTCGTGCCGATCTCGCGCGCGCAGAGCCGCCACGCGCTGGAGGCGGTGACGCAACTGCTCAACGACGGCGAGGTGGTCTGCGTCTTCCCCGAGGGCACGCTCAGCAAGAACGCCCAGCTCAGCGAATTCAAGAAGGGCTTCGAACGCGCGGCCAAGGATGCCGACGGCGCGATCCTGCCGTTTTATCTGCGCGGGCTCTGGGGCAGCCGCTTTTCCAACGCCAGCGATAAGCTCAAGGAGAGTCGGCGCGACGGGCGCGCGCGCGATGTCATCGTTGCCTTTGGGCCGACGCTGCCGATGAACAGCCAAGCGGAGCGGGTCAAGCAGGCGGTGTTCGAGCTGTCGGTCAGTTCCTGGCAGGAGTATGTGCAGACCCTGCCGACGCTGCCGACCGCCTGGCTCACCACGGCCAAGCGCGCCGGCGGCGCGCCGGTCCTGTTCGACTCCAGCGGCACGGCGCTGACCAATCGCAAGCTGATCACCGCGGTGTTGTTGTTCGCTGGCGCGATTCGCAACCGCGTACCCGAGCGCGGCCTGGGCATCCTACTGCCGGCCAGCAGCGCTGGCGTTATCGCCAACCTCGCCGGATGGCTGGCGGGCAAGACCGCGGTCAACCTCAACTACACCGCAAGCCCGGAGGCCGTCCAGGCCGCGCTGAAGAAGGCCGGGATTCGCAACATCATCACCGCCGAGCGCTTCACACGCAAGCTCAAGACGCGCGGCATCGACGCCGAGACCCTGTTCGCCGGAGCGCGCCTGCACGCGATGGAGGACATCGCCAAGGGCTTTGGTCCGACCCGGCGGCTGCTGACGCTGGCCGCGGCCGTGCTGCTGCCAGCGGCCTGGCTGCTAGCGCTGTTCGCTCAGCACAGAGGTCAGGCGGACGACACCGCGGCGATCCTGTTCTCCTCCGGCAGCGAGGGCCCACCAAAGGGCGTCGAGCTGACGCATCGCAACATCGCCGCCAACGTGCGCCAGATCTCCGACGTGCTCAATACCGAGCGCGACGACCTGATGCTGTCCAACCTGCCGCTGTTCCACGCCTTTGGGCTCACGGCCACCACCTGCCTGCCGCTGTTGGAGGGCATCCCGATGGTCTGCCATCCCGACCCCACCGACGCGCTCGGCAGCGCCAAGGCCATCGCCCGCTGGCGCGCGACCGTGCTTTGCAGCACATCGACCTTCCTGCGCCTGTACCTGCGCAATCGCAAGGTGCACCCAATCATGTTGGAATCATTGCGCATCGTCGTCGCCGGTGCCGAACGCCTGAGCCCAGACGTGCGCGAGGCCTTCTCGCTGAAGTTCAACAAGACCATCTACGAGGGCTACGGCGCCACCGAGACCACCCCGGTGGCCAGCGTCAATGTGCCGGATGCCATTGAGACCAACAACTGGAAGATCCAGACCGGCTCCAAACCCGGCACCGTCGGCATGCCGCTGCCCGGCACCAGCTTTCGCATCGTCGACCCGATCACGCTGGAGCGCCTACCCAGCGGTGAGGACGGTCTGATCCTAATCGGCGGCGTACAGGTGATGAAGGGCTATCTGCACGACCCAGAGCGCACCGCGGACGCCGTGGTGGAGCTCGACGGCCAGCGCTGGTACAAGACCGGCGACAAGGGCCATCAGGACAGCGACGGTTTCTTGACCATCGTTGACCGCTACTCGCGCTTCGCCAAGCTCGGCGGTGAAATGATCGGCCTGGGCGCCGTCGAGCGGCAGGTGCGCGATGTGCTTCAAGCGCCGGACCTGGAACTCTGCGCTCTGAACCTGCCGGACGCCAAAAAGGGCGAGCGCGTGGTGCTGCTGATCGAGCCGGGACAGGACGCCGACGACCTGCGCTCGCGCCTGCTCAAGGCCGGCAGCAACCCGCTGATGATCCCCGCCGAGATCCTGACCGTCGACGCGATACCCAAGCTTGGCAGCGGCAAGACCGATTTCGGCGCCGCCAAACGGCTGGCTTTGGCGCTCGGCCAAGCGGCAACAGCCGAACAGACGAGTTCGACGCGCAGCGGAGACCTTTGATGACATGGTTTGAAGCATTGACCGGCTTCGCCGAAACGACACCGCAGGAGGTCCGCGGCAAGCTCAAGGTCGACGGGGCAACCTTGACCTCACTCGTCAATGGCCGCGCGATGGTCTGCGGTCGGCTGGAGACGCCGTCATTGGCCGAGCTGCGCGAGCGCCTGCCCGGCGATGGCAGCGGCGATGAGAGCAACCACGGCAACCCGCTGTCGGTGCAGGAAGTCGTCGCCGACGTGCAGGCCTTGCACGCCAACGCCCAGCACGCAGGCGCGCTGTTTCAGGTGGCCTCCCAATTCAACCTGCTGGAAATGCTGTCCCCTGGTGTTACACCCGAGGACGGCGTCGGCGTCTATGCAGGCGACCATACCCAGGGCCCAGCCTGCGCCGTTGCAGCCGGCGCCGGAACCATTTATCGCAACTACCTGGTACCGCTCGACGGACAGCTTGGCCAGTCGACGGACCAGCAGATCGACTGTCTTGCCGACATCGGGCAAGCTCTGGGCAACGCCGACGGCCACCTCTGGCAAATGCAAAACGGCTACGCCCTGGTGAGTCGCGATGGCTTGATCGAGATCTCCCACCGCTTGGGCCAGGCAAGCGACGGCCATCGCGACGCCTGGCGGGCAAGGCTGCGGATCGGCCTGCACTGGGACACCGAGGTCACGCTCCAAAGCGCCGGTCAAACTGGGCCTGGGCATCTGGTCTCCCAGGCCTATTGCTCCGCGCTGCCCGTCGCCTACTCCAACCATCCGCCGGACCTCTGGGAACCCTTCGCTCGCCTGGTACTGGAAGGGGCCTACGAGGCAACGCTGTGCGCCGCGATTTTAAACGGGCGACGCACCGGCAACCATCGCGTCTTCCTGACCCTGCTCGGCGGCGGTGCCTTCGGCAATCAACCCGACTGGATCACCGACGCCCTGCGACGCGCCTTGCACCGCTATCGGGCATGGCCGATTGATGTCGCGATCGTCAGCCATGGCGGCTCGAACGCCCGCGCCCAACGGCTTGCCTCGGAGTTTCGATAGCCTTTTGTGTCAGGCCGGTTCAAGCCGTTCCCATAGCAGGATCGCAATAACTGCTCGCCCAACTGCCGCGCCGCTCCGGCATCGGCCTCGAGCTGGACCTAGCCGGGGCCCATCCCATCCACAAAGAGTCAATGCGCTCGCCCTGAGCGCACCAGTGACGCAGGAGTCGACGACGCATGTGCCGGGGACCCTGGAAAAGCCCCAGGCTTGCACGGTGCCAAGAGCGCCGCTAAAGTGCTGTCCGGGGACAAAACATCAACATTGGGGGAGCTTGATGGAAGCCGAAATTCGGGAAATTCGGGATCATATGAGCCGACATGCGCCCTTCGAGGGGCTGACGGACGACCTCCTCGACGAGGTGGCCGGCGCGGTAGAGATCGCTTATTCCAAAGCCGGCACCGCCATCTCCCAACGAGACGGCCCAGCGCAGGCGCTGTTTTACATCCGCGGCGGCGCGGTGGAGGTGTACCTGCACAACGGCAAGCTTCAAAGCCGTCTCGGCGAGGGCGACATCTTCGGGCAGCTGGACCTACTGCGGCAGCGCCAGGTGCGCTTTCCGGCAAAGGCCATCGAGGACACCCTGCTCTATCGAATCCCAAAGCCCGTTTTCGACCGACTGTGCGCCGAGGACGAGGATTTCGCCGATTTCGTCGAGCTGTCCGGCTCGCGGCTCAAGAGCACGGTGGAACAGAGCCAGCGCGACAACGACATGATCGCGACGCGGGTGCGCCGCCTCATCTCCCGCCTGCCCGTCGTGATTGATGAGTCCGCCAGCGTGCAGGAGGCGGCTCGCCTGATGACGGAGAACGACGTCTCTTCGGTGCTGTTGCTCAAACCCGGCAACGACGAGGATTCCGACCGCGCGTTCACCGATGCCGAGAGACGGCAGTGGCTGCTCACGGGGATGATCACGGACAAGGACCTGCGGCAGCGCATCATTGCCGAGGGGGCATCGACGCAGACCCCCCTCTCCAGTATTAGCCACGGCAAGCTCATCACCATCCAGTCCAACGAATCGGTCAACGAGGCCATGTTGACCATGCTGCGCAACAATATCCAGCGGTTGCCGGTCCTTCACCGTCGCCGTCCCGTGGGGGTGGTGTACCTGTCGGACATCGTGCGCTACGAGACCAACAACAGCGCCTATCTGGTCAACAACATCTTCAGCCGGACCTCGGTCAAGGGCCTGGCGCGCCTCACGCCCGAGGTGCGGGCGTCCTTCGTGCGGTTGGTGGATGAGGGCGCCACCTCGCGGATGATCGGTGGGGCCATGTCGAGTGTTGGCCGCAGTCTGATGCGCCGCCTGGTGGAGTTTGCCGAGGCCGAGCTGGGGCCGCCCCCGGTACCCTACTGCTTCACGGTGCACGGCTCCCTCGCGCGCAATGATCAATCCATTATCACGGATCAGGACAACGCCATGGTGCTCCATGACTCCTTCGATCCGAAGCGCCATGATGCCTACTTTAGGGAACTGGCGCGACAGGTGAGCGATGGGCTGGACGCCTGCGGCTACCCCTACTGCAAGGGGGGCGTGATGGCCAGCAACAACCCCTGGCGCCAGCCCCTCGCGCGCTGGAAACGCTACTTCAGCGACTGGATCGCCAAACCGGACCCGCAGCGGCTGTTACACAGCAGCATCTTCTTCGACCTCGACGCGGTCCATGGCGAAGAGCGTTTCGTGGAGGAATTGCAAGACCTGATCGCCGCCCGGGCCAAGGCCAGCCCCCGGTTCTTGGCCGCCCTGGCACGCAATGCCCTCGGCCGTACGCCACCCCTGGGCTTTTTCCGTACCTTCGTGCTGGAGAAGGACGGACGGCACAACAACATCATCGATATCAAACGCCGAGGTATCGCGCCGCTGAACGACGTCATCCGGGTCCATGCCCTGGGAGTGGGCTCCCGGGCCCAGAATGGTTTCGAGCGGCTCGATGAGATCACCAGGGCCGGGGCCCTACCCGCTGGGCAGACCGACAAGCTGAGCTACGCCCTGGAATTCCTGTCCATCGTGCGCTCGCGCCACCAGGCAGAAGAGATAAAAAACGACCATGAGCCGAACAATGCCATCCAGCCGGAGCAGATATCGGATACAGACCGCCACAATCTCAAGGAGGCCTTCCTCATACTCAGCAACGCGCAGAACTTTTTGCGCTTTCGCTATCCCAGTCCGGGCCGCTGACCGCAATGCTTCTTGGCGCACCCCGGCGGCGGGCATCCCCAAGCTGGGCGGAGTATTTCGCGCGCCAGGCCCAGGCCTGCAAGACGCCGACACTGAGACGTTTCTATGCGGCGGGGGTGCCGGCAGAGGCCTGTCCGATCGGTGACATTCCGCTGGTGGCATTGGACTTCGAGACCACGGGCATGGACCCTCGGGAAGATGCCATCGTCAGCATCGGCATGGTGCCCTTTGATCTGCGGGTCATCCGCCCCGCGGCTGGCCGTTACTGGGTCGTCAAGCCCCCCCGCCCACTGCAGGGGGCCTCTATCGCCTTTCATCGCATCACCCACTCGGAGGTGGAGCGTGCGCCGCCCATAGCCGCAATCCTCGACGAGTTGCTGTCCGCACTCACCGGCCATCTGGTGGTTGTGCACTATCGCAACATCGAGCGGCCGTTCCTCAATGCCGCCGTCACGGCCGCGCGCGGGGAGCATTGCCTGTTCCCGGTCATCGACACCATGGCCCTTGAAGCGCGCTGGGAACGTCAGGGCCCACTGCGGTCCATCAAGCGCTTGTTCGGCATACAGCAGCGCTCCATCCGACTGGCCGACAGCCGCGGGCGCTATGGCCTGCCCCATTACTCGTCCCATCACGCCAAGGTGGATGCCATGGCCACGGCGGAGCTCTTCCAGGCGCAGATGGCACGGCATTTTCAGCCGCACACGCCGGTCGCCAATCTCTGGATCTAGGTCTCTGGATCTAGGTCTCTGGATCTAGGCGCAGATTGGTGATGGCCTACCGCGGCAAAATAGAAAGGCGGCCGCGGCCGCCCTCTTCCAGCCCCGGCAACCGGCTTTAGGGCTTGGCCTTTCGCGGCTCGCTCCGCAGTCCCATAACGATGGCGTAGCAGCCCGCCAGCAATAGCAGGGTAAAGGGCAGGCCGGCGGACACCGCAACGGCTTGCAGGGCGGCCAGACCACCCCCCAGTAGCAGCGCGATGGCGATGGCGCCCTCGGTGATGCCCCAGAACACGCGTTGCGGCTTGGGGGCGTCGATCTTGCCGCCCGCCGAGATGGTATCGATCACCAAGGACCCGGAATCCGACGAGGTGATGAAGAACACGAGCACGAGCACGATGCCGATGAAGGAAGTGATGTCCGCAAGCGGCAACTCACCCAACATCAAAAACAGCTGCAACGGCAGTTCCGCCGAGACGGCCCCCTCGAACCCCTCCCGCACCTGCTCGATGGCGGTGGTACCGAAGGCCGTAAACCAGAAGATGGACACCGTGGTCGGGATGAGCAGCACGGAGATCAGAAACTCCCGCACCGAACGCCCCCGGCTCACGCGGGCGATGAACATGCCCACGAAGGGTGACCAGCTGATCCACCAGCCCCAGTAGAAGGTGGTCCAGCCCTGACTGTAGTTGACATCCTCCCGTGCGAAGGGATTAGACAGGAACGGCAGTTCACCGAGGTAGCTGACGATATTGCGAAAGAAGTTCGTCGCGATGAGCAGCGTCGGCCCCACGAACACGACGAACATCAGCAGCATGAACGCAAGAAACATATTGATCTCGGACAAGCGTTTCACGCCCTTGTCCACTCCGGCGACGATGGACACCAACGCAACCGCCGTGATACCGGTGATCAGCAACACCAGGGTCACATCCCCGTCGCCGATCCCGAAGAGGTAGTGGAGCCCTGAGGCCGCCTGCTGGGCGCCGAACCCGAGAGACGTAGCCAGCCCGAATAAGGTCGCGAACACCGCCAGGATATCAACGATATGTCCCGGCCAGCCCCAGATGCGCTCACCGAAAATTGGGTAGAAGATGGACCGTACCGTCATGGGCAGGCCCTTGTTGTAGGAGAAGATCGCCAAGGCCAAGGCGACGATGGCATACATGGCCCAGGGGTGCAGGCTCCAGTGGAGCAAAGTGGCCGCCATGCCTAGACGGGTGGCGGCCTCCGGGTCGTCGGCCGCGCCCCCCAACGGGGCCCAGTCGGTGCGCACGCCATCCTCGCCCAGAGTCGTGCCGGCCAACGAGGTGCCATAGTGGGTCAAGGGTTCGGCCACGCCGTAAAACATTAGGCCAATACCCATACCCGCGGCAAACAGCATGGCGAACCATGAGAGCCGCGAGAAGTCCGGCTTTGAATCCGCACCGCCGATGCGGACGCTCCCCAAGGGCGAAAGGATCAGGCCGAGGCATAGCACGACGAAGACGTTGGCCGACAGCAAATAAAACCAGGTGGCATTAGAATTGATCCAGCCCTTCGCCCCGTTGAAGATGGCGGTCGCCTGCTCGGGCAGTGCGAGGGTCAGCACTACGAAGCTGAAGATCATCAGCGACGACACGGTAAACACGGCGCCGTGGATGTCGATACTCACCCCGAGAGGCCGGGCCTGGTAGTTGTCCTGGCCGATCTGGTAATCGGTGTCGATCAGATTGGCCGCACCGTCCGGCGCCGGTATGCCGACCGACTCCGGCGCGAGTTCCGGGGATGATGTGGGGTTGTTTTCCAAGAGATTCTCCCTTAGCAATCTGTTTGTTCGGCGCTTTTTTGTGACGCCCCTAGTGAGCGGTTACTCAGGCATTGCGGTCCCCGCGCACGAGGCAGACGGACGCCTTGGTATGCTTCGCGATCTTGTCTCCGACGGAGGGCATGATGGCGTTGAGGTGGGTCGGCAGATGGGTCGCCATAACCACGAGGTCCGCACCAACGTCATCAATGGCCCGGACGAGGATGTCGTCCAGGTCGGCCGCCGGGTCATGGCTGTTGTAGACGCGTGCCATGGGCTCGTGACCACTGTCGGGGGCATGCTCCTGGGCGAACGCCCTGAGCTTGAGTTCGTATTCCTGGGGCGTGCGAGCCACCGCGCTGGGCTGGGATGTGGTCACGCCGACGTAGCACAGGGCCGCCCCGTAGTGGCGCGAGAGATCGGCCGCTACGGTCAGGGCCTTTTCCAGCGCACCCAGGTGCGCAAGATCGATCGGCACCATAATCTTGTTGAACATGAACGCGTACCTCCTGGGGTTACGCGAGCGCATGCCGCGGCGGATCATTTTGCGCGCCGCGCCAGTGGCTCGTCGGGTAGGTATCACGACAGTCTAACAGAACGGCGGTGCGTAAGACCAAGGGCCGGGGCGGTCCTTCTCCCAGCAAAGCGCCACCGGTCATCAGTGTCGGCGCCCAAGGTCCCGCGCGCAGAGACGCCATTCACCGATTTCTGGAGCTAAATCAGACCTCCGCTTTCCCCTTGTTCGAAAATCATCGGCACCCGCCGCACCGCCCAAAGCTCCGCCGACGACCCCGCTGCCAGCTGAAATGCCTGACTACGCACAGGCTGCGAGCGACCGGCCAGGACCATGATCAAGGCACGCCTGGTCGAGGCGGCACACAACTGGCGACTTGGTCTCGGCTATACTGAGCCGAGATTTGGGCATTTCCTGATCCATCCAGCACGGAGAATCCCGGTGGCCGAGCCCGACAGCACCTCCGACACCAGAGCAGTTATCGACGGTCTGATCGAAGCGCTTCGCGGCGACGAGGCCCTGCGCGACAAGACCCGCGAGCGCTTGGTCGATGCGCTGGGGATTGATCCTCGGCAGTCCGCCCTCGCCGCCGGAGCGGATGCCGCCGCGGTGTCGGCCGAGTCCATCAAGGCGCGCCGCAAGGCGCTTGAGCTGCGCGCCGACCTATGGAAGCAGCGCCGCGAGCAAAAGCGCGTCAAGTGGTACAGCTTCATCGCGGGCGGTATTGCGGCCACCGTCGGCGCCATCCTGTTCTGGATGGTTTGGCAGATGATGGGCGATATGGATCGGATGGAGGTCTACATGTATAACATGGGGCACTCCCCGGACGACGGCGCGGTCGCGGTCGCCGACGAGCGCAAGACACGCGGGCAGAGCTTCATGCTGACCATGGCGCGGGACATGAACCAGATGCGCGACGACATGACCTCAATGAATGTTCAGATGATCGACATGCGCGGCTCGATGGGCGTGATGCGAGGCTCCATCGTCGGCATGGACAAGACCATGGGCAACATGTCCGGCGACATGGGCCAAATGAGTAAGGACATCAACACCATGAACGCCAGCATGGCCCGCATGCAGTACGACACGCTCCTGATGCGCCAGGGCGTCGGCAACATGGCCACCGACACCGGCGCGATGAGCCTACCCTTCCGGGCGATGGACAATTTCATTCCGTTTCGCTGATTCCAGACCTTCCAGCGACACTCGAAAACCGCCTCGGTTTTTGGACGGTGTTGTCGTCGCCGTTGCCGTTGCCGTTGCCGTCATCCTAGTCTTGCGGTCGCTCGATGACGACAACGACAACCAGCTTTAGCATCCGCCGGGCTCAGTATCGCCTTCGGCGCAGAGAGCCCTGAGCTGGCCGGGATAGGGATCAAAGCAGCGCCGGCATTCGCCAAATCGAGGCCGGATGCACGGCTCAGCTCTGGCCGGGCTTAAAAGCACTCGGCAGCGTTGGTGCTGTGTTCGCGTAGCGTAGCGGCACGCGCCGCGAGATGCCGGTAAAGAGCTGGTAGGCGATGGTGTCGCTGGCGGCGGCCACGTCGTTGGCGGCGACCTGATCGCCCCAGAGCTGCACCGGGTCGCCGATGCGGGCGTCCGGCACCTTGCCCAGGTCGACGGTCAGCATATCCATCGAGACGCGCCCGATGATGCGGCTCGGCTGGCCTTTGATCGCGACCGGGGTGCCGTCGCGCGCATGACGAGGGTAACCGTCGGCGTAACCCATGGCGACCACGCCGACCCGGGTGGGCCGCTGGCAGACGAACCGCGCGCCGTATCCGATGGGCTCGCCGGCTGCAAGGTCTCTGATGCTGATGAGCGCGGATTCCAAATGCATGGTGGGGCGCAGTCCGTCGGCGTGCGGATGCGGGGCATTCAGCGGCGTCGCACCGTAGAGCATGATGCCCGGACGTACCCAGTCGCCATGGGTCGCGGGCCAGGCGAGCACGGCGGCGGAGTTGGCCAGACTGCGCGCCGCGTCGATGGCCTCTGTGTGCTGCCGAAAGCACGCGAGTTGGCGTTCGGTGGCGTCGTTGTCGAGCTCATCCGCGCGCGCGAAGTGGCTCATCAGCACGATCCTTGTCACGTGCGGGCAGCGCTTGAGTTCCGCATAGGCGGCGGTGAACTGCTCCGGTGCCAGGCCGACGCGGTGCATGCCCGTATCCATCTTCAGCCAGACCGGTATCGGCCGCGCCGGGCGAGCCTGCAATAGCCATTGTACTTGCTGGCGCGAGTGGATCACCGGCATTAACCCGGCCTTGTCCACCAGCAGCAGTTCGTCGGGCTCGAACACACCCTCAAGCAAGATGATCGGCCGGCCGATGCCGGACTGACGCAGCTCCAATGCCTCCTCGATGCAGGCCACGGCGAAGGCGTCGGCGTCGGCTTCGAGTGCGCGCGCGACCGCGATCGCGCCGTGCCCGTAGCCGTTGGCCTTGACCACCGCGACGGCGCGTGCGCCTGATGTCAGCGCCTTGGCGATGCGGTAGTTGTGGCGGATCGCCGCCAGGTCGATACGGGCCACGGCCGGGCGGGACATGGGCTGGTCTCCTTTACGAGATTGCCTGAGGGCGCCAAATGTGTGCAGGCGCCAAATGTGTGCAGACGCCAAATGTGTGCAGATGAGTCAAGTTGGATCGCTTTCCGCGAGCGAGATCACTCCTGAGTATCGCAACGCTCCAGGCTGATGAAAAGGGCTACGGTCGCTCGGTGCGCGGCGACCCTCGGGCGTATCGGCGGAGCGAGGGGCCTCTGCGCGAGCGGCGCCGGGCACTGGCTTGACCTTGGTCAACCACTTGGAAGAAGCTGCCGTCCGGCGTTATACTGGTTAGCTTTTGTGCATTCAGCGGCACCCGTACAGGAGATACCTCAAATGCAAGTGACCGTCGAGACCGGCGAGGGGCTCGCCCGCCAGATGATAGTGGAACTGCCGCCGGAGGATATCGAGCAGCAGATCGATCAGCGACTGCGTGATGTCGCCCGCAACGCGCGCTTACCCGGTTTCCGTCCGGGTAAAGTACCGATGCGGGTGCTGCGTCAGCGCTTTGGTGAGAGCGTGCGCGGCGAGGTGTTCGGCGAAATGATTAAGGCCTCGTTCTCTGAGGCGGTGACCCAGGCGGAGCTACGCCCGGCCGGCATGCCCGAGTTCGAGGCGGATATTGACCAGGGTACGCGCCGTTATGCCTACACCGCAAAGTTTGAGGTGTTGCCTCAGGTCAAGCTTAATAGTCTGAAAGATCATGAGATCAAACGTCCAATCGTGGAGGTGCTCGAAGACGACCTGGATGCAATGATCGAGCGCTTACGCAAACAGCGAAAGACCTGGACGCAGGTTGAGCGCCCGGCGGCCAACGGTGATCGGGTAATGATCTCGTTCACGGGCACGATCGACGGTGAGGCATTTCCCGGCGGCAGTGCCGAGAACCACCCCTTGGAGCTGGGCTCCGGGCAGATGGTGCCGGGTTTCGAGGAGCAATTGATTGGAGCGGTTGCGGGCGAGGAGCGTGGCGTTGACGTGACCTTCCCGGAGAATTATCAAGCCGCTAACTTGGCCGGCAAGCAGGTCCTGTTTAGCGTGACCATCGCGGATGTCGCCGAACCTGTCCTGCCTGAGGTCGACGCCGACTTCGTCCGCGGTTTCGGCGTCGAGGACGGCGACCTGGATAAGTTCCGGGCCGATGTGCGTGCCAACATGGAGCGCGAACTCAAGCAGCGCGTCGATTCCAAACTGAAGAGTCAGGTCATGGATGCGCTGGTGGAGGCCAACCCGCTCGACTTGCCGGCGGTGCTCGTCGCCGAAGAGGTCAAGGTGCTGAAGGGGCAGATGTTTCAGGCCGCTGGTGGCGCCAGCTTCGAACTGCCCGATGAGCTCTTCGCCGACCCGGCCAAGCGGCGCGTTGCGCTCGGGCTAATCGTTGCCGAAATCGTCAAGCAACAGGGTCTTTCGCCGGACGCCGCCAGGGTGCGGGCCACCGTTGAGGGGCTGGCTGCAAGCTATGAAAAGCCGCGGGACATGGTCGACTATTACTATGCCGATCGTCAGCGGCTGGCTTCGGTGGAGTCTTTGGTGCTGGAGGAAATGGTCGTCGAGCTGATGCTACAGGAGGCCAAGGTACAAGACGAGCCAATGACCTTCGAGGCACTCACCGAGACGTCCGAAGCTGCTTGATCCTGCGGTCTAGTGGCGTCACCTAGATTAATCGGACGTTTTCCGATATCAGTAAAAATCGGGGGCCGTATTGGATTACCGGCCCCACTAACGCCTAGGGCGAGGTCGTATACAGATGAGTCCGCTCAAAGACACTTACACTGCCACAGTACCTAATACCTGGAATCCACAGGCGTTAGGCCTGGTTCCGATGGTCATCGAGCAGACCGCCCGTGGCGAGCGATCGTTCGACATCTTTTCCCGGTTGCTCAAGGAGCGGGTCGTCTTTCTGGTAGGGCCGGTCGAGGACCACGTCGCCAACCTCGTGGTCGCGCAGTTGCTGTTCCTGGAGTCCGAGAATCCAGACAAAGACGTCCACTTCTACATCAATTCCCCAGGCGGTTCGGTGACCGCAGGGCTGGCCATCTACGATACGATGCGATTTATCCGCCCAGACGTCAGCACCATGTGCATCGGCCAGGCCGCAAGCATGGGCGCGCTGCTGCTCGCTGGCGGCGCCAAGGGCAAGCGGTTCTGTCTGCCGCACTCGCGCATGATGATTCACCAGCCGCTCGGTGGTTTCCAAGGGCAGGCCAGCGATATCGACATCCATGCTCGGGAGATTCTGCACATCCGCGAGCAGTTGAATCAGATCTTGGCGGACCACACAGGCCAGCCTATCGAGAAGATCGCCGACGACACCGAGCGCGATCGTTTTCTGGGTGGTGATGCGGCGGTTGAGTACGGCCTGATTGACAAAGTGCTTGATCTTCGAGGTGAACAGCCGACTGAGTCTTCGGCCTAATTAATAGCCTCGATCATGCCGATTGCTTGTGGTCAGCGTCGCTTTCCGCCGAACGGTCGGCGTGATAGCGCATCATTTCGGCCGACTCATCCGTTACGGCCAGCAACTCCGCTCGGCTATTCGCCGCCGGGCGGCGAGCAAGATCGTGATCGACGAACGCATTGTCCTAGGTCATTGTGTGGTCCTGTCAGCGTCTTGCCATCCTGTAGCAAACAGTTATGATTGGGTTCGTTGTCGCTGGGGCAGTATTCTAGGTCCCCATATCTTAGGTCCCCAGATGACGTGCCCCTCGGAGAGCCACCACCCATGAGCGGAAATTCCCACCACGGAAAGAACGACGAAGGCAAGCTTCTTTATTGCTCCTTCTGCGGCAAGAGCCAGCATGAGGTGCGCAAGCTGATCGCCGGCCCCTCCGTGTTCATTTGCGATGAGTGCGTCGAACTTTGCAACGACATCATCCGCGAGGAGATGCAGGAGGGTGTCGGCGAGGCGACCAGCCGGTTGCCGAAACCGCGTGAGATCAACGAGAGTCTAGATCAATACGTGATCGGGCAAGAGCAAGCCAAGAAGGTGTTGTCGGTTGCGGTCTACAACCACTACAAGCGCCAGGAGGCGGCGGATGCCAAGGAAGAGATCGAGATCGCAAAAAGCAATATATTGCTGATCGGCCCCACCGGCTCAGGCAAAACCTTGCTTGCTGAGACGCTCGCCCGTTTGCTGAACGTGCCTTTCACGATTGCGGACGCCACCACCCTTACCGAGGCCGGCTACGTTGGCGAAGACGTCGAGAACATCATCCAAAAGCTGTTGCAGAAGTGCGACTACGACGTCGAAAAGGCTCAGACCGGAATCGTCTATATCGATGAGATTGACAAGATCTCGCGCAAGTCCGACAACCCGTCGATCACGCGCGATGTCTCCGGCGAAGGTGTTCAGCAGGCATTGCTCAAGCTGATAGAGGGCACTGTCGCATCGGTGCCGCCGCAAGGTGGGCGCAAACATCCTCAGCAGGAATTCCTGCAGGTTGACACCTCTAACATCTTGTTTATCGTCGGCGGCGCCTTTGCTGGTTTGGATAAGGTTGTTCAGCAACGCAGCCGCAAGGGCGGCATTGGCTTCTCGGCTGAGGTGCACAGCAAGAGCGATGAGCGCCGCATCGGCGAGTTACTCAGTCACGTCGAGCCTGAGGATCTGATCCGCTATGGCCTGATTCCCGAGTTCGTCGGCCGGCTTCCGGTCATGGCGACATTGGAGGAACTGGACGAAGAGGCCCTGGTGCGCATCCTCACCGAGCCCAAGCATGCGCTGAGCAAGCAATATTCCCGTCTGTTCTCAATGGAGGGCTGTGAGCTGGAGTTGCGCGAGGACGCCTTGCGGGCCATCGCGGTCAAGGCCATGGAGCGCAAGACTGGTGCCCGTGGCCTGCGTACCATCATGGAGCAGGTACTGCTTGACATCATGTACGATCTCCCGTCGATGGACAGCGTCAGTAAGGTGGTCGTCGATTCTTCCGTCATTCTCGGCGAGAACAAGCCTTATGTAATTTACGACGGTGGAGAGCAACAGCAGCTGGCCGCGGCGGGAGACTGAATCCCGCCACTACGCCTCCTCTGCCGGGCAGGTGTTTTCTTGACGGCGGCATGCATATCCTCGGGTTTGGTCCCTGACTTGAGTGATTGAGCCCCTGATTTGATTAAGCTGATCGGCGGCGGACCGCCGGACCAGATGAGGGCGGCAGGCTCTATACGGCCGCATGGTCCGAACGACCGTTCCGGATTACACTGAGCCAAATTCTGTTCCGGCGGTCAGTCAATCGCCGCCTTCCGTGTCCTTAACGCGACCTTGATGCGTCGCGCTTCTGCCTTCTAGCTTGCCCCCGATTGAACAGTTCGGTTCTACCCCAAACTCAATCGGGGACGCAAAGACCTTCTTTTCCCCCGACGTTCACATCCTTCAGTACCCGCGGATACCGCAGTGGTTCGCTGAACGATGGGCGTTCGATTCACCAGAGTGAAGCTGTTATGGCCAAGAGCGATATTGACATTAAGGACCATGCCACCGCGGACCAAGAAGTACCGGTGCTTCCGCTGCGCGATGTCGTGGTCTATCCGCACATGGTGATTCCGCTGTTCGTGGGTCGGGACAAGTCGATCAAGGCGCTTGACTCCGCCATGGCCAGCGATAAGCAAATTCTGCTGATCGCGCAAAAGAACGCTGATGTTGATGATCCGGCGGTCGGCGACCTGCATTCGATCGGCACCCTAGCCAACATCCTGCAGTTGCTGAAACTCCCAGACGGCACCGTCAAGGTGCTGGTCGAGGGTCATCGGCGGGCCAAAGCGAAATCCTTTCTAACCACCGAGCAGGCATTCTCCGCCATCGTCAATCCGCTGAGCGAAACACTCGATGCCGACGATCGCGAACAAGAGGTGCTGATGCGCTCCGCCGTCACCCTGTTCGATCAGTACGTCAAGCTGAACAAAAAGGTGCCGCCAGAGGTGCTGACATCGCTGTCGAGCATCGACGAGGCCGGTCGACTGGCGGACACCATGGCCGCGCACATGTCGCTGAAGCTCGAAGAGAAGCAGCATGTACTCGAGATGGTGGACGTACAACAGCGCCTTGAGCATCTGATGGGCCTGATGGAGGCCGAGAACGATATCTTGCAGATGGAAAAGCGCATCCGCGGTCGTGTCAAGCGGCAGATGGAGAAAAATCAACGCGAGTACTATCTGAACGAGCAGATGAAGGCCATTCAAAAGGAACTTGGCGAACTTGAGGACGCGCCAAACGAGCTTGAAGACCTTGGCCGCCGCATCGAGGCAGCCGGCATGCCGAAGGACGTTAAGGACAAGGCCACGGCCGAACTCAACAAACTCAAGCTGATGTCTCCGATGTCGGCCGAGGCCACCGTCGTGCGCAACTATGTCGACACCCTAGTGTCGGTGCCCTGGAAAAAGCGCACCCGTATCCGCAACGACATTCGCGTCGCGGAAAAGGTACTGGACGCTGATCACTACGGACTGGAGAAGGTCAAAGAGCGCATCCTCGAATACCTCGCCGTCCAACAGCGCGTGCGCAAGCTCAAAGGGCCGATCCTCTGTCTGGTGGGGCCTCCTGGCGTCGGCAAGACCTCCCTCGGTCAGTCCATAGCCCGCGCCACCGGGCGTAAATTCGTGCGTATGTCGCTCGGGGGTGTGCGTGACGAGGCCGAGATTCGCGGCCATCGGCGTACCTATATCGGCGCGCTGCCCGGCAAGATCATTCAACTGCTGTCGAAGGCCGGCTCGCGCAATGCCTTCTTCTTGCTGGACGAAATCGACAAGATGGCCATGGACTTCCGTGGCGATCCGGCTTCGGCTCTGCTTGAGGTCCTGGACCCGGAGCAGAACGATACCTTCAATGACCACTATCTGGAGGTCGACTTCGACCTGTCGGAGGTGATGTTCGTTGCGACCGCGAATACCTTGAAGATTCCCCCGGCGTTGCTCGACCGTATGGAGGTGATCCGTCTCTCGGGCTACACAGAGGACGAAAAGGTCAACATCGCGGAGCGGTATCTTATCCCGAAGCAGATGAAGAACAACGGACTGAAAAGCGGCGAGTTGGTGATTCGCGAGTCCACGGTCCGCGATATCGTGCGCTACTACACGCGCGAGGCCGGCGTCCGCAACCTGGAGCGAGAGATCTCGAAGATCTGTCGCAAGGTCGTGAAAGAGGTCTTGCTGAAAAAGCGCGACGCCGCCGTGTCAGTCACCCCTAAGGCTCTGGATAAATATCTCGGCGTGCGCCGGTTCCGTTTTGGCCTCGCCGACGAGCATGACCAGGTTGGGCAGGTAACTGGCTTGGCCTGGACCGAGGTCGGCGGCGAGTTGCTCCGTATCGAGTCGGCTCTGATGCCGGGGAAGGGCAAGTTCAGCTATACCGGCCAGTTGGGGGATGTGATGCAGGAATCCATCCAGGCAGCCATGACCGTCGTGCGCAGCCGAGCAGAGGCGCTGGGCATTGAGCCTGATTTCCATCAGAAGAACGATGTCCACATCCATGTGCCGGAAGGTGCCACGCCCAAAGACGGTCCGAGTGCGGGCGTGGCGATGTGCACGGCATTGGTTTCGGCCTTAACGCAGGTTGCCGTGCGAGCCAGTGTGGCCATGACCGGAGAGATCACGCTTCGCGGCGAGGTACTGCCGATCGGTGGACTGAAGGAGAAGTTGCTAGCGGCGCATCGTGGCGGCATTCAGACGGTTCTGATCCCCCACGAGAACGAGCGCGATCTGGTCGATATCCCGAAGAACATCAAGCAAAGTTTGGATATTCGTCCCGTGCGTTGGGTCGACGAAGTGCTGGAGTTTGCGCTGTGCGAACAGCCCGGCCCCAAGGCGGAGTCGACCGCCGATGAGTCCGCGGAGCCCGCCGCGGAGGAGAAGTCTCCGCCTGACGGGAAGAAGGCTGAGAAGAAGCCTGTGAGGCCGCTCATGCATCACTAGGAGTCTGTGGTAGTGTCCCACTTGCATCCAAGCTGCAAATCGGGGCTGCAGGCCGCTCCCACACAGGCAGGTTTGGGGAGGTTGCGTTGCCGTGGGAGCGATTTTCAATCACGACGCCTAGGTCGGCGGGTATCTCGATTCGCTTGACAGCCATGTGGCTGCTCGTGAACAATCCTCGCCTGCTACGGCAGACGCGACAAGTCGGACCGCCTCGCCCACGACCGGAGGGTGGTTTATCCAAGGTAATGCAAAAGGGGGAAGAATGAATAAATCGGACCTGATCGACGCGATGGCAGAGGCTGCGGATGTTCCAAAGACAACCGCTGCTCGGGCTTTGGACGCCTTCACCGATTCGATCGCCGTTGCGCTGAAAGAGGGGGGTACGGTTTCCATCATCGGTTTTGGGACCTTTTCGGTGAAAGAACGTGCGGCGCGCTCGGGACGTAACCCCCAAACTGGCGCCGTCATCGAAATATCAGCATCTAAGACCCCAGCTTTTAAGGCTGGAAAAGCCCTGAAGGACGCGGTACAATGACCGCTTAACTTAGGAGCTTAACTTGGGAAAAGTTGTCGCATTCGTATCGGTCGAGGTGCGAGAAGTCCAAGGCCCTCAGTTGGGTTTTTTCCTAATCAATGTAGTTCGAGCGGACCGATGGCGTTAAAACTAACCCTTGTTAAGAGTGCCTAGCGGGTGCTTAGCTCAGCTGGGAGAGCATCGCCCTTACAAGGCGAGGGTCGCAGGTTCGAGCCCTGCAGCACCCACCAGTCGCCATGGAAAGGGCTAGCTGTAGATGGCACAACGAGCAGGCTTTAGGAAGCGCCAGGTGCAGGCTTTAGCAAGTGCCAACTGCAGGCTTTAGCAAGTGCCAGCTGCAGGCTGAGGCTGTAACAAGAAGGCCTTGCTGCAGCATCCCCCGTTTTCTATGCAGTTACTTTAGGAGTGGTAGTTCAGTTGGTTAGAATACCGGCCTGTCACGCCGGGGGTCGCGGGTTCGAGTCCCGTCCACTCCGCCAATTCTAAGATCGCGGGGTATCTGTCTCAGATACCCCGCTTTCTTTTGCGCGAAGGTCTGGCGCCTTGCGCGTTTCGACCATGAGCACATCCGCAAGTTTTCCACCGCACACCTATCCTGAGACGTCGACATGTTGCTGGAGATTCGAGAACGGGCGCAGGGCTGGATCGCCTGGGCGATCATCATCCTCATTAGCGTCCCCTTCGCCCTCTGGGGCATTCAATCCTACCTTGGCGTTGGCGGTGAACCCGTGGTCGCCAAGGTCAATGGGACCGAGATCACCGAGCGGCAGTTCAATCGCAACGTTCAGCGGACGCGCATGCAGCTTCGCGACCGACTGGGGGCCGCCTACGATCCTGAACTCTTTGGTGGCCAGCGCATGCGAGAGCAGGTCTTAGACGGCATGATTCGGGACGCAGTGCTGCTCGACGCATCGCTGTCCATGGGGCTGCGGGTGTCAGACCAGGCGGTGCGGGCGGCGATCCTGAGCGAGCCCGCCTTCCAACGCGACGGTGCCTTCAGCAATGAGGCGTACGAGCGCGTCCTCCGCCTGCAGGGGCTGACTCCGGCCGGTTATGAGGAGCAGTTGCGACGGCGTCTGCTGTCGACACAGCTGTCGCGATCAGTCACGGCGACGGAATTCGTCACGGCCAAGATGGTCGAGGATGGCATCCGACTGCTGCGCCAGGAACGAGCATTGGCCTTTGTGCAATTACCCTATGCCGACTTCCTGCCGAGCGAGCCCCCGTCTGACGAAGAGGTCCAGGCCTTTTACGATAAGAATCAGTCGATGTTCGACACGCCGGAGCAGGTTCGTGTGTCCTATCTGCTGCTGGATGCCGAGCAGTTGGCGGCGTCCGTCGACGCGGTCAGCGAAGAGACACTGCGGGCCACCTATAATGACCGCATTGATGAATTCGCCGAGCCAGAAAAGCGGCAAATTCGCCATATTCTTCTTAGCCTGCCGATGGACGGCGATGCCGACGCCGTGGAAGCGGTTAAGCAACGAGCAGCCGATCTGCGCGCGCGGATCATCGCGGGCGAGGCCTTTGCGGCGGTCGCGGAGGAGGTCTCCGATGATCCGGCTAGCGCCAGCGCCGGCGGTGACTTGGGTCTGGTCGCTCGCGGCATCATGGACCCGGCCTTCGAACAAGCCGCGTTCGAATTGCCGGTGGGCACCCTGAGCGAGCCAGTACGTAGCCGCTTCGGTTATCACCTCATTGAGGTGACCGAGATCAAAGCTCGCGAGGTCAAACCTTTTGCTGCCGTACGCGACCAACTGGTGAAGGAGGCGACAGCGGGGCAGTCCGAGGCGGTCTTCTTCGATATTGCCGAGCGACTTGCAACACTCGCCTACGAATCGCCGGACAGCTTGATCCCCGCCGCCGAGACCTTGGATCTCCCAATCCAGACCAGCGACTGGTTTGACCGTGATGGCGGTGAAGGCATTCTGGCGAACCCCAAAGTCACCGCCGCGGCGTTCAGTGAAGACGTACTGACCCTGGGCAATAACAGTGAACTCATGGAGCCTGATCGCGATCTGATGCAGGCCATCGTGTTGCGCGTCGATGAACACCGCCCGCCATCCGTAGAGCCACTCGAAGAGGTTCGTGAGCAGGTGGTCGAGTTGATCCAGCAGCAGAAGGCCAAGCACGCGGCGCTGGCAGCCGCCGAGGCCATGGTGCAGCGACTGGAGTCCGGCGAAGACCTATCCAGGGTTGCCGGCGACTTCGAGCCGCGGACGCCTGGGTTGGTCGGGCGGACCGCGCCTGGTGTGCCGCCCGCGGTGCTGCAGCTTGCCTTCGGCATGCCGCGCCCCGCGGATGCACAGCAGGGCTTTGCCAGCGGCGAGGACGACTCAGGCGATGGCGCCGCACTGGTGGTGGCCTTGTCGAAGGTCGTCGACGGCGATTTTGCCGCGCTCGACGACCCTGCCCGTGACGCCGAGGCCCGCGTGCTCGCGGACGGCCTGGGTCGGGCCGCCTACGCAAGGCTGGTCGACGATCTACAGGCACGCGCTAAGATAGAACGCTCCGCGATGCCTGTCGATACGCCCTAGGATGGAAAGACGCGCGTCATCTGGCGCCGCCGCACCACCCTGAACCTCAGCCCAGCCCCAGTATGTGGTAGCCGGTGTCGACATACAGGATGTCGCCGGTAATGCCAGATGCCAGATCCGAACTCAAGAAGGCCGCGGCATTGCCGACCTCGTCGATGTTCACATTGCGCCGTAGCGGGGTGCGCTCTTCGACCTGCTTCAGCATTGAGCGGAAGTCCGAGATGCCGGCCGCGGCCAGGGTGCGGATCGGTCCAGCGGAGATGCCGTTGACGCGGGTGCCCTCGGGTCCGAGCGCCGCGGCCAGGTAGCGCACGTTGGCTTCAAGGCTCGCCTTCGCGACGCCCATGACGTTGTAGTTTGGCACGGCGCGGACCGCACCCAGATAGCTCATGGTCACCAGCGATCCATTGCGCCCGGCCATCAGCGGGCGTCCGGCCTTGGCCAGTGCGCCGAAGCTGTAGGAGCTGATCTCGTGGGCGGTTGAAAAGCCCTTGCGCGTCATCGCATCAATGTAGTTGCCTTCCAGTTCCCGCTTTGGCGCGAAAGCGATGGCGTGCACAATGCCGTCTAGGCCATCCCACTGCTCGCTGAGGGCGGCGAAACAGTCGTCGATCTGTTCATCGCTGGAGACGTCGAGCGGCAGCACGAGATTGGAATCGCACTTTGCGGCCAAATCTTCCACCCGGCCCTGGAGTTTTTCACCCTGGTACGAAAAGGCCAACTGTGCACCTTCGCGATGCATGGCCTGGGCGACGCCCCAGGCGATAGAGCGGTTGCTAGCGACGCCGGTGATGAGAAAACGTTTATTGGTCAGGAATCCCATGGTTCGATCTCTGTGATGCGTTGGTTAGATGGTGCATTATCTAGTCTGGCATGCAGGGCGCAGCGATGCGATGATGCGCCGGTGAAGCAGGGTCGACACATTACCGAAAGCGCCGTCCGCGGGAAAGCACCAGGCATCTCTCCACCGCGGCGGGGCAAGGGCGCGAATGCATTTTCTCGAATGCAGTCAGCGAGCCGATCGATCAGCCTTCCGATGCTGCTGATGCTGGCGCTGTCGACCCTGGCCGGCTGTGGTGAGCCGCCCTGGAACAATCCCTACCCGGAGGATCAGTCCGGCCAGAACGTCCTCTACGGCGCCTTCAGCGAGCGACCGAAGCACATGGACCCAGTGCGTTCCTACAGCGCCAACGAATACGCCTTCATCGCGCAGATCTACGAGCCGCCGCTGCAATATCACTTTTTGAAGCGGCCCTATACGCTCGTGCCACTGACCGCGGTGGCCGTGCCGGTGCCAACCTACCTTGATGCCGACGGTGCCCCGCTGCCTGCCGATGTCGAGCCGGAGCGGGTCGCGTTCAGCGACTACCTGGTCCAGATTCAGCCCGGCATCCGTTACCAGCCGCATCCCGCCTTTGCCCAGGACACAGACGGCCAGTACCTCTACCATGAGCTTGGTCGCGAACGCGCAACAGGCCTCAACAAGCTTATGGATTTGCCTGAGACCGGCACCCGCGAACTCACCGCCGAGGATTATGTGTACCAGATCAAGCGCCTTGCCGCGCCCTGGCTGCACTCGCCCATCGCCGGGCTCATGGGTAAGCACATCGTCGGTTTTGATGCTTTGTCCGAGCGCCTCGGCGAACAGGCACCGCCGGCCGTCGACGGCGAGCGTCCCTTCTTCGACCTACGCCAAGTACCTTTCGAGGGCGCCGAGGTGCTGGACCGCTATCGCTATCGCATCCGCATCAACGGGCGCTATCCGCAATTCCTGTACTGGCTGGCAATGCCCTTCTTCTCGCCCATGCCCTGGGAGGTCGAGGCACTCTACGGCCAGCCCGGCATGAAGCAGAACAACATCACGTTGGATTGGTATCCGGTCGGCACCGGCGCCTATATGCTGACCGAAAACAATCCGAATATGCGCATGGTGCTGGCACGCAACCCCCACTTTCACGGCGAGACCTACCCTGCCGACGGCATGCCCGAGGACGGCCCCGCCGGGTTGCTGGCGGACGCTGGCAAGCCGTTGCCCTTTGTTAAACGAGCCGTCTACAGTCTGGACAGCGAGAGCATCCCATACTGGAACAAGTTTCTCCAGGGCTTCTACGACAGCTCCGGTATCAGCTCCGATGCCTTCGATCAGGCCATCCAGTTTGACGCCGCGGGGCAGGCCGGCCTGACCGACGACATGCGCGAGAAGGGGATTGAGCTGGTCACCGCGGTGAACACCTCAATCTGGTACATGGGCTTCAACATGGTCGACCCCTTGCTTGGTGGCGACTCCGAGCGGGCACGGCTATTGCGCCAAGCCATCAGCATCGCGGTGGACTTCGGCGAGTACATCTCCATCTTCGCCAATGGCCGCGGGGTCGAGGCCCAGGGCGCCATCCCGGCCGGCATCTTCGGCCACCGCGAAGGGCGCGACGGCGTCAACAGCTACGTCTTCGATTGGGAAAACGGCCGCCCTGTCCGCAAGGGTATTGACCAGGCCAGAGCATTGCTGGCGCAAGCCGGCTATCGAGACGGTCGCGACCCGCGCACGGGACGACCACTGACCATCTATTACGAGGCCATGGATGCCGGTCCAGACGGCAAGGCGCGCCTGAACTGGATGCGCAAACAGTTCGCGAAGCTCGGTATCGAGCTGGTCGTGCGGGCCACTGACTACAATCGATTTCAGGAGAAGATGCGCAAAGGCACCGGGCAGGTCTTCATGTGGGGCTGGAACGCGGATTATCCGGACCCGGAGAACTTCTTCTTTTTGCTCTACGGGCCGAACAAGAAGGTTGACGGCGGCGAGAACGCGGCCAATTATCAAAATCCAGCCTTCGACGCGTTGTTCGAGCAGATGAAGAACATGGATGACGGTCCCGAACGGCAGCAGATCATCGACCGCATGACCGAGCTGCTGCGGCATGACGCGCCCTGGTCCTTTGGCTACTATCCAAAATCCTTCAGCCTGCACCATCAGTGGCTCGGCAACGTCAAGCCCAACCTGATGGCCAACAATACGCTCAAGTACCGCTCGCTGGAGCCCGAGGTGCGCGAGCGGCTACGTGCCCAATGGAACCCGCCGGTGCTCTGGCCGATCGGCGCGCTGCTGCTGATCCTCGCCCTCGGCGCCTTGCCGGCCGTCATCATCGCAGGTCGCCGCGAGCGGAGCAGCGCCCTATGAGCGCCTATATCCTTCGCCGTCTGCTCTATGCCATCCCGATCCTGATCGGCGTCAACCTGATCACCTTCTTGCTGTTCTTCGTCGTCAACTCTCCAGACGACATGGCGCGGATGCAACTCGGCGACAAGCGCGTCACCCAGGAGGCCATCGACGGCTGGAAGGCCGAACACGGCTATGATCTGCCGCTGCTCTTCAACGCGGATGCATCTGGCTTGGGCCGCGTCACCGACACCATCTTTTTCCAGAAATCCGTCAAGCTATTCGCGTTTGATTTCGGCTCGTCGGACAGCGGTCGCGACATTGGCTATGACATCTCCCAACGCATGTGGCCGAGCCTGGCCATTGCACTGCCGGTGTTGATCGTTGGGCTCAGCGTCAACATCAGCTATGCGCTGATGATCATCTTTTTTCGCGCCACCTATATCGACTTCGGCAGCGTCGTGCTGTTGGTGGCGATGATGTCCATCTCCGGGCTCTTTTACATCATCGGCGGGCAGTTCCTGATCGGCAAGCTGTTCCATCTGGTGCCCATCTCTGGCTACGACACCGGTCTGGAGGCCGCCAAGTTCCTGGTCTTGCCGGTGATTGTTGGCATCGTCGGCGGCATTGGCAGCGGCACCCGGCTGTATCGGACCTTTTTCTTAGAAGAGGTCAATCGCGACTATGTCCGAACCGCACGCGCCAAGGGGCTGCGTGAGCGGGTGGTGCTCTTTCGCCACGTCTTGCGCAACGCGCTGATCCCGATCCTCACCGGCGTCGTCGCGGTGTTACCGCTGCTGTTCATGGGGGCGCTGATTACCGAGTCGTTCTTCGGTGTCCCGGGACTTGGCAGCTATACCATCGACGCCATCAACCGGCAGGACTTCTCGATCGTTCGGGCCATGGTGTTCCTGGGCTCCGTGCTCTACATCCTGGGCCTGATCCTGACCGATATCTCCTACACCATGGTCGATCCCAGGGTGCGCTTGTCATGAGTCCGGTGCTGCTTACAACCGATGCGCTGATCTTCCTGCTGATCGCGATCGCCGTCGGTTTCGGCCTGCATGCCGCCCGCCACGAACATCTGCGCGGCCCTTGGCGCCGTGTGGTGCGCTCCCGGGTCGGGGTCATTGCGCTCGTGGTGATCAGCTTCTATCTGGTCATTGGCTTGCTCGACTCGCTGCACTTCCATCCCCGTATCGAACCCATCACGCCAACCGCGTCCGAGGACGCGGTCGCTGCTTCGGACCCGTCGTCGACTGAGTCTCAGTCCGACGGCGCATCCTCCGTGCGCGCCGTTTTCTCGACCCAGGTCTTGTCGGTGCTCGACCTCTGGCTCAGCGGGCTGCGCGCGCGCGAGGAGAAGACCTTCTCGGCCCCCTTTGCGACGCATTTGTTCGTCAAAGAAGGTATTGAACAGCCGGACGGCAGCCTGGTGCGTGCTTATCCACGCCTGGCCCATGGTGGTGCCCACCTGAGCGACCCGGCCAATCGAGGGCTTGATGTACTTTGGCGCGGCGCGCTTGGCCTGATGAAGGGGCTGTTCGTTTGGGCGCTGCTAGCGGCCGGGTTGATCTGGCTGCTGGCGCGGCGCCACGCGGCGCCGTTCAGCGCCATGGCCCATGCCGTCTGGTCTGGGGGCGGCCCGAAACCTGGTCCGGATACCGCGAAGCAAGCGAGCCTGAAAGACCTTGCGCTAGATAGCGGCGAGGCAACCGGCAAGGCCGTCGGCATACCCTGGCGCGCCGGGCTGATCAGCCTGGCGCTGATGCTGGTGCTTGCGTTCGTCGCCGCCGAGCTGGCCGCCAAGTATCATATCCTGGGTACCGACAAGGTCGGCGAGGACGTGTTCTATCAGAGCCTGAAGAGCATCCGCACCGGGCTTGTGATCGGCACGCTGACGACCTTGGTGATGCTGCCGGCGGCGGTGATACTCGGCATCATGGCCGGCTATTTCCGCGGCCTGACCGACGATGTCATCCAATACATCTACACCACGCTGAACTCCATCCCCGGCGTGCTGCTGATCGCCGCGGCCATCCTGATGCTGCAAGTCTATATGACCAACAATGCCGAGCAGTTCGAAAGCCTCGTGCAGCGGGCCGACCTGCGCCTGCTCTTCCTATGCATCATCCTCGGTGTCACCAGCTGGACCGGGCTGTGCCGGTTGCTGCGCGGCGAGTCGCTGAAGCTGCGCGAGGCCGACTATGTGCAGTCGGCCACGGCGCTCGGTGTGCGCCATTCCATCATCATCGCTAGGCACATCCTGCCCAACGTGCTGCACATCGTCATGATCACGGTGGTGCTGGATTTCAGCGGCCTGGTGCTGGCCGAGGCGGTGCTGTCCTACGTCAACATCGGCGTTGATCCAACCATGAACAGTTGGGGCAACATGATCAACAGCGCGCGGTTGGAGCTGGCACGGGAGCCCATCGTCTGGTGGTCGTTGGCGGCGGCCTTTGTGTTCATGTTTACCCTGGTGTTGGCCGCCAACCTCTTTGCCGACGTGGTGCGCGACGCCTTCGATCCGCGCCTGCGGAGTGCGCGATGACTGATGCGCTGCTGAGGGTCGAGAATCTGACCACCGAACTCGGTGGCGCTGAGCGCGGCGGCGGCGGCCGCGGTCCGCTGCGCGTCTGCGATGCGGTCGGTTTTGAGATTCGCGCCGGTGAGACCTTGGCCCTGCTCGGCGAATCCGGCTGCGGCAAATCCATGACCGCGCTGTCGCTGATGCGTCTGCTGCCGTTGTCCGGGCGCATCCGTACCGGTTCGGTCCGACTGGAAGGCACCGAATTGCTGGCCCTGTCCGAACGCGAGATGCGCCGGGTGCGCGGCGGGCACATGGGCATGATCTTCCAAGAGCCGCAGACCTCACTGAATCCGGTGCTGACCGCCGGCGCGCAGATCGCCGAGGCAGTGCGGGTGCACGAGGCCCGGCCGCGCAATAGCGTCCGCGCGCGGGTCGTCGAGTTGCTGCGCTTGGTGGGCATCCCGGACCCGGCGCGGCGCGTCGATGAATATCCGCATCAGCTCTCCGGCGGCATGAAGCAGCGCATTATGATCGCGATGGCCTTGGCCGGTGACCCGCGGCTGCTGATCGCCGACGAACCAACCACCGCGCTGGACGTGACCATCCAGGCCCAGGTGCTGCGGCTGCTGAAGGGGTTGCAGCGCGAGACCGGCATGGCCGTCTTGCTGATCACGCACGATCTAGGCGTGGTCGCCGAGACCGCCGATCGGCTCGCGGTGATGTATGCCGGGCAGATCGTCGAACAGGCAAGCGTCGAGCGCTTTTTTGCCGCGCCGGCCCATCCCTACAGCCGTAAGCTGATGGAGGCCCTGCCCAGCGCCGACAAACGCAGCTCCGAATTGGCCGTGATCCCTGGCCGCGTACCCGCCTTAGACCGGCCCTTTACCGGTTGTCGCTTTGCCGATCGCTGTTTCCGCGTCATGGACCGGTGTCATGCGGATGAACCCGGCTGGTCCCAGGTCGAGACCGGGCACGCCGTGCGCTGCCTGCTGTGGGACGGCGAGCGGCCCGACGACGCGGCGCCAACGGCCATGGCCGCGCGCCTGCTCTCGTCGACAACGCCCAGGACTGATAACGATCTGCTGCTGGCGGTGCGCGATCTACAGGTCCATTTTCCGATACAGCGCGGGCTCTTCAAAAAGACCGTCGGCCATGTCAAGGCCGTCGACGGTGTCGATCTGGCACTGCGGGCTGGCCGAACCCTGGCCCTGGTTGGCGAGTCCGGGTGCGGCAAGACCACGGTTGGCAAGGGCATCCTGCAATTGGAGCGCCCAACGGGCGGCAGCGTGCAATACGACGGAGCCGATCTCGCGCACATCAGCGCCGGGCGCATGCGTCGGTATCGCAAGGACCTGCAGATCATCTTTCAAGATCCCTTCGCATCGATGAATCCGCGCATGCTGGTGGGTGATATCGTCGGCGAGGGCCTACAGGCGCTCGGCATCGAACCGCGCCGCGAGGCCCGTCGCCGACGTGTCGCCACATTACTGGAGCAGGTCGGCATCGGCGAACAGGCCATGGAGCGCTACGCCCACGAGTTCTCCGGGGGGCAACGCCAGCGCATCTGCATCGCCCGCGCGCTGGCGGTGAGTCCGAAGGTCATCATCTGCGATGAACCCACCAGCGCGCTCGACGTCTCGGTCCAGGCGCAGATCCTCAACCAACTGAAACAACTCCAACGCGACCTTGGGCTCAGCTATCTGTTCATCACCCATGACATCTCGGTGGTGTCCTATCTGGCCCATGACGTGGCGGTGATGTATCTCGGTCGCATCGTCGAGCGCGGTACCGCGGCCGAGGTGCTTGACGACCCGCGCCATCCCTATACCAAGGCCCTGCTGTCAGCGGTGCCCATCGTCGATCCGGCCCAGCGCCGCGAGATCATTCGCCTAGACGGCGACATGCCGTCACCGGCCAACCCGCCGTCCGGCTGCCATTTTCATCCGCGTTGCCCCGAGGCGATCGCGGACTGTGCCCGCGCTTATCCCAATGCGTCCCGGCTCAGCGAAACAAGGACGGTACGTTGTATTCGGGTGTGATGTGGGGTTTAGACGACGACCCTAACCCAGCGAGACGGCACCATTAAGCTTGGTCGAACGCCGTGCTCGTTGTCGTAATCGTCTGGATGTTCGATTACGACAACGAAATGCTTATGGCGCCGTGTAGGGTGTTGGGGCAGGGATTAAGAGCGGCCATGTTTCTGGGATCAACGAACCACAAACAACAGCACGGCGAGAAAATGGCAAATGCTCCCGGCCAGCACCCAGAGGTGCCAGACCGGGTGCATATACTTGACCCGTTGAAATATGTAGAACAGGGTCCCCAAGGTGTAAGCAAGCCCGCCCGCGACCAGCAACTGAACGCCAGCGGGCGCGAGGTTGGCAACGAGTGGGCCCATCGAGAGCAAGACCATCCAGCCCATACCCAGGAAGATCAGGGCCGACAGCCAGCGTGGCCGATAGGCCCAGAACGCCTCCAGCGCCATGCCCAAAATGGCCAGACCCCAAATCACGGCGAGCAGCCATGCGCCATTCGCTTCTCGCAACGTCACTAGGCAAAACGGCGTATAGGTGCCAGCGATCAGCAGATAGATGCCGCAGTGGTCAAGGACCTTCAGGACATGTTTGGCGCCTGGATTCGGTACGGCATGGTAGAGGGTCGAGGCGGTATAGGCGAGCACCAAGGTGACGCCGAAGACGATGGCCCCGGTGAGCTTGAAGCCGTCTTGAGCGGAGACGGCAAACACGACCAGCAGCACGAGCGCGGCGATCGCCAGGCCAATGCCGATGCCGTGGGTGACACTGCTCGCGATCTCCTCGCCCAGCGTATACGGGCGTTTCCGAGGTCTTGGCAGGGCGGCGGGCACTGTTTGATCCACGTTCGATGTTCCGTCGATGTTCTATCGTTGCTCTGGCGATTTTCCTTGTGTTGGGTCGGCCCGGCCTCAATCGTCGGGCGTGCGTGCCAGCCGGAAGCCAATGCTGCGGTGGCCAAAGGCCGGACCGGAGCGGCAGCGGTATGCCGAGCGCAAATAGGCCGCGACGCCGAACCAAGAGCCGCCGCGCAGCACCCGGCGAGCGCAGTTGCCGTCAAGCCAGGCGCTGCCGTCGGTGGGGGCGCCGTCGTAGCTGTCGTTCCAGCAGTCGGCGACGAATTCATTCACATTGCCATGCATATCGTACAGGCCCCAAGGGTTGGCCGCATAGCTGCCGACAGGCTGGGTCCGGTGCAAGTCCAGGTTAGTGGGGTCCGGACAGTCGCCGTATTCGAAGGTGCCGTCGAAGTTGGCCTGCTCGGTGCTGATGCATGCGCCGGTCGAGAACGGGGTCGTCGTGCCGGCGCGGGCGGCGTATTCCCACTCGGCCTCCGTCGGCAGTCGATAGCCGCGCTTGCCGTCGTTGTCGTTCAACCATCGGATGTAGTCTCGGGTCTGTTGCCAGGAGACATTGATCACCGGCCTTCGGTCCCGGCCCCAACCCTCATCATCTGAGACTTGGTCGCAGCAACCATCGGCGACGCAGGCGTCCCATTCTGCAAAGGTCACCTCATATCGGCCGAGTTCGAACGGCTTGACGCAGACCTCGTGACGAGGTCCCTCGTCCCTGTCGCGCTCCGGCTCGTCATCGGGGCTCCCCATCATGAAACAGCCGCCCTCAATGGCGACCATGTCGATTTCTGGCGCTAGGCTCAGACTGATGGTCTGTTCGGTACCGATCGCGACGAAGACCTTACGCTCCACCGGGTCGAAGCCGTCCTTTTCGGCGCGGAACAAATGTTCGCCCTCCGGTAGGTGGATCAGAAAAGTCTCGCCTTGCGTCGCGGGCGAGTCACCCTTGCGTTTACCGTCGATGAACAACGCGGCCCCGCCGGGCATTGTGAAAACATGGACAGTGCCTTGCTCCGCCAATTGGGTGCTGGGCTGTGCGCTGGGTTGGGCCGCCGGTTCAGCCGCTGGTTCAGCCGCCGGCGCAACCGTCGTCGCGACACAGAGCAGAACGGAAATAAGGCCGTAGAGAATGAGAGATTGCGGACGCTGATACATATGGATCGCCGCTCCAACGAAAGGTCTCATGGTGGTTGAAATGTCGCCGGGCGCTAGCGCCGGCCATGCTTATTTGCCATCGGCAGCCGAAGTGGCTTGCCCCAAAGTGGCGTCGGAACCATGGCTGCCGCAGCGGATCAGGCAGAGTAGTCGTCCGCATGCTCAGGCAGCTACCACAGTGTAACCATAAGCGCGTGGGAGCCCGCTGGCAACCGCCGGACTCGCCGCGCCTGACCAGGCTGACCCGGCGCCGGCCCGATCATGCCGATTCGCCGCCGGGCACCACCGATCCTGCTAAATAACGCTTCAGCAACAAGCGATACAGGTTCCTTGAACGACAAAACACGCGAAAAGCGAAAAAATTCCGAAATGCACTGATGCCGAGGCTACGCCCCGGCACCGAGTCTTGATCCAAAGATAGAGCAGTTGAATCCCTCAGCCGTCGCGTTGGCGGGACCAATGCAGTGCACATGAGGTAGCGGCAGGCGCGCTCGACCCAATTGGCCTCGGCAGGGTCGCGATACAGCGCGGCGACGGTGAGGATCTCGACGTCGAGCGAGGTGACCCGCACGGCGTACTCAAACAGGCGCAGGTTGAAGCGACAAGCACCTTGACAACCACCGGGTGGGGTCAGCGCTCAATTGGCGGCTGTGCTGTACTCGGTCTTGGAACCCGTCAGGTCCCAGGCGAAGGTGCAATCCAGATGCGAGAGCACCGAGATCAGGCCGCTTTCGCCGTCTTCTACCATCACCGCGATGGGCGCACGTTTGCCGAATTGCTTGTTGCCGCGCTTGACCCATAGATCGCGCATCTCGGGGTTACGCGGAAAGTAGGTACCCAAGGCCTCGTCGATGCGCAACAGATAAGCCACTCGACGATCGACATTCGCGTCTTCGGGAAAGGGTTGCTCCTCGCGAAAGCGCGAGATATTGCGGGCCTTGACGCTATCCGGCAGTTGCAGCAGCACCATCATATCTCGGGCGCTGAGATTCCAGCTCTCGAGCAGGCTCATGACGCGGCGGGTCAAGGAGAGACGTTCTTCGGGGGTAAGGTCTGCCATCGGATTCACCACCTGATGCACCGACCAAGATAGCCGGTTGAGGACTTTTGCGCGGGCGTGCGCGGGACGTCTGTTGCATCTGCCTAGGAAGGCATTGCCGCAGATCGACAAGAACATGGCGCGGGGCGATACAACGGATGCATGGTTATCAAAAGGGCTTGTGATTGGGCCAGTCGCTGGGGACTTCGGGCCGGTCTACAGTATCATTTGACGACGCTGATGCTAGCCATTAGCCTTTGGTACTCAGCGATGAATAGAGCAGCCTAGCCGCCATCAGCACGCTAGACTCCTCTACAAGCACCCGACGCCCTGAGCTACTCTTAGGATGCAGGCGAATAACCCAGTATTCAACCCGGGAAAGGACATTCGGCGCAGGCCGTCAGCCCTGGGGATCGACCCGGGTCGCGTCCAGTCCAATGCCGATCGGCCCGCGCGGCAGCCAGAGCTCAAGGCGCTCACCACCCCGGCGAACGACGACCGGCACCAGTTCACCCCGCTCTCCATCACTGGTGGCACCGCGCAGATCACGGAAGTTGAAGACCTTCTGCTCACCGTAGTTCTCGATCATATCGCCGGGCAGCATGCCACTCTCCTCGCCCGTTGAACCGGGGATGATGGAGTCAACCAACACGCGGTTGTCCTGACCGGTCTCGAACAGATAGCGATCGAAGGAATCGACACCAATCTCGTCACGCACCGACACCCGCTCCTGGTTGATCTTGCGCAGTTCCTCGCGATAGCGGTCGGTATTGAGCCAACCTTCGCGGATGGCCTGATCTCGCAGGTCCAGCCGATCAAGCGAGACTTGGGCGCGGCGCCAGACGATGTCCTCGGCAACCTCCGCGGCGACGCCCGCGCGCAGCAGGGCATCGCGCTGCGCTTCCGGCGTCTTCGGACGCTCGGGACGCTTGCCAGCGGCGTCATTCTCGGTGCCTTGCTCGCCGTCATGCTGCTCCAACTGCAGGATGCGATGGCGCAACTCGGCGAGGTCCGCCTGCATGCGGCCCCAGCCGGCGCTGATGTCGTCGATGCGGGCGAGCAAGACCTCGGCCGCCTCTTTGGATTCAGGTTTGGATTCAGTTTCCGATTCGGGCGCCGCGGCTGGACCCGATGCGGAGACGTCCGGCTCAGGCGAAGCCCCCAGGTCTTCAACCGCACGCACCGCGGCGATGGTGGGAATCCCGGCCTCTAATTGGGCCTGAGCGGGTTCGCCATCCGCGGGCGCGGGTATACTGGAAGCATCGGTGGCGAACGGCGACACCTGTGAAAAGACCAGCGCACCGGACAGCAGGCCGGCGGCGAAGGTGGCGACGGAAACAAGAATAATCTGGCGGTTCATGGAATTTGTCGTTGGTGGCTGAGCGGCACGGCGACATTGTGCCTTTCGGTCTGAGACAGAGCGTCACTGGGGCTTTTAGTCCAACGGCAATCGTCTTCGTTCCGGTCAATCCTTTACATGCCTGTGGTCAATTGCCGATGACGAAAACAGTCCGTCGTATGATCGTTGACCATGCCGGTGGCCTGCATCAGCGCGTAGCAGATCCTAGGGCCAACAAAGCGGAAGCCAAGACGCTTTAACTCATGGCTCATGGCCTCGGAATGCGGCGTCGCGACCGGCACCTGATCGAGACGCCTCCATTGGTTCTGGCGCGGTTTGCCGTCGACATGTCGCCACAGCGTCTCCACCAGCGTGCTGCCGCTCTGCTGCAAGTCGAGCAGCGCGCGGGCGTTGCCGATGGCCGCATCGATCTTGAGCCGGTTGCGGACGATGCCGGCGTCGGCCCTCAGCCGCGCGATATCCGCATCGTTAAAGCGGGCCATGCGCTCGGGATCGAAATCATGGAACGCGCTGCGGTACCCTTCACGCTTACGCAGGATGGTCAGCCAACTCAGGCCGGCCTGAGCGCCCTCCAAGATCAGGAACTCAAACAGACGCTGTTCGTCTCGCACCGGAACGCCCCATTCGTCATCATGGTAGGCGACATAGAGCGGATCGGTGCCGCACCAGGTACAACGGAGCATCGCACTCAGGATCATGTCAGGCACTGATAGATACAGCTGATAGACAGAAAAGGTCCCGCTTTGTCGCTTCGTCAGCGGCAAGGTCTCTAACGTGGCAAGAAAACCTCGCCACTAGAAACGAGCAACTTGAATGATTTTCAAGCATTAGGCGCAAGCAAGCAATCGCACTCCAGCAATCTAGTATCGACGGACCAGCGAAGGCTGCCGCCGGGGTCGCAGTGACCCGTATCCAACAAAGTTGAAAAAAACGGGATAACCATGCAGCAACTTCTCGACCAAGCCCGCGATTGGATCGACGCCGACGCGCCGATCATCTGGCTGCTTGGTAAGACACAGGCGGGCAAGACCAGCATCGTGGCCGAGATGACCGGCCAGGCGCACGACCAAGTCGGCGCCGGTTACCGGCCGATGACACGTGAGAATCGCATCTACGCCTTTCCCGAGGAACGCCCGGTGCTGCGCTTTCTCGACACGCGCGGACTCTGTGACTCCGCCGACCCTGCAACTGACCGGGCTTCTGACCAGGACCCCAACGCGGACCTAGCCTTGGCCTGGGCACAGGCACATCTGGTGATGGCGGTGCTGCGTGTCGACGATCTCGACCTAACGCAGATATTAAAGACCCTGCACGAGGTCCGACGACGACAGACCGATCTGCCGCTGATCGTCGCCCAGACCGGGCTGCACCGCCGTTACGGGCGGCATGATCGACACCTTGAGCCATACCCCTTCGACGGCAGCGACGAAGATGCGTATCGCGCCAAGGTACCGGAGGAACTGGGCCGGGTCATGTTGGCGCAACGCCGGCTCTTCAAGGACTTGCCTGGGGCCCCGCCGCTGTTCGTTCCGCTCGACTTTACGCGACCGGAATACGGCATCGCGCCCGCGGACTATGGTGCGACGCGCCTCTGGGATGTCCTAGAGCAGACTTTGCCGGACCTAGTCGCGGACCTCAAAGGCGCTCGACGCAATGACAGCTTGCAGCAAACCGTGCGGGTCAAGGTGATCCTACCTTGGGCGATGGCCGCATCGGCGGCAAACGCGGTGCCATTGCCCGTGATCGGAGGCCTGGGATCGGCCAGCGTGCAGGCGGCGATGGTGAACCAGATCGCTCAGCGCTTTGGCTTCAAGGCCAGTCCGGAGCTGTGGCGCGAGTTCATCGCGACGCTCGGCACCGGATTCGCGCTGGGTTTTGGCGGCAGTTGGACGGTACAGCAGGTCCTAAAACTCGAGCTCGGATGGGGGACGGCGGCCACGGCCTTCTGGACCTTCACCGTCACCTGGGGTATCGGCGAGGCGTCGCTGTACTACTTTGGCGAGAAGGCGGCTGGCCGAACACCGGATCGTGCGTTATTGAAGCAACACTATGCCGAAGGCTTGACCAAGGCGCGCGAGCACTACGCCACCCGCAAGGAGTCACGCTCGTGAGCCGAGACAGCCGCTGGGCGGCGCTGCGCCGCCACTACTGGCTCGAACTTTGGATGGTCGCGCTGATCGCCGCCCTGGTGCTGGTCCCCTGGCTAGTCGGGCTGGGCCTGGGCATCTGGTTCCTGACCCAGCAAGGCTGGGCCTGGTACTGGTGGGCCGGCTCGATGCTGTTGGCCGGGCTCGGCATCGGCCTGCTCCGGATCGCCTTCCGCCGCAAGCCGCCGCAGGTAGATCTGGCCGAACCCACCCCTGGGGCGCCCTTCGCGGAGCAGCAGGTACGCGAGGCCCTGGCGCGGCTTGCGGAGACGGCGACAGCGGATGACCTAAAGGGCCCGGAGGCGGTGCAGCTCCTGGTGACGCGCGCTTTTCGCACGGTGGCGGACACCTATTCGCCCGGGGATGAGGCCGCGCACTGGCGCTTTACGCTGCCAGAGCTGCTATTGATGCTGGAAGACTTGGCCCGCGGTCTGCGGGCCAGCCTGATGCGGGACTTCCCGATGTTGCGCTATCTGGAGCTTACCTGGGCGATCAAGGTCTCGGATGCCGCCGAGCCCATCATGCGCGCCTGGGATGTCGTGCGCGCGCTGCGTTGGATGAACCCACCAGAAGCGCTGCTGGCGGAATTGCGCGGTGGTCTGACCGGCAGTCTGTTCGATCGCATCGGCACGCAGGTCAAGGCACAGATCGCGGCGGTGTTGATCCAGGAGGCGGGCGAGGCCGCGATCAGACTCTATGCAGGCCACTATCGACGCCGCGGCGAAGAATTGCTGCCCACCGCGCCCGAGCCGATCGCGGACACACCGCCTGCCATATTGACCGTGCTGCTCGCGGGCCAGCGCAACGCGGGCAAATCGGCGCTGCTGAACGCGCTGCTCGGCCGGGCGCGCGAACCTATCGGTCTGTTGACGCCCGCCACCCTAGGCTGTCGGGCCTATGCGTTCACATCGGAACGGGCCGGCGAGCTGGTCTTGGTAGACTGCCCCGGCGCGGATGACCACTCGACCGACGCCTGGCTGGCGCAAGCCGCCAAGAGCGATCTGGTCTTGTGGGTCGCCGCGGCGAATCGCGCCGATCGCGCGGGCGACCAGCGCGCATTGGCGGCGCTGGATCGCCTAACGGCGCATGACCCCCGGCGACGCGCGATTCCGCGCGTACTGGTGCTGACGCACGCCGACCGGCTCGCGCCGCCGTTGGAATGGGAGCCGCCCTATGACCCGGAGCAGGGACTGCGCCCGAAGGAGATCGATATGCGCGAGGCGCGGCTGGCCGCGTGCGAACAACTCGGCATCGCTGAACACCGCTGCGTTCTGCTTGCCCTGCCACCGGAGGAGCCACCTTGGAATCTAGAGGCCTTGGCCGACATCATCCATGACGCCCTGCCGGAGGCGCAGCAGAAACAGCTTGAGCGCGGTCAGCGCGCGGACGGCTGGTTTAAGGTACTAACGGATGGTGTGCCGAGCCTTCCCAGGTCCGTCAGGCGCGCGGTCAAGACGCTGCTTAAGGGGAGAAAGCGCTGACATGCAATACACCGATTGATCGCCTCGCCCCTGTTATCCGCCGGCGGGTTCTGGCAAAGTGACGGCTTGCAGACATCGACCAAGACCGATTCGCCATGACCTGGAAAACCGCACATCGTTCCTTTTATTATCAAGGCGCGCCCGAGCCTGAGAACCTGATCCTGCCGCCGCAAGAGACCGCCATGCTCTGTATTGATGTACAGAACTACGGCATGGCTCCGCGGGAAGACCCAGCCGAGCGCACCCGCTGGGCGCCGTTCCACGAACGCATGCGCGGCACCCTGATCCCGACCCTGCGGGGCTTGCAGGACAGCTTCCGTGCCAACGGCATCGACGTGATACACGCGCGCATCGCCTGCCTGCTCGAAGACGGTCGCGACCGCTCCCTGAGCCAGAAAATGCCGGGCTGGAACAACCTGCTGATGCCGCTGAGCACCGAGGCGTCGCAGATCATCCCGGAGTTGGCCCCTGCCCCCGGCGAGATCGTCGTGACCAAGACCACCGACAGCGCGCTGACCGGCACCAACCTGCGTCTGGTGCTGAGCAACATGGGCATCCGCAACGTCATCGTCACCGGCGTCTACACCGACCAATGCGTCAGCTCCACGGTGCGCAGCCTCGCGGACGAGAGCTTCAATGTGGTGTTGGTCGAGGACTGCTGCGCCGCCGGTACCGAAGAGTTGCATCGCCAAGAGCTGTCCATTATCAACATGATTTACTGCCATGTCATCAGCAGCGCCGAGTTGCGCGAGATCATGGGCCTCGCTTAAGGGCTGAGTATCGACACGAGACCTTCAACATGAGAACAACCAGCAGGATCGCGCACCGCATCTCGCAAGCGACGACCGCCGCTTATTCGATTCGGCGTTCATGCGCGGGCCGGTGCCAAAGCATCGGCTTGGCCCTGTACCTCCTATTGGCGGCATCGCCGCTGTTCGCCGTCGATCCGGATGCCGACCTGAGCCGAATCGAGCTCACCGACGGCGGCGTCGTCGTCGGCGAGGTGTTAGGTATGAGCCACGGCGTTTATCGTGTCCGCACCCCCAGCCTAGGCACGCTCGGCATTAAGTCTTCGCGCATCCGCGCGATTCGGCGCGCGGGCGCCCCGACCGACACCGCAACCAGTGCCGAGAGCGGCATCGGGCTCGCCAATTCAGGCAGCGATTACGGCGCCCAGGTCGAGTCGATGCAACGGCAATTGGTTGGCAACGCCGATGTGATGCAGATGATCGTTGGACTGCAAGATGACCCGGTGCTCAAGCGTGCGATGGCCGACCCGGACCTAATGGGTTTGATCTCCTCGGGCGACCTTGATGCCATCCGCGAGCACCCTAGCTTTCGCGAACTAATGAACCATCCGGGCATCCGCGCCATCGTCGAGCGAGTGCAGGCACAATAACGCCGGGCGATCGAGCTTGCACCGCGAATTGCAGCGATAGTAAGGCTGCGGCAAGGCGAGAATGCAGCAAGGCGCGAACCGGCGCAAGCCTTGCTAAACCGCTGAAGCACCGTCATTTGTGCTAGCATTCGGCATTCTTATCGCTGCGGCCAAGGGCTTGCCGACGAGCCCGCGCCAGCACCGCGGCGTCACGATCTTCTGTTTGTTGGAGCCTTAGGTGAAGCATCTGGTCGTTCTCCTTGCGCTGTTCTCGCTCTGCGTTATCCTCACCGGCTGCGCGTCCGTCCCGTCCGGCTCGTCCGGCAAGGTCGCAATCGGCAATATCTCCAACCTGCCGCAGACCCTGTTGAGCGGGGCCAAGCTCGAGCATGCCCGCTCTATCGCCATGGGGACGGCACGGAGTAAGGGTTGGAACATTACCAGCGCGCAGGCCAACCAGCTCAAGCTACAGCGCGACTTATCGGCGTCCTCACCCCAGGCAATCGCGCTGGGTTCAACCCTCACACCGCCGAAGATGGAGATTGAGACCGATCTGGTAGAACGCTCCGACGGCACCATCGTCGCGTTGAAGGCCTTCGTCATCACCAACCCTGGCACCACGGAAGAAAAGCGCATCAACTATACGCCCGACTACGAAAGCCAATTGCTCATCTCGCTCAGTTCTCTGCAGTCAGCCTGGCTCGAGGGCCGCAATCAAATTACCTCCAGGGTGCCGATACCATCGGCCGATGAGGTCGCTGAACAGGAAGCATCCCAAGACAGCCCCACCGCTGACCTTGTCGCTAGCGAGCCCGTGATCGCCAGCGCTCCGGCGCCGACTCTCCAAGCGCAAGACGCGGCTCCGGCAACAGCCCCGGCGCCGCCAGCAACTCCTCCGGCGCCGCCAGCAACTCCTCCAGCGCCGCCAGCAACTCCTCCAGCGCCGCCAGCAACTCCTCCGTCACCCCCACAGCCGCAGATCACATCGAGCGCGCCCAACCCGACAATGCCCGTGGCAAGTCCCGCCGGTCTGCCGGAAACCGCGATCCCGGCAGTACCACCAATCGCCGGGGCGGCACCAGACAACGCCGCGCTGAGTAACGACATGCTGGTGCTCAACAGCGGCGCCCGCAAAGGGCTTTGGGCCTATTACGCCGAGGACTACGCCCGGCTGCGCGGCTGTGCCATCGGCGACCGCGGCGCGGTGCTGATGCAAGAGACGGCCAGCTTCGAGTTGCACGAAGTCGAATGCGCTGGCACGGCAAACATCATGGTCAAATGCCAGGGAGGCGTCTGCGAAGGGGTAAGGTGAATCAATGCGGTTGCCAACGCTGCCACCGATGCTGCCTTTGTTGCTGATAATTGGCTTCCTCTTCAGCGCCGGCCTCGCCAGCGCGCAGCAGGGAGATCGTCCCGGTATTTTTCTACAAGGCGCATCGGTACCCCGCGCCAAGGGGCTGGCCCTGGATGCGGCCCTGATCAAGGGTTGGCACGTTGCCCGAAGCGAGCCCAATCACGTCATCTTCAAGACGACACTAGAAGAGCCCGCCAGCATCGGACCGCCGAATGCCATCGCGCCCGGGCAGACCCTGTTGCGTATCCGCGCTGACTTTGTCGAGACGCCCGCTGGCGTCAACGCCTACCTGTACGCCGAGGAGATCTGGTACGCCGGCACGGCGAAGGAATGGGTCACAGATGTCACACCGCAGTACCGCGGCAACCTGGCCAATGCACTGTCGTCGCTGCAATCTCAATGGGCAAAGATTGTCAAGGCTAGACCCGGCAGCGGCGCGGGATCAGGCCGCGCGACGGCGTCGTCCGCAAACAAAGAGATAGCAACCGAGCCCAAGGTCCGCGTGGCACCGATTCCCGGACCGACGCTGGCACCGGCGGCAACGACGAGTGGGCCTCGGCCACCCCCCCTACCCCCAGCCCCGCAGGCGCCCAAAGCACCGGCCATGGTTGATGTCGAGGTCGGCATTTGGGCCTATCACGCGGAGGAGTTCGCCCTCGGCCGCGGCTGCACGCTGGACGACCTTGGCGCGGAGTTGATCTCCGGTGACAGCGCCAGCGAACTGCATCGCGTACACTGCCGCGACGGCAGCAGCCTGTTCGTGCGCTGCGACCGCGAGCAATGCTACGGCGCGCAGTAATGCCCATGCCAAGCGAGGCAACGCCCCCGGACTGACGAGCGCACGGCACTGCGATGCTCGACCAGTGGGCGTCTTCGAGCGGGCCAAGCGCCGAGGTGCGAGGGCCGCTTTAGAGCGCGATAGCGCGATTTGGTCCTTGGCCCTTGGCGCTCAGCGGGCAATCCTGTCGTTGTCAGAAAGCTTGACTCATGTGCCAGCGTTTGGCGCCATCGCACAATCATCCTGCGCCATTGCCTGGCCCGATACAGCCCTTGCGCTTTGTCATTGGCGCCGGCACAACCAACGACCGATGATTGCGGCATGAAAACCGCACAAACACACTTCTTTCGATGCGCGTCCGCCCGCGTCCTTCCCTGCATGCTTGCACTGGGCATGGCCCTGACCGTCAATCTGTCCGGGTGCAGCGATTCCGCGGAGGACATGCAAGAGCGGGGCATGGAATTGCTTCAACTCGCCGAGCATGGCAAGGTTTCAGCGCTGGATGCCCTGCTCAAACGCGACACCGATGCCAACTATCGCGACAGCTGCCATTGGACGCCGCTGATGAAGGCGGCGTTGAACGGCCACACCGATGCCGTCTTGCACCTGCTTGATGCTGGCGCCACCGTCGATGCGGCAGACAAGGGCGGCTATACGGGGCTGATGCTAGCCGCGTCCAACAACCATGTTGATAGCGTCAAACTGCTGATCGATCGCGGCGCAATGATTGACGCCAAAGAGCATACCCAGGGGTTCACCGCGCTCATCTGGGCGGCGCAGCGAGGACACCGCGAAGCGGTAGAACTGCTGCTCGCACGCGGCGCCGACCGTAGGCTGCCCGATTTCGAAGGCAAGACCGCGGCGGACCGCGCCGCTGAGGAAGGACACATGCAGGTGCAAGCGCTGCTCACCGAGCAGATAGCCGCAGCGACCGCCGCTGTCGACAGCTAGACGACCAAGGCCAGGCAATCGGATCCAGTCTCTGTCAGCGCATCGCCGACCTACCACCGTTCGGCGACCTGTTGTCTTCGGAGATCGGCGGACACCACCGCGGAGCCTGTCGCTCGCCGCGCTTGAGGCTATCATCAGCGCATGAGCAATCTGCGCGAAAGAATGGCCGACAATGGTTTCGAGTCGAACGACGACTACGAATTTCAGGCGCGCTGCCTATTGCAGACAAAGCCAGAAACCATCCGCACGCTCAACATAGACGGCGACAGCGAACGACGCAAGACCGCTTTTGCCACCGCTCTCGCCCATTCCTTGGATTTCGCCCACGTCCTCTACCACGACTTTTCCGACCAGACCCCACCACAACCAGAGGTTGTACTCCCCGAGACCGAGGATGAGTACGGCCGCAAGGAACCGGCTATCGAACCGCTGGACGACATCGCCAGCCAGGCCTGCGCATTCAGTGAAGCAGAGCCGACCGTCCTGATCTTGGACCAACTGCAGGTGGCGGATTTTCGAGAACATATCCGTATCTATCGCCTCATTCGCGACCGCCAATGGCTGGTCCGCGACGCACCCTACTACGCCAATGCCCGCAATCTGGTGCTGTTTCTGATCAGCGAGGAACCACTGTATCATTCGCTGCAAAGGGCCAGCTTCCGCGTTTGGGTCAGCCGCGTCTCCGAGCGGCGCGTCGACTTTGCTCCCGCCGACTTCGGGCTCGACGCCGACGCCGCGCCGCTATTTGACGCACTCACCGAACTGTTTCGCGCGCTCGGCGCGGCCCCGACTCGAGGCGAGTTCGAACGCCTGCTGCACGACATCACCGATCACGTGCAAACCGAAACCCACCTACGCCATGCGCTGTTCGGCCGCTGCGAGGGCATCGCCCGCGAGCGCCTCAACGACGACGCCACCGCGCAACAACTCAGCACCGTCGTCGACAGGCTGCGCTACTATCTCGGCGGCGAGCAGATCATCATCGGCGGGGACTAAGGACGCTCAGAGGCGACCCCTCGCTCAAAACTCACCCGCCCGCCGCCACGGGCCAGGACCCCGCGTGCGGCTGTCGACACCCTTGCCTGTTGGCTCCCAGACCCAACCTCAGCCCGGTCTAGAGCCGCAGATTCAAATTCTTCACGCAGGAGTGACTTGCATGAGCAGAAAAGCACGCATTGAGCAGACGCTGAGCCACACGCTACGCCCGATGCACCTCGAGATTTCCGATGAGAGCCATATGCACAACGTCCCGGCGGGCGCCGAGTCGCACTTTCAGGTCTTGGTGGTGAGCGACGCGTTCGAGGGTGAAAAACTGGTCGGACGTCATCGCCGCATCAACGCCCTGCTTCGCGACGAACTTGCCGGCGGCATGCATGCCTTCGCCATCCATGCGTGGACGCCGCAGGAGTGGTTTGCCAAGGGCGGTGGGCCGGCGCCGGAGTCGCCACCTTGCCTCGGAGGGTCCAAGGCGGCGGGCTAGAAATGGAGTTTCGGTGTTGCCTCGGATGACGCAGCCGTTTTGTTCAAAGCAATAGAGCAGGGGCCGGTGTCGCAAACGCGGCGACCGGCCGCCTGGATAGTGCGACTTCGTTGCGACTTCGTCGCGACTTCGTCAGTCCTGTTTTGCAGCGAAATAGTCTTTGGTAACCTTAAAGACAACCGGACTCAGCATCAACAACGCGACCAGATTTGGAATCGCCATCATTGCGTTCAGGGTGTCTGCCACAAGCCAGACGAGGTCAAGCTTGATCATCGCGCCGACTGGAACGGCCGCAATCCAAAGTATCCGGAAAGGCACAATCGCCTTGACACCGAACAGATACTCGACGCAACGCTCGCCGTAGACGCTCCAACCGAGGACGGTTGTGAAAGCGAAGACGGCCAGCCCGAGCGCGACCACATAAGCGCCCGCGCCAGGCAACTCATTGCCAAACGCCATTGCTGAGAGGCTGGCGCCTGTCTCGCCGGTGGTCCAAGCCCCTGAAACGACGATCACCAATCCGGTGATGGTACAGATAATGATGGTATCGATGAAGGTGCCAAGCATGGCCACCGTGCCCTGACGCACCGGATTGTCGGTCTCTGCCGCAGCATGGGCGATCGGCGCGCTGCCAAGGCCGGCCTCATTGGAGAAAATACCGCGGGCGACACCCATCTGAATTGCGATCATCACCGACGCACCGGCAAAGCCACCGACACCGGCGGTCGGCGTGAAGGCCTCTTGCACAATGGTCACAAAGGCCGCCGGCACCTCACCGATATTCATACCCAACACAACCAGACCGGCCAGCAGATACGCGATGGCCATCAGCGGCACCAGCCTGCCCGCGACCTGCGCGATCCAGCGGATACCACCCATCAGCACCGCCCCCACAAGCGCGGCCATGACCACGCCGGTGGTCCAGAAAGGCACGCCGAATTTTGACTCCAGCGCATCGGCCACCGAGTTGGCCTGCACCATGTTGCCAATGCCAAAACCGGCCAGACCTCCGAAGATGGCAAACGCCGCCGCCATCCACAGCCAGTTCTTGCCTAACCCGTTGCGGATGTAGTACATCGGACCGCCGACGTGATTGTTGTTCTCATCAACCTCACGGTAGCGCACCGCCAGCACGGCCTCGGCATACTTGGTGGCCATACCTACCAGCGCCGTCATCCACATCCAGAACAACGCTCCCGGCCCGCCGATCGCGATAGCGGTGCCAACACCAGCGATGTTGCCGGTGCCAATGGTCGCCGACAGCGAAGTCATCAGCGCATTGAAGGGCGTAATGTCCCCCTGACCGATTTGAGCGCGGCCCTGCCACAACATCCGGAAGCCGTAACCGAGCTTGCGCAAGGTCATCAACTTGAGACCAAAGAACAGATATAAGCCGGTGCCAAGAATCAGCACCAGCATCGGCGGCCCCCAGACCAGGCCGTTGAAAGCCCCAATGGCATTCATCACTAATTCCACGCTTGCTTCCCCCGAGTGAATCAACTGTGCATTAGATGGAGCCGGTAATATACACGTCAGCCGAGAGAAATTCTCACCCAGCAATCGACTCTTTGACGTGAAGATGTTCTGGGCCTAACCTTCAGATGCATCAGAAATGCTTTAGGTTGGTGCAGTCGCGCCGCACGCGCTCCAAAACCAAGCACATTGCCGGAGATCGCCATGCCCCTTTGCAAAGACATCAAGACATTTTCCCGCACCCACGAGACCATCGCCGACCTGTTCTCGCTCCTTGCGGTGTTGCTGCTGTTCGCATCCATCTGGGCGACGCTGGAGTTTCGCCAGCCGGCTCTGCACTGGCTCAGCGGCAACTACGCGCTACGGACCCCGCTGCTGTTCCTTGGTTTGGCATTGAATGCTTTTGCAATCATCGCGTTGCTGGCGATCGGCTCCGCGCGCTTCGGCGATCACGACGAGCGCTGCTTTTCCACCTTCCGCGGCCGACGCAGCCGCCACGGCACAAAGGGGATGCTCAGAAACTGGGTCGACCACATGGAAAATGTGGGCAAGAAACACCGCTGAACGGTCGGCGCGCCAGGCAACACCGGCGCAGCGGCCGGAGTGCACGTCGCCCCACTGCCCATCACAGGTGAGCGACAGTTGATGCTGTCTTGCTCTGCTCTGCTCTGCTCTGCCCTGCCCTGCCCTGCCCTGCTGTGCTTAGTGCCGAGAGTCCAATGCTGGGCAAATAGGCGTCGGACGCTGCGGCGTCGGTCTCTAAGCAGTATCCAGCCAATTGCCAGAAACTGATTTCAGAGTTGTTTTTAATGAATGTCCAAAACCAACGAAAACTCGGACGTTTGTATCTAATACCAGGCGGTCAGCTGCTCTTTCTTCGGTTCAACCAGGGTCGCGGACGCGCGCGTTTGGGCTACAATCCCGAGTCATTTATCTTGCGCTCGCGGCTGATTCAGTTTTCTTGCACGCATGGCAGCTTCAACAAGGGACGACGGTGATCCAATCTCCAACGAACATACTGCTCGGCATCAGCGGCGGCATCGCTGCCTATAAGACGCCCGACCTGGTCCGGCGCTTGCGCGAGCGCGGCGCGGCTGTGCAGGTGGTGATGACGCGGGCCGCGGCTGAGTTTGTGACGCCATTGAGCCTACAAGCGGTGAGCGGGCGCCCGGTGCGCTCGGCGTTGTTGGATCCGGAGGCCGAGGCCGGCATGGATCATATCGAGCTGGCACGTTGGGCCGATCATCTGCTCGTAGCGCCAGCCAGTGCCCATCTAATCGCGCGCTTGGCGCAGGGACTGGCCGATGACCTACTGACTACACTGGCGCTTGCAACGACCGCGTCGATCTGGCTGGCACCGGCGATGAACCATCGCATGTGGCTGCACCCGGCAACGCAGGCCAATGTGGATTTGCTCGCCGCGCGCGGCTGCGTCCTGCTCGGACCAGACAGCGGCGCCCAGGCTTGCGGTGAGGTCGGTCCCGGACGCATGCTGGAGCCGTTAGAAATCGCGGAGCGGCTGTTTACGCAGCGCTCGGCGTTATTGGCCGGTCGGCGCGTGCTAGTCACCGCTGGTCCAACCCATGAGGCCATCGATCCGGTCCGCTACATCGGCAACCGAAGTTCCGGCAAGATGGGCTATGCAGTGGCGGCGGGGATGGCTGAGCTTGGGGCCGAGGTGACGCTTGTTTCCGGCCCAACCGCGCTTGCGTGTCCACCGCGGGTGGAACGCGTCGACTGCGAGTCATCCGCGCAGATGCATGCTTTGGTGATGGCGCGTGTCGCGGCCTGCGATCTGTTTATCGCCACCGCCGCGGTTGCGGACTATCGGCCTGACGCGCCAGCGGCGTCGAAAATCAAAAAGGATGCTGCCGTGCTTAGGCTGTCGCTGGTGCGTAACGCCGACATCCTCGCCGAAGTCGCGGCGCTGGCCGATGCACCCTTTACCGTCGGCTTCGCCGCCGAGACCAACAACGTTGAGGGTTATGCCGCCGGTAAACTTGAGGCCAAGGGACTCGATCTGGTGGCGGCCAATCTGGTTGGCGCCGAGCGTGGTGGCTTTGGTGCAGACGACAATGCTTTAGTCGCACTTTGGCGCGGCGGGCGCAGGGCCTTCCCGCTGATGCCGAAGTCGCGGTTGGGTATGGAGTTGGCAACATTGATCGCAGAGCGTTACCGTGCATCACAAGGATCGATGCTCCCGGCCGGCACTGAGCTATGAGATTGACCGCGAGTCACGAGGATTGATGTTTCCGGTGGCAGCAGTGAGCAATGAGACTTCAGCAACATTCATTACAGGTTAAGATTCTCGACCCGCGATTGGGTCGCGACTTCCCTCTCCCGAGTTACGCAACTGACGGTGCCGCCGGCCTTGATCTCCGCTCAATGGCTCAAGCACCGGTCTCTCTGGCCCCTGGTACAACCGAGCTGATCCCGACCGGCATGGCGATCCATATCGCCGAGCCAGGTCTGGCCGCGATGATCTTGCCGCGCTCGGGGCTCGGCCATAAGCACGGCATCGTGCTTGGCAATCTGGTCGGATTGATCGACTCCGACTATCAGGGCCAATTGTTCGTTTCTTGTTGGAACCGCGGCAAAGCGAGCTTCGTCGTCGCTGTTGGCGAGCGTATCGCGCAGATGGTGTTGGTGCCGGTCGTACAGGCTGCACTTGAGATCGTCGACGACTTCGAAGCCAGCACGCGCGGCCAGGGTGGCTTCGGACACAGCGGGCGACTTTGACCAATCATATCTTCGTTCAACCGCATTGACGCCACATGAGGGGCAGAGAAGGCCGCTTTGATCACAAGCCGAGGAGAGAGCGATCAATGACGCGTTTGCGTAACGGAACCGGTGTAAGGCCGGATAGTGCCCCGTCTTCTGAGACAAGCGCCGGTCAGGGCCTGGCGGCCTATTGGTGGACGGCTTACGCCGGTGGCACTGTCATCATGTTGGCCATTGTACTATCCTGCACGGCCCTGTTCTCCGCCAAGGAAGAACGGATGGTCAAGGGTCACCTCAGGGCCTTTTCGCAGGTGTTGGCGACTGAGCTCAGCAGTCGCACGGCCGCCGTGCGCAGTCAGCTGCAGCGTTGGCGCGATGACGATGCGCTGCGCGCGGTCTTGCTTGACGGGCGCAACGAACTACTGCGTGCGCAGGAGGAAGAGCTGACGCTCTTGGTGCCCGGCGTGATCGGCGTCAATCTGCTGACCGCTAAGGATATTGAGCCTGGCGGATTCGCGGGAAGTCTGCTCAGCTTCGCCGGCGTCGAAATGGTGCGCAAGGTGCGAGAGACGGGCGAGATCGCCCGCTTGGAAGGGCACCGCGTCAATCAACGCGACGAGCATTTGGCGATCGCGGGGCCGGTCATGGACGCCTCTGGTCAACGTGTGCTCGGCGTCGTTCATTTGATGCTGCCATTGTCAATGCTGCCGTCCTCGGCGAGTGTGCCTTCCAAAATCGCGCAATTTCAGTTCCGGCAGCAGGCTAAACAACGATTCGTAGTCATTCATGCCGCTCAGGCGGGGCAATCGCCATCGGATGCACTTGCCACGCAAATTCCCATTGATGGTACAAGTTTGCAGCTTTACGCCTGGGGTGAGCCGCGCAGACAGTTCGCCGTTGAGCTCTTGCCCTGGCTCAGTGGTATCTTTGGCGTCGCCCTGGTGCTGCTGTCGCTGTTAATGTGGGTGTCTTATCGTCGTCTGCGTAACGGTATGAAGGCGGATCTGGCAAGCATCCTCGTCTTGATTGACGATGCCTCGAATCGGCGTCCACTGCGTACCACGCGTAACTGCATTGCCGAGTTTAAGCCGGCCCAGGATGAGCTGCGCCGCGTGTTGCGCGACTTGCCGCCCGCGCGCACGGTGACGCCACGCGCAGAGCAAGACTTTGCCGCCTTGGCCGGGGCGGGCGAGGGGCCGGAGGAAACCATGGAGCTAGAGTTCGACGGCGAGATTGATCTCGGTTCGGATTCGGACTCGGATCTGGACTTGGATCTGGGCTCAGGCCCGGCTTCCAGTCCGGCGCTGCCGCTGCCGCGGAGCGGTGCGGATGAGAGCCTTCCCTCCAGATCAGACCAGTCGGCGATGAAATCCCCGCCGCGCGACCTGTCCGAGCAACGACCGTCGGATGCTGTTCCGGTATCGTCCGCTATTTTCCGCGCCTACGACGTGCGCGGCCTGGTCGGCTCCGAGATCACGCCGGAGGTCATGCGCCTGCTCGGTCTGGCCGTTGGCACCGAGGCGCTTTTGCGTGGTGACGGCACCTGCATCGTCGCGCGCGATCAACGCCCGTCGGGCGAGTCCCTGTCCGCGGCGCTGGTCGCTGGACTGCGTGCGAGCGGTTGCGATGTGATCGATCTGGGCATGGCGCCAACGCCGGTGTTGTATTTCGCGGCACATGACCGCGGCGGGTCCTCCGCGGCCATGGTCACCGCCAGCCACAACCCGGCAGAGTACAACGGACTGAAAGTGGTCTTTGCCGGACGGTCTGCCACCCGCGAAGAGGTCCAATCGTTGCACGAGCGCATCAAGCGTGGCGAGTTCAATGACGGCGACGGCGACTATACCGAAGGCTCTGTATTCGATGACTATGTCGAGGAAATCGAGACTGATGTGGCTCTCGCGCGACCGCTAAAGGTGGTGCTCGACTGCGGTCATGCGGCAGCGGCGTTGATTGCCCCGCGGCTGTTCCATGCACTGGGTTGCGAGGTGATTGAGCTCGACTGCGATTTGGACCCGGCGCTCGCCGACGTACGCATGCCCGATCCGTCCAAGCCGCAGAGCCTATATGCGCTCGGCGAGGCGGTGGTTGGCGCTAGCGCCGACGTCGGTCTCGCATTCGATGCCGACGGCGACCGGCTTGGCGTTGTCGACTCCGCGGGCCACTTCATCGCCATCGACCGCGTGCTGATGCTGCTCGCGGCCGATGTGCTCGCCAGGCTGCCCGGCAGCGATATCGTCTACGATGTCAAATGTAGTCACCAGTTAGGCAGCGAGATTCTCAACCATGGAGGGCGTCCGGTGATGTGGCGTTCGGGCCATAGCTATCTCAAGGAAAAGATGCGTGAACTGTCCGCGCCTCTGGGCGGCGAGCTAAGCGGACACATCGTATTCAGCGAGCGCTGGAACGGTTTTGACGACGCCTTGTATGCGGGAGCCCGCTTACTGGAGGTGTTGGCGCTCGACCCGCGCGCGAGCGTCGACCTGTTTGCCGAGTTGCCCATCGCCACGGGTACGCCGGAGCTGTTTATGCCACTGCCGGCGGGACAGGACCAGGTCCTGATGGAAGCCGTGCTCGGCATGGCTGACCGGCTTGACGGGGTCGAGGTGAGCACCATTGACGGCCTGCGTGCGCAGTTCGACCACGGCTGGGGTCTGGTGCGGGCTTCCAATACGCAGCCCGGGCTCGTGTTCCGTTTTCAGGCCGATGAGGAGGCGTCGTTGGCAAAGATCGAGAACCTGTTTCGGCGCATGATGGAGCTGGTGGCGCCGGATCTCGATCTCCCGTTCTGACCCTAACCTGGCAGAGCCGGAATCTCGTCGTTGTCGTACGGATACTCGATTACGACGACGAGACTTCTTTCGACGGTTTGTTCAAGACTTGCTAGGTAAGGAATTAGCTTGCTTGATGGCGCCAAATGCTTGCAGATGGCTCGAGTGTTCTAGCGACAACAAGGGCCCAAGGGCCGAGCGCCGAAGACCAGAACAGCACCCTTGTGCTGCATGGCGGCCTTCGGCGCTCGACCCTTTTGTAGTAACGCAACAGGTTACGCAATACGGCGCTAGAGCCGACACTTTTTCCAATGAGGTCATCCCTATGTCCATTGCCGCCGAGCGCGCGCGCAATATCGCCCGTGTCCTGATCGAGGCGTTGCCCTACATTCGCCGTTTCTCCGGCAAGACGATGGTGATCAAATACGGCGGCAACGCCATGGTCGAGCAACGCCTGAAAGACGGCTTTGCCCGCGACGTCGTGATGATGAAGCTGGTGGGGCTGAATCCGGTCGTTGTCCACGGCGGCGGTCCGCAGATCGGTGCGCTGTTGGAGCGCTTGGGCAAGGCCAGCGAGTTTGTCGACGGCATGCGCGTCACCGACAGCGAGACCATGGACGTAGTTGAAATGGTCCTTGGCGGTCTGGTCAACAAAGAGATCGTGACACTGATCAATCGGCACGGCGGGTCCGCGGTGGGGCTGACGGGTAAGGACGGCGATTTGATCCACGCCCGCAAAATGCTCCTGCGCCGCGACGCGCCGGAGCTATCGGAACCGGAGATCATTGATCTGGGCCATGTTGGGCAGGTGGAGAGTATCGACGCCGGGGTCGTCAATATGCTTGTTGGCGGCAACTTCATTCCCGTGATTGCTCCCATTGGCGTCGGCGACGACGGCTTCTCCTACAACATCAACGCGGATCTGGTTGCTGGCAAGGTCGCCGAGGTGTTGCATGCCGAAAAACTAATTCTGCTGACCAACACCCTAGGGCTCTTGGATGCGGACGGGGTGCTCATTCGGGAACTCGATGCGGCGCGTGTTGGCGCTATGGTTGAGGATGGCACCATCCATGGCGGCATGCTGCCCAAGGTTCGTTGCGCGCTGGAGGCAGTGCAGGCCGGCGTCGCGGCGGCGCATATTCTGGATGGCCGCGTCGAGCATGCCGTGCTGCTGGACCTTTTCACGGATGAGGGCGTCGGCACCAAGATACGGCGCCGCTAGTGCAAAGGCGCCTCCTTGCTAACTTCAACTCCGTATGCGGCCAAGCGCTTGATTCAGTCGGCAGATTTCACCCCGCTGCCTTCAATCGTCGCGCGGAATGCGTTGAGGACCTGGAGCCTGGGCTCGGTTTGGCAGGCCTCCACGCTGTCGCTGTAGTGGTTGCATTGAAGATCGAGAAAGATGACCGCGCCCTTGCGATCGGTATTCCAGATGCGCGTCAGGGTCAGCGAGATGTCGCTAGTGGATTTTGGCGCCTTGGTCATCAATACGTTTGCTCCCGCGGTCTCAACCGGGACTGTTGCATGTAGCTTCACGAAGTCCAGCGCCTCGGCCCATACCCGCACGCATTCGCGCTCGTCCTTGCAGTCGATCAGGTTTTCGAGTTTGGAGGTTTGCGTGACCTCCTCGACTTGCGACGCTTCCTCGCGGATGTTTTTGAGTTGGCGGAAGCGCTTCAGGTCCCGAGCAAAGGTGTCGCGGATCTGCTGCTTTTGCCGCTCTCGCTCCAGGATTGTCGCCAGGGCCTGATTTAAGGCACGCTCGGTGGTGGCGATGCGCTCCTTGATCTGATCCGTCACAGGCTCCCCGGCCCGCTCCAAGTCGGCGGCTTCGCCACGCAACCGCAACAGCCAGTCGCGTTGTCTTTGGATATTGCTCTTGGTCACCTGAATCATGACGTCGATGGCTGAAAGCTTGCCGTCGCGGACCATGATCATGTCGTCTAAGGAGCGAAAGGTGCGCAACAGTACGCGGTCTTCCGCCTGCTGTTCGTCGATCAGGCGTTGCTGCTGGGCGCGCAGACGCTCCAGTGCACGCTCGCGCTGAATCTCCTCCGGCGTCATCACCGGCGGCACGTCGGTCACCCTCATTCCGTCTGGACTGAGCTCCGTGTGCGCCTTATCGATCTCACTCGGCGGGATCTTGTCGGTGTATTGGACGTTGCCCTGATCGTCGACCCAGCGATAGAAGTGTTGCGCTTGCGTCAAGGGTGAGGCCGCGCCCAGGGTCGCGGCGAGCATGGCCACTAGCAGCATCATCGGGCAGTGTCCGCTGAGTGGCTGGTTGCGTCGGATTGGCATCGTCGTCATGGTGGTCTCTTACTGCGCAATTCCTGCTTGCTTGTTCTCAGCGGCTTTGATTGTCCGCGGCGGCACCGGGCGATCAAGGCTCGGCGGGGATACATGCATTACAGTCCGGACCGGCAATGGCCAAGGCGCTTGGTGGCGAACTTGCAAGAGCAGCATCTTGCCCGCGATCACCCCTAACTTAACCGAGATTGAGCTCGATAACTGAGATCTGAGGCATGCTTTCGACTCGCTTCATCCTAGATTCGGTAGTTGAACCACGAAGAGCAGTAGAGTAGAGGCCAGGGTTTCCCCTGGCCCCCCTCATCGAACGCAGCATGCGGATTTCCCGCACTACGCTCTCCTGTTGC
>JGI12048J13642_10002620_pt1 | contig 60470 bp, 41 predicted proteins | sample ElkSlonscriptome_16_FD_13642 | JGI IMG/M metagenome (IMG submission 13642)
CCCCCCCCCCCCCCCCCCCCCCCCCCCGCCCCCTCGCCGACGCCTCGCTCGCCACCGCCACGCTCCTCCTCCAACGATTCCACCAACTCCTCCGCCAGCTTCATCACGCTCAGCGGCGCCGACCCCTCCGCCTTGTTGTTCACCACCACCAACGACTCCTTCCCCATCGATAACGCCTCCACCAGCAACTCCACATACCCGCGCCGCGCCACCGGGTCCGGGTCCACCAACCGATCGAACGGCTCATACCGGCCCTTCGCACCCATGTAACTCTGACCCGCGTGCAGCATCCACCGACACACCAACTGCTGCTGATCGCCAAGCCGCACCGTCTCCGCCTGCCGCGACAGACTCGCCGCCGACGGATGCACCACGAAGCAATGCGAACAAGCCTCGATGTCCGCCACCGCCGCCGCATACCGCGGCACGCACAACTCCTCGTTCCGAATCTCCACCGCTATCGGCGCCCCGCTCGGCAACGCCGACAAAAATCCATGCAATCGATCCGCGAACTCGTCCCCGCTCCCCCAGAATCGCCGACCCATCGGCGGAAACTGAAACAACACCACGCCAAGCTTCTCACCCAACCCGCGCACCGCCGGCCCCACCGACGCCTCCAACGCGAACCCCGCGTCCATGAACGACGCGTTCTCCTCCTCCACCTCCCCCCCGCCCGCCCCGCGCCGCTTCAACGTCGGAAACGTGCACGCCTGATTCGCCTTCACCAGAAAACGAAAGCCCTCCGGCGCCGCATCCGCATACTCGCCCAGTTCCTCCTCCGTCATCGGCGAATAAAACGTCCGGTCCACCCCCACCGCCCGCAGACTCGGATGTTGCACATACGCCGCCAGCCCACGCCGCGCAAGCTCGCTCGACGTCCGCTTCCGGTCGTACACGATCCCCGCCCAACCCGGAAACGACCACGTCGACGTCCCCATCCGCACCACACCAGGCAACCGCTCCGCCACTCGCCGCACACGCTCCGGCGCCCCCGCCGAACCCACCTCCGCCTCTACCGCCGACGCACCCCGTTCCGCACCACCTCCCTCGCCACCACCGACGCCCTCTCCCGCCCCACCGCCGAACAGCGACAACTGCTCCGCCTCCGCATCTCGTCTCGACACGTTCATTCACGCAAGCCTACATCCCCCGCCGCCCCCGCCGAACGCCCCCGCCGAACACGAACAACGAACGCGCTCGCCCATCCCCGACCGGGCCCGCCTCCAACCGCTTCCGATTACCCTGCCCTTACCTTCATCGACGCACGCAAGGAACGCCGTATGTTCGCAAACCGACACTTCCGTCCCGCCGCACCGATCATCCTCGCCGCCGCCCTTGCCGCCAACGCTATCGCCTCCTCTCAACCCCAACCAACGCACGCCCAACCAACCCACGCCGATTCAACCACCGCCGAACCCGCTCCACTCTCCCGCGCCGACCTCGTCATCCCCGATCACCTCTACGACCAAATCCTCGCCGGCCTCGACCTCCCGCCACACCAACCACTCGGCTACTCCGCAGACCAACTCGCCAACTTCGGCCGCGACCGACACCTCCTTCAACCCGTCCTCCGCCAGTTCCACGACCTCCGCCACACCATCCGCTTCTCCGGCAAAGCCACCGACCTCCTCCTCGACAACGCCGCCCACCCCGACGAGTTCGTCCGCCACGCCTTCTACCAATTCCTCGACGAAGCCCCGGGCCGACGCATCCGCCTCCCAGGCCTCGATTCCAACGGCATCTCCGGCGAACTCCCACACGCCTTCGACCCCGCCGCCGAATCCGCCGCCTGGTCCGTCGACTGGCTCAAAGACGAAACCGGCGCCGACCTCGCACTCGACGCCGCCCTCTCCCGCGTCCTCGCCCGCTTCGCCAAACGCCCCGGCGACGACGAGCGCCAACAAGCCCTGCACGCCGAGATCCGCGCCCTCGCCGCCGCCGGCTTCCCCGACGAACCCGGACTCCGCGAAGGCGCCAAACGCACCGCCCACCTCCGCGACCGCTTCGACTCCGACGACCTCATCGACCTCCCCGACCCCGCCAAGCGCCTCATCGTCCGCCTCCTCGTCGCCCTCGCCGAAGCCGAGCCCTGGGTCCACAACGCCGTCGACCGCGACGCCCTCGACGCCGCCGCCTTCCGCGCCGCCGACTCCTCCGCCCGCCCCGGCTCCGCCTACCAACGCGCCGTCGCTGTCCGCGCCTGGGACGAATCCGCTCCCCTCGACCGCGCCGCCTTCGACCTCGTCGGCTCCACCGACCTCGCCTTCATGGGCTACGCCGCCGTCCTCACCACCAAACGAATCCGCCTCGCCCTCGACGAATTCAACCGCACCATGACCGACGACATGCGCGCAAGCCCCGCCCTCGCCCGCCTCGACCTCTCCTTCATCACCCCCAACCGCGGCCGCATCCTCCTCGCCGGCGCCGCCGACCACCAACACCGCTCCCACCACCACGACGCGCCACTCCTCACCCTCGACTTCGCCGGCGACGACACCTACACCGGCGCCTTCGCCGTCTCCGACCCCCTCCACGACCGCCCCGTCTCCATCCTCATCGACCTCGAGGGCGACGACACCTACACCCACGACGACGACACCAACCCCGCCTGGAAACCGGCCGAGCCCGACAACCTCGAATCCGAAACACGCCGACACCCCACACTCGCCGCCGGCGTCTTCGGCCTCGGCCTCGCCTACGACCTCGGCGCGGGCGACGACGCCTACCACGCCCACGAGTCATCCCTCGGCGCCGCATGGCACGGCGTCGGACTCCTCATCGACGACGCCGGCGACGACTCCTACACCATCGACACCAGTTGGGGCCAGGGCTCCGCCCACGTCGGCCTCGGCGCTCTCATCGACCTCGCCGGCGACGACGCCTACACCGCCGCCCAACGCTCGCAAGCCCACGGCTCCACCCGCGGCGCCGGACTCCTCGTCGACCTCACCGGCGACGACGCCTACCTCATCCGCGACGACGGCGCGCCCTCCGCCCTCTACCTCGGCCGCACCGTCGCCATGGGCCAGGGCGTCGGCTACGGACGCCGCGCTGACCTCTGGGACAGCAAATCCATGGCAGGCGGCTTCGGCGTCCTCGTCGACGGCGCAGGCGACGACTCGTACTCCGCCATGGCGTGGTCGCAAGGCGCCGCCTACTGGTGGGGCGTCGGCATCCTCGAAGACCGCGCCGGCAACGACACCTACCGCCAAGGCAAATACAGCCAGGGCGCCGCCGCACACTTCGGCGTCGGCGTCTTCGTCGACCTCCAGGGCGACGACCGATACAACACCTCCCGCGAACGCATGACCGACTCCTTCCGCAACGTCGAACAATGGGTCGCCGAGAACCAATACGCCGGCCACGCACGCGACGGCGGACTCGCCATCTGCATCGACGCACACGGCGACGACGTCCACACCCTCCGCGCCAACTCCGCCGGCAACGCCGACCTCAACTCCATCGCACTCTTCTGGGACCGCGCCGGCGACGACCAATACCTCGGCATCGACATCGAACCAAACCCCGACAACCCCAACTGGGTCCGCCAGCCCCTCGGCACCGTCACCCACTACCCCGACCCCACCCGCTCCTTCCGCGACGACATGCTCACACTCGGCGTCTTCCTCGACACACACGGCCGCGACACCTACCACCCTTCCCTCGCCCGCCCCCAAGCCGCCAACGACCGCACCTGGTCCGACCGCCAATCCCTCACAGAACGCGCCGTCGCCATCGACAACAACGCCGCCGCCTACAAAACCGACGAATCCAACACCGCCCCCTCCAACTAACGCCGCCAGCCCATCCTCTCACCTCACCTTCCCATCCCACCCTCTCACCCCACCCCGAGCGCCCATCCATGACCACCCCCCTCACCGATCTCAACGTCCTCCTCTCCAACGACGACGGCATCCGCGCACCCGGCATCCAGGCCCTCCACCAATCCCTCATGGACCCCGACCAAGACCGCGGCGGCCCGCTCTTCCACGAATGCTTCGTCGTCGCGCCCCTCACCGTCCAATCCGCCACCTCCCACGGCGTCACCTTCCACGAACCGCTCATGGTCCAGGACGTCGACGTCAACCCACACATGACCGGCGTCGCCGTCGACGGCAGGCCCGCCGACTGCGTCAAACTCGCACTCTCCTCCATCTGGCCCGAACGCTTCGGCCACGACCAACTCCCAGACCTCTGCATCTCCGGCATGAACGCCGGCGCCAACTGCGGCATCAACACCATCTACTCCGGCACCGTCGCCGCCGCACTCGAAGCCGCCTTCCTCGGCGTCCCCTCCGTCGCCGTCTCACTCCACATCGGACGAGGACGCCCCGACTTCAACCGCGCCGCAGACATCGCCCGCTCCGTCATCCTCCGACTCCTCGCACACCGCGACGAACTCCTCGCCCCCCACTCCTGCCTCAACGTCAACATCCCCGTCTGCGACGAGCTCGCCGACCCCCCCACCCCCGACCAACCCGACGTCGTCGTCTGCCCCATGAACACCCACGGCCTCGTCGACCGCTACGAAAAACGCGTCTCACCCTCCGGCGACACCTACTACTGGTCCGCCGGCGACGGACTCCGATTCCTCGCCTCCGACGAAGGCACCGACGTCGCCGAAATGTTCCAACGCCGCGTCACCGTCACCCCCATCGGCTACGACCTCACCCAACACAACCGCCTCAACACCTGGCGCAACCGCCTCCCAACCACCACCACCACCACCACCCAACCCACCCCCTCAACCTAATCACGCCCCTCTCTCCCCACCTCTCCCGCGCCGCGGGAGAGGTCGAGGAGCGCAGCGACGAGGGTGAGGGCTCCCCCCCTTCCCCACCTCCCCTCCCACACACCGACAAAAGCAACCCCTCCCCACCGCCACACACATAACATGCGCCGATGGACCCCGATCCGCCCCCAGCTCCCCCCCCAAGCTCCCCCCCAGCTCTCCCCGACCCCGCCCCCACCTTCGACCTCCCCGAAGACTACTGGGGCGCCAAGCACCGCCCCTTCGCCCGCGCTTGGCTCGACGCCTCCGACGCCGACTCCGCCCGCCTCCTCGCTGCCGAACCCCCCCGCGGCTCCGCCGACGACCCCGCCGCCCTCCTCCAAGCCATGCGCCAAGGCGAACCCCTCCGCCGCCCGCTCACCATCGACGAACTCGCCACCGCCCTCATCCGCGGCGCCTCCATCGCCCACGCCGTCACGCCAAACCTCCGAACCCTCGTCGAAACCGCCACCAAAGTCGCGCAAGGTTTGGGCGCCGCCGGCATCGACGCACTCCAGCAACCGTTCAAATCAGCGCACGAAGCCGGCGTTCTTCGAGGCGTTGATCCGTGGCGGGGGTGGACGCTTCAGGTCAACGACCCCACCCAATGGCGCCGCCGGCCCCGTATCGACGACACCCCCGGCGACTGCTTCGGCTGCCTCGCCCTCCGCGGCGGCGTTCTCCAGGCACGCGATTATTCGACACTTGACGTCCCGTGGACGCTCCACGCGTCGCTGTATGTGCACGAAGCCGTGTCCTTCGTCGAGGCGAGCTTCGGCGTGGACGCGTGGTTCGACCGGGCGAGCTTCGACGGGGACGCGCGGTTCGACCGGGCGCGCTTCGGCGGGGACGCGTGGTTCGGCGGGGCGAGCTTCGGCAAGGACGCGTGGTTCAGCGCGGCGCACTTCGGCGGAGACGCGCGATTCGACGAGGCGCGCTTCGGCGAGGACGCGTGGTTCGGCGCGGCGCGCTTCGTCGGAAACGCGCGATTCGACGAGGCGCGCTTCGACAAGGACGCGGAGTTCGACCGGGCGCGCTTCGGCGGGGACGCGCTATTCGGCGTGGCGCGCTTCAACGGGGACGCGCTATTCGACGAGGCGCGCTTCGGCAAGGACGCGTGGTTCGGCGCGGCGCGCTTCGGCGGGGACGCGCGATTCGACGAGGCGCGCTTCGGCGAGGACGCGTGGTTCGGCCGGGCACGCTTCGAAAAGAACGCGGGGTTCGACCGGGCGAGCTTCGTCAAGGACGTGTGGTTCGACGAGGCGAGCTTCGGCAAGGACGCAGGGTTCGACCGGGCGAGCTTCGGCGGGGACGCGTGGTTCGGCGGGGCGAGCTTCGGCAAGGACGCGGGGTTCAACCGGGCGAGCTTCGGCGCGACCACCGTGTTTGCTCTAGCAACTTTCGTAGAGCGTGCGTCCTTCAAAGAGGCACGCTTGCCACCGCGTGCCGAACTACTCGACACAGACTGGCGACGCGTCGACGTTCGCAAGCTCAAGCTACAGTCGTCACGCTTCGCCAAAGCCGCGCGCGCCCTCGCCGCCATCACCGATTGGCGCACCGTCCGCGCCGTCGGACGCCTCTCTTTCCTCTCCCGCGTCAGCGTCGCCGCCCTCATCGTCGTCCCCATCCTCGCCGGCGCCTGGCCCGCCATCCGCGTCGCCGTCAACGGCTACAACCGCGCACTCACCTCCGCCGCCGCCGACTTCGAACGAACCGCCGAACAACTCCGCGACGTGTCCTCGCGTGTCGGCGAGCCCGAGGCGCTCGACCCCATCATCACCCGCTTCGAAGCCTCAGCCGACGACTGGCTCGAACGCTTCGGCGAGATGACCCTCGACCAGCCGCTGTTGCCAATCTCGCTCGCCTTCGCCTTCTTCGCCGCCGCCTCCATCACCATCGGCCAACTGCTCTACCAGATGCTCTGCCCGAGGCGCGTGCAGCAGGACGACGAAGAGACCTTCGTCGAGTGGTTCATCCAAAGATACGAGTCCGAAGAAGATCGCCCGGACGGCCTCCGACGAGCCTGCGACGCACTCGAGTCCTACGCCCGCGTCAACCCACGCCGCCACCCGAACCTCGTCGAACACCACGGCGACATGGTCTGGATCCCGTCGAAGGAGCGGACCGAGTGGTTCAAAGAAGCGGAATTCGATCAAGAGTTGGAGGCACTAGGCCGGAAAGAGACGGCTGGAGAATCGATCCCGAAAGAACATTGGGAGGCAGCTGACGAAATGGCGACCCAGCGCCCGCCGGGCTACGTCGGCGGCGAAGAACGCAAGCGAATCGCCCTCGAAGAAGGCGCCCGCGCCGAATACCGCCGCGAAGGCCGCAAATCGCCAGGCCGCGCGTTCACCGCCCTCGCCTTCTACGCCCTCGGCTTCGCTCTACTCGCCCTCATTCTCATCATCCAAATCGACAGCGTCGCCAAAGCAGCCGGCATCCGACTGTGGTTCCTCGGCATGCCATAACCTCCGCCCCCTACGCGACGCTCAAGCCGACCGCCCCCATCCATCGCCAATCAACGCCCCCGCGCATCCGCATCAGCCTCCCCGCCACCACGCCTTCACGTCACCGCCCCCCCGCCGCCGACCCAGCGCCCTCCCCACCGGGCTCCTCCCCTCCTCAATCTCCTCCCTCTACACGGGGCGGGCGGGACCCGCGCCCGTCAAGCCGCCCATCCCCACGCACGCGCAACACCCATGGGCCGCCCCCCACCGCACCCGCGCCCCTCCCCCACTCCCACCATCCGCATCGCGCCACACGCCAAACCTCAGCACTCGCACCGTCCATCGCCAACAACTTTCTCCCGCCCACCTCCCGCCCCCATGCGCCGTTTCGCGACCCTCCCAACTTCCCCCTTGACCCCACCCCCGGCCGCCAGATCATCCACCCATGGCCGCCTCCACCCTCCCCAACGCGCTCCCCCGATCCACCCAAGCCGTCTTCGCCCTCTTCGCCGAACTCGTCGCCGACCCCGCCCGCATGGCCGCCACCCTCGACGCACTCGACCAAGCCGCCGACCGCGACTACGCCGCCACCAAAGCCATCCTCGACACCCTTCCGCCCGAACTCCTCGCCCCAAAGCGGCGAGCGAAACCCACCACTTCCAAACAAACCCAAGCAACCCGCTCGCGGTCGCGGTCGCAGACCCCCAACCGCAAGCCGAAGCCCGAACCCGCCCCGCCCAAGCCTCGACCCGCCGCAAACACCGACCCCACCCCAAAGACCAACCCCTACCTCAAGCTTGATCCTCACCCCAACCCCAATACCAATCCCACGCCTCATCCCACCCGCGATCGGCCCTCCTCCACCCACTCGACGGACTATTGCCCCCGCGGAACCGCACCGCGATCGGCGACGCGCGCCACACCGCCTCCGGCCCACCCGCCTACGCCCCCATCCCCCCCACTCCTCAAACCGACGCACCCGACGCACCCGACGCACCCCCCGCGCCCCCCGCGCCCCACGACCCACTCACGCGTAGCTGTGCAGCCCGCTGATCACGAAGTTGATCACAAGCCAGTTGAAAATCATCACGCCGCACCCGATCACGCTCAGAATCGCCGTCCACAGCCCCTTGTCCTTCGCCGTCAGCCGAACGTGAATCAACACCAGATACACCAGGAACGTGTTCAGCGCGAACACCTCCTTCGGGTCCCAGCCCCACGGCCGGCCCCACGAGTGGTCCGCCCAGATCGCCCCCATCACGATCCCCGCCCACAGCATGACGAACGACATCTCGATCAAAATCATCGTCGCCCCGTCAAGCACCGACCCCAGCCCCCCGCTCCTCCGACGCCGCGCGATCGCCGCACCCGCCGACCCGCCGACCCCACCCTCACCGCCGCCTCGCTCCGCGCCCTCGCCGGCCGCGGCCATCGACATCAGCGTCTCCGTCCCCCCGGCCTTCGCGTACGTCGCCGCACCGCCCACCAACCGATACACCATGTACGCGACCGACGTCACCGCCGCCATGAAAATCAACGCGTAGCTCGCGATGATCACGTTCGTGTGGATGTACAACCACACGTCGTGCAGCACCGGCATCTTGTTCCGGATGTTCGGGTCCAGCGAGAAAAACCAGTCGAACCGCGGCGAGTACGCCGCCGTCATCATCGCCACCATCGACGACACCGACGCCCCCAACGCAAACCAGTTCCGAAGCGGCGTCTTCCGCACGCCCAACTCCAGCAGCACCGCCAGCGCCGCCCCGAACCAGAACGCCGTCGTCACCGCCTCGAACATGTTCGAGTTCGGCCAGCGACCGCTCACCCACCAACGCCAACCGATCGCCACCGTGTGCAGGAACACCGCGCTGCCGAACAGACCCATCCCGACCCGACGCGCCGGCGACCACTTGTACACCGACGCCAGCAGCAGAAAAAACACCGCCAGCAGGTAGATCACCCACACCCAGGTCATGTGGCTCAGCTTGAAGTACCACGACTCGGCGACCATCCGCGCGCCGTCGGGCACCAGCTCCGGCGCGACCAGCGGCAGCGCCGCCGCGAACTCGCCCAGCGCCCGCTCGGCCCGCTCGGCTTCGCCGGCGCGCCACGCCGACTCGAACGCCAGCCAGGACGTGACCAGATCGCCGCGCGCCTCGGCCGAAAGAGCCGCGGTCGCGGGCCCGCCGGTCTTGAGTTCGTTGATGCTGATCCACGGGCTGGCCGGGTCGCCGTCCGGGGGCGGGATGATCTCGAGCGCGGCTTCCAGCCGGCCCGGCTCCATCAGCATCAACGCCTGCTCGATCGCCTGCACCGGCTTGGCGGTGCGGATCAGGTCCCGGCGCCACTCGTCGAAGAGCATCCGGACCCGCGGCTGGGCCAGCAGCCGCGGCGAGATGAGGCCCGTCTTCTCGAAGCGTTCGAGACGCTCCTCCGAGGCGATGGCCGGCCCGCCCAGCACGCCCGAGCCGTCGCCGGCGAGCGTCTCGGCGATGCGGCGACGCATCGGCGCTTTCTTGATGTACACGATGTCCGCGTCGGCGTAGGCCATCGGGCGGATCATCATGTCGACGTAGAGGAAGTCGCGCGGGCGGTCTTGGTAGGTCTTTGGGCCGGCGATCGCGCCGACCACGTCTTTGGCGAACGAGTCGAAGCTCTTGACGCGGCCCTGGGCGTAGACCGCGGTGCGGTCGAGCGGCGTGAGGTCGACGGCGTAGCGCGGATCGTCGCCGACGGGGGCGGCGTCGCGGGCGAGCATGGCGACGATGAGAGCGGTGAGGCCGAGGGCGACGGCGACGCCGACGGCGAATTGGGCGAGGGGGCGCATCAGGCGAGCTCCTTGGCGACGTTGCGGTCGGCGGTATCGACGTGAGCGGCGGCGGCGCCGGCGGCGGCGTCGGGCGCCGCGCCGGCGGCGGCGAGTTCACGGTAGACGCGTTCCTGTCGGCGGCGCTTGATGATGGGCTTGACGTAGAAGGCGTACATCATGCCGATGACGCTGAGCGTGGCGCCGAAGAGGGTGGTGTAGACGCCTTCGCGGTTGCCGACGCCGAGTCCGGTGAAGGTTTTGCCGCCGCCGCCGCCCATGAGGCCTTGGGCGTCTTCCATGGGCGCGTCCCAGAAGGCTTGGAAGTACCAGACGCCGTCCTGTTCGCGGGGTGAGTTGACGCGTACCTCGCGGCGTTCGCCCCAGTCGCGGGCGGCGTCGTCACGGAAGCGGAGGTGGGAGACCCAGTCGCGGATGGAAAGCGATTCGCCGGTGAAGCCGCCGACGTGAGCGCGGAGCTCGAAGTCGTCGAGGGCGATCTGGTGGGGGAGGTCCCGTTTTTCGCGGGTGAAGATGGCCTGGACGGTGCGACCGTCGGGGAGGTTGAAGACGGCGGGTCGGAATTCGCCGAGCCTGCCGGCGTAGAGGGAGGTGTCGTTGAAGGAATATGGGTGGTATGGGAGCCAGCGTTCGCCGAGGAGGGAGCCGTCGCGGTCGAGGAGTTCGACGCGGGCCATGGAGAGGAGGAGGGAGCGGTCGGTGTCCTGGTTGCGTCGCTCGCGTGGGATGACGAAGGGCTTGGTGACGCGCTCGGCGGAGGTGAGGAGCCGGTCGACGCTGAGTCCGACGCCTTGGGCGACGGGAACGACCTGTCCGAGTGTGACGCGTTGTTCGAGCGGCTCGCCGCCTGGGCGTGGTCGGAGCATGATGCGGATGCCGACGTCGTCGGGTCCGGCGACGACGGCCATTTCCTCGGCGCCGGGTCGGAAGGCGGTTTGGACGCGTGGGTCGGAGGAGAGGACGCCGGCGGCGGCGGTGGCGGTGGGCAGGTCGGCGCCGTCGGGGAGGTCGCGGGTGAGTTCGGGGTCGTCGAAGACCCATCGGCGGAGGAGATCGCTTTCGGGGGTGCGGAGTTCGACTTCGACGACGGAGACGGGGACGCCGTCGTTGAGTCCCGGGACGACGAGCCGGTCGACGACCTGGCGGACGCGGTAGGCGAAGCCGGAGTCGGCGATGGGGATGAAGGGGTGGTCGTCGGCGGCGGCGGTCTGCTCGGTGACGACGAGTCGTTCGGAGGCGCCGCCGACGGAGATGGTGAGGAGCCCGCCGCGCATGCGGTCGCGGACGTCGTCGAGTTGTTCGGCGTCGGCGGCCCAGTAGAAGCCGAGGAGTCCGTCGAAGGCGGTGCGTTCGGACGAATCGAATGCGGCGAGTTGGGCGCGGCGGACGTCGCCGCCGTCGAGTCGTGCGCGGACGGTGACGACGGGGAAGAGTTCGCCGTCGGGCGGGCCGGGTCCCCAGCGGTCTTGCAGGACGGCGTAGCGGAGATAGCCGGTGACGCGGACGCGGAGGTCGCTGGTGGGCGTGGCGGCGTCGCCGTTCGCCGGGGCGTCGAGGGCGATGGGATCGAGGGCGATTCGGCTTACGCCGATGGGCGGCCAGATGTCGTCGGGCCGGTCGATGTAGTCGTTGTACCGGGGCATTCCGTCGATGAGTCGCTGGTCCCAGGGGGAGGGCGTTTCGTCGCCCGGGGCGACTTCGCGGAGCGCGACGGCGAAGGAGTCTTTGACCCAGAACTGGCGCTGGGGTTCGTATCGCATGTCCATGGAGACGCGTTCGTCGAAGAGGAGCCTGCCGCCGAACTCTTCGAGGTTCTTGACGCGTTGCATGGGGCGCTGGTCGGGTCCGGTGGTGGGGACCATGACGGCGTCTTCGACGATGGAGGGATGTTCCTGGAGGAGTTGGCGGAAGAAGGACTCGCCGTCGGGGCGGGTGACGCGGACGGTGACGGCGAAGTCTTCGACGCCTTCCATGCCGGCGGAGAGCATGCGGTAGGCGGGATTGACGTCGGCGACTTCGAAGCGCCAGTGTCCGTGGGAGGCGTGGTCGTCGGGGTCGAGTTGGGCGTTCGGGTCTTGCGGCGAGCCGTCGGGTGTGACGGAGTGGTCGTGGAGAACGGCGACGGCGCCGGGCTTGGCGGGGAGTTGGACGCTGCCGACGCCTTCGACGTCGACGGCGACGGCGCGGCGGAGGACGGGTGTGTCGCCTTCGTACTTGGTGAAGAAGTACCAGGTAGCGCCGAGGGTCATGATGATGATGCCGGAGTGGATCATCCAGACGCCGAGCTTGAGCGTGTTGAATGGGATTTTGCGGACGGTGACGAGCGTGAGGTTGATGCAGAGGAGTGCGACGAGAGCGACGAAGACGGGTGTGTGGAACCACTCGAACTCGGTCATCTCGAAGGGGCGGAGTTGGCGGAGCATCTGGTCGGACCAAGCGAGGCCGCCGTCGCGGATGACGGGGTAGTGTCCGGCGGAGCCGAGGGCGGAGTAGATGAAGAGGAGGGTGAGGGTGGTGATGCCGAGTTTGACGGAGGTGAGTCGGTCGGCGATCCACATGACGGGGTTGGTTGGCCGAGCGGCGGCGTGGGCGCCGTCGCCGGAGGCGGCGAGGCGCTCGGGCGCGGGCTGGGGCGGGTCGTTTGCGGGGAGGGGTGCAACGTCCCCGTGCGGCGTGTGATGGTCGCGTGTGGTCATGGTGGGATGTGGTCCTGAGCGGGCCGGTGTCGCGGTGGTCGGGAACGGAGGAGTTCGACCCAGGCGGAACGTCGTGAACGAGCGCTCCTCCTGTCACACAAGAATAGGCGCGATCTCGCAGGAAATTCGCGTTCTGCGGAGGATATCCGACGCGGGGGCGGGGCGTAGCGGCGGAGCGGTATGCTCGGCGGCGTGAACGAACGACGGGTCGGAAACGAGCGGGCCGGGGCGGGCTGGCGGTCGGTGGACCCGTCGGCGGAGCCGGGCCGAGCGACGGTGATGGGTCTGGGTCGATTCGGCGGCGGGCTTGGAGCGACGAAGTATCTGGCGGGGCTTGGGTGGGACGTGGTGGTGACGGATCTTGCTGGCGAGGCGGAGCTGGCGGAGCCGGTGGCGGCGCTGGCGGGCGAGGTGCGGTCGGGGGCGGTGGAGCTGCGGCTTGACGGGCACAACGTGGCGGACTTCACGGACACGGATTTAGTGGTGGCGAACCCGGCGGTGCCGCGGCCGTGGGAGAACCGGTATCTGCGAGCGGCGGAGGCGGCGGGCGTTCGGATCACGACGGAGATGCGGATGGGTTTGGAGCGGTTGGACCCGGGCGGGTTCGCCGGCGGGGGCGGCGACGAAGGTGATGGGGCGGGCGAAGGCGCGGAGGCGACGGTGGGGGCGGCGGGGCCGATGGTCTTGGCGGTGACGGGGACGGCGGGGAAGTCGACGACGGCGGCGATGGCGGCGGATGCGCTGGCGGGGACGGGGCGGCGGGTGGCGTTGGTGGGGAACATCGGTCGGTCGCTGCTGGATGAGACGCTGAAGCGGAGCGCGTTGGAGTTTCTGGTGGTGGAGGTGTCGAGCGCGCAGTTGCATTGGCTTGGTGAGGGAGTGGGGTATGGCGGGGCGCGGGGATGGCGGCCGGGGGTGGCGGCGGTGACGTCGTTCGCGCCGAACCATTTGGATTGGCACGGGGAGCTGGAGCATTACCACGCGTGCAAGCGGCGGTTGATTGAGCCGCGTAGGCGTGAGTGGGCTGGAGGCGGGCGGTCGGCGCGCGGCGGGGCGGGTGGGCGGCCGGGCGTGGTGGTGTTGGGGCCGGGGTTGGAGGGGTGGGCGGCGAGCGCGGTCGGCGAGCGGGTTGGGGTTGGGGTTGGGGAGGGACCGCGGGTGGTGCTGGTGGACGACGAGACGGTGGAGCGTGTCGGGCGACTCGCGACGCCCGGGCGGCACAACCGGGCGAACGCTGCGGCGGCGCGGGCGATGGTGCTGGCGGGGTTGGAGATGGAGGCCGCAAGGCGAGACGGAACGAGGGGCGCGAACGTCGCGGCGGGGGCCACGGTGGCGACGGACGCGGATGTCGAGGCGGTGGATTCGGCGTTGCGTGGGTTTGCGGGTTTGCCGCATCGGTTGCGACTGATTCACGAGGGAAACGGGTGGCGGGCGTATGACGATTCGAAGTGCACGACGCCGGAGGGGGCGGCGTTGGCGGTGTCGGCGTTCGAGGAGGCGGGCGAGGTTGGGGCGGAGCGGGTGGTGCTGATCGCGGGTGGGTATGACAAGGGGGTGGAGCTTGGGCCGATGGTGGCGGCGGCGGCGCGGTGCGGGGCGGTGCTGACGATCGGGGCGACGGGGGAGCGGCTGGCGGCGGCGGTGAACGCGGCTGGGGGGCGGGCGCGGTATGTGGAGCGGTTAGAGCGGGCGGTGGAGGTGGGGATTGGGTTGGTGGACGAGTGGCGCGGGGGGGTGGTGTTGTTGTCGCCGGGGTGTGCGTCGTGGGATCAGTTTGTGAATTATGTGGAGCGGGGGGAGGTGTTTGGGGAAGCGACGGAGCGATGGGTGAGGGAAGAGACGAAGAGACGGAGAGACGAAGAGACGGAGTGAGCTTCGGGTGGGGCGGTGGTTGGGGGGCGGCGATGTTGTTTGGTGGCGCATGAGAAAGCGCGCCGTTTGGCGCGGCGCGCTTGGGTGGGGTTGTCTTGGGTTGGAAGGGGGTCTGGGAGGGGGGTTATTCAGGGGAGCCGGCGGACATGTCGTAGACCCATTGGTCGATGGGTCGTTCGTATGTTTGGAGTTCGCCATCGTTGAAGAAGAGGGCGAGTTCGCGTTGTGCGGCTTCGGGTGAGTCGGAGCCGTGTATGAGGTTGAAGGAGTTTGAGACGCCGAAGTCGCCGCGGATGGTGCCGGCGTCGGCTTTGGAGCCGAAGGTGGCGCCCATGATGTTGCGGCTGATGGCGATGGCGCCGACGCCGCGGACGGCCATGACGACGACGGGGGAGGAGGTCATGAACGCGACGAGGCCCTTGTAGAACGGCTTGCTCTGGTGGGCTTCGTAGTGGGTGGCGGCGAGGTCTTGGGAGATCGTCATCATTTTCATGCCGACGATCTGGAGGCCTTTTTCTTCGAAGCGCGAGATGACTTTGCCCATGAGGCCTCGCTGGACGGCGTCGGGCTTGAGGATGATGAGTGTGGTTTCCATGGCAGGCTCCTGTGGCCGGTGGGAGTGGTGGTGGTCCCGATCGGCCGATTGTTTGGCTCGGGTTGGTGCGAACGACGGGATGTGATGGTGGCGCCGGGCCGGGCGGGCCGGTATGCGGCGCGGGGGAGCAGGATAGCGGGGCTGGGGGTTGGGCGTGGGAGGGGGTGGTGGTGTGGTGGGGGAGCGGTGGGTGGTGCTGGCGGGTCGGTGGCAACGGGAGAGGGTTGCCAATGCGGCGGTCGATCGCGCGGCGTTGACGTTGGTGGTCGTCGGGTTTTTATCGCAGGACGCTGAGGGAGACGCGTTTTTCGAATTCGGCGGAGGGTCGTGCGATGAGGTCGTAGCCGTCGGAGCCGACGATGGTGCATCGGACGAGTTCGCCGGGGGCGAGTGGTTCGCGGCTTTGGACGTAGACGACTGAGTCGACATCGACGGCTTGGAAGTAGGCGCGACCTTGGTGAAGGGTTCCGCCTTGTGCGGAGGCGCCGTGTTCTGCGGCGCCGGTGAGGCCGGCGACGCCGCGTGAGGCGGAGGTGAGTTTCTTGTCGATGAGTACGTCGAAGCGGAGGCCGGTGTTGATGGGGTCGGCGGGGTCGAACTGCTCGGCGAGGTAGGCGGCCTGCTCGAAGGCGATTTCTTGTTGCAAAGCCATGAGCTCGTCGCGGCGGCGTTGTTTGACGTCTTCGGGGACGCGGAGGGCGGGGTCGTCTTCCATGGTGCCGGCGACGGTGCCTTTTTCCTTGGAGTAGGCGAAGACGCCCATGGCTTCGAAGCCGATCTCGTCGATGAATTCGAGGAGTTGTTGGTGGTCTTGTTCGGTTTCGCCGGGGAAGCCGGAGATGAAGGTGGAGCGGATGGCGATGCCGGGGATGCGTTCGCGGAGTTTGAGCATGAGCTCGCGCTGGTGCTCGGCGGTGACGTTGCGGCGCATGGCGGTGAGCATGCGGTTGGAGGCGTGCTGGAGGGGGATGTCGATGTAGTTGCAGACGTGCGGGAGGGCGGCGATGGCGTCGATCATCTCGTCTTCGAAGTTGGTGGGATAGGCGTACATGAGCCTGATCCAGCCGTGTCCGCCGGCGTGCGTGTCGACGGCGTCGTTGAGGGCTTCGAGGAGTTGGGGGAGGCCGCCGCGGTGGTCGTTGTCGGAGCGGACGAAGCCGGCGCCGATGTCGTCGCCGTAGGAGGTGGTGTCCTGGCCGATGAGGTTGATTTCGAAGGCGCCGTCTTCGAGGAGTTCGCGGGCCTCGGCGAGGATGCGGTCGAGCTGTTTGGAGCGCATTTTGCCGCGGATGGAGGGGATGGTGCAGAAGGCGCAGCGTTGGTTGCAGCCTTCGGAGACTTTGAGATAGGCGTAGTGGCGCGGGGTGAGGCGCATGCGTGCGCCGTCGTCTTCGAAGTAGCCGAGGCCCTTGCCGTCTTTCCCCTGGACGGTGAGGCCGACGGTGTGCATGCCGCGTTCTTTGGCGGCTTGGAGGGCGTTGCCGGCGATCCAGTATTTGGGTTGGTCGGAGGTTTGGGCGAGGGAGGGTCGTGCGGCGCGTTCGCCTCGGACGGCGCGGACGACGTGGTCGCGGTCGAAGACGCCGATCATGGCGTCGATGCCGGGGGCCCATTCGAGCATTTTCGCGCGGTGGCGCTGAACGAGGCAGCCGGCAACGACGACGCGTTTGAGTTCGCCTCGTTGCTTGCGTTGGACGGCGTCGTTGATGACGTCGAGGGATTCGATTTTGGAGGCTTCGAGGAAGCCGCAGGTGTTGATGACGACGGCGTCGGCGGTTTCGGACTCGGGGTCGTCGGGGTCGTAGCTGATGGGGGTGAGTCCGTCTTCGGCGAGGAGGCCGAGCATTTTTTCGGAGTCGACGAGGTTCTTGGGGCAGCCGAGTGAGACGAAGGAGACGGTGTTGACGTCGGGGGAAGCGGCGGTGGCGGTTGCGGGACCGGTTGCGGAGTCGGCGGGGGCGGGGGAGTGGGCGTGCGGCGACGTCGCGGCCGTTTGGTGTGGTTGGTCGGCGTGTGGCATGGCGCGTTTCGTTTCGAGGGGCGTGCCGCGGTGCGGCGGGGCCGGTCTGGGCTGTGTCAACCCGGGGGGCAAGTGTAGCGGTTTCGGGAGGTTGCGGCAGGGGAGAGGCGGACGGGATCGGGTGAGCGAAGCCGGGGCTGGTTGTGCGGAGCGAGACGTCAGTAGAGGCGGCGTTGTTGGATGAGTCGGAGCACTGGCGGCGGGAGGAGGCGGCCGAGTTCGCGGCGTTGCTCGTCGGAGGGGTCGGGCAGGCTGAGCAGTTGGCGGGCGCGGGTGGCGCTGGCGTGGATCATGGGGACGCGGACGATGCGGCGGGCCCAGGGGTGGCGGTCGTGGGCGGGCCAGTGCGAGTCGAGTTCGGCGAGGAGTTCGTCGCGGGCGGCGTTCCATGACGCGTCGTCAGGGTGGTCGGGGTGGGCGTGCTGCGGGCCCGAGGCGCGGAGCATGACGAGGGGTTCGGCGAGCTGGACGATGCGGTCGGCTTCGCGCCATTTGTGGAAGGAGCGTGCCTGGTCGGCGCCGATGAGGAGGCGGAGGGGGCGGTGCGGTGGGAGGCTTGCGCGGACGGCGGCGAGGGTGTCGACGGTGTAGGACGGCTGGTCGGGTCGGTGGGCGGCGCGGTCGAGTTCGATGGAGGAGACGGCGGCGGTGGAGCCGAGGCGGTGGGCGAGGGCGGCGCGGAGCATGTCGAGGCGGTCGTCGCCCGAGGCGTGGGGGTTGTGGGACTTGAAGGGCGAGCGGGCGGCGGGGCAGTAGACGACGGAGTCGGCTTCGACGGCTTGGCGGGCGGCTTCGGGGAGTTCGAGGTGGGCGGTGGTGGGCGGGTCGAAGGTGCCGCCGAACCAGAGGACGGCGCCGGCGCCCGTTGGGAAGGTGGAAGGGTGGTCGGGTGTCGGCGCGGCGTCGTTCATTGCGATTGTTCGCGGGTGAACATTTCGGCGCGGTCGAGCGACCATGCGTTGTCGAACCATCCGGCGGCGAGGACGCCCGGGACGCCTTGGCGGAGCATGGAGGAATCGAAGAGGAGGAGTTCGGGGAGTCCGACGCCGCTGGTCATGTAGGGAACGGCGGTGGAGAGGGCGGCGCCGCGTGGGCCGCTGCCGGCGACGACGCCGACGAGGGGCGGGCCGGGGTGATCGGGGCGGTCGGCGCGCGGTCCGGTGAAGAGGGCGAGGAGGGCGAGGTCGTCTGCGATCCAGTCGAGCTCGCCGAGGGTGAGGCGGTAGAGCGGGGCGGCGTCGGGAGCGTCGTTGGAGGCGGGGGCGATGTGGAAGGGGGCGTGTGGGAGGAGGGTGTTCCAGGCGGCGTTGGAGTCGGCGTCGCCGTAGAGGATGACGTTGCGGCCGTCGAGTTCGCCGGCGGTGAGGGCGGCGAGAGCGGCGCGATCGGTCATGACATCGAAGGAGCCGTTGGCGCGGTACCACCATCGTTCGTTGTCGAATCGCGCGCGGGCGTCCCAGGCGGCGTTGACGTCGGGGGCGCCGGCGGTCGGGACGACGAGTACGGCGTCGTTGTCGAAGGCGCGTTTGAACGAGCCGCTGCGGTGTGGTTGTTTGACGCGAGGGGCGGCGGCGTCGGCGGCGCCGCGGTCGCTTGTGGGGACGGTGAGCGTGGTGGCGTCGTCGGCGACGACGGTTTCGCCTTCCCAGGCGATCTGATCGCCGCGTGCGTTGATGACGATGGAGACGGGGCCTGGGCCCATGTCGGCGAGGTCGAGGGTGAGGCGGGCGACGTTGGCGATCGTGCCGGTGATGCGGCGCTGCGAGCGGTCGCGGCGGAGATCGAGAAGCGAGCGGCGGGAATGGTGGTCGACCTGGTCGATGCGGGCCCAGTGGTGGGTGGTGTTGACGGCGGGTCCGGCGGAGACGAAGCGGATGAGGTCGGGCGAGGCGTCGCGCTCGCGGCGTTGGAAGAGGTGGAAGATGCCGGGCCAGTCCATGCACTGATCGCCCCACCAGTGGCCGGCGCCTTCGCGCTCGTAGTAGGTGAAGTCGGCGTGGAACTCGGCGAGTGTTTGGCGGATGGAGCGAGCTTCGCGGACGGGGACGGTTTCGTCGCGGTCGCCGTGGAGGACGTAGAAGGCGAGTCGTCGCCAGTTGTCGGCGAAGCGGAGTGTGCGCGAGGCGAGGGTGGCGGCGTCGAGGGCTTGGGCGATGCTTTGGGTGGGCTGGTCGCCGAGGGTGTCTGGTGGGGTATCGCTGTAGGCGGGGCCGCCGGTGTAGGACCAGAAGTCGGCCCAGCCGGCGCTGGGAGCGGCGGCGGCGAAGAGGTCGGGATGATGGGCGGCGATGTGGAGCGTGCCGTGGCCTCCCATGGAGTGGCCGGTGAGCCATTGGCGGGCGGGGTCGTGTTCGAGCCAGGCTTTGGCGTGGTGGAAAGCTTCGAGGGCGTCGATGCGTCCCCAATCTTCCCAGTCGAAGCCGAAGGGGCGGCGGTTGGTTGGCGCGACGAGATGGGTCCAGTTGCGTTGGCGGTAGGCGCGGGCTTGGCGGTCGGCGGGGACGCTGGCGCCGTGGAGGGAGAGGGTGATGCCGGGGAGCGCGGGGTCGTCGCGCGGGCCGACGGCTTCGCGGACGGCGTAGTACTGGACGCTGTTGTCGATGGCGGAGCGGTGGGTGACGCGGCGGACGTCGCCCGGGGCGACGGCGCGCAGGGTGAGGGTGGTGAAGGCGACGCCGTGGTTTGCGGGTGGGGCGTTGGCGTCGGCGGCGTCGATGGCGAAGTAGCGGGCTTCGACGGGGCGGACGGCTTCGCCGGGCTGATCGAGGCGGAGCGGGGCGATGGCGACGGGCGCCTTGACGACGGAGAGGGGCGGGAGGACCAGGCGGGAGAGGAAGGGTTGGTTCGATCGTCGCGGGGCGGCCGGTTCGGAGGTGTCTTGCCATCCGGCGGGGCTGCGGAGGCTGACGCGGAGGGGACGGTCGGTGAGGTTGGCGACGGGGATCGCGGCCCACATGAAGCCGCCGGGTTGTGCGCCGGCGTTGGAAGCGGCGAGGGGGAAGTCGGGGATGGTGCGGTCGCGTTCGAGGAGGAGGAGCCCGGCGTCGCGGGGGGCTTCGGTGAGGGTGGCGAGGAGTTCGTTGCGGAGCATGCGGAAGACGAGGGTGTTGGCGCCGGGGCGGAGTTCGACGGGGAGCGTGAGGAAGCCGGCGTTGTAGAGGTCTCCATAGCGGGGCTGGCCGTTGACCCAGACGGTGCGGTTACCGCGCGATTGGAGGAGGTAGACGCCGGCGTGCCGGGGCTCGATGTCGAGGGTGGCGACGGCGTAGCCGCCGGCCCAGCCGTTGAAGGCGAGGACGCCGTCGGGTCGGGCGGTGAGATGGACGAAGGAGCGTTCGCCGCCGCCGAGGGCGTCGGGGATGGCGAGCGCGGCGGCGTGTTCGGAGGCGATGGCGAGCGGGTCGAGGTCGGGGTCGTCGAGCCAAGCGGCGAGGAAGGCGTCGAGTTGGACGAGACCGCGTCCGCCGGCGGTGACGCGTGGGAGGGCGAGGACGGAGTCGATGGCGATGACGCGGGGCTCGGCGCTTTGAGTCTGGGTGTGTTGGGAGGCCTGGTCGTCGTCCGTTTGAGCGGCGCCGTCGGGCGCCGGCTGCTGGGCGGAGGCGAGCGGAGCGGCGGCGATCGTCAGCAGGGCGGCGACGAGCGGGCGAAGGAGGGCACGCGCACGCCTTGAGACGCGGGGGCGGGGATGGGTGGCGGAGGGGTCGGGCCGATCGTGTGTGGAGTCGGTCATGTGCGGCAGCGTAGCGGCGCGGGCGATGAGGTAGGATCGGCGTTCGGCAAGGTGCGGGGAAGCGAAGGGTCTCGTGAGCGGGCGGTGCGGCGGGGAGCGGAGGCGTCGTGGCGGATGGTCAGCGTGAGGCTGGGTCGGGAACGGCGGCGGCGGCGGTGGTGGGTCTGGTGATGGGCTCGTGGTCGGACTGGGAGACGATGTCCGAGGCGGCGGGGGTGTTGGAGCGGTTTGGGGTGGGGTATGAGAAGCGGGTGGTGTCGGCGCATCGAACGCCGGGGTTGTTGGCGGAGTACGCGGAGGGCGCGGCGTCGCGGGGTCTGCGTGTGTTGATCGCGGGCGCCGGGGGGGCGGCGCACTTGCCCGGGATGCTGGCGGCGTCGACGGCGCTGCCGGTGTTCGGGGTGCCGGTGCGGTCGTCGTCGTTGTCGGGTCTTGACTCGTTGTTGTCGATCGTGCAGATGCCGCGGGGCGTGGCGGTGGGAACGCTGGCGATCGGTGGGTCCGGGGCGTACAACGCGGCGTTGCTGGCGGTGCAGGTGCTGGCGTTGAGCGATGCGGGGTTGGCGGAGCGTTTGGAGGCGTTTCGGCGTGAGCAGACGGAGCGGGTGCTGGGGCATCCGGACCCGGCGGCGCCGCCCGGGTAACGATGGCAGGGGATCGGGGGCGGCGGACGAGCGGAAACGGGGGGCGAGCGGGGGGGCGGCGGGCGGCGGCCTTGAACGATCGACGGCGACGCGAGCGAGCGGGCGAGCTTATGACGACGGGCTCTTCAACGGAACAGTCGGCGCGGGTGCTGGCGGTGTTGGGCGGCGGGCAGCTTGGGCGGATGCTCGCGACGGAAGCGGCGCGTCTTGGGGTGGGCTGTCGGTTTCTGGATCCGAACGAGCGTGCGCCGGCGTTTGGGGTCGGCGGCGTGGTCATGGCGGACTATGCCGACGCGGCGGGGCTGGATCGGTTGGCGGAAGGGGCGGCGGCGCTGACGTTCGAGTTCGAGAACGTGCCGGCGGCGGCGCTGGAGCATCTCGCGCAGGGGCGGCCCGAGCTGGCGGTGCGACCCGGGGCGGTGAGCCTGACGACGGCGCAGGATCGCCTTGCGGAGAAGCGGTTGTTTCATCGGCTTGGGATCCCGACGCCGGGGTTCGCGGCGGTGAGCGATCGGCGGTCGCTGGGCGAGGCGGGGGAGCGGCTCGGCTATCCGTTCATTTTGAAGACGCGGCGTCTGGGCTACGACGGGAAGGGGCAGTTTCGTTTTGAGGAGGCGGACGATCTGGATCGGTTGTGGGCCGAGGCGGAGGCGGCGCTGGCGGCGAGCTCGGCGGCGGTGCGGAGGTCTGGCGGGGACGAGCCGGAGGCGGGCGGTGTGGCGGAATCGTTCGTGGCGTTCGATCGCGAGTTGTCGGTGGTGCTGGTGCGGAGCGCGGCGGGCGAAGTCGCGGCGTACCCGATCCCGGAGAACAGTCACGATGGCGGGATTCTGCGTGTTTCGGTCGCGCCGGCGCCGGAGCTGCCGCGGCGTTTGGCGGATCAGGCGATCCGCGACGCGACGCGGCTTGCCGACTGTCTCGACCATGTCGGGGTGTTGTGTCTGGAGTTGTTCGAGCGTGGTGATCAATTGCTGGCGAACGAGTTCGCGCCGCGGGTTCACAACTCGGGTCATTGGTCGATCGAGGGTTGTCGCACGTCGCAGTTCGAGAATCATGTGCGGGCGGTGCTGGGGTTGCCGCTGGGTCGGACGGGGTTGCGGCCGGGGGTGGGGTGTGCGGCGATGGTGAACGTGATCGGGCGTTCGCCGGGGTTGGAGGCGTTGCTGGAGATGGAGCGTGTAGCGCCGACGGGGGCGGCGGTGTTCACGCATGTGTATGGCAAATCGGCGAAGCCGGGGCGCAAGCTTGGGCATGTGACGGTGGTGGGCGAAGATCGCGAGGGGCTTGCCGCGGGGTTGGAAGCGGTGCTGCCGGTTGTCGTGGGCGGCGGGTGAAAGTCTTTGTGCGGCGGGGCGTTTTCGTTGCGCTCGCTCGGGGCGCCGCAGGGCTGCGCGTGCTCCCGCCGGGTCGGCGACGGAACGTCGGCTTCGGGATGCGGCTGCGGCGTGGCGACTTCCTCGCGCCGGCTGATGCTGCATCGGCGGATCCGCGTCGGTCGCGATCCATGGACGATCGCTCGTCGTCGGGCACGGACGCCCCCCCGGAATCCGCCCCGGAAGCCCCCGCAAAGCTTCTTACCCGAAGCCCGCCTCCCGAAGCTGGCCCAGAGCCGCCTGAGGCCGCGCGGCCGCGTCGGATGGGCTTGGGGTTGAGGGCTGGAGTTCGCGGGTGGTCGAGCGTGTTGCGGGCGTGGCGGGCGTTGCTGCGGGTCGCGGGATGGGCCGTAGCGTTCAGTCGTCGCCGTGATGGGGGCTGCTGCGGATGAGGAGTCGGACGTTTGGGGCGAGGGGGCTGGCGGAGAAGCCGCGTTGGGTGAGGGCGTGCTCGGCGGTTGCGGAGCCTTCGCGGAGCGGGAGGGCGACGACGACGGGGCAAGCGAGCGCCTCGCAGAGATCGAGGAACGGCGTGTGGGCTGAGGCGTGGTAGAGCACGTCGGCGGCGATGACGAGTTCGGGCCCGGCGTCGAGAGTCGAGGCGCCCGCGAAGCTGTCGCGGAAGAGGTCGGCGACGCGGCGGGCGGTGTCGGCGGCGGGGGATGCAGCGAAGTCGAGCGGCGCGGCGGCGAGCGTTTGGGTCAGATCATTGGCGGCGGCGGAGCTTCGGATCCATTCGATGGGGTCGGGTCGGCTGTCGGTGGCGAGTGCGGAGCAGCCGCGTGCGGCGCAGACGAGGCTGGGCGCCGCGAGGCCGGCGCCGAGTTCGAGGACGCGGCCCGCGGGCGGGACGAGGAAGGAGCGGGCGAGGTAGTCGGCGAGGGCGCGGGCGGCGGGCCAGAGCGTGGCCCAGAAGCCGGGGTCGCGGTCGGCGGGGTCGGCGGCTTTGGCGAGGTCGATCTCGGCGTCGGGGTCGGGCGGGCCGAGGAGGACGAGCGTGGCGCCGTCGGGTCCCGGGAGGTGGTGTCGGCGTTCGTTCACGGCGGGTTCTGCGTGTCGATCGGCCGTGCGACGGGTTGTTTGGAAGGACTTGATCGAGGCGCGGATCGCGAAGCGTGCTTGGGTCGGACGCTTTGGACGAGGATCGCGCCGACCAACCCGGCGCCGACGACGAGGAGAACGGCGAGGCCCGGCGACCGGGATCGCGACCACGCCGCGACGACCGCGACGGAAGCCATGGCGCCGAGCACGAGGTAACGGTTCTGTAGCGGTGGATGGTTCATGAGGGCGAGTGTCTCGAGGGCTTCGATCGCGGCCCCGAGTCGGAGACGGACGCGGGTCGACCAAGGCTGTCCGGTGACGCGCCAGTGCCTGCCGGTCTGCGAGGGCGCGAGTCGTCGGGCGTGCGTTGCGTTGTCGTCGGGCCAACGGGGCCCTGGGTCGGGCACGAGGACGCTGCGCCGTTGCCGGCGGCGGGCGTCGAGAAGCCTGAGGCGTTCGAGGCCGTAGACGAGGCCGACGAACAGCACGGCCCCGACGGCGGCAAGCGCGGCTTCTATTTCGCGGAAGGCGAGGCCGAACCCGAAGGCGCCGGCGATGGCGGCGGCGTATGCCGCGTTGAGCAGGACGGCGGCGGGCTCGAGCGGAGCGAGATGTCGGCGGTCGGGCATGCGACGGGTTCGAATGGCGTTAGAAGCCGGACTCGTCGAGCCAGGCGGAGGGTTTGACGCCGAGCGCTTCGGCGATGGAGAGGAGGGACTCGAGGCTTGGGAGGTGGGCGCCGCGTTCGATGGAGGAGAGCTGTGAGACGGAGACGCCGGAGGCTTCGGAGAGGTCTTTGAGGGTCCAGTCGCGGCCGGTGCGTGCGAGGCGGATGTGTCGGCCGAGTTGTTGGCGGAGTCGGTCCTGCGGTTTGCCGCCGAGGCCGAGGCGCGTCGCGGCGTCTTCGAGCACGCTTCGCACTTCTTCAAGCGAGAAGGGCTTGGTGACGTAGTCGAAGACGTCCTGCTTGAAGGTTTCGCGCATGGTGTCCATGGAGGGGTAGCCGGTGACGACGATGACGCAGAGCTTTGGCCAGCGGGCGCGGAGGCTTTCGAGCACGGCGAGCCCGGACTGGGCGCCCATATTCATGTCGAGGAGGACGAGGTCGGGCAGTTCGTCTTCGTTGGCGGCGTAGAGGTCGTCGGGGGTGGCGACGGCGCGGACACGGTGTCCCTCGCCTTCGAGGACGTCGGCGATGTATTCGCGGAAGTCGGCGTCGTCGTCGAGGGCGACGATGGAGAGGGGCGTGGGCCCGTTCTTCGGCGTGGGGGCGGCTGGCTGCACCATCGACGCGGCCTTTCGGAGAGTCGTGCCGGCGTTTTGGCGCCGGGGGACGAACCGGCGGTCGGACGCCCCACTTCTACCAGATCGTTGCGCATCCGCGGCGGGCGGTTGGGCCGATGCGGCGGGGCGTGGGCGTTGTGGGTCGCGGAGGGCGGCGGAGGGCGGCGGACCGCGGCCGGTATAGTCAGGCCCATGAACACGTCCACGGCTTCGGAAAGCGTCATTGGGGTGTCGAGCGCGTCGCGCTCGGCGGTATCGAACGTCCGTCGCGGGGAACTCGCGCGGTGGTCGCGGACGCTGATCCCGACGTCGAAAGAGGCGCCGTCGGACGCGGAGGCGCCGTCGCACAAGCTGCTCAGCCGGGCGGGGTACATCCGTCGGCTGACGGCGGGGGTGTACGACTATCTGCCGCTGGGGCTGCGGGTGCTGCGGAAGATTTCGGACATCGTGCGCGAAGAGATGAACGCGGCGGGGGCGAGCGAATTGCTGTTTCCCGCGCTGTGTCCGACGAGCCTGCTGGAACAGACGGGGCGGGCGGAGGCGTACGGGGACTTGCTGATCCGCTTCGACGATCGGCACGGTCGCGACTCGTACCTCGGGCCGACGCACGAAGAGGTGATTACGGAGCTGATGTCGTCGGCGGTGACGAGCTACAAGCAGTTGCCGCTGAACCTGTATCAGATCCAGACGAAGTACCGGGACGAGTTTCGGCCGCGTGCGGGGCTGCTGCGCTGCCGGGAGTTCTTGATGAAGGACGCGTATTCGTTCCACCTGTCGGTGGAGGGAGATGGGGGCCTGGACCGGACGTACGACGAGATGTACGCGGCGTATTCGCGGATCTTCGAGCGGTGCGGGCTGAACTTCGGCGCGGTGGAGGCGGAGTCGGGGCCGATCGGCGGCTCGGCGTCGCACGAGTTCATGGTCTTCTGCGAGACGGGGGAAGACACGATCATGAAGTGCCCCGAGACGGGCTACATGGCGAACGTGGAGAAGTGCGAGATCGGCGAGCGGGGGTGGTCGTTCGAGGGCGAGGCGACGGGCGAGTTGGAGAAGGTGCACACGCCGGAGTGCCCGGGCATTGAGGACGTGTCGAAGCTGTTGAAGGTGAAGCCGCGGAACATGCTCAAGAGCGTGCTGTTCAAGGTGAAGTCGACGGCGGCGGAGCTGGAGAAGTTCGGGGAGGAGTACATCATCGCGGTGGTGCGGGGCGATCACGAGGTGAACGAGGGGAAGGTGAAGGCGGCGGCGGAGGTGAGCGCTGTCGAACTTGCGGACGCTGAGGAAGCGAAGGCGAAGGGCTTTGCGATCGGCTACGTGAGCCCGCGTGCGGCGCTCGAGCGGAAGGGCGTGCTGGTGCTGGTCGATCCGGACGCTGCGCAGGGGATGGATGCGGCGAAGGGCAAGCCGTACTTCTGGGTGACGGGCGCGGACGAGAAGGACCACCACGTCAAGCACTTCAACTGGCGGCGCGAGATGGGCGCCGCGCTCGACGACAAGACGAAGGTGCTGGTGGCGGACATCCGCAACGCCGTGGCGGGCGATCCGTCGCCGCGGGCGGAGGGGGCGGAGTTGGAAGAGGTGCGGGGCATCGAGGTCGGGCACATCTTTAAGCTCGGCACGAAGTATTCGGATGCGATGGGCTATCGCATCATGGACGAGAAGCAGGAGTTGCAATCGGTGATCATGGGTTGTTACGGGATCGGCGTGAGCCGGACGCTGGCCGCGGCGGTGGAGATGGCGTTCGACGACGACGGGATCGTGTGGCCGATGGCGCTGGCGCCTTACCACGTTTTGATCACGGTGATGAAGCCGGAGGACGCGGAGGCGGCGCGGACGGCGGCGTCGCTGGCCGATCAGTTGACGGAGGTGGGCTTCGACGTGCTGATCGACGATCGCGACGAACGGCCCGGCAGCAAATTCAAGGACGCCGACCTGATCGGCGTGCCGATCCGGCTGACGATCGGGGACAAGGCGCTGGCCGAGTCGAGCGTCGAGTTCAAGCGGCGGAGCGAGGCGGGGAAGGGCGAGCTGGTGAAGCTGGAGGCGGTGGTCGAGCGGTGCCGGGAGGCGGCGGCGGGGTGAGGGGGCAGACGGCAGCGAGCGGTGGCGAAGGCCGAGGCCGGGGAGGCTTGCGTTTGTGGGTGCGGGGCCAGCACGGGCGATGTTGGTGGGGCTGAGGATGGGAGCGTTTCGGCGGGCGTCGGGGGTCTGGAGGGCGCGGGGGCGCCGCCTGTGACGACGCGAAAATTTCCCTATCAAATCGCTTGCACCGCGATTCGGGACGGAGTATGTTCGGTGTAGCGGCGGCGTCGATGTGGTTTCGACGCCCCGTTTCCGTACCACTGAACGACGACTTCCCCACCGCGGAACCGCGGAACGCGACCCCCCGAACGCCGACGCCACCCGCGTGCGGCGAAGGTTGATCGTTCGCGCGGGATCCGGGGAAAGCGAGTGCGGAGAAAGGATCATGCCGGGGGGGAAGTGACAGGGAACGAGTGAACGCGGGGGGGAGGGGGGAAAGTGACCGGGGAAAGGGGGGAGGAAGTGAAAGGGAACAGTGAACGCGGGGAAGGTGAGCGAGGGGCGAGGAGGGGAATGACTGGGGGGGGCGGGGGTGGGCGGCGGAGCGTGGGTCGCGCATCCGTCGGGTCCGTCGCGTGAACGCGCTCTCGCAGCGCCCTACGAGAAGGAGAGCCGTCATGGCTGAGCTGACCGCTGATCGTCAGGTGTCCACGGGTTCGGGAACGTCGGCTGAGGAGGTCGGCCGGGCGGTGTTCGAGCGTCTGAGCGGCTGGTCGCCCGATCAGCCGCCGGCGGAGGACGAGCTGTGGCCGGCTTATTGGGACCTGGATCGGATCGAGTCGATCGAGGCGGACGGGAGTGTTTTCGTGGGGGAGGCCGGCCTGCGGCGGAAGGCGGAGTGGTGGGACGGGCAGTTCGAGATCGTGCGATACGCGGTGGAGGGGCCGTTCGTGGGCGGGTCTGGCTTCTCGCTGATGTTCGATCTGGACGCCAAGCACAAGGCGTCGGGCGAGGTGACGTCGATGAAAGAGGTGGGCGTGTACACGGTGAAGGATGGGAAGATTGTGCGGGAAGAGTTCATGCCGCTGGTGGGGTGAGCCGCTGCGCGCGGGGGGGCGAGCGGTGCGGCATAAAGCGGGGCCGCGGCGCGACATTTCGTGCGGAGGGCGGTTCAGCGCGCGGGCGTTCGTCGCGTCGGCCTTGGGCGCGTGGGCGTGGGGCGCGTGGGCGTTTGGCGCGTGGGCTCGCGTGTGCTGACGGAGGGACCGGCGTCATTTACCCGTAGAGGCGGCCGAGGAGGGTCTGGCGTTCGGTGTCGGTCATGAGGTCGTCGCTCGGCCTGGTGTGCAGTTGTGAGATCGGAACGGGCGGGGTCATCAGGTCGTCGGCGGGACGGGTCCAGAGCGTTTCGGTCGGCGGCGACATCAGGACGTCGGTCGGCGGCGTGAGCAGGTCGTCGGTAGGACGAGTGAGCAGATCGTCGGTGGGGCGGGTCCAGAGCGTTTCGCGATGGTTGGTGCGGAGCGTGCCGAACGCTGATTCGCCCATGGAACGGGCGAGGGACGTGGGGATGAGGTCGCCGAGTCGGCGCATGGAGACCGCGCGGCTCGAGGGGCGGTCGGGGTCTTGGGTGGGGGTTTGGGGGGCGGGAGCGCGGTCGGCGGGGGCGCTTCCGGCTTGTGCGGTTGGGGTTGAGTTTGCGTGGGCGGAGTCGCGGGGCGGCGGCGGGCCGTCGGAGCGTCGGGCGGAGCGGCGGCGCTCGGCGGCCTGGCGTTCGGCGAGTTCGCGCTCGGCCTCGGCGGCGAGGCGGCTGGCCTTGGCGGCGACGGCGCGGTCGGCGGAGGACGGATCGGCGGGCGCCAGGGCGGCCCGACGGATCTTCATCGCCTTGAGAATGGTGGCGGCAGGGTCGTTCTCGACGGGCGCGGTGTCGATGCTGACCGAACCGCCCACGGCGTAGCGGCGTCCGTCGGGGCCGGACTCGTAGGTGTAGTACGGGCCACCTCGATAGAGTTCGCCGGCGGCGGCGACGTGCGCCTGCTCGTGAGCGCGGACCTTGGCGTCGCGTCGTTCGAGCCGCTCGAGGGCGCGGCGTTCGTCGTCGGTGAGCGGATCGCCGTCGGCGGAGCGGGCGCCGGGCTCGGCGGTCGGTGGCTCGGCGGTCGGTCGGCCGGTGGAAGCGGGATCGTGTTGGGCGCGGTCGCGGCCTGCTTTGGAGAGTTCGACGGTGTCGCCGTCGGCGTTGCGCTGCGGGCGGCGGGACCGTTCGGGGCCGCTGGGGGGCGAGCCGTCTTTGCGGCGGGGGTTGGTTGAGGCCGGCGCTTCGACCGGCGGCGGGGCGGCGGTGGTCTGGGCGTGGGGCGTGAGCGAGCCGGAGCCGCTGGGGCTCATCATGCCGCCCGCGGCGTCGAGCCGGGTGACGGTGGTGGTCAGGTTGGAAGGTCCAGGCTGTAACATCGCGCCAACTCCACCAGACAGCATCCGATGTGCGGTGTAGGGCGGCGAGCGATCAAGCAAGCGCGGTCTGCGGATTCGGTGTCGGGACGGCCGGGCGTTCGGAACGACCGTTACAGACCGCCCGCCGCGGACGGTGGAGCGGGCGTCGGGCGGGCTGCGAAGCGGGTGAGGCGGGTGAGGCGGGGCGCGTCGAGCGTGAGCGAAGGCTGGGCGAAAGGGGGGAGCGAGCGCTGGGCGAAGGGGGAGCGATTCGGGGGCGGGCGTCTGCTACAGTGGCGTTTGGTGTCGGCGTTCGCCTTGCTGCGGGGCCGGCAACTCGTCCGATCTGTCCGCGGAGTCGCCTGGTGGGCCGCCGTATTCGGTCGGCTGCACCCATCGGGGCGGGCGGTGCGTATGGGTCGTGCGACGGCCGCGTAGGCGGTCAGCCGCTGTCGGTGCGCCGGCGATCGGCGCGTCAGAGGGCCCGGCGGGCGCCGCCCGGGTCGCGAGGTCATCCACCTTCGAGAGAGTTTCGGGGTTGCACATGAACGTGATGAGTGACACGCTGAGCGGTGAATCGATCACCGGCCGCACCGCGTTTTCGGAGGAGGCGAAAGACCCGCACGCGACGCGTCTGGGCAAGTTCCTGCAAGCGTGCATCAAGTTCGCGGCGTCGGACCTGTTGATCAAGACGGGCCGCTCGCCGGCGGTTCGGCTGCGGGGGGCGCTCAAGTCGCTGGATACGGACCCGGTCTCGGAGGAAGAGTTCCGGTCGATCGCGCGGGCGATTCTCTCGGACGACCAGATGGAAGACCTCAAGAAGTACGGGTCGGTGGACTTCGCGTACGACTACGACGAAGACAACCGCTTCCGCGTGAACCTGTTTCAGACGCGGGGCCACCTGTCGATCGCGGCGCGGTTGATCACGTCGAACATTCTGCCGTTCGAGCAGTTGCACCTGCCGGAGGTGATGTCGGAGATCGCGATGCAGCCGCAGGGCATCGTGATTCTGGCGGGCGTGACGGGTTCGGGGAAGTCGACGACGATCGCGTCGATGCTGGACTACATCAACGAGCGGAAGAACGTGCACATCGTGACGCTCGAAGACCCGATCGAGTACATCTTCAAGGACAAGAAGGCGGTGATCCACCAGCGTGAGATGCAGATCGACTGCCTGGACTTCAAGACGGGTCTTCGTGCGTTGGTGCGCGAGAACCCGGACGTGGTGCTGATCGGCGAGATGCGCGACTCGGAGACGTTCGAGGCGGCGCTGCACGCGGCGGAGACGGGGCACCTGGTGTTCGGGACGATCCACGCCTCGTCGGCGTCGCAGACGTTCGGCCGGATTTATGACCTGTTCTCGCCTGACGAGCGTGAACAGGTGCGGAAGATTCTGGCGTTCCAGATGCGGGCGATCGTGTACCAGAAGCTGCTGCCGACGCTGAAGCCGGAGGTGGCTCGGGTGCCGGGTCTGGAGATCCTGATCAACACGCCGGCGGTGCGGAAGTACATCATGGAGGCTCGGGAGAACGAGCTGTTGGACGTGATCAAGAGTCAGGAATCGCAGCAGATCGGGATGATCGACTTCAACGGTTCGTTGGTGAAGCTGGTGGAGACGGAGTTCATCCACACGCGTGTGGCGATGGAGGCGACGCCGAACGCCGACGAGCTGAAGATGCGGTTGAAGGGGATTTCGTAAACTCCGGGCGGTCGTCGGCCGCGCTCGGCGGGCGGCCGCGGTCGGCGGTTCGCTTCGCCGTCGCCGACCCCGTCAGCACGATCCGATCCCGCTGGGCTGGAGACCTCTTCCATGACCTTCGATCTTCTCTTTCCGACGACGCTCGCCGCGATGCTCGTGGCCTGGTGGAACGCCCTGATCGTGCTGCTGGCGCTGGGGGCGTGGGCGTGGGTCGTCTCGACGGTGTTCGACAAGGACGCGGCGCGGTTCTATTTGCCGCGTGAGAAGTGGAACGCGTTCCATATCGCGATGGGGGCGCTGGCGGTGGCGGTGGTGCTGCTGGTGCCGCTGATGTTCTGGATCACGCTGCCGATCATGTTGTTCGTGCTGGCGGTGGACTTGTTGGTGTACTTGGGGGCGCGGAACCGCGACGAGCGGGTGCCGGAGGCGTTTGCGTGGTCGCTGAACCCGGCGACGTGGGCGGCAGCGGCGGGGGAAAGCAAGAAGACGAAGAAGAAGGACAAGGCGGTCAAGGGCATCACGATGACGATCGCGGGCCCGCAGGGCCGGGTCGCGCCGCCCGAGCAGGAAACGGCCGAGTACAACGTGCGGGTGGCGGCGGAAGAGCTTCTGGGAGAGGTGGTGATGCGCCGGGCGACGAAGGGCGAGGTGCTGCCGATCAAGGACGGGGTGTACGCGGTGGCGTTGACCATCGACGGCCTGCGGTCGCCGATCAAGCAGCTCTCGGCGAACGACGCGAACGCGATCGTGGACTACCTCAAGCGTGCGGGCGGGCTTGACGTCGAGGACCGGCGGCGGAAACAGCGGGCGACGATCAACTTCGGCTTCGGCGACGCGGCGAACACGGAGGCATGGTTGAGCACGATGGGCTCGTCGCAGGGCGTGCGGGCCGAGATTCTCGTCGATCCGTCGACGCAGGTGGACTTCAAGGCGAAGGACCTGCAACTGATGCCGTCGCAGCGCGAGGCGCTCAAGGAGATGACGGCGCATCAGAGCGGCGTGGTGTTGGTCTCGGCGCCGAAAGGCGAAGGGCGGACCTCGCTGCTCTACTCGATGATCCGTGAGCACGACGCGTACACCTCGAACATTCAGATTCTCGAATTGGACACGCAGCGGGCGATCGAAGGCGTTCGCCACAACGTCTTCGACCCGCAGCAGGGCGGCGAGTATTCGACGGTCGCGCGCTCGATTCTGCGTCGCGACCCGGACGTGGTCGGCATCGCCGACATGCCCGACGGCGAGACGGCCGAGGTGGTGGCCCGGTCCGACACGGCGAACACGCGTGTGTATCTGGGGATGACCGAACTCGACCCGTTGCAAGCGGTGCGGAGCTACGTGAAGGCGGTGGGCGACCCGAAGCTCGCGGCCGAGAGCTTGGCTGGCGTGGTGACGGGTCGGCTGCTGCGTCGCTTGTGCGAGAACTGCCGGTTCGCGTCGAAGCCGTCTCCCGAGATTTTGCAGAAGCTGGGGCTGCCGAAGGACGTGCAGGCGTTGTACCGCACGGAGGGCAAGGTGATGGTGAAAGACCGTCCCGAGCCGTGCCCGGTCTGCGGCGCCACGGGGTATTACGGACAGGTCGGCGCGTACGCGGTGCACCCGATCGGCGACGAGGAGCGGGCGTTCATCGCGTCGGGCGACGACCAGTCGCTGCGCGGCGCGTGGCGCCAGCGGAAACAGCCCAGCGTTCAGACCGCGGCGCTGCAGTTGCTGGTGGAGGGCAAGACGTCGGTGGACGAACTGGTGCGCGTGCTTCAGGGCGGCGGCAAGAAGAAGCCGTCGTCGTCGAAACCGGCCGGGCAGCAGGGGCAAGCCAAGCCCGCGGCGGCGAAGAGCTGAACCGCTCGTCATCGCTCGACGTAGACCAGAGGCCGCCTCGGCGGCCGACCGATTCTTGAGACACGACTCTTTCCGACGACCGAAGCCATACGGACGCTCGCCATGCCAAACACCGTCATCGAAATCGCCGCCATCGTCGGGTTCCTTGCGATCGCGGGCTTGTGGGCCGCGGCCAACATGAAGGGCCGGGGCGCGTTCTCGGCGCTGCTCGCGATGGTGGCGACGCTCGCCGCGGGCGCCGTCGCGTTCGGGCTCTACCAGACCGTGCTGAACCTGTTGCTGCCGATGGCGGGGACGGGCGGCACGTTCTCGAGGCTGATCGAATCGACGATGTACGGGCTGGCGTTGCTGCTGCCGTTCGTGGTGTCGCTGGCGATTTTCCGCGTCGCGCTCGACCTGCTGATCCCGGGCAACTTGAAGACGCCGGCCGCCGCCGACTTCCTCGGGGGGTTCCTCTTCGGCGCCGTCAACGGCCTGGTCACCGTCGGCGTGGTCGTGCTCTCGCTGGGCATGATGCGCTTCGGCGCCGACATGGGCTTCTTCGGGCACGACCCGATCTCGGACGAAGCGTTGGTCTACGAGGACGGCATGATGCCGCCGTTCGACGAGATCACTGTGGGCCTCTACGACTACTTCTCATTGAACACGCTGGCGACGTCGACGCCGCTGGCGATGGAATATCCGCGTTTCCACGAGCACGCGGCGACGCTGCGGCGCATCGTCAGCAACGACGGCCTCGGGCGCATCGGCCTCTCCCGCAACGACTTCGCGGTGCTCGGCGGTTACATGCTGGGCGACGACGAAGACGCGAGCGTGTCCGAACTGGCGGGCGACCTGTTCGGGACGCGCGAGGTCGAGCCGCAGTGGATCACGGGCGAGCGGGTCGTCGAGGGCTCGACGCTTCTGGGCGTCGCGCTGCGCTTCGACGCGGGCGCGGTGGACGCGGGGCAGGTCATTCTGGGGCCGGGCCAGTTGCGGCTCGTCGTCGACAACGGCGCCCGCGGCGACGCGCTGCGGACCGACGCGGTGCATCCTTACGCGTTCATCGCCCGCTCGGACGACGCCGCCGATGAAGAGCTGGGCACCGAAGCGTTCCCGTATTACCGCTACAAGGTGGAAGCGGGCAGTTGGTTCATCGGCAGCGTGGGCGGCGAATCGTCGCACTACTTCATCGCCGAGTTCTTCGTGCCGCCCGGCTATCAGCCGCGGACGCTGTTCGTGAAAGGCGTGCCGGTGAATGTGCGGCCCGGCGACCCCGAGTCGGCGCTCGAGATCCGCGAGATCGGCCTGCCGGCGGCGGACGCCGGCTCGCCGATGATGAATGAATTCCTGCAGGAACAGCTCCGGTCGGCAGGCGTCTCGGTCTCGATGATCCGCGATGTTGCGCTGCTCGAGGGCTCGCTTCTGCGGACGTTCGGCATCCCGACCGGCTCGGGCGACGCGGCGGACCTCGCGTCCGCGGGCTTCGACGTCGAGGGCGCCGTCGTCGCCGATCCGGGCGCCGTCGGGGTCAGCGTCAGCAACCGTTTCCCGAACCGATACCGCATGATGAACCAGACCAAGGGCGGCCTCGCGGTCAACGACAACCGCGAAGTCACCGGCGGCGAGCACACCTTCCTCGAAGAAACACTCACCGACCGCGACGTTCCTCGGGACATCCGCATCGACGTCTTCGCCGAAACCGCGACCACCCGGGTCGTGCAGTTGGAACTCACCGACGACAACGGCGCCCTCACGCCGATCGGGGAGATCGTCGCCTCGATGCCGGCCACCGCCATGCCCGACCTCGTCGCCGCCGACGGGCAGACCACCGCACCGATCGGGTTCATCTCCGTCAGCGGCGATCAGGTCGAGATCCGCTTCACGCCCGACCGCCCGGTGCAAGCGCTGCGCGAACTGCCCGACCTGCCCACCGCTCAACGGCGCGAGAACAGAACGTGGCTGATCTACCGAGTCTCCGAGGGAACGGCGATCCGCGGCGTGGTGTCGGGCGACGAGGCCCTTCTGCTCTTCGAGCCCACGCTCGAGGTGAGGCGACGCTGAGCGATCGGCCGCCCCGCGCGGGTCGGCTCCCTGGGCTACCAGGGCCGCCCAGCGGCTGCGTGTGGGTGTCGCGCCCCGGAAGGCCGGCCCCCGTCGTCGGGCCCCATCGTCGGGCCCCATCGTCGGGCGCCCGCGTCGGCGGTCGCTTTGAAGACAAACGCCGCCGCGCTGCGGAGCATGCCGAAGACACGTCGACGGTCCGCCTCCCCGAAAGCACACGAAGCCGGCTCCCGCGAGAGCCGGCTTCGTCGCTTTTCGTCGAGCCCCCCAACTCATCGCGCCGCCTGACCCTACAGGGCAAGCGGCGAGCACGATCAGTTCGCGCCGTTCGTCTCCGTCTCGCCGCCTGCCGCGCCGTCTTCTTCCGGCGTCGGCGCCGGCGCCTGCTCGGCCGATCGCATCTCCTCCGCGCGCCGCTCGACGAACGGCTCGACCCGGTCCACGTCGAGCAGTTCGACGTAGAAGATCAGCGTGGCGTTCGGCGGGATGGTCGCCCCGGCGCCTCGGGGGCCATAGCCGAGGTCGCCCGGGATTCGCAGAATCCGCGTCTCGCCGACCCGCATGTCGAGCAGCGCCTCGGTCCAGCCCGGAATCACCCGGCCCACGGCGAACTCGAAGGTGTTCGAGTCGAACAACGTGCCGTCCGTCAGCCAACCGGCGTACACCGTGGTCACCTGATCCTCGCGAGCCGTGGGCGACACGCCGTCGCCTTGTTCGACCACCAGGTATTCGAGCCCGCTGTCGGTTGACGCCACGTCGCCCTCTTCGAGCATGCGCTCGACTTCGGAGAAGCTCGGCAGAATCTCGAGCAGTTCGATCTCGAAGACGACGGGGATCGACGGCGGAACGAGCGGCTGCTGCGAGCCCGACGCGCCGTAGGCGTACTCGGCCGGCAATTCGATCAACAGCTTCGAGCCGACCTGCTGACCCGTGACGATCGAGGCGAGCCGGTCCAGCGAAACGCGTCCGACGCCGGGCAGGCGTTCGACGGGCGTGACACGCGGAACGCCGCCGAACGCCCACGACGTCGAGTCGAAGACATCGCCCGGCTGGTTGTCGCCGCGCCAGCCGGTCAGGCGGTAGCGGATAATGTCGTCGTCCTCGATCTCGGCGCCGTCGCCTTCTTCGACCACCAGCACGCGCACGCCTTCTTCGTCGGCCTCGGCCCCATCAAGGCGCTCGCGGACGCTTTCCCAACGGGCCCGCTCGGCCTGATACCGCTCGGTGTAGAGCTCGCGCTCGTTCTGCCGCCGCTGCGTCATCCACTCTTGAACCCAGGCGGGCCGGTTGCTCCGAATCGTGACCTCCCGCAGGCGATCCTCGAAGCCCTCGGCCATGTCGTCAGATTCTTCGCGCCAGTCGGCCGCCGCCTGCCGCTGCTCCTCGCTCAGCGAGGCTTCGTCGACCATCACCACGTCGGAGATGACTATCGGTTCGACCGGCACGTTGCGGACGCGGATGTTGAACCGCTTCGTCGGGCGTGCATCGGTCGGCGTCGAAGCGATCTCGTCGACCACCTCCATGCCGTCGATCACCCTGCCGAAGACGGCGTAGCCGGCGCCGCCCTCGATCGGCGTGCTCAGTTGCACGTTGTCGGCGTGATTGATGAAGAACTGCGTCGTCGCGGAGTCGGGCGCGCTCTGGCGGGCCATCGCGAGCGTGCCGCGTGCGTTGATCAGACCGTTCCGCCACTCGTTGACGATCCCCTCTTGGCCTTCTTCCCAATCGAGGTATTCGTCCCAGTCGCGAACACCCATGTCCGGCTCGAAGGCGCCGGCTTGGATGAGGTTCTCGCCCTCGGTTCGGACCACGCGGTGGAAGATCAGCCCGTCGTAATAATCGGACTCGACGAGCTCGACGAAGTTCTCGACGGTCTCCGGCGCTCGAGCGCGGTCGAGCAGCGTCACGATGTCGCCCTGCGAAGTCTCGATGCGCGCGAAGAGATAGTCGGTTTCGCCCGCCGCGTCTTGCGCGGCCGCCACCGGCCCGAGCAAAGCGGCGGGGAACACGCACACGGCCGGCATCCAATTCAACAACTTCATACTTTCGTCCTCCCGATCGGGTCGTCTTCTCGCTTCGAGCGTCCGCGGCACGTCCGCCGCGACCGACGATCGTACCAGTGCCCTCTGGATCCGTCCGGAGTCCGGCGAAGCGCTCCCGGCGTCGCGGCTGCGCGAGTTCGGAGGCGTCGCCGCGATCGTGGGACGCCGCCGCGTGCGTGCGGGCCGGCCGCGACTCAACAGTCCGTCGACCGATCGCGGGCGAGCAACGCGCCGCCGAGCACGAACCCCGCCACGCCCGCGGTCAGCAGCAGCGCCAGCGGGCCGGCCGCCTCGGACCAATCGAACGAACGCCACACGGCCCCCTCGACCGAGAGAATCGACCAGCGCACCGGGCTCGCCACGCTGATCCGGGCCAGCCACTCGGGCATGAACGCCAAGGGCAGCATGCCGCCGCCCGCGATCGCGAGAACCAGCAGCACCCCCCACGCCAACTGACCCGGCGAGCCCTGCCCCCGCGCAAGCACCGCCAGCAGCATCATCACGCCCGCGAAGCACAGCGAGCCCGCCGCCACCGCCGCGATCAGCATCGGCGCCGACTCCACCGTCACGCCGAACGCGACCACGCCGAGCATTGCGAAGCCGCTCGCCACCAAGGCCGAGACAACGAAGCACGCCAGCGCCTTGCCCAGCAGGCCCCACCACGCCCCGCCGGGCGCCAGCCGAAGCCGCACCAGCGTCCCGGTCTCCCGTTCGCGAACCAGCGACACCGCGAACGCCGCGGCGCACCCCATCATCGCCCAGACCATGGACTGCGCGAACGTCATCTCGTAGGCGTTGCGCGGGCGACCCGATCCGACCGCCACCTCGCGCCGCTCGAGCAAGCCGGCCGCCCCGGCCGCCGAGGCCGCTCGCAGTTCGTGCGGCACGCCGAGCCGCTCGGCCAGCGCGGCGCCGCGGCGTCGCGCGACCGCCGCCGCGAGCACCCCTTCGGTCATCGCCGCCGCCGCGCGATTCGAGGGATCGACAATGAGCCGCACCGCCGCCGGCCGCGATCCGCCCTCCAGGGTCAGCGCGCCGATCGACGCGCCGAAGCCGTCTCGGACCACCACGCCCGCCGCGACCTGCCCTCGTCGGACCATCGTCTCCGCGGCCGCCTCGCTCGACGCGTCATAGAACGCGAACGACTCGTGGGTCCGCAGTTCGGCGATCAGCGCCGCGGCCTCGGGGCCGCCGTCCAGCGCGACGAGCGCCGCTCGCGTCCGCGACTCTCCGTTCGCCGAGGACGAATAGATCGCGCCGAAAAACACGCCGAACACCAACGGGAACCCGACGGTGAACAGCAGCCCTTGCGGCTCGCGGACGAGCAGCAGCAGGTCCTTCATCATGACCGCCCACGCCGCTCTCATGCGTCGCGCAGACTGCGGCCGGTCAGGTCGAGGAACACCGTTTCGAGATCCGCCCGTTCAACGCGCACGCCGCGGACGTCGGCGCGACCCAGCAGCGTCGCGACCTCGCTGATCGCGTCCCGCACCAAGCGCCGCTCGACGCCGCCCGTAGTCTCGACGATGACCACGCTTTCCTCGCTGTGCGCGCCGATGAGTTGATCGACCGCGCCGCAGGCCAGCAGTTTGCCGTGATCGACGACCGCGACGCGATCGCACAGCCGCTGGGCTTCTTCGATGTAATGGGTCGTGTAGAGCACCGCCGCGCCGCCGTCGCGCGTCTCGCGAACGAGGTCGAGGATCGCGGCTCGCGACTGCGGATCGACGCCCGCGGTGGGTTCGTCGAGCAGGACGATGCGGGGCCGATGCATCAACGCGGCGGCGAGGTTCAGCCGGCGCGCCATGCCGCCTGAGTAGGTTTTCGCCCGCCGACCCGCCCGAGAGGCCAGGCCGACGCGTTCGAGCAATTCGCCGGCCCGCGCTTTGAGCGCTCGCCGCTCGACGCCGAACAGCCGACCGAAGAAGAGCAGATTCTCGTAGCCGGTCAGTTCCGGATAAATCGCGAGCCGCTGCGGCGCCGCGCCGATCCAGCGCTTGCGCTTCGCCGCACCCACGCCGGCGCAGCCTTCCACGCGCACCTCGCCCGCGTCGGCGTCGCGCAGCCCGCCAGCGATCGCGAACGCGGTGCTCTTTCCCGCCCCGTTCGGCCCCAGCAAACCGAGCACTTCGCCCGCGGCGCACGTCAACGAAAGCCCGTCGAGAGCGACGGTCTGACCGTACTTCTTGCGAACGCTATCGAAGGTCAACACGGCCCGATGGTAACCGCCCGCCCTTCGCATCGCGTCGGCCGCGCCGACCGAGTCAGGCGGCCTGGCGCGCGGCGCCGCAGATGCGAGATAGCAGCTCCGCGATGCCTTGGGGACTCAGGCTCGCGATCGCGGCGTTCCGCGACACGACCGCTTTCGGCATGCCGTACACGACGCACGAGCTTTCTTCCTGGGCGACCACCTTGCCGCCGCGACGCGCCAGCTCCGCCGCACCGACGCCGCCGTCTTCGCCCATGCCCGTCAGCACCACGCCGAACGCCTTGCGTCCGATCGCCTCCGCCGCCGAGCGGAACAGCGCGTCCACCGACGGGAAGTAGAGCGTGCCCTCCGGTTCCCGATCGATGCGCACCGTCAGCCGGCCGCTCGACGACCGCTTGAGGTGCGTGTTCTCGCCGCCGGGGGCGACGTGGATCGCGCCGGGCTCGAGCGGCATCCCGGGCTGCAGGTGAACGACTTTCACGCTGCACAGTTGATCGAGCCGGGCGGCCATCGATTCGGTGAACATCCGCGGCATGTGCTGAGCGACCACGATCGGCACGCGCGAACCGACGGGAATCGCCTTCAGCACGCGTTCGACCACGGGCGGACCGCCGGTGCTCGAGCCGATCACGACCAAATCCACGTCCGCCGCTCGAACGTCCGGGATCGTCTCCGTCTTCGCCGGTCCGACTCTCGCCGCCGCACGGGTCGTCGAGCCGCCCGCGGGCTTCGCCGGCGACGTTCGGGGTGACGGCTTGCGCGCCACGGCCAACGCCCGCACCCGCCTGACCAGATCGTCACGCATCTCGCCGATGTTCGCGCTCACGGTTGAATGGTCCTTCGCAAAGACGTCGGCCGCCCCGAGCCGCAACGCGTCCAGCGCGGCCTTGGAACCCGCCGTCGTCAGCGACGAGACCATCACCACGTGCGTCGGGTGTTCGGCCATGATCCGACGCAACGCCGTCAGACCGTCCATCACCGGCATCTCGATGTCCATGGTGACGACGTCCGGAGAATGACGCCGCACGAGGTCCAACGCCTGCTCGCCGTTGTGCGCCACGCCCACCACCTCGATCTCAGGGTCCGACTCCAACATCGAGCGGATCGCTCGACGCATGAACGCCGAATCGTCACAGATCAGTACACGCATCGCGACCTCCGCCCCATTCCATCGGCAACTTTCCTACGCCGCCGCAGCGTGGATGTCGCCAACCTGACGAAGCGGCAGATTCGCGCCCCCATCTCCGGTGCGGAAGCACAGCTCACCGCGACGATCGCGCAGGATCCGCACCGGACCTTTCAGGTCGCGGTTCAGCGTCACCCGCTGCACACCGCAGCACACCGTCACCCCGGCGTGCAGCATCTTCATCACCCGCAAGTCCACCACCCGCAGCTCGTTCAGCTTCTCGATCAGACTCTTCCGCGCTTCGCGACACTTGCCCAACTGCCCGTCGGCCTGCATGAGCGCGAAGCTCAGCTCCGTCTGCCGCTCGGCGTCGTCGCTCGTCCGAACCCGGCCCGGGATGTCGAACTCCTTCATCTCGGCCTCGGCACGCTCTTTCTGTTTCTCCAGCTTCGTCACCAGCGAGTCGAGCTTCACCAGACGCTCTTCGAGCGGCGGGACGCTGCCCACCACGACCTCCGTTTGCGTCCCTGCGTCGCTTCCCAGCGTCCCCACCTCGATCGGGCCGACCGAGACCAGACGGCCGCCGATCACCGAAGCCCGGGGCGAATCGACTTTCCCGAGCACCGTCGTTTCGCAATTGATCGTTTCCCGCTCGATGTGCAGGTTGCCGCCGACGCACACCTCCGCGCTGTCGATATAGCGGATCGTCAGATCGCCGCCCGAGCGCAGCTTGCCTCGTTCGCGTCCCGCCATCCCGCCCGCGGAGACCAGGTCCCCGGTCGTCTCGATCACCGCCGACTCGATCAGTCCCCGCACGTCCACGTTGCCCGTCGCCACCACCTCGAACAGGTCCCGCACGCCGTTGTTGATCTTCACGTCGCCGTCGAAGTCGATATTGCCCGTCGAAAAATCGACCGCCCCCGGGATCTCGAGGTAGTTCCGCACCGACGCTTTGTCCAGCGAGCGGCTCAGCACGCCGTCCTGCTGGGCGATGAGTTCGCCGTTCGCGTCGATGAGGATCGAATCGTCCACCCGCAGTTTCGCCGCCCGACCGCTCTTGGCCGACAGCACCTTCCCCGTCACGTCCTCGCCGTCTTCGCCGTCTTCCGGCGCCACCACCCGCCCCAACCGCTGACCTTCTTTCACCATCACGAACGCGCAGCGGTCGTAGAACGACACCCGGCCCGGCGACGGTCCGTCCCCCTCCGTCGGCCCGACCCCGAAGGCGTCGCCGGCCTCGCCGCCGCTCGCTCCGGGCGGCTCGTCGCTCGTCGCGCGGCACGCCGACTCGGCCTCCGATTCGTCGCACGAACGCAGCTTGTCGCGCTCGGCCTCGGAGAGCACCGCCTCGTCCCATTCGACGCGACCGTTACGCCCGTGCTTCGCGGGCCTCCCCTCCACGATCACGTCCCGCGACTCGACGCCGGGCGACCACGCCTCGATCACCTTCGTCAACCGATCGCGGATCGCGTCGCTGACGGTGACGCCCGCTTCGAACAGAAGCGCGACCACAGCGTCGGCGTTGACGTCGTCTTCCGCCATATCGGCGGGAACCACCAACTCCGCCTCCGTCGCGTCCGGAGACAGCAACAGCTTCAGCTTCGCATTGGGTCCGTCACGGGTCATCTTCCTCGCCGTTCTTCAGCCGGGACCGACGCCGAGCACGACGTCGAGCACGACGCCGAGCGCGTCAATCAGGCAGGCGCCTTCGACACCGTCTCGTCGATGCGCTGCTGCAACACGTCCGGCGTGAAGGGCTTCACCACATAGTTGTTGACGCCGGCCTTGATCGCCTCGATCACTCGAGACTTCTCCGCCTCAGTCGTCACCATGATGATCGGAACCTTCGCGCCCTTCGAGCGGAACTCTTTCACGAACGTCAGCCCGTCCATGTTCGGCATGTTCCAGTCGACGAGCAGCAGGTCCGGTTTGAACCCGCCGACCTTCGACAGCGCGTCGAGCCCGTCGCACGCCTCCTCAACCTCGGTGTAACCCATCTGGCTGAGGATGCCTTTCTGTATGTTCCGCATCGTCTTCGAATCGTCGACCAAGAGGATCTTCATCGCAAGCCTTCCTTCTTATCCCGTCGGTGTGAGGCCTTCAGGCCGGCGATTGCGCCTGCGCCGCCGCGCTTTGCTCGGCGCCGCCCGCGACCCCCTTGATCGCCACTTCCAACACGAAATCGCCGCATTCGCACTCGCACGGGATCAGCACACAAACCGCGTCCCTCCCGCCCTGCACGACGTGCGACTTGCCGATCACCACGCTCGGGCACGAGATCTGCACCTTCTTGCCCTCGAACTGCGCCTTCGCCCCGCCGGCGATCATGTTCACCAGTTCCCCCACCGCGTCGGTCAGGTCCTCGTTCGGCTCGGGGATCTCCATCCCCGTGAACAGCGACACCGTCCGGCACGCCGTCGATTCGGGGAAGCTCAGCACCACCGACCCCTCGAAATCGCCCGTGAAACTGATGATCGCCGACACGTCGTTCGACGACGCCCCGGGTTGCTTCACCGACGGCTCACCCACGTCGACGTGCAGTTGCAGCATCATCTCGAAGATGTTCTTCGTCGCCTTGATGAACGGCGCTATGGCGTTTGGGTCCACGTTCGCCTCCTATGCTCACGCGGCTGGCGCCGCTGATCGTTCCTGGTTCTCGCACGCCCGGAGCAGTCTCACCACGTCCAGGATCAGGCTCACGTCGCCGTCTTCCCGGATCGTCGCGCCGCTGAACGGGCCGCCTGTCGTGTATACGTCGTTCAAGGGCTTGATCACGACCTCTTGCTGCCCGATCAACCGATCGACGATCAGGCCCGCACGCTCTTGTCCAACCGACACGATCACGCTGAATCCGTCCCCCGCTTCCGTCACCCCTTGCCCAAGCTTCGTCCGCATATCCACCAGAGGCAGAACACGCTCCCGAAGCCGCATCACCGGCTTCCCCGCCACCGTGTCCACGTCCGCGTCCACATAGCGCACGATCTCTTCGATCGAACTCAGCGGCACCGCGTAGTCCGCCTCACCGATCCCCACCATCATCGCCGGCATGATCGCCACCGTCAGCGGGATCAGAATCTCGATCGTCGTCCCGGCGCCGAGCGTCGAACGCACGCCCACCACGCCGTTCAGGTCGTTGATGTTCGTGCGCACCACGTCCATGCCCACCCCGCGGCCCGACAGGTCCGAAACCTGGTCCGCCGTCGAGAATCCGGCCGCGAAGATGAACTGAAACACATCCTCGTCGGCCATCGACGCCACCGCGTCCTCCGACGCCAGGCCCCGCTCCACCGCCTTCTTCCCGATCCGCTGCCGGTCGATCCCCCGCCCGTCGTCGTCGATCGCGATCCGGACGTGGCCGCCCTGATGCTCGGCCGACAGCACGATCCGACCCTGCTCGCTCTTCCCCGCCGCCGCTCGCTCTTCGGGCGTCTCCAAGCCGTGGTCCACGCTGTTGCGCAGCATGTGCACCAGCGGATCGCCCAACAACTCCAGCACCGACTTGTCCACCTCCGTGTCCCCGCCCACGATCTCGAGCACGATCTTCTTGCCCGTCTTCTTCGCCAGGTCTCGCACGATCCGTGGGTACCGGCCGAACAGCTTGTCCAGCGGCTGCATCCGCGTGCGCATCACGCCCACCTGCAACTCCGCCGTCAGCCGATCCAGGTCCGACGAGATCGTCGTCACCTTCTCCGAGAACTCCTGCGGCACGTCGTGGTCGCGAAGCTCACGCGTCACGCCCAGCACCTGGTTCTTCGTCAGCGTCATCTCGCCGACGAGGTTCAGCAGCGATTCGAGCCGCGATACTTCCACGCGGATCGTCTGCTCGCCCCCGCCTTTCGCCTCGTTGCGTTTCGCCTCGCCGGCTCCGCTCGGGGCCGGCGCGCTCGGCGGACCCGCCGCCGCCGGCTCGGTCTCGCCGGGCGCCGCGACCGTCTCCGCGTCTTCTTCGTCCGCCCCCGCGTGCTCATCGCCCGCGCCGATCGAATCGGCGCCGACTTCCCACAGCCCGTCCCCAGCCAGCAGCGCCGCCGCGTCGTCCTCTTCCAGGGGGCGCGCCCACTCGCCGACCTCCCCGTCGATTAATTCATCGGTCCGACGCACGAACGTCTCGAGCGGCCACTCGTACGCCGTCTGCTCCGACAACCCCTCCGCCATGGTCTCCATGACCGCCTGCCCCGCCCGAAGCCGCTTCCTCGCTTCGGCGAGGGCCGCTTCGTTCAGACCCGGCGCCGCCGACGCCAGACGCGCCAACGCGTTGGCCATCTCTTTGAGAAACTCAAGGTCGTAGAACTCCGCCGTCGACTCGACCGACTCGCAGATGTCCGCCGCCGCTTCCGCCGAAGCCTTCCGCTCCGACTCGCCTTCCCCGAGACCCTCGATCGCTTCGGTCAGCCGGCCCGCCGCCTCGCGAAGATCGTCCACCATGAACGGCAGCACGTCCGCTTTCTCGGGGCTCAGCTCGAGCTTGATCGCCCGCCCGCCGTACGGCGCCGCCGGCCCGTCGGTCGCCGGCGCTTCCTCGTCGTCGCTCGACGCACCGGCTTCGCCGATCGTTTCCGCATCGCACGACGCCGTCTCTCCGCTCCCGTCGACCTCGGCCTGCACCGCCGCCACCCCCGCCGCGATCGCTTCCAACTGACCCACCAGATCTTCCGGGCCCGCGTCCGGCGCCTCGCCGTTTTCCAACTGCGCCATCTGGTTCCGCACCACGTCCACCGACCGCAACAAGCAGTCGATCACGTGCTCGGTCACCTCCGCCTCGCCCTTCCGCAGCTTGTCCAGCGCGAACTCCGCCACATGCGCGAACGACGTCACGTCCGGCAAATTCAAAAAACTCGCGGCGCCTTTGATCGTGTGCAACGCCCGGAAGATGCTGTTCAACAGATCGCACTTCTCCGACGCATCTTCCAGCGCCAGCAAGTCCACGTCGAGCTGCTCGACCAGCTCGCCCGACTCCGTCAGGAAGTCCTGAATGAGTGATTCGTCCATGCCTTCAAGCGACACTGCGCGCCTCCGCTTCCATTCACGCCTTCACGTACGCGAACGCCTGCGGCACGTCCAACTGCTTGAACGGCACGCCCGTGTTCCGAATCGACTCGCTATGACCGATGAAAAGCGTCCCGTCGTTCGCCAGTTGCTCGTAGAACAACTGCACGCACCGGCGCTTCATCTCGTCGTCGAAGTAGATCATCACGTTCCGACAGAAAATCACGTCCCACGTCCCGTGACGCTTCGCCTTCAGCGTGTCCTTCAAGTTCAACTGCTCGAACGACACCATGCTCTTGATCGTCGGGTCGAGCAGGAAATTGCCGTTCTCTTCCTTGAAGTAGCGGTTCACCACCATCGGGCTCACGCTGCGGAAGCTGAACGAGCTGTACTTGCCCGCCTGCGCCTGGTCCAGCACCTTCTGCGAGATGTCCGTCCCCAGAATCTCGATGTGCCAGTCCGCCAGCCGGACGCCGAGCGTCCGGTGGATCATGATCGCCAGCGAATACGGCTCTTCGCCGCTCGAACACGCCGCCGACCAGATGCGCAGCCGCTTCGTCGTCTTCCGCGCGTCGAGCAGCTTCGACAACGCCACGCCCTCGAACACGTCCAACTGCGGCTGATTCCGGAAAAACGACGTTTCGTTGATCGTGATCCGGTTGAACATCTCCTGGAACTCGTCCATCTGGTACGGGCCCATCGTAAGGAACTGCACGTACTGATCGAACGACTCGAGCTCCAGCTCCTCGAGACGCCGCGACAAACGGCTCTCCAGCACGTAGCGCTTCGAATCCTGGAAATGGATCCCCGCACGCTCGTAGATGATCTTCCGCAAAGATTCGAACTCGCGGTCTGACATCTTGATGACTGCCGTCGGCATCGCGACCTCCACTGATCTCACCGCGGATACGACGCGGCGCCGCCTTCTTCACTCCGGGCGCCTTCACCCGTCCGTCGATCAACGCCCGATCACTCGAGCACGTCGTCCATCGCCGCCAACTCCTCGACCGCGAACAAACGCTCGAGGCTCAACAAGATCAGCAGCCGGTCTTCCAACTTCCCGACGCCCTCCACGTAGTCCGTGTCGATCCCCGTCACCATCGCCGGCGCCGTGTCCACCACGTCCTTCGCGATCCGCAGAACCTCGCTCACACGGTCCACCGTGAAACCGATCACGCGGTTCTGCACTTCCACCACGATGATCCGGTGATCCTTCGTCTGTTCGTTCCTCGAAAGACCGAACTTCTCGCGGAGGTCCACCACCGGGATGATCTTGCCGCGCAGGTTGATCACACCCTCCACGAACGGCGGGCTCTGCGGCACCCGCGTGATCTCCATCATCCGATTGATCTCTTGCACGCTCAGAATCGGCACCGCGAACTCCTCGTCGCCGACCCCGAACGTCACCAATTGCAGCAGGTCGTCCGCGCTCACCGCCGATTGTTCCACCGCGTCGACCCCTGCCGTCCCGACCGCTTGTCCTTGCTCTTCCATGTCGCGCTCCACGATCCCCAAGAGAACACCGGCGCCACGCACGACGCGGCGACCCGATCTCTCCGTTCATCGTGGGGATTCACCCCCGCCTTAAGCGGAACACCCTCCGACCCACCAACTGCCCCGCCCGACGCCCCCGCTCCCGGGCGGCGCACACGTCCCCCGCAGCTCACTTTCACCGCCGCCGGACGCCGATTTCTCCAGCCTCCCGCGCCCCCCGACCCGCGCGCTCGCCCCCGCCCCGACTCGACCCGCGACGGAACGACCCGCCAACTCCACCCCGCTTAAACCACTCTCCACAAAGCATTTACACGGAACGGACCGGTAATAGCCGCCCGCTTATCGCCGCCGCTGGTCGGCCCCCCCGGAACCGTCGGCTTCCACACGCTCCGCCCTTGCCAATCGCCCGCCTGCCCGCATGATTCTCTCGCCGACGCACAGGACGCGTCGTCAATTCGCCGGGCTTCCCTTCGACCCGGCGGACCGCACAGGACACATGGAAGAGAGACCATCATGAAGACCAGCATCGCCCTCGCCGGCCTCGCCGCCGCCGCCTTCGCCGCTCCCGCCCTTGCCGGATCCGTCACACAGATCCAGCCCGGCGCCGCCGGCGAACCCTCCGTCGCCGAAATCGGCAACGCCGTCATGGGACAGTCGTTCTCACTCGCTCAGTACAACACCCTCGGCGGCGGCGTCGCCTCCCTCGGCGCGAACGCCGGACGACTCTCCGACGACGTCGACCAAGTCTTCAAAGACGGCATCGTCTCCGTCACCTTCACCGCTCTCTTCTGGGGCGGCAACGGCATCAACGACCCCGTCGGCTCCGCCAACCACACCTTCGGATACAGCCTCGACAACGGCGCCAAGCAAGACGTCTTCAACACCGGCTCCACCGGACTCAACGACTCCGTCACCATCTCGCCCGCCATCGGCTCCGGCGATATCCGCTGGTTCGCCGAGCGCGGCAACAACACCGCCTGGTCCGATCCCTCACTCAACTCCGCCGTCGGCGCCACCGGCTCCACCGACCGCATGGTCGCCTTCAACCTCGACGGACTCTCCTCCATCGCCCTCCTCGGACCCGGCGGCGGCTCGGTCAACCTGAACTCCGGCGCCGCCAACCGCTTCTCATATCTCCTCTTCTTCGACACCGGCAGAGACGGCGATTACAACGACCTCGTCGTGCTCGTCGAAGGCGTCGCGAACGTCATCCCACTCCCCTCCAACGCCGCCCTCGGCCTCGCAGGCCTCACCGCCATCGGCCTCCGCCGCCGCCGCTGATCGAAAACAATCGCACACCCGCGGAAGCGTCAGCACCGCAACGACCCCATCTCTCCACATCCACTACCGACCCAACGACCGCCGCCCCAACCCGGGGCGGCGGTTCGTGTTTTTGACCCACCACAAACCTCCGGTGTGACGCAGATGACAGCCCTCGCCCAGACGCGTCGCGAATCTCGATTCCAAGGTCCCCCACGCTCCTCCCGCCACCTCCCGCCACCTCCCGCACTCACAACTCGAAGTACGCCTCCACACGCGCCGCCACGTCCTCCGCATCCTTCAGCTTCACCACCTCCAGCAGCCGCATCAGGTCCCGCTTCCGCTTCGCCTCAACCTCAGCCTCGTCCACCTCACCCTCACGCAGCGGCCGAACCCAGCGATACCACGCCTCATCCCCACCTCGACGCTCGCCACCACGACCGCCACGCTCGCCACCGCCGCCCTCTCGACCGCGTCCGACCTCGCCGTACCCGCCCAACTGCGACACCTCGATCACGCCCAGATGCTCGAGCTCCGTCAGCACGTACCCGAACCGCCCGTCCCCGAATCGACCCGTCACTTCCTTCGACACCATGTCAGCGTCGAACTCGACGTCCTTCCCCGTTCCGTACTCCGACTCGATCGCCGCCGCCGCGCGCCACACCAACTCGGCCGACGGGTTCTGCCACTCGACGAACTGCTGCTGAATCGCCACGTCGTCCTCGCAATACAGCAACACGCACTCGCTCCGCTCGCCGTCACGGCCGGCCCGACCCACCTCCTGGTAGTACGCCTCCACGCTGCCGGGCAACTGCGCGTGCACGATGAACCGGATGTCCGCCTTATCCACACCCATCCCGAACGCGTTCGTCGCCAACAGCACCAGTCCGTCCCCCGGCCTCGCCTCGATGAAACGCCGATACACCTTCCGCTTCTCCCGCGCCGGCAGTCGGCCGTGATACACCGCCACCTCCCGCCCCTCCTTCCCAAGACGCTCACGAAGCCGCGACGCCGCCCGATCGAGATCCTTTATCAGCGCGTAGTACACGATCCCCGTCCCCTCCATCTCCAAAGCCGTCCGCTCGATCGCCGCGTCCTTCCTCCGGTCGTCCCACGCATCCTCCACCCGCAGCGAAAGGTTCGGCCGCTCGATCCCCGTCGCGAACAGCGGCAGCTCCGCCTCCCCAAACCCCAACACCGCTCGGATGTCGTCGCGCACCGCCCGCGTCGCCGTCGCCGTCAGCGCCACCGTCGCCGGCTCGCCAAGCTCACGACGAAAACGACCCACCTCCCGATACGCCGGCCGCAGGTCGTGACCCCACTTGCTGATGCAGTGCGCCTCGTCCACCGCCAACAGGTGCACCCCCCCCGGCGCCCGCTCCAACGCCTCACGGAAATCCGACTTCCCCATCCGCTCCGGGGTCGCGTACATCACCTCATACGCCCCCCCGCCCAACTTCCGATACCGCTTCTCGCGCTCGCTCCGACTCAGCGTCGAGTTCACGTACGCCGCCCGCACCCCCTTCTCCTTCAACGCCGACACCTGGTCTTCCATCAGCGCGATCAGCGGGCTCAACACCAGCGTGACGCCCGCGCCGCCCTCCCCGCTCTTTGTCTCACCACCTCTCAACCGCGACAGCGCCACCGCCGGCAACTGGTAACACAAACTCTTCCCGCTCCCCGTCGGCATCACCACCATCGCCCCGCCGACGCCCCCGCCGCTCCCGCCGTCCGTTCTACCCAACCCGTCCGCCGAACCGTCGCCCGCCGCCGCGCTCCCCTTCATCCAACGCCCGACCTCTCCGAACACCCGCTCCACCACCCGTCGCTGCATCTCGCGCAGCCCCGCGTGCCCAAACACCTCGCCCACCAACCGCTCCCCCGCTCGCACCATCTCCCCCACGTCCCCAGCCGTTCCGCCCCCACCGCCGCCTCCCGCCTCACCGTCCGCCGCACGCTTCTCCTCGTCCTTCGTCATAGCCGAAACCCTATCCCCACCGTTGGCCCGCCGCCCTCGTCGCGGCTTCGCTCCGCGCTCGACTTCCCAAAACCGCCCACCACGCCAACAATCCGAACGCGGCTCGTGAGCCACGCTCCACAATCCCGCCCACGCGACCCCCGCTCCGACGCTCTTCCCTCAGACGCTCGCCCACGCGGCCCGCCCCGTCCTTTCGCTCGCTCACTCCCACTTCCCCGTTCATTCCCTTCCGCTCTCACGAAAGCCGACCATGCCTTCTCCCGAAACGACCGCACCGCCGCCCATTCCTCCCGTCGCCGCCGACGCACGCACATCCCTCGGCCCCACCCTCGCCGAAATCACCGACGCCTCACCCGTCCTCCTCCTCTTCCTCCGACACTTCGGCTGCACCTTCTGCCGCGAAGCCGCCAGCGACATCGCCCGAGACCGCGACACCCTCGCCGAACGCGGCGTCACACCCTGCTTCGTCTACATGCCCGGCACGCCACACGACCCCACGACCGATCAACAAGCCGCCGCCGACCGCAAAGCCCAGCGCTTCTTCGCACGCTACGGCCTCCAAGACCTCCCACGCATCCCCGATCCCACACAAGCTCTCTACCACGCCTTCGAGCTCAAACGCGGCTCGCTCGCGCAACTCTTCGGCCCGCGCGTCTGGCTTCGCGGCTTCTCCGCCGGCGTCCTCCACAAACACGGCGTCGGCACCCTCACCGGCGACGGATTCCAAATGCCCGGCGCCTTCATCCTCCACAACCGCCGCATACTCCACGCCTACCGACACCACTCCGCCGCCGACAGACCCGACTACTGCGAACTCGTGTGATCCACGCCGCCGCGCGACTTCGCTTCATCCGCAACTCAACCACAGCCTCCGCCTGACCGCCTCGGCGCCAACACGATCGCCGAGAGCGGAAATCCGGCGCGACGTTCGCCCATCGTGCGCAACTTCGCGACCCTCTCGAATTTCCGCTTGAGCCGCTCCCGCCGCCGGTCCATCTTCCTCGCATGTCACCCGCCGCCACATCCAAACCACGCCCGGCCACGCCGACGAACCCCGCCGCCCCCGCCGGTCCGTCGGACTTCCTCTCCCTCCCCGCTCTCCACCTCATCCCAGCCGCCGACCTCGTCTTCGCCATCCTCGAACTCGTCCAGTCCACCACCGACCTCCCCGCCATCCTTGACGCCATCGAACGCCACGGCGACGCCTGCAAAGCCGAAGCCGAACGCCTCCTCAACTCCATCCCCAACCTCACCACCCCGCCAACCAACCGCGCCGACCGCCCCGCTCGCCCCGACACCCGCCGGTCTGCCACACCCAATAAACGCGCCCCTTCCTCCCCCACGCCGTCCCCTGCCGCCAAGCGTCGACCCAAACCGCCCTCGCACTCCGTCTCTTCGTCTCTCCGTCACTCCGTCTCTTCCCCCCCCACTACCATCCCCACACCATGCCCCACGTCTGCATCCTCGGCGCCGGACTCGCCGGCCTCACCGCCGCCATCGAACTTCAACGCCTCGGCGCCGCCGTCACAATCGTCGACGCCGCCGACGCACCCGGTGGTCGCGTCCGCACCGACAACCTCGACGGACGACTCGTCGACCGCGGCTTCCAGGTCCTCCTCGACGCCTACCCCGAAACGCGACGACTCCTCGACTACCACCAACTCAACCTCAAACCCTTCTACCCGGGCGCACTCGTCAGACACGACGGCGCCTTCCACCGCGTCGCCGACCCCTGGCGCAAACCCGTGGACGCCGCACGCGGCTTCCTCTCGCCCGTCGCCACGCTCGCCGACAAGGCGCGCCTCCTCAAACTCGGCCTCGCCATCAAGTCCGCCGACCAAGACGACCTCTTCCGCTCCCACGACCAGCGCACCATCGACCTCCTCCACGACGCCAATCTCTCCGAGATCGCCGTACAGCGCTTCTTCAAACCCTTCTTCGGCGGCGTCTTCTTCGACCGCTCCCTCCAAACCTCAAGCCGCATGTTCCGCTTCACCTTCAAAATGTTCGCCAGCGGTCGCGCCTGCGTCCCCGCACGCGGCATGCAACGCATCCCCGACCAACTCGTCGCCCGCCTCGACAAAGCCGCCTTCCGTCTCAACGAACCCGCCGAACGCGTCGAGCCCGGTCGCGTCGCACTCGCCTCGGGCGAAACCATCGACGCCGACGCCGTCCTCCTCGCCACCGACATGGACTCGGCCGCAACCCTCCTCGCCGACACTCAGCACGCCGCCGGGCTCGACGCCGAAACCCGACGCGGCTGGAACAGCACGCGCACCGTCGTCTTCGCCGCCGACGAGCCGCCCGTCGGCGAGCCCATCCTCCTCCTCGACGGCGACGGCGCCGGACCCATCAACCACGTCGCCGTCATGTCCAACGTCTCGCCACACTACGCCCCCGACGGCGACGCGCTCATCTACTGCAACACCGCCGAACGACCGCTGCTCGACGGCGACGACTTCCTCGAACAAGTCCGCAACCAGATGGCCGACTGGTTCGGCGACGCCGCCACGCTCTGGAAACACCTCGACACCGTCGAGGTCGAACGCGCCCTGCCCCGATCGCTGCCCGGCTCGCTCGACCCCGACGCCAAGCAGCCGCGCCTCGACGACCGGCTCTTCCTCGCCGGCGACTACCGGCACGACCCCTCCATCAACGGCGCGATGGCCTCCGGCCGCCGCGCCGCCGCCGCCGTCGCCGCCGTCGATCACGCCTGACCACGCACGCCCCCCCCTCCCGCAACCGCACCTCCCCCTCCCTCACGCACGCCTCCCCTCAGCTCGCCGCGCCCCGGCGTGCCGACCCATGACGCCGCGCCCAACGACGCGCCTGACGACGCGCCGACCCGACCGACCCGCCGCCGCGCTCGCCGCTCCCGGCCGTCGCCCCGGCCCGCGCCCGCTGTCCGTACACTCGCCGAACTATGTGGTCCACGCTGCTCATCTTCTTCGTGTTCGCGATCGTCGTCTCGTTCGTCTGCTCCCTGCTCGAGGCCACGATCCTCTCGACGACCCACGCCTACGTCGAGTCGCTGGTCAACGCGGGCAAGGCGTCGGGCAAGCGGCTTCGCAAGCTGAAGACGCGGGTCGATCGGCCGCTGATCGCGATCCTCACGCTGAACACGGTGGCGAACATGTTCGGCGCCGCGGGCGTCGGCAACGAGGCCGGCAAGCTCGCCCGATCGCAGGGGTACGGCGACCAAGAACAACTGCTCGTCTCTCTCGCGTCCGCGGTCCTCACCTTCGCGATCCTGGTGCTTTCCGAGATCGTGCCCAAGACGCTGGGCGCGACGTACTGGCGAGTCTTCGCCGGGCCGCTGGCGCTGCCGCTGCAGGTGATGGTGACGGCGTTGCTGCCGATCGTGGTGGTGTTGCAGTTCATCCCTAAGCTGATCGCCGGCTCGAAAGGGACCGACGCGATGACGCGGGAGGACCTCGCCTCGACCGCCGAGCTGGTGCACGCCTCGGGCGAGATCCCGGACCGCGAGGCGAAGGTGATCACGAACTTGCTGGCGATGAGCGCGATGCAGTTGAAGACGGTGCTGACGCCGCGGGTGGAGATGTTCACGCTGCACGCCGACGAGACGCCGGACGAGGTCGTGAAAGAGCACCCGACGCTGCGGTTCAGCCGGATCCCGGTCTACGACGGGCCGGACGAGTTCATCGGCCTGGCGCTGCGGGCGCGGGTGCACGAGGCGGCGCTGCGGGGGGAGGGCGCGAGGCCGGTGCGGCAGACGCTTCAGCCGCTGCGGTTCGTGCCCGAGACGAAGACGCTGGCGTCGATGCTCGACGAGTTCCTCGAACGCGACGAGCACCTGGCGCTGGTGGTCAACGAGCACGGGGCGGTGGAGGGTCTGGTGACGATGGAGGACGTGATCGAGACGCTGCTGGGCGACGAGATCATGGACGAACTGGACACGGTGGCGGACCTGCGGGCGATCGCGTTGGCGCGGGCGCAGTCGCGTCGTCGGCGGCTGGCCAGGCGGGCGGCCCAACGCTGAATCTGCCGCGGCCGGCGGGTTTCGGGCCGCCGACCGCTCGCCCATGCAAAGCCCGCGGCACGCGGCTGGGGGGAGTCCGGCGGGGTGGGGCGAGACGCCCGGCTTGCCGGGCGTCGGCGGACGCGATCGGGCCGGGGCGACGTAAACTGGCGATATGAGCATCACCCGATCCACGAGCGTCAGCCCTTCCACGACTCTCACCTCACCGACGTTTATCAGCGCGCCAGCGACCCGCGCGCGCCGTTCGGTCGTCGGTGTCTTCGCGTCGCTTGCGGCGGCGGCATTGTTTGTGGTGGCGCTGCCGGGCTGCATCACGAACCCGGCGACGGGCGAGCGGCAGTTGAATTACCTGTCTCTTGAAGAAGAGGTGCGGATCGGCGAGCAGACGATGCCGCAGGTGATCGAGGCGTACGGCGGCCGGTTGCCGGACGAGGAGATCCAGCGGTATGTGAGCGGGATTGGTCAGGACGTCGCGTCGCACGTGGAGGACCGGTACGCGGACCTGCCGTGGGAGTTCACGGTGCTGAACTCGGACGTGATCAACGCGTTCGCGCTGCCGGGGGGGAAGGTTTTCGTGTCGCGCGGTTTGCTGGAGGTGTTGGACAGCGAAGCGCAGTTGGCGGGGATTCTGGGTCACGAAGCGGCGCACGTGACGGCGGAGCATCATGACCGGGCGATGCAGCGGCAGTTGGTGCTGGCGGGGATCGCGATCGGGGCCGGCGCGTTGGCGGGCGAATCGGAGTCTGAGTGGGCGAAGGTGGCGGCGCAGGCGGTGGTGACTGGGTCTGGGGTGTACGCGTTGACGTACAGCCGGGACCAAGAGCGGCAGTCGGATTCGCTTGGCGTGGAGTACATGGTTCGGGCGGGGTACGCCCCGTCTGGGTTGGTTGAGGCGATGGAGATTCTGGCGCAGGCTGGCGGCGACGGGCCGCCCGAGTTTCTGAGCACGCACCCGAACCCGGGCGGCCGTGCGGAGCGGTTGCGCGAGTTGATCGAGAGCGACTATTCGGAGGCGGCGCGGGACCGGAGTTTGGTGGTGGGCCGGGAGGCGTATCGGCGGAACGTGCTGTCGCGGCTGGGGGGGTGAGGAGTCGGCGTGAGGGGTTGGCGGTAAGGAGTTGGCGGTGAGGGGTTGGCGCGGGAGGCCGGGGTCGTGCCGGCCGCGCGGTCGGGTTGGGCGCGGTCGGGGTTGGGCGTGATCGTGAACGTCAGCGAGCGCGGAGTCCTCGTGAGACGAGCTTTCGTTCGGCGAGGTCGAAGAGGAGTTGAGCGGCGATGGCCATGACGGCGGCGGGGACGGCGCCGAGGAGGACGATCTCGAAGCGGTCTTGTCGGATGCCGGTGAGGATTGGTTGTCCGTACCCACCGGCGCCGATGAAGGCGGCGAGTGTGGCGGTGCCGACGTTGATGACGACGGCGGTTTTGACGCCGGCGAGGATGGTTGGGAGGGCGATGGGGAGTTCGACGTCGAGGAGTCGCTCGGTGCGTGTGAGGCCGATGGCGTCGGCGGATTCGACGACGTCGCGTGGGATGTTGACGAGGCCGGCGTAGGTATTGCGGACGATCGGGAGGAGGCTGTAGAGGAAGAGGGCGACGACGGCGGGGACGGCGCCGATGCCGAGGAGGGGGATGAGCAGGACGAGGAGGGCGAGGGAGGGCATGGTTTGGAAGGTGCCGACGACCCAGAGGACGGGCTGGGCGGCGGGCGGGTAGCGGGCGGCGAAGACGCCGAGCGGGAGGGCGAGGGCGATGGCGATGGCCATGGAGATGGCGACGAGTTGCAGGTGTTCGAGCGTGGTGCGGACGAGGATGTCGGTGTTGGTTTCGACGACGGCTTCGGTGTCGAGGTTGAAGCGTTCGTCGAGGAAACGCTGGGCGACGATGGGCTCGGGGACCTGGGTGAGTTGTGCGTCGGCGTCGGGGTCGGCGTTGGTGGGTTCGCCGGGTTCGCCGGGTTCGCCGATTTTCGCGAGGCGGTTGAGGGCGGACATCTGCTGCTCGTCGATGGCGCCTTCGAGGCGCTTCCAGTTGGCGACGACGCGTGGGTGAGTGCGTTCGAGCTCGGCGCGGTAGAGGACGACGGCGTTGTACTCGGTGAAGTAGTTGCGATCGTCTTCGAGGACGACGAGGTCGTAGTAGGCGATCTCGGCGTCGGTGGAGTAGAGGTCCATGGCGTCGATGTCGCCTGCGGCGAGTCCGCGGTAGGCGAGGTCGTGGTCCATGCCGCGTGCGGGGTTCTGGAGGTCGTAGGCGGCGCGGAGTCCGGGCCAGCCGTCGCCGCGGTCCATGAATTCGTTGGAGAAGCCGAGGCGGAGTTCGGGGTGTTCGGCGAGGTCGGAGACGGTTTGGAGGTCGTAGGTTTCGGCGGTTTCGCGTGTGACGCCTACGGCGTAGGTGTTGTTGAAGCCGAGGGGCTGGGTCATGTGGAGGCCCAGGTCGGCGAGTGCGGCGCGGAGTTGTTCGTCGGTCTGGAGGTCGAGGTCTTGGAGGAGTTCGAGTCGGAGAGTGCCGGTGTATTCGGGATAGGCGTCGAGGTCGCCTCGTTGGAGCGCGTTGAAGCAGGTGGCGGAGCCGCCGAGGCCGTCGGTGTGGGAGGCGTCGGCGCCGGCGGCGCGGGCGAGTTGGGTGAGTATTTCGCCGAGTACGACGGACTCGGTGAATGTTTTGGAGCCGACGACGATGGGGTCGGCGGCGTCGGTTGAGGACGCGTCGTCGTCGGCGCCCGTCGATTGCGCGGCGGCGAGGGGCGTTACGAACGCTGCGGCGAGAGCGAGCACGGCCAACAGGACGGCATGGATGAGCGGCGGGATAGTCGTACCGACAGGGCGGCGGGTGAATGGGCGCATCACTGGCCTCCCCCGCTGCTGTCGGCGTTGGCGTGTGGAGCGGCGGGTGTCGCGATGAGGGCTTCGACGCGTTCGGTTTGGGCTTGGACGAAGCGTGCGGTGAAGGAGTCGGGCGGCGCCGAGCGGAGTTGTTGGAAGGAGCCGCGGGTTTCGACGCGGCCCTGTCGGAGGAGGACGATGTCGTCGGGTGCGAGGTAGGCGGCTTCGGCGAGGTCGTGTGTGACGAGGACGACGGTTTTGTGGAGCCGTTGGAAGAGGTCGCGGAGCTCGTGTTGGAGTTCGGCGCGGATGAGTGGGTCGAGGGCGCCGAGCGGTTCGTCGAGGAGGAGGACTTCGGGGTCGAGGACGAGGGCGCGCATGAGGGCGACGCGTTGTCGCTGGCCGCCGGAGAGTTGGCGTGGGAACTTGCCGAGCATGTCGGCGGGGAGGTGGACCATGTCGGCGAGTTCGTCGATGCGGTTTTGGATGTCGGTTCGCGGCCGGCCGGCGCGTTTGGCGGGGAGAGCGACGTTGTCGAAGGCGGTGAGGTGTGGGAAGAGTCCGCCGGACTGGATGGCGTAGCCGAAGCGTTGTCGGAGGGCGCGGAGGTCGGCGGTGGCGAGGTCTTGTCCGTCGACGAGGACGCGGCCGGCGGTTGGTTTGATGAGTCCGATGAGGAGTCGGAGGAGGGTGGACTTGCCGCAGCCGGAGGGTCCGATGAGTGCGCAGGTGGCGGCGCGTTGGATGTCGATGGAGACGCCGTCGAGGGCGAGGTGTGGGCCGAAGCGTTTGTGGGCGCCGACGACGGAGAGCATGGGGGGAGTGTAGGGGAGGGGGGGAAGACAGAGGCCCACGAAAGACGATAGAGTGCGGACTTCACGCGTGTGGCCACACCCACCCCACTCATCTTTTTACCCACGAAGAGAAACAATGAACCAGAATGCAGGAAAAAATTTCGTTTATGTAGATAACTCGAATCTCTATATCGAGGGATCTCGTGTGTCTGCGGTAGCAGAGGGATTTGATGGCGCAAGCGACATCTACGAAGCGATGAAAAATGGAATCACAAACTTTGGTTGGCAACTCGATTATGGTCGTTTGTATGCATTCGCATGCGGTTCGCCGGATCATATCGGGCACGCGAAACTATGGGGATCGCCGCCGCCAGGCGACTCCTTTTGGGATATGTTGAAGCGACTTGGATTCGATGTAACTACATTCGACAAAAGCCTTCAAGGCAAGGAAAAGAAAGTCGACGTCGCGCTGGGCGCCGCCCTGACGAAGGACGTCTACACTGGCGTGATATCGCAAGAAAGGGACACGATAACTCTCATATCTGGTGACAAGGATTATGTGCCAGTCGTCGACGACTTAATCGCCAACGGATGTAAAATAGAAGTCGTATTTTGGCATCACGCTGCAAACGAGTTGAAGCGTGCAGCTAGCCGATTTATCGACCTAAACCCTCATATTCAGCATTTCACAAAGTGATTGCGATGGTTGCACTATCACTCGTACGTCTATTGCGACCAATGCGATAACAACAATTCACGTCACGCCAAAATCGTGATGAGCAGCGCGGCGAGGGCGACGATGGCGATGGTGGCGAGGCCGGCGGCCATCCAGAGTTGGATGGTTTTCATGCGCTCAAGCATGGCTTGGTCGCGTTTGGCGACGCTTTCGCCGAGGTTGCGGAGGGCTTGTGAGGAGTCGGCGTTGGTTTTGTTCATGTCGCCGAGGGATTCGCGGAACTCGGCCATGACGGAGACGAGTTGGTGTTGGTCTTTGTGCTGGGCTTCGACGCCGTCGACGACTTTGGCGATGGCGGATTCGAGGCGCTCGGCGCGTTGGTCGGCGGCCTGGCCGCTGGAGGCGGCGATGGCGGCGAGTTCTTCGCGGATGCCGTCGAGTTTGGCGGGGGTTTGGGCGATGGTTTCGAGGAGGGGGAGCGATTGGTCGAAGCGTTCGGCGACGGCCATGAGTCGTTCGCTGCGATGAGCTTGCTCGTCGAGGTGGGCGTCGACCTTGCGGACGAGCATGACGACTTCGCGGTAGTTGCGTTGGAGCTCTTCGAAGAGTTCTTTTTTGGTTTGTGGGGCGGCGATGCGTGCGCCGGCGTCGCGGTCGTTGAGGCTGAGGCGGCCGGGCTGTTGGCGGGCGTTGGCGGAGGTGGAGGCGTCGTCGTCGAGGGTTTCGGATTCGTCGTCGAGGACGTCGACGGCGGTGGCGGCCTCGGGGGCGGTGGCGTGTCGCTGGGCGTCGGGGTCGGGGGCCGAGTCGTGATCGTCGGAGGCGACGGCGTCGCGGAGGGAGGCGGCCTGGTCGGCGGCTTGGGCCGAGGCGGGTCGGGAGGGCTTGCGTTCGGCGAAGCCGGCGCGGTTGGCGTGGGCGGCGCGGTTGGGGTGGCCGGGGTCGGCGACGGCGGGGCCGGCGGAGTGCTCGGCGGAGCCTGGGGTGTCTTTGGATTTTTTGCCAAGCCCGCGCGAGAGCCGTGCGATCAAGCCCATTGGTGGTGTTCTCCATCCCGTGTTCGGGGTGATTGTTGCCGACGTGGTCCGTGCGGCGTCGGCGGGTTCGACACTACCATCCCGATCAGCGAAAGGGTTCGAGATCGTGGGAGATCGAGCGGATTTTTCGAGGGATTCTCGGTCGGCGGAGGCTGCGGCGTCGGCGGCAAGGCGTGTGCGGGGCGGTGTTTACGCGTGGTTGTGGGCGAGCGCGGCGGCGCTGGTTATGGGGTTGCTGGCGTGGGGGTGCGGGGCGGAGGGGAGCGGGGGTGGTGGCAGCGCGAAGGGCGAAGCGGCGGGGGCGGGCGAGCGCGGGGAGGCGGCGAGGCTGGTGGTGCTGAGTCCGGGGTTGGCGAGCGTGGTGCGGGAGCTTGGGCGTGAGGAGGCGCTGGTGGGGCGGCATCGTTCTGACGCGTGGTCGGATCGTGGGATTCCGGCGGTGGGAGATAACTTGCGTGTGGAGGTGGAGGCGTTGCTGGCGGTGCGGCCGAGCGTCGTGGTGACGGAGGCGGCGAAGACGGCGCCGGCGGCGGGTCTGGAACGTGCGTTGGAGCTGAGCGGGGCGGAGTGGGTGCGTGTGCCGGTGCTGGAGTTGGACGATTTGCCGGGTGCGGTGCGGGTGCTGGATCGGTTGACGCGGGGGTTGGGTGTGGGCGAGGTGGAGGGTGAACGGGTTGGCGAGGGGGATGAGGATGGGGCTGGGG
>JGI12048J13642_10210726_pt1 | contig 60449 bp, 53 predicted proteins | sample ElkSlonscriptome_16_FD_13642 | JGI IMG/M metagenome (IMG submission 13642)
GCCCGCTCGGCCATTATGGCTGGCTCGCGCTGCGACGCGATCAGGAGGCGGCGTGCGATGCGCGGGTGATCGCCGCGCAGAGCCCTCAGCGGCGCGAGGCCTATGCCCAGCTCATCGTCAGCTTTGCCGCTGGGCCCAACGTCGCGCTGGCCGCGCCGATGGCCTGCCCTGTTCTGGGCGAAAAATCGATCATTCACCGTTTGAGGAGCCTGAAAATGTCCGAGACTTCCCCCGCCCGGCGCTGGACCGGACGCGCCCTGCTCGGCGCAGCCATCATCGCGCTGCCGATGACCGCAACGATCAGCTATGCTGCCAAGACCGCGCCCGAAGCGCCGCTTGCTCCCGCAGCGCCGGCAGCCCCGGCCGATGTCACCGCGCCGCCTGCGCCGCCCGCCGCGCCGCTCGCGCCGTCCGCGCCGCTGTCGCCCACGCCGCCCGCCGCCCCTGCCGCCCCTGCCGCCCCTGCCGCCATGCAGGCTGGCACGACGATCATCGAAATCGACCCCGATAGCGAGGCTTATGCAGTGCGCGAGCAAGAGCGCGTCGAATTGCGGATCGAACGCCAGGCGCGAGCCGAGGAGCGCCGCGCGGCGCAGCGCGAGATTGCGATCGAACGCCGCGCTGCGCGCGCCAGCAGGGCGAATGACGAGCGCGAGATCAGCGATGAGGAGATGGAAGAAATCCTCGAAGGCGTGCGCGCCGGCCTCGAAGAGGTCGATCAGGTGATGGCCGAGCTTCCCGCGATCATCGAGCAATCGCTCGCGGGCGCCGAGAATGCCGCCAGCGCGCAGCGCCGCACGGTCGTGCGCATGAAGTGTAGCGAGAATTCGGACGAGGTCTCCGAGACCATCGAGGCCGAGGATGGCTCGCGCGTGGTGCTGCTGTGTCAACGCCGGATCATGGCGCAGGCCTATAAGGGGCTCAAACAGGCGCGCTCGGAGATTGCTCGCAGCCGCGACATGAGCGCGAAAATGCGCAAGCAGGTGCTGCGCGAACTCGACCGCCAGATCGCCGAATGGGACCGCGCCGCGCGCTAGGGCTGGTGTTCAGGACGCGGGCTTGGGCCGGGCCGGATACCGGCATCCGCGCTCGAGCCCCATGCCCTTGAGGAAGCCGCGCCGGGTCATCCCGCCCATCACCGCGGCCCGAAGCTTGCGCTGATCGCCCGCCGCGCCCGAGACCTCGCGCACGATCCCGCGAAACGGGATGAGCGAGCCCACCACGCTTTGCGCGATCTTGCCTTCCGATAGCCCCGCATCCGCGCGCGTCGAGATGTCGTAATCCGCGCCCAGCACCTGGTCGATCGCGGCGATCTCGGCGACGATGGCGTTGCAGGTTGAAAGCCCGGCGCTGGCATAGGGGTTGCGCTCGGCGATGAGCAGGACCTGGGGGATTTCATCCGCATCGATGTTGAGATCGGTGAGCGGGGTACGCGCGATGTCCTCGGCATCGGGCTCCTCCTCCTGCATCTGCGCGAGCGCCGGAGCGGCGGCGAGGGCCGCTGCCACAGGCAGGATGAAGCAGGCGGCCCTAACCTTCGAAATAGACATTGCACGCATTGACATCGCTCCTCTCCAATCCGAGCCTGAGCGCCGCGCGGCGCTGCTCGCTGGTGCCGTGGGTAAAACTTTCCGGATTGATCCGCCGGCCCGATCCGCGCGCGATCGTATCATCGCCCACCGCGCTTGCCGCCATCATTCCTTCCTCGATATCGCCGCGCTCAATCATAGCGCGGTTGAGCCCGGCCCACACGCCCGCATAGCAATCGGCTTGCAATTCGAGCCGCACCCCGAGCTGGTTTGCCTGGCTGGGATTGCGTTGCTGCAGGCCTCTGACCTGATCGGAGAGGCCGGTGAGGTTCTGGATGTGGTGGCCATATTCGTGCGCCATGACATACAGCCGCGCGAAGTCGCCGCGCGTGCCCGACATGGCGGCGAGCTGATCGAAGAAGCCGGTCTCGATATAGATCCCGTAATCGGCCGGGCAGTAGAACGGACCCGCTGCCGAGCTTGCATTGCCGCAGCCGCGCGTGGCAATCGGGCCGGGCGGATAGAGCACGAGCTCGGGCTGGTCGAAGGTGATCCCGGCGCGCGCGAATTGTGGGGCCCAGGTCTCGTTGAGGCTCTGGAGCGCGCTGCACGCTTCGCTCGCATAGGGGCCGGTCGAACACAGCTGATCCTCGCTCAGGCCGCCCTGTGGCCCCCGCGCGGGCGCGCTGCGCTGCTCGATCCCGCCCAGCACACCCAGCGTCGTGGTCGGATCGACCCCGAAAACGAGCGCGCCCACCAGAGCGATCGCCAGCGCCCCGCAGCCGACCCCGCCCGCCCGGCGCGCACCGCTGCCGCCGCCGCCCGAGCGGACCTTGATCTGCGATGTATCGAACGGATTGAGCCGCATTCCCGTCTTTCTCCCGATCGTCCACCCCGCCGGTGCGCGGCTCGCATTTTGCTGGACTCGCCCTGCCACTCAAGCGAACAGGCGCTGCCGAGGAATAGGAAAATTACAGGAGAAGGCAATGTTTCTTGAAGGCAAGCGCGCGCTCGTGACCGGCTCGACCTCGGGCATCGGTCTGGCCATTGCGCGCGCGCTCAAGGCCGAGGGCGCGCAGATCGTGCTCAATGGCCTGGGCGATGCGGACGAGATCGAAGCGACCCGCGCCGAGCTTGGCGCCGAGTTCAACGGCGCAAACCTGATGGACCCGGCGGCAATCGCGGCGATGATGGAGGAGATCGGCCCGGTCGATATCCTCGTCAACAATGCCGGCATGCAGCATGTCGCCCCGGTCGAGGAATTTCCGCCCGAAAAATGGGACGCGGTGATCGCGCTCAATCTCTCGGCTGTCTTTCATACCACGCGCCTCGCCGTGCCCGCGATGAAGGAGCAGGGCTGGGGGCGCATCATCAACACCGCCTCTGCCCATTCGCTTGTCGCCTCGCCCTTCAAGACCGCCTATGTCGCGGCCAAGCACGCGCTGGCAGGCTTCACCAAGACGGTCGCGCTCGAGCTTGCCACCCACGGGATCACCGCCAATTGCATCTCGCCCGGCTATGTCTGGACCCCACTGGTGGAAAACCAGATCCCCGATACGATGCAGGCGCGCGCCCTGACGCGCGATGAGGTCATCAACGATGTCCTGCTTGCCGGCCAGCCGACCAAGGCATTCGTTCAGCCCGAGGAGGTCGCGGCGATGGCGGTGTTCCTGTGCCGCAAGGAAGCGGCCAATGTGACAGGGGCGAACTGGAGCGTGGATGGCGGCTGGACGGCAGGCTGATCCGCGCCCGGCGCCCGGTCATTCAAGCGGCTTGCAGGTGATTTCGCGCTCGCTTACCCTAGCGCGGCGCGCGTTCGATGCCTACATGGCAGCGCACCCGAATCACTTTTGACAGGATACGCGCGTGCCCTTCGACATTCCCCTCGGCCTCACTTTCGACGATGTGCTGCTGCGCCCGGCAAAGAGCGATGTGCTGCCTTCGATGGCCGATACCAGGACCCGGCTGACCCGCGACATCGCGCTCAACATTCCGATCCTTTCAGCCGCGATGGACACCGTCACCGAAGCCGACATGGCGATCGCGATGGCGCAGCTGGGCGGGATCGGCGTGCTGCATCGCAATTTCGAGATCGAAGATCAGTGCGCCGCAGTGCGCGCGGTCAAGCGTTTTGAAAGCGGGATGGTGGTCAATCCGATCACGATCGGTCCCGATGCGATGCTCGGCGAAGCGCAGGCGCTGATGAAACAGCACCGGATCAGCGGTATCCCGGTGACAGCGGGCGACGGCAAGCTTGTCGGCATTCTCACCAATCGCGATGTGCGCTTTGCCGAAAATCCCGAGCAGCCCGTGCGAGAACTCATGACGACCGAGAACCTAGCCACCGTCGCGCTGGGCACGAGCGGAGAGGAAGCGCGCCGTCTGCTGCACGCGCGCCGGATCGAGAAGCTGCTGGTGGTCGATGACGAATATCGCTGCATCGGCCTTATCACGGTCAAGGATATCGAGAAGGCCGTGACCTATCCCGATGCGACCAAGGACAGCGCCGGGCGCCTGCGCGTCGCGGCGGCGACCACGGTGGGCGACAAGGGCTTTGCGCGGACCGAGGCGCTGATCGATGCGGAGGTCGATGTCGTCATCATCGATACAGCGCACGGCCACAATCAGGATGTCGCGAAAGCGGTCGAGCGGGTCAAGGCGCTGTCCAATTCGGTCCAGGTGATTGCGGGCAATGTCGCGACCGCCGAAGCGACGCGGGCGCTGATCGATGCAGGTGCGGATGCGATCAAGGTCGGGATCGGGCCGGGCTCGATCTGCACCACGCGCGTTGTCGCGGGCGTGGGCGTGCCGCAATTGACCGCGATCATGGATAGCGCCGAGGAAGGCGCCAAGGCGGGCGTGCCGGTCATCGCCGATGGGGGGCTTCGCACGAGCGGCGATGCGGCAAAGGCGCTGGCGGCAGGCGCATCGAGCGTGATGATCGGATCGATGCTTGCAGGCACCGCCGAGAGCCCTGGCGAGGTGTTTCTCTATCAGGGCCGCTCCTACAAGGCCTATCGCGGGATGGGCAGCGTCTCGGCCATGGCGCGCGGTTCGGCAGATCGCTATTTCCAGCAGGATATCTCGGCGCAAAAGCTCGTGCCCGAAGGAATCGAGGGACAGGTGCCGTTCAAGGGCCCGGCAGCCGATGTGGTTCACCAGCTTGTCGGCGGGATCAAGGCGGCGATGGGTTATACCGGCTCGGCGACGATCAAGGATCTGCAAAGCCGCGCGCAATTCGTGCGGATCACCAATGCCGGGCTCTCGGAAAGTCATGTGCATGATGTCGCGATCACGCGCGAGGCGCCGAACTATCCCACGCGCTGATCCGCCTCGCGCAGCGCGCGCCGGCGGGGCGCGCTTGTCCCATGGCGATTTTCCTACTCGCGGAAGACATGGCATGGAACGGGGCATGATCAGCGCCGAACCCTGCCTGTTTCAATGCCTGTCCACAGCCGTCTTGCGCGCATGGCGCGGGGGCTTTTGCGCGTTCGGAGCTTTTTTGCGCCAGGACACTGTAACACTTGTATCAACCGTGCTGCACGCACGACGAGCCGAGCGCCTCGCGCGGGGCCATCGCGGCTTCCCGAGCGTGCGAATGAGGAGCCTCGCATGACGCCTTCGGCGCGCGTCCAGGCGGCGATCGAGCTGCTCGATCAGGTGATCGAGGCCGCGCGCGGCAAGGGTGCGCCGGCTGATCGGCTGATCGCGGACTACTTCAAGACGCGGCGCTATGCCGGCTCGAAGGACCGGCGCGCTGTTCGCGAGCTGGTCTACCGCGCGGTGCGCGCCTGTGGGCCGGTGCCGCAAAGCGGGCGCGCTGCGATGCTGGCGCTCGCGAAAGACGATCCGGCGCTCGCCACGCTGTTCGATGGATCGGCCCATGCGCCAGCGCCCATCGCCGCCGGCGAAAACCGGGCACAAACCGGGATTGCGCCCGATTGGCTGATTGAAGCGCTCGGCGCCTCGGGCATCGCGGGCGCAGCGGCCGAGGCGCTGCTCGCGCGCGCCCCGCTCGACATCCGCGTCAACGCGCTGAAGGCGAGCCGCGCGGCGATCGATCTGCCCGAGCCCGGCGAACCGCTCGCCGCGCCTGATGGCTTGCGCTTTGCAACGGGCACGGGCGTCCAGCAATGGCCTGCCTTTGCGCAAGGGCTGATCGAGGTGCAGGATCATGGCAGCCAGCTCATCTGCGAGGCGATCCCGGCAAAGCCCGGCGATGTCGTGATCGATCTGTGCGCGGGAGCAGGCGGCAAGACGCTCGCGCTTGCCGCGCGGCTGGGCAACCGGGCCGAGCTTATCGCAGCGGATACCGACAAGCGGCGGCTGGGCAATCTGGCCCCGCGCGCCGACCGGGCGGGCGCCGAGATCGCGGCGCAGGTGCTGCTCGATCCCGGCCGCGAGCTCGAAGCGCTGGAGCGCTGGCGCGGCGCGGCGGATCACGTGCTGGTCGATGCGCCGTGTTCGGGCACGGGCACGTGGCGGCGCAATCCGGAAAGCCGCTGGCGGCTCGACCCGGCGGAACTTGCGCGGCTTGGCGCGCTGCAGGATCACGTGCTCGATGTGGCCGCAGCGCTGGTTCGGCCCGGCGGCGCGCTCACTTTCGTGACCTGTTCGCTGCTTGATGGCGAAGGGGCAGACCGGGTGGCAGCCTTCCTTGCAAGGCATGGCGGATGGGAGGTTGAAGCCCCGGCGCTGCCGCTCGGCAGGGGCCGGGGTGCAGGCTGGCGGCTCGACCCGTATCACGACGGAACGGACGGGTTTTTTGTCGCCATATTGCGCCGTGCGTGATAGAAATGGAATTTATGGCTAAGCCCTCGCTAACCTGGCTTGCTAACTGGAAGGAGCTTCTCATGCGTTTCGCGCCCGCCGCCGCCGCTCTCTCGCTGTTTCTCGCGACAACCGCGAGTGTGACGAGCGCGCAGGACCCGGCGCCCGATCCCCGTGCGATCGCGCTGGTAACGCAGGGCAGGGCAGCGCTCCAGGCGGGCGATACGCAGGGCGCGACCGATGCGTTCGAAGCCGCGCTCGCGGTCGATCCGGGCTATACGCCGATCTTCCTCGAACTCGCCGAAGCCGCGCGCAGCGATGGGCTGCAGGGCAAGGCGATCCGCTATTACCGCGAGGCGCTGGCGCGCGATCCGGAGAACTTCGCCGCGATTTCGGGCGAGGGCGCGGCGCTTGTCGAGAAGGGCGCGCTCGAGAAGGCGAAGCGCAATCTGGCGCGGCTGCGCTCGATGTGCGGCGATACCTGCCCGGAAACCGAAGCGCTCAAGGTGACGATCGCAGTCGGCGCGCAGCGCATAGCGGTGGAGACGAACGAGCCCGGCCCGGCGAGCAACTGAGCGCCGGCACGGATCAGGAGTGCGCCGCGATCAGCGGGGCGAACTCGTCGACGAGCGCCTGATAGACCGCGCGCTTGAACGGCACGATCCGCTCGGGCAGCTCGGCGGGCTCGATCCAGCGATAGGCGTTGAACTCAGGCGGATCATGGGCGCCCAGATCGATATCGGCCTCGGTTCCGAGGAAGCGCCCGAGGAACCAGTGCTGCTCCTGCCCGCGAAATCGCCCCTTCCAGACCTTGCCGACGAGATCGGGGGGCAGATCATAGCGCATTGGCTGCGAGGCGCGCGCGATGACCTCGACCTTTTCGGCAGGGATGCCCGTCTCCTCGGCCAGCTCGCGCAGCGCGGCGGCCTTGTCGTCCTCGCCCGGATCGATCCCGCCTTGCGGCATCTGCCAGGTGCCATGCGCCCGCGTCTCGATCCGCTGGCCGACGAACACACGGCCCTCGTTGTTGAACAGCATGAAGCCGGCGCACAGCCGATAGGGCAGCTCGCTCACGGCGCGAGGCCTTCAAGATGCGCCTTCATCGCGGCGATGATGCGTTCGAGATCGGCCTGCGTGCTCGGCACGGCGGCGCGCAGATTGGTGAAGCTGTGAGTCACGCCCTTGATCTCGAGGAAGGTCAGGTCCGCTCCGGCGGCAATCAGCGCCTGTCCGTAGTCACGGCCCGAATCGCGGATCGGATCGAGGCTCGCGGTGACCAGGACGGTGGGCGGAGCATTGCTGTGGTCGCCCAGGATCGGAAAGCCGCGCGGATCGCTGCGCTCGGCGCGGTAAGCTGCATCGAAGAACTCGATCGCGGCCCTCGTCAGCACGAAGCCATCGGCGAAGGCTTCAAGGCTGGCCGCTTCCTCCACCGCGCTGGCGAGCGGAAAGATCGGGACCTGCAACACCACCGGAACCTCGGCCGGGCGCGCACCAAGCGCCTGGCTAACCACGATGGTCGCATTGCCGCCCGCGCTGTCTCCGATGGTGATGAGCCCGGTCGCGGTCCGTCCGAGCGCGGCTGGCGAAGCGGCGATCCAGCGCGCGGCGGCCTCACAATCCTCGATCGCGGCGGGGAAGGGGGCTTCGGGCGCGCGTCGATAGTCGACCGCGACGAGCGGCAGATCCATCAGCGCCGCGATCTCAGTGCACAGCGCATGATGGGTCTCCAGATCGCCGATGACAAAGCCGCCGCCATGGAAGAACGCGATCACCGGGCCCGGCTCGCGGGCTTCGCGAGCATCATAGAGGCGCAGCGCGATCTCGCCCGCCGGTCCCTTGCACGAAAGATCGCGGATCACGGCCAGCTCGCGCGCCTGCCGGTCTGCCATTGCGTGGAGCGCGCCATAGGCCGCGCGCGCCTCTTCGAGCGACATCTCCGCGATCGCTGGGCGCCCGAGCGCAGCCATGGCATCGAGGAAGGCCTTCATGTCGGGCCGGATGTAAGGGGTATCGCCGTTCAATCTGTCTCTCCGGTTCGCATTGATCCTGTCTCTAACCGCGCCGCCCGCGCATTTCCACCGCCCCTTTGACGCCGGCACAAACAGCGGGCACAGCACGCAGCGATGGACAATCTCACCCACAGCCTTGTCGGCGCGGCCATCGGGCAGACAGGGCTCAAGCGCAAGACCGGGCTTGGCCTGACAGCGCTCATCATCGGGGCGAACCTGCCGGACGTCGATGCGGCGTGCTTCTTCTGGCTGGAGGGGACAGAGCATCTGGGCTTTCGCCGCGGCATTACCCACGGGCCGCCTGCGCTGGTGGTGCTGCCACTGGTGCTGGCGGGTGCCTTGTGGGGATGGGACCGCTGGCAGGCGAGGCGCGGCAAACGCCCCGCTGAGCGCCTGCCGGTCCATTTCGGCTGGCTCTATGCGCTCGCCTTCATCGGTTGCCTGTCGCACCCATTGCTCGACTGGCTCAATGTCTATGGCATCCGCCTGCTCTCGCCCTTCTCCTCGCGCTGGTTCTATGGCGATACGCTGTTCATCATCGATGTGTGGTTCTGGGCGCTCCTGATCGCGAGCCTGTGGTGGTCGGCGCGTGGGGAGAAGCGCGGGGTGAACTGGCAGCGGCGCGGCGTGCTCGGGCTTGCAGCGGCGATCGCGTTCATCGCGTTGAACGCAGCCCTGACCAAGCTCGACCATCTCACGCGCGGGACCATGCGCGAGCCCTATCCGGTCGCCTATATCAGCGCGCCCGTGCCGTTTGTCTTCTGGAGCCGCGAGGAGATCGCGCAGCTCGAAACGGGCGAATGGGTCTCGAGCGACTGGCAGGGCGACGCGCTCGGGTTCGGCTATCACCGTACCGAGGCGCAGCAATGCGCGCTCCCGGAGCTTGGCGATGCGCGCAAGACAGACAGCCAGCTAGATGCCTTCCTCACCTGGTCGCGCGCGCCCTTTGCCGAGCGCGCGGCCGATGGCTCGGTCATCCTGCGCGATGCGCGCTACTACGATCCGCGCGCCCGCGATCGCTTCAGCGTGGCGCTGCCGGGGGTGCGATGCGAGGAACTAGCGGGACGCTAATGCGTCATGCTCAACATGAGTAAAACCCAGATCGTATGGCTGCGGCGCGATTTGCGCATGGTCGATAATCCCGCGCTGCATCATGCCGCAAAGGCCGGGCCGGTAGTCTGTGTCTATGTCCTCGACGATGAGGCTCCCGCGCATCACAGGCTCGGCGAGGCAGCACGCTGGTGGCTGCATCATTCGCTCGAAAGCCTCTCGAAGAGCCTTGGTCAGCGCAATGCGAGGCTGATCCTGCGGCGCGGCGATGCGGTGGAGGAGCTGGTGAGCGTGGCAAACGCGGTGGGCGCGCAGACAATCCATGCCAATCGCCATTACGAACCCTGGTGGCGCAAGGCGCAAGGCAAGCTCGCCGACAAGCTCGAGCTTGTTCTGCACGACGGGCTCTATCTCTTCCCAGCCGGCCATGTCACCACCGGCTCGGGCGATCCCTACAAGATCTATACCCCGTTCTATAAGGCCATGCGCGAGGAGTTCCCGCCGCGCGAGATCGTGCCCGAACCCGAGACGCTTTCTTCGCCCGGAGACTGGCCCGCGAGCGATGCTGTGTCAGACTGGAATCTGCTCCCGACCAAGCCTGACTGGTCAGGCGGGATTTCGGAATTCTGGAACGTGGGCGAAGCGGCGGCGCATCGCCGGCTCGAAGAATGGAAGGAGGATGTCGCTGACTATGAAGACAGGCGCAACCTGCCCTCGGTTGACGGTTCCTCGCGCCTCTCGCCGCATCTCCATCATGGCGAGATCTCGCCGGTGCAGATCTGGCACGAGTTGAAGCACATGCGCTCCGAAGGCTGGAAGAGCTTCGAGAGCGAGCTCGTCTGGCGCGACTATGCCGCCAACGTCATCTGCCAGTTCCCCTCCTATGCGCGCGAGAATTATCGCAGCGATTATAATGAGCTCGAATGGCGCGATCCTGACGAAGATGAGGATGCCGCGGCCGATCTTCGCAAGTGGCAGAAGGGCAAGACCGGCTATCCGATCGTCGATGCCGGGATGCGCCAGCTGTGGGAGACTGGCTGGATGCACAACCGCGTGCGCATGATTACGGCGAGCTTTCTCATCAAGCACCTGCTGATCGACTGGCGGCGCGGAGAGGAATGGTTCTGGGATTGTCTGGTGGATGCCGATTATGCCTCGAACGCGGTCAACTGGCAGTGGAATGCAGGCACGGGCGTCGATTCGAACATGTTCAGCCGGATCATGGCGCCGCTCACCCAGTCCGAAAAGTTCGACGCGGCAGGCTATATCCGCCGCTACGTGCCCGAGCTTGCCGATCTGTCGGAGCCCTATATCCACGATCCCGAGGAGCACGGCGCAAGGCCCGCAGGCTATCCGCGCAAGATGATCGCGCACAAGGCGGGGCGCGAGCGCGCGCTTTGCGCCTACAAGGCGATGAAGGAAAGCTGATCGGCCGGTAGAAGCGGGCGCTTGATGCTTGCCCGGCGATGGTGCGCGCGCCTATGGCCAGGCGCGATGACCGCACAAGGATACAGAGGGCAGCGCCTGCTGAGCGCGGGCCAGAGGTTCGATGCCGCGCCAAGCCTTGTCTCGCGGTTGCTTGCGCCCGGCTTTGGTGCGGTGATCGACAAGGTTGACCGGGGCCTCGCGCGCGGCACTATGATCGCGCATCTGCCCGATGGCACGACACGGGCGCTGGGAGGCCGAGCGCCAGGCTTCGAGGTCGAGCTCACAGTGCATGACTGGTGCGCCCTGATCCGCCTCGCGACAGGCGGTTCGATCGGCTGGTATCAGGCCCATGCGGCGGGCGAATGGTCGTGCGATGATCCGGTTTCGCTGTTTGCGATCATGGGCGAGAACGCGCGCGAGCTCGGCAATACGGCGCGCCCGTCGGGCCCGTTCAAATGGGCTGCGCGCGCTGCGCACCGTTTCAATCGCAACAGCCGGGAGGGCGCTGCGCGCAACATTGCGGCGCATTACGACCTGGGCAATGATTTCTATGCCACCTGGCTCGATTCGCAGCTGACCTATTCGAGCGCGCTGGGACCTTTGGACGAGGGCCTCGAGGCCGCGCAGCAGCGCAAGCTCGCCGCGATTGCGGATCGCCTGGGCGATGGCCGCGAAGTGCTCGAGATCGGTTGTGGCTGGGGGGCGCTGGCGCATTATCTCGCCGAACAGGGCCGCCAGGTTACAGCAATCAGCCTGTCGGAAGAACAGCTCGGCTATGCAAGGGCGAACCGAAGCCGCGCGATCCGCTTCGAGCGGCGCGATTACCGCGAGGTCGATGGGCTCTATGATGCGATCGCGTGTGTCGAGATGGTCGAGGCGCTGGGGCGCGAATACTGGCCCGTCTTTCTCGATTGCGTCGCGCGCAGCCTCAAGCCGGGCGGGCGCGCGGCGCTCCAGTATATCTCGATGGCCGACGATCTGTTCGAAACCTATGCCGCAGCGCCGGAATTCATCCAGGCCTATATCTTTCCCGGCGGGCTCCTCATCAAGTCGAGCGAATTTCGCGCGCTTGCGCAGGAGCGAGCGCTGGTCTGGGAGGATCAGCACGATTTCGGCGCGGACTATGCCGTCACGCTCGGCGCATGGCGTGCGCGCTTCGATGCCGCCGTGCACGAAGGGCGGCTGCCGCGCGGCTTCGATGCCGATTTCCAGCGGCTCTGGCGCTATTATCTCGCCTATTGCGAAGGCGGTTTCCGTTCGGGCAATATCGATGTTCACCAGGTAACGCTGGTCAAGCGATGAGGCCACGCGCAAGGGTCAAGAGGAGAGGGACGTGAACAGGATAGTTCTGGCAGCCACAGCGAGCGCTGCGCTCGCGCTCAGCGGATGCGGCGGGCGTATGGCGAGCAATGTCGAGAGCGCGCCGCCCGAGCTCGGCGCGGTCGAGCTCACACAGCCGCCTGCGCGCGATGCTTCCGAGCTGCAGGTCCTGTTCTGGAATCAAGAGGAGCGCACCGCCCGGTTTCGCGAAATGGAAGAGTGGTTTGCCGGCCATGAAGTGCCTGCAGCAACGAGGCCCATGCCGCTCGAGCCGGGCGCGCCCCTGCCGCAGGCGCTCGCCGCCGATATCCGCCAGACCATGCTCGAGACCAAGGCGGCTGGCGTCATGGTCTATCATGAGGGCAAGATCCGCTTCGAGGATTATGCGCTCGGCTTCGGCCCGGATCAGCGCTGGACGAGCTTCTCGGTCGCAAAGAGCTTCACCTCGACCCTGCTCGGCGCCGCGCTCGCTGATGGCTTCATCACCAGCCTCGATGCTCCAGTGACGCGCTATATCCCGGAACTCGCCGGCTCGGCCTATGATGGCGTCACCGTGCGCCAGCTCGCGACGATGACGAGCGGCGTTGCCTGGAACGAGGACTACACCGATCCCGCCAGCGATGTTGCTCAGATGAACCGCTTCGTGGTCGAATACGGGCCCGATGCGATTGTCGAACAGATGAAACGCCTCGAGCGCGAGGCCGACCCCGGCGAGAAGTGGGTCTACAAGACCGGTGAGACCAACCTCATCGGCGTGCTGGTCGAAAACGCGATCGGCCTCTCGCTGGCCGAGTATGCGCAGACGAAGATCGTCGAGCCGGCGGGCTTTGAGCAGGGCCTGTTCTGGATGACCGATCCGCGCGGCGGCAATATTGGCGGCTGCTGCCTATCGCTGACGCTTGCCGATTACACCCGGATGGGCGTCTTCGTGCTCAATGAAGCCAAGGCGCCCGATGGCAGCTCCACCGTGCCCGAAGGCTGGTTCGCTCAAGCGAGCGCGGCGCAGGCGCGCTTTGGTGATAGCGGCTTTGGCTATGGCTACCAGTGGTGGACCTATCCTGGCGAAAGTTTCGGCGCGCAGGGCATTTTCGGCCAGTCGATCACCCTTGTGCCCGCGCAGGATCTTGTCGTTGCCGTTGTCGGCAATTGGCCAACGGCGACCAGTGGTGCCTATCGTGAGGCTTGGGCCAAGATCACGGCGCGCATCGCCGCGACGCAGCCCTGAGCAGGCCTTGCTGCAAAGGCGCGGCGCCTCAGATCGCCTTGCGCACGATCCCCGTGTTTGCATAGCGCTGCAGGATATTGTCGTGCACGATCGGGCTCAGCAGCTCGCTGAAGGCACAGCCGACGATGCAATTGTCCCACCAGACCACCTCGCCCTGAAGCGCTTCGAGGCCGGGCAGGGTGATCCAGCACATCTGGCCTTCGTGCATGCGATTGATCGAAGCTGCGGAATAGCCCGAGATCGACAGATCGTGCACCACAGTCTGGAATGCGCGCCCACCCGAAGCCCGCAGCGTTGCGGGAATGGTAAGCTTCGTGCGGGGGGCGCAGCGATCTTCCTGCGCCGCGCGGGTATAGTTCGAGTCTGTGTTCGGCATCACTCGGAGGCCCTTGTCCAGTCAGCAATTGGTCTCTTTGGAGTTGCGGTCATCGCCACTTAGACCGCAATTGCCTTAAGGGCTTGCTTCTACCTGTGGTTAATCGTGCGCCAACCACGAGCGCCGTGCCGATCAGTCGATGCGTTCGCGGTGTCCGGTCTCGAAATCGGCGGCGAGCAGTTCGACGAGCCGCTGTGCAACGCGCTCGGGGGGCTTGACCGTCTGCGGGTCCTCGCCAGGATAGGCGCGCGCGCGCATGTCGGTGCGCGTGGCGCCGGGATCGATGATTGCGACCCGCACCGGGCTCAACCGGGCGACTTCCGCGCTGTAGGTTTCCAGCAGATTGTCAAACGCGGCCTTGGTTGAGCCATAGGCGCCCCAGAACGGGCGCGGCTGTGCGCCCACGCTGCTGGTGAGGCCGAGGATGCGGGCATTGGCAGAGCGGCGCAGCAGCGGATCGAAATTCGACAGCAGCGCCTGAGTCGCCACGATATTGGTCATGATCGCCTGGGTGAACTGCTTGGGATCGACCTGGCTGATCGGGGTCAGTTCGGGCAGATAAGCGGCATTGAGCACGAGCAACTCGAGGCTGTCCCAGCGCCCGGCGATCGCGCTTGCCAGGCGTGCAACGGCATCAGGCTCGGTCAGATCGACCGGGGCGATTGTCGAGGTGCCGCCGGCATCGTGGATTTGATCCTCGATCGCTTCGAGCGGCTTGACCTTGCGCGCGGTCAGAATGACATGCGCCCCGGCTCTGGCAAAGGCGAGCGCGCTGGCAGCGCCGATCCCTCGGCTTGCGCCCGTGATAAGAGCGGTGCGCCCGGCAAGCGGGCCCTTGGTCTCAGCGGTATCTGTCATGGGTCAGGCTGCCTTGGGATCGGCAAACGGCAATTGCGGCGAATTGCGCTCGCGCATGGCTAGGTCGGTGAGCGAGGTGGGATAATCGCCGGTGAAGCACGCATCGCAGAATTGTGGCGCCTTGGCATCGCGACCGGCAGTCCCGACCGCGCGATAGAGCCCGTCGATCGAAATGAAGGCGAGGCTGTCGGCGCGGATGAATTCGCGCATCGGCTCAAGCTCCATGCGCGCAGCGAGCAGCTTGGAACGCTCGGGCGTATCGACCCCGTAAAAACAGCTGTGCGCCGTTGGCGGGCTGGCGACGCGGAAATGGACTTCGCTCGCTCCGGCCTCACGCATCATTTCGACGATATTGAGGCTGGTCGTCCCGCGCACGATCGAGTCGTCGATCAGGACGATACGCTTGCCTGCCACAAGCCCGCGATTGGCGTTGTGCTTGCGTTTTACGCCGGAGTGGCGTGCCGAATCCGAAGGCTGGATGAAGGTGCGCCCGACATAATGCGAGCGGATGATCCCAAGCTCGAACGGCAGCCCCGAGGCCTGCGCAAAGCCGATCGCTGCCGGCACGCCGCTATCGGGCACCGGCACGACGAGATCGACATCGCAAGGCGCCTCGCGCGCGAGCTCGCTGCCAATCGCCTTGCGCGCCTCATAGACGCTGTGCCCGGCGAAATAGCTGTCCGGCCGGCTGAAATAGACATGTTCGAAGATGCAGGGCCGCGCCGGCTGGAGGCCAAACGGGCGCACGCTCTTGATTTCGCCGGAAAAATCGACCTGGAGCAATTCGCCCGGCTCGACTTCGCGGATCATCTCTGCGCCCACGACATCGAACGCAACGCTTTCCGAGGCGAACAGGATCGCATCGCCCAGCCGCCCCATGACCAGCGGACGGATACCGAGCGGATCGCGGCAGGCGATCATCCCCACCGGCGTCATAACGATCAGCGCATAGGCTCCCTCGACCAGTCGCAGCGCATCGATCAGGCGATCCGCGATCGTGGGATAGCGCGAGGTGGCCACGAGATGGATGATCACCTCGGTGTCCGAAGTGGACTGGAAGATCGAGCCCTTGTGCACGAGATCGGCCCGCAGCGCGCCCGCATTCGAGATGTTGCCATTATGGGCCACGGCAAAGCCGCCTGTGGCAAGCTCGGCGTAAAGCGGCTGGACATTGGCCATGTCGGAGCCGCCCGTGGTAGAATAGCGCACATGCCCCGCCGCCATGGTGCCGGGCAGTTGATCGATCGCTTCGCGCGAGGAGAAATTATCGGCGACATGGCCGAGCGCGCGGCTTGAGAAGAACTGGCCCTTGCGTCCATCGACCCGCGTCACGTGAGGGTCAAAGCTGGTGATCCCGACTGCTTCCTGCCCGCGATGCTGGAGCGCATGAAGACCAAGCGCAGTCGCGGCGGCGGCGTCATTCGCGTTGATCGCGCCGAACACGCCGCACTCCTCGCGCAGCTTGTCGCCATCGGGGTCGAGGAAGGGGTGAGTGATGTTCATTCCCTTGGTCCTTCCGCGCTGCGGATTGCGCTGAGCGAATGCCCGCGCTCCCAATGGCGATGTGACGGAACAATTACAAGGGCCGGGGCCCTTGCTTGCCCGTCTTTTTGGTGACGCTTATCTGACATGCGGCGAGCAGGTTTACGCACAGGCGATGCGGACAGGGCGGATTGTGCGGCGGGCGCCGCGCCCCTAAAGGCTGGGTTAAGCCGATCTGCCCGAAGCACCCGGCCCGGCTCTTGGGCCACCCTCTCATCGAACAAGCGCGGCCCTGTCTGTTTTGCCTATGTTGTCTCCTTTTGAAAGCATGATCGCCAAGCGCTATCTCTGGCCGGGCAAGGGCGAGGCGTTCATTGCGCTCGTTGCAGGGATTTCGGTCGGAGTCGTCATGCTCAGTGTCGCCATGCTGGTGGTGGTGATGAGTGTCATGAACGGGTTTCGGGCAGAATTGCTCGACAAGATCGTGGGATTGAATGGCCATGCCATCGTGCAGGCCTATGGCGGCAAGCTCGACGATTGGGAAAACGTGCTCGCACAAGTGCGTGCCACTCCCGGTGTGACCAATGCCTCGCCGTTAATCGAGCAGCCGCTGCTCATGTCCTATGGCGGGCGCGTGGCGGGAATTCTTGTGCGCGGCAATGTCGAAGAGGATATCGCCAAGCTCGAAGACAAGATCGTGATGGGTCGTCTCTCCGATCTGGGCGCCAAGCCGGGCCAGGTCGCCATCGGAACCCGCCTGGCGCAAAATATCGGAGCGCGGGTGGGCGATACGATCACGCTCATCAATCCGACCGGGCGCGCGACACCTTTTGGCACGCAAATCAGACAGGTGGGCTACGAAGTTGCTGCGATCTTCGAGGTTGGGATCTATGATTATGACGAGAAATTCGTCGTCATGCCGATCGCCGATGCGCAAACGCTGCTGCTGATGGGGGAGACGATCGGGATGATCGAGGTCTCGGTCGAAGACGCCGACCGGGTTGAGCAAACCCTCGGCCCGATTTCCGAATCGCTTGCCGGGCGAGCGGTCGTCTCGGATTGGAAATCGATCAATTCGAGCCTGTTCGAGGCGCTTCAGGTTGAGCGGGTGGCGATGTTTTTTGCCCTGAGTTTCATGGTTCTGGTCGCGTCATTTAACATTCTGTCGAGCCTGGTCATGCTGGTGCGCGCCAAGACCCGCGACATTGCGATCATGCGCACGATGGGCGCGACGCGGCGTTCGCTCGTCAAGATCTTCATCACCACCGGGACCACGATCGGCGTGATCGGCACGCTCGCTGGCCTCGCGCTCGGCTTCATCGTGCTGCTGTTCCGCGAGGAGATCGTGTGGGTGATCGCGCGGGTAACCGGGCAGGAGATCTGGGATCCGGAGGTCCGCTTCCTCTCGACCCTTCCATCGCGCACGGACCCATGGGAAGTGGCCGGGATCATCGCGCTCGCGCTCATCCTGAGCTTTCTTGCAACGCTCTATCCGGCCCTGAAGGCTGCCAACACCGATCCGGTTCAGGTGCTGCGTTATGAGTGAGACGGGGATGATCGCGCGGCTTGATGGTCTCAAGCGCAGCTTCGAGCAGGGCGGCCAGCAGATCAATGTCCTGCGCGGGGTGAATCTGGCGATCCATGCGGGCGAGATCGTCGCGCTGCTCGGGCCGTCGGGATCGGGCAAATCGACCATGCTGCAGGCTGTCGGGCTATTGGAGGGCGGATTCGAAGGCTCGATCATGATTGCTGGCCAACAGGCCGAGAAGCTCGAGGCGGATCAGCGCACGCGGCTGAGGCGCGAGCATCTGGGCTTCGTCTATCAGTTTCACCATCTGCTGCCCGATTTCGATGCGCGCGAAAATGTCGTGATGCCGCAGATGATTGCCGGGGCAAGCCGGAGCGAGGCGCTCGGGCGGGCGGAGGACCTGCTGGCGAGCCTGGGCCTCAGCCACCGTTTCACCCACCGGCCCAGCCAGCTTTCCGGCGGCGAGCAGCAGCGCGTGGCGGTTGCCCGCGCGCTGGCCAATCGGCCTTCGCTCGTCCTGGCCGACGAGCCGACGGGCAATCTCGACGAGACCACCGCCGACGCTGTCCTAGCGCAATTTCTCGAATTGGTGCGCGGCGAAGGCAGCGCAGCGCTGGTTGCGACCCATAACGAACGGCTTGCGAAACGCATGGACCGCGTCGTGCGCCTGCACGACGGCGTGCTCGAATAGCGGATCGGCGAGCTAAAAGGCTGCTTCATAGAACAGGTCTCGATACCATTGGTGCGAATTGGCATGCTTCGCATTTCTCGGAGACTGCAATGCTTGCATTCCTCACACCTCTCGCTTTCTTTCAGGCTACGGTCGGTGTCCTCGCGACTTCCCCGCCGCCCCCGCCGCCGGCATGCGAAACCACGAAACATCATGGCTTTGACTTCTGGCTCGGCGAGTGGGAGGTTCTTTCCGCCAACGATGACAGCGCGGTGGGGGCTAGCCGGATCGAGAAGGTCTCTGGTGGCTGCGCTGTGCGCGAAACCTGGATGCCGCAGCGCGGAGCGGGAGGATCGAGCCTCTCGATGGTCAATCACGCGTCCGGGCGCTGGGAGCAAGTCTGGATCGGCAGCGATGGCAAGCGGGTCGATTTCAGGGGCGGCCTGGTCGACAGCGCCGCGGGCACGCGCATGGTGCTTACGGGCTATTGGGACGATATCGGCGGACCCGGGAAGGACGCTCTGGTGCGCATGACCTATTCACGGCGCGGCGATGGCAGCGTGCACCAGCACGGTGAGGCCTCGACGGACCATGGGCTTTCGTGGCAGACGAGCTTTGATTTCATCTACCGGCCAAAGGACAAGCGCTCACCATGACCACAATCGCCGATTTCACCGTCACGACCAATCGCGGCGAAACCCTCGATCTTGCGAGCAAGAAAGGCAATGTCCTGCTCGTCGTCAACACAGCGAGCAAGTGCGGATTCACGCCGCAATATGACGGGCTCGAGAAGCTCTACCAGGAGTTCAAGCATCGCGGTTTCGAGGTTCTCGGCTTCCCTTGCAATCAGTTCGGCGCGCAGGAGCCCGGCAATGCCGACGAGATCGCCGAGTTTTGCAAGGTGAATTTTGGCGTAACTTTTCCGCTGATGGAGAAGATCGACGTCAACGGGCCCGATGCATCCCCGCTGTTCGACTGGATGAAATCCGAGAAGAAAGGGCTCATGGGGTCGACCTCGATCAAGTGGAATTTCACCAAGTTCCTGATCGATCGCGATGGCCATGTGGCCAAGCGCTATGGTCCGCAGGATACGCCTGCGAGCATTGCCAAGGACATCGAACGGTTGCTCTGAGCCGGCATCGCGCCGCCTTGATCGGGCAAGGCAGGCCCTCGCGTTGGTAGCCGCCTATCGCTCCTGCGGGACGTCGATCGTGATTTCCTCGCCATCGACCGTGATCTTGGCGGTCGAGCCGTCTTCGGTCACCTCGATCTGGCCGAGCGCGCCCATGTCGATGCTCATCGATTCGCTGTCAGTCCCGCCCCCGGCAAGCCCGCCTCCAAGCGTTGGGCCGGTCATTGAGACCGCGATCATCCCGATAACGAAATTGACGATGATGGCGGCGATGACCGTAATCACGGTGTAGACCAGCGCCTTTTCCTGCGGCACGCCCATCATAACAGGCGCCCCCTTGTAGAACAGGTAGAAGCTGTAAAGCCCGACAAGGGCGAGAAAGCTGAGCGCGGGAATGAGGCCGACAATGCCCACGATCCAGGCGAAACTCATCGAATAGACGACCAGGCGAAAGGCGCTGGGATAGCCCTCCTTGCCTCCGAATTTGGGGCTCAGCGCGTTGGCGATGAAGGCTAGCACCCAAACCGATAGCAAAGTCAGTACATAGGAGGTGATTGCCTGTCCGAGCCCGCCTAGGAAGGACGGGCGATAACTGAAGCCAAAGCCGCCGAATCCGAAGATCTGCCCGCCGATGAACGAGGCAATCGGCCCGACCGCCGCAAGCGGGACGACAAACCGCATGAACACCTGCATCGGCGCATCGGTCTCGGTTGCGATCGTCGGCCAGGTTCCGGCCGGATCCATCGCGACCGCCTTGACTCGCGCGATGATACCCTGAGCGTGGTTCTGAAGTTCTTGCTGCGTCGACATGATGATCCCCCATTAGACTCGCGCAGATGCAGAAAAGCACGTCGAAGGGGCGCGGCACAAGGCATTTCGCTTTTTTCCCCAAGGCTTCCCCAATAGGCGCGGGTCTCGCGCTTGGAAATCGAGGGCCGGGAAAGCATATGTAAGGCATGCCCTATTCGCCCTTCGTGCCGCTGCGCGTCTTCTCGTCCTATTCGATGCTCGAAGGCGCGATCGACCCGAAGGCGATCGCCAAACTGGCGCGCGAGCGGGGCTTTCCCGCAGCCGCGATCTGCGATCGCAACGGGCTCTATGGCGCCGTGATGTTTGCCAAGGCCTGCAAGGATGAAGGGGTTCAACCGATCATCGGCGCGCTGCTTGGCGTGGAGCGCGAAGGCAGCGCGGGCAAGGGTCAGGCTGCGCACCAGATCGATTATCTGCCACTCTTTGCGCAGGACGAGCAGGGCTATGAAAATCTGTGCCACCTTGTCTCCAGAGCGCATCTCGATCGTCCGCTCGAGCTTGATCCGCATGTATGCCTTGCCGATCTGAAAGGACACACCGCTGGCCTGATCGCGCTGACGGGCGCGCGCGAAGGGGCCTTGACCCGGCTTTTGGCAGAAGGGCAGAGACCGGCCGCTCTAGCGCATTGCGAAGCGCTCGAGGCGCTCTTTCCCGGCCGGCTCTATATAGAGCTGGCGCGCCATGGAGATCCGGTCTGCGAGGCCGCCGAAGCGGCGCTGATCGAGCTGGCCTATGAGCGCGATCTGCCGCTCGTGGCAACCAATCCGGCCCGCTTTTCCGATCCGCACATGCACAAGGCGCATGATGCGATGCTGTGCATTGCGGGATCGACTTATCTCGAGACGCAGGACCGCGCGCACTCCAACCCGGAAAGCTTCGTCAAATCGGCGCCGATGATGGAGGAACTGTTCGCCGATCTGCCCGAAGCGACCGCGAACACGCTCGTGATCGCGCAGCGCTGCGCGCTCGCTCCGCCCGATCGCGATCCGATCCTGCCCAGCCTTGCCGGAGATCTCGAAGGAGAGGCGCGCATGCTCGAGGAGCAATCGCGCAAAGGGCTCGAAGATCGCCTTGCGACCTATGAGGACATGACACCCGAGGAGCGCGCGGCCTATTTCGAGCGGCTCGATTACGAGATCGGTATCATCGTCAAGATGGGCTTTCCCGGCTATTTCCTGATCGTTGCGGATTTCATCCAGTGGGCCAAGGGGCAGGGAATCCCGGTCGGGCCGGGGCGCGGGTCGGGAGCTGGCTCGATCGTCGCCTGGGCGCTGACGATCACCGACCTCGATCCCATCCGCCTCGGGCTGCTGTTCGAAAGGTTTCTCAATCCCGAGCGCGTTTCGATGCCCGATTTCGACATCGATTTCTGCGAAACGCGGCGCGGCGAGGTGATCCGCTATGTCCAGCGCAAATATGGCGAGGATCACGTCGCGCAGATCATCACTTTTGGCAAGATGAAGGCGCGCGCCGTGCTGCGCGATTGCGGCCGGATCATGCAGATGAGCTATGGCCAGGTCGATCGGCTCTGCAAGATGGTGCCCAACCACCCGACCGATCCGTGGGACCTGAAGCGAGCGCTCAATGGCGCTGCCGATTTCAAGCGCGAATACACCAATGACAACGAGGTGAAGCGACTGGTCGATCTGGCGATGGATCTGGAAGGCCTGCCGCGCAATTCCTCGACCCACGCCGCGGGGGTCGTGATCGGCGATCGACCGCTCGCGCAATTGCTCCCGCTTTATCGCGATCCGCGCTCAGACATGCCGGTAACGCAGTTCGACATGAAGCATGTCGAGAGCTCAGGGCTGGTGAAGTTCGACTTTCTGGGGCTCAAGACGCTTTCGGTCCTGCGCAAGGCGGTCGATCTGCTGGCAGGGAGGGGTATCGAGATCGATCTGGGCGCTTTGCCGCTCGATGATGCTGCCGTCTACGATCTCATGCAGACGGGCAACACGGTCGGTGTCTTCCAGCTCGAATCCGAAGGCATGCGGCGGACGCTCAAAGCGGTCAAGCCGACCAATTTTGGCGATATCATCGCGCTCGTCTCGCTCTATCGCCCGGGCCCGATGGACAACATCCCGCTGTTCGGCCAGCGCAAGGCGGGCGAGGTCGCGATCGAATATCCGCACGAGAAGCTCGAGGAGATTCTCGCCGAGACTTACGGGATCTTCGTCTATCAGGAACAGGTCATGCAGGCAGCGCAGATCCTCGCTGGCTATTCGCTAGGTGATGCAGACCTGCTGCGCCGCGCAATGGGCAAGAAGATCCAGGCCGAGATGGACAAGCAGCGTGTCATCTTCGTCGAGGGGTGCAGCCGTGTCTCGGGCATCGAGGCGAATAAGGCGAACGAGTTGTTCGACCTCATCAACAAGTTTGCAGGCTATGGCTTCAACAAGTCGCACGCGGCCGCCTATGCCCTGCTCGCCTACCAGACCGCCTGGCTCAAGGCGCATTATCCGGAAGAATTCTACGCCGCCTCGATGTGTTTCGACCTGCATCATTCGGACAAGCTCAACGTCTTTGTTGACGATGCGCGGCGATACCGAATGCCCGGTGCGGCGCAGGGCGGGGTCAGAGTGCTTGCGCCCGACATCAACCGCTCCGAGGCGCGCTTCACCGTTGAACAGACCGACGAGGGCTATGCAGTGCGCTATGCGCTGGCGGGCATTCGCAATGTCGGCGAACGGGCGATGGAAACGCTCGTGGCCGAACGCGCGGCGGGCGGGCCTTTTGCGAGCCTGCAGGATCTGTGTGCAAGGCTCCCGCAAGGCTGCATGAACCGGCGCCAGCTCGAAGCGCTCATCTGTGCCGGTGCGCTCGATTGCCTCGAACCTCATCGCGCGCTTTTGCTGAGCAATGGCGAACTGCTGCTTGCGCTGGCTGAAAGCGCTGCGCGCGAGCGCACCAGCGGGCAAAGCGGGCTGTTTGGTGCGCACGAAGCGCAGCCCGATGAGCTGCGCCTCAAGCCTGCGGAGCCCTGGACGCGCATCGAGAAGATCACCCAGGAGCGCGAGAATTTCGGCTTTTTCTTTTCCGAGCACCCGCTCTCGCAATTCGCCGAGATCGCCTCGGCCCAGGGGGCGCGATCCTATCAGGCGATCATCGAAGGTGGAGCTGAGGGCGAGGGGCGCTCACGGGCTGTGATGGCAGCGATGGTCGAAGGGCTGAGCAAGGGGCGCACAAAACGCGGTGCAACCTTCATCAGAGCAGACTTTTCGGACATGTCCGGGCAGTTCTCCGCCGCCTGTTTCGAAGAAGCGCTGGTCTCCGATTTCGAGCGCTGGGCCGCTGCGAACGAGTGCTTGCTGCTGCAGGTCGAACTCGATGCGCCCAATCCCGGTGATCCCCCGAGGGTGACCGTGCGCGGGGCGCGGCCGCTGGCGAGCGTCACGGGACGCACGCCGATGGTGCTGCGAGCGAACATCCTGCATCCTGGCGCCCTGCTCGATCTCAAGGCCGAACTTACGACGCAAGACACAGCACCGGGCGAGGTGATTGTCTCGCTACCGCTCGAGCACGGCGGCCAGGCAAGTCTTCGCCTTGGCCGGAATTTCAAGCTCGATGGGGATCTTGTGACAAGGCTGCAGTCGATCGAAGGGATCGAGGAGATCAAGCTGAGCCCCATCCGCAGCGATGCGCGGCTGAGGCTCGTCGCCTAGCAAGCCGGCCTGCACTTCCTGACGCCCAGGCCAGAGTTTGCGCATAAATAAGGGGCCGGATTGCTCCGGCCCCCTTTGTGCATGTCTTCCTGCGAGACGCTACATGCCCGAGCCCGGACCGTAGGTCACCTCGACGCGGCGGTTCTGCAATTCGCGAACCCCATCGGCTGTCGGCACTCTCGGCTGGGCTTCGCCGAAGGCTTCGCTGCTGATGCGCGCGTCAGGAATGCCGCGTCCGCTCAGATAGGATCGCACCGATGCGTTGCGCCGCTGGGCCAGCCCCATGTTGTAAGAGGCACTTCCCGAACGATCAGTATGGCCGGCCAGCATGACTCGCGCCGTGCCGCAATTGCCATAGGCGGTGACCGCATTGTCGAGGATCGTTGCAGCCTCGGCCGTGATTGCCGATTCGTCGAAATCGAAGAACACGATGTAAGGCCCCGTGTTGCAGGCAGCCTGGGCCGGAGGCGGTGGAGGCGGCGGTGGAGGCGGCGGTGGAGGCGGCGGCGGAGGCGGCGCAGGAGGGGGCGGAGGAGGCTGGGGCGGCGCAGCCTCTTTCGCGCCGAAATTGTAGACCAGCGAGGCGAGCACCGAATGTGCCTGATAATCGACCTCGAGCGCATCGCCGTTGAAGCCCTCAAACTCGAATTCGTCGATCACGAAATAGCGATACTTGACCCCCAGATCGACCCGGTCGCCCACCGGGAAGCGGAATCCTGCGATCGCCTGATAGGCAAAGTCGGTCGAATTGTCGTCTGCGAGCGAACCAACCCCGGGCACGTTCACGTCAAAATTGACCCTCGCAACACCGGCACCGCCGCCGAAGAACACGTTGAACCCATCATCGCTGCCCAGATCAATCATGGCATTGACCATACCGCTCAGGATCGACAGATCGCTGTCGGGCTCGACCACCGTTCCGACCGGCACACCCGCGCCATTGTTCGGGCTCACGATCGTAAGCGTGTCATAGCCGTTCTGCTTGTAACCCGCTTCGGCCTCTAGCCGGAAGGCACCAAAATCGTAGCCGAGAACACCATCGACGTCGAAGCCGGTGTTCGTGTCGGCGAAGGCCCCGTTCTCTTGCGGCGCATCGTCGGCCCGGTCGATATCGACCTGATCTTCAAGACTGACGCCGCCATTGATCCCGGCATAAAGTCCTTCGCGCGCATTTGCGGGAAACGCGCAGAGAAGACTCGCGCCTGCGAGCAGCAATCCCGTAATCTTCATGGTCCACCTCACTGTCCTGACAGGCCCGCCTTGCTGGATAGGACACGCATATGGCGCAGCGATGACATGGCCTTTCTGCAGCGATACCGCCAAAAGCTGCTGGCCTGCCAATGGTTCCTTCCGGTTGGGGAGAGGGTTCAGGAGCGCAGATCGACCGATAAAAATCCTTGCTTGCGTTTTCCTGGCCTACGCGACCAAGATATTGCCAACGAGATAATCAGGACAAATCCAAAGAGGGATCGAGGAGAGAAAAGTAATGCTTGGAGCCATGCAGGACTGGACCATGCGCGTGACCAGCGTCATCGACCACGCAGCGCGCGAGGCGGGGACGAGGGAGATCGCAACGCGCTGGGCCGATGGCAGCGAAACGCGCACCGATTGGGCGGGCATCCGCGCCGATGCGCTCAGAATGTCGCAAGCGCTCATCGCACTTGGCCTTACCAAGGGCGACAAGGTGGCAAGCCTCGCGATGAATCATTCGCGCCATCTCGTCAGCTGGTATGGCGTCGCCGGGATGGGCGGGGTGCTCCACACGGTCAATCCGCGCCTGTTTGACGACCAGCTGGAATATATCGTCAATCACGCCGAGGATAAGGTCTTGCTTTACGATGCGGCCTTTCAGCCGATCGTCGACAAGATGAAGAGCCGCTGGACCACGGTGGAGCACTATATCTGTTTCGACTCAGGCGAGCATGCGCCCGCCTTTGAAGACTGGATCAGCGAGCAAGACGGCGACTTCGTCTGGGTCGAGGGCGATGAGCGCGATCCTTGCATGATCTGTTACACGAGCGGGACGACGGGCAATCCCAAAGGTGTCCAGTATGAGCACCGCTCGACCGTCATGCACGCCATGGCCGGGCTCCAGCCCGCCGCGTTCAATTTCAGCGCCTCCTCGGTGATGCTCCCGGTCGTGCCGATGTTTCATGCGGCGAGCTGGGGATTGCCCTATGCGGGCGCAATGGCGGGCGTGAAGTTCGTCTTTTCGGCGGTCAACGATCCAGCTGTTCTTCACGAGCTGATGCTGCGTGAGAAAGTGACCGATAGCGCAGGCGTGCCGACCGTGTGGCTCGCGCATTTCCAGTATTGCGATGCGAATGGCCTCGATCTGCCACCTCTCAAGGCTGCGACGATCGGCGGTTCAGCCGCGCCCCGCTTCATGATCGAGCGGCTGATGAAAAACGGCACGCGCGTCCAGCACGCCTGGGGCATGACCGAGACCTCGCCGATCGGCACGGTCGGCGGGCCGACCTGGGACTGGGATCAGCTCCGCTTCGAGGAAAAGGTCGCCAAAACGACGATGCAGGGGCGCCCGATCTTCGGGGTCGAGCTGCGCACGGTCGATCTCGACGACATGAAAACGCCGCTGCCGCGCGACGGCGTGACGAGCGGTGCCTTGCAGATCCGGGGCCCGTGGGTGGTCCAGCGCTATTACAAGGCCGAAAACGACGCGGTTACGGCGGATGGATGGTTCGATACCGGCGATGTCGGCATTCTGCATCCTGATGGCACCTTGCAACTGACAGACCGGACGAAGGACGTCATCAAATCGGGCGGCGAGTGGATCAGCTCGGTCGAGCTAGAGAATGCCGCCTGCGGGCACCCGGCTGTCGCTGAGGCCGCCTGTATCGGCATGCCGCATCCCAAATGGGATGAGCGCCCGGTGCTGTTCGTCGTGACCAAAAACGGCACCGAGCTCACCAGCGGCGAGGTGATCGAACATTTGAAGCCGCAGGTCGCGAAATGGTGGCTGCCCGATGCGGTCGAGTTCATCGACGAGATCCCCCACACCGCGACCGGCAAGATCTCGAAGAAAGACCTGCGCGAGAGGTTTCATAACTACAAGCTCGAGGCCTGAGCAGTGTCGAACCAGCTCCATATCGATCCCTCTCCTGCAAACTGGGAGGCCTTCAAGAGTTTGTCGCGCGACGAGCCGATCCACATGCTTAACCTACTGCTTTATCGAGAAACCGCGCAGTATCCCGAAGGCCATGAGCATGCGAGCAAGGGCTGGTCCGGGCGGCGGGCCTATGAGGAATACGGCACGACCTCAGGGCCGATCTTTGCCCGAGTGGGCGGAAGCATCGTGTGGCGCGGCACGTTCCAGACAATGGTGACCGGGCCAGAAGTTCGCGAATGGCACGAGGGTTTCGTGGCGCAGTATCCGAGCGCGGGCGCGTTTTTCGAGATGGTCAAGGATCCCGATTACCAACGGGCGGTCGTCAATCGCACTGCGGCGTTGGTGGATAGCCGCCTGATCCGCTTTGCGCCCGGCGAGGCGGGAAGCGGATTTGGCTGAGCGAGCCATAAGACCCGGTCTCGTCGCTACGGCGCAGAGACGTACAGTTTTTCCTGATAGGCGCGCGCGCTTTCGCTGAACAGGCCGATCCAGATAGCCAGGTTCTCGACCGTGATCCCGCCATCGAGGATGACATAAGTCTTGACCACATGCTCACCGAGCTGATTGACGACCACCGTCGCGACGAGGCTTTCGAGATTGGACCGTCTGCGCACCTCTTCGGCCCTTTTTGCCGGCACCTCATCAGGCACGGGCAGATAGGCGGTGAGCATGAGGCCCTTGCACTCCTCCTGCCCGGTGCAGGCCATCCGCCGTGCGATCGCGATCACGCCATTGGGAAAGGCGATCCGCAGGGTCGTCGCCTCTTCATCGAGCGGTGTAACGCTTGCGGAGAGCTGCGTGAGGAGGGCGCGCAGGGTCGCATCGTCGAGCGCGTCGATCACCTGATCGGCGGCGAGAGCGGTCGGCTCGGCGGTCGCAGTGTCCTGGGCTGTTGCCGCGCCCGTTCCCAGACCCAATGCGAGCGAGGCTGCGACATGAAGCGGTTTTACAAGCATGGCGAGCCTTCTTGCAGTATTTTGCGCCTATGGCGAGCGCTTCGAGCGACCAATCCGCACTTTCGCCGCCAGCCTTCGCAAACGTCAGAACAGCCGCATCTGGCCGCCAACTTCTGGAGGGCGAAAGCGCGAACAATCGAGTTCGAAGCGTTGCTTGCCGATGCCGGCGCGCTTGCAGGCGACGCGAAAACGAGTGCGCAGCAGATCGGCCCAGACCCCGCGCGGCTGCATCCGGCTGAAGAAGGCCGGATCGTTGTCACGCCCGTTTCTCATCGAGCGCACGATGCTCATCACCTTGCCGGCGCGCTCGGGATAGTGAACCTCGAGCCATTCCCGAAAGAGCGGAGCGACTTCGTGCGGCAGGCGCAATGGTATCCAGCCCACGCTCGCGACGCCGATCTGGCCAGCGCGGGCGATGATCTCCTCGATGAATTCATCCGTGATCGCCGGGATGATCGGCGAGATCGAGCAATGTGTCGGCACGCCGAGCCCGACGAGCCTTTCGAGCGCTGCCAGCCGCTTGGCCGGTGCAGCGCAGCGCGGCTCGAGCTTGCCTGAAAGGACCGGGTCGAGCGTGGTTACCGAGATCGCGACGGCGATCAGCCGATCGCGCGCCATTTCCTCGAGCAGATCGCTGTCGCGCAGCACCCGGTCGGATTTGGTCGTGATGGTGATCGGATGGCGCGCCTCGAGACAGACCTCGAGCATCTGACGCGTGATCCGGTAGTCGCGCTCGATTGGCTGATAGGGATCGGTGTTGGTTCCCATCGCAATTGGGCGAGGCGTGTATTTCGGTTTGCTCAGCGTTTCGCGCAGCAATTCGGCGGCGTTAGGCTTGGCGAACAGCTGCGTCTCGAACTCAAGGCCCGGGGACAAATCGTGAAACGCGTGGGTTGGCCGGGCAAAGCAATAAATGCACCCGTGCTCGCAGCCGCGATAGGCGTTGATCGAGCGATCGAAGGCGATATCGGGCGATGTGTTGAAGCTGAGGATCGTGCGCGGTCGCTCTTCGGTCACATGCGTGCGCAGCTTTACCGGGGGACCATCGAGCGCCGCCATGTAATCGCGCCAATCGCCATCGACTTCGCGCTGCGCGAGGCCGAAGCGCGTAGACCCGGCTGACGAGGCAGCTCCCCTGCCGGGCTCGAAATCGGGATGGTCGAATCGCGCATCGAGTATCATGATTGGAACATACAAAGAACAAATGCGCCGGTCGAGACCTATCCGAGCCACACCTGCAGCCCGGCCCCGCCTATCCAGAGTAAAAGCAGAGTGACTGATTCGGAGCCGATGCCCCCTGGCCCCTGCCGCTCGCGTCTAAGCAACCCGACAAGCAGAATGGTGGTCATCGCGATGACGAGGGCCATCCAGAAGATCGTGCGCTCGCTAATTGCATGGTAGATGCTGCCGTCGCGGTAGGCGACATCGGCGGAAGCTACAAAGAGCGCATCGAACATGTTGCCGCCGATGATCCCCCCAATCGCGAGTTGCAGTGCGCCGCGTCTTACCGCGGCGATGGTCGTGACGAGTTCGGGCAGCGAAGTGACGATCGCCGTGCCGAGCGCGCCCACCACGCCCTGGCTGATGCCTAGGCGCTCGGAGATTTCGATTCCCGTCTGACCAACGATCCATCCCGTCATACCGACGATGGCGACAAGCCCTGAGAACAGGCTGACGATCAGCCAGAGCGGTCGCTCGTCGGTGCTGGGGTCATCCTCTTCGTTGCGCGTATCTTCGGTCTGCCGCGCAAACCACATCGGTTTCTTGTGCAGGCGGTGTGCGTTCTGGAGGCCGACAAGATAGACGCAGACCAAAGCCGGTGTTAGCGGATTGACCCCCAGCACGGCAATATCGGGTGCGGCCCAGGCCATGATCGGCAAGGCGACGAGCAGGATGAGGACCGCCGCCTGGCCGATATTGACGAGGCTTGCTCCAGCGTGTTCGAGATTGACCTTGCGATAGGCAATGTCGGCCAGCGCCAGAAACATCGTCTGCGCCGCAATTCCGCCCAGCGCATTGGAAATGCTCAGATCGGGTGCGCCGCTCGCTGCGGTGCTCGTCGAAGTGACAATCCCGGCAATGCTCGTCCCCGCGCCAAGCAGGACCGATCCGATGAGCGCCTCGCCCAGCTGCGTGCGATCCGCGATCGCATCGGCATAGCCGGCCATCCGGGTTCCCAGCACCGCGATCACGAGCGCGCTTGCTGCAAACATGGCGAGCACGCTGGCAGTTGAATATTGCGCGAAATCGAACACGAACCAGCCTATCCCTTCGCCAATAGAGACGAAGATGCATCCGGCTTTGTTCCGTCATCTTTCCAGAAGGCGGGGCATCAGATCGATGAAATTGCATGGTGAATTGCGGCTGTCGAGTTGCTCGGCGAGGATCCCGTCCCAGCCATCCTTGACGGCCCCATTGGAGCCCGGCAGCGCGAAGAAATAGGTGCCGTCTGCGACCACGGCCAGCGCGCGCGACTGGATGGTGCTGGTGCCAATTGTTTTGAAGCTGAGCCAGCGGAAGAGCTCACCGAAGCCGGGGATCTCGCGTGCGCCATCGATCCGCAGCAAGGCTTCGGGGGTCACGTCGCGCCCGGTGAGGCCTGTTCCCCCGGTGGTGATAACGGCGTCGATTGCCGGCTCGGCTATGCATTGCTCGAACGTTTCGAGCAAGGCGGCGGCTTCGTCCTTTATGATCGCGCGCCGCGCCAGCACATGGCCGGCCCGCTCGATCCGCGCGGCCAGAATGTCGCCAGAACTGTCAGTCTCGGGTGTGCGCGTGTCCGAAACGGTGATGAGGGCGATATTGATCGGAATGAAGGCCTTGGAAGGGTCGATCGCCACCAGATTGCTGTCCTCAGTCGCCTTGCTCCCAGCGAGCGGTGCGCACGTTAGACATCTGCGGGAAGTCTGGCCAGCGGCCCTGCGCCAGTGCCCGGCGCGAAGGCGAGGGGACCCCGGCGGCGCGCTGATACATCCAGTAATTTCGCATCACGATCGCAACATAGCCGCGCGTTTCCCAATAGGGGATCGATTCCATCCACAGCAGCGGGTCGTCGAAATCGCGGATTTCGCTGTTCCAGCGGCCAACCGGGGTCAGCCCGGCATTATAGGCCGCCATGATCTTGGGTAGCTTGCCTTGCGTTGCATAGCTGTCGCGCAGCATTTCCAGATGCTGCTGACCATAGGTCAGATTGACTTCCGGGTCGTTGAGATCGTCGTAGCTTGCGCCAAGATTGAGCCGGCGATCGTGATCGCGCGCGGTGCCCGGCATGATCTGCATGAGCCCGCGCGCATTGGCGGGGCTGACGGCGGAGGCGCGAAAATTCGACTCCTGCAGCGCATGAGCGAAGGCGAGCGCCGGATCGATGCTCCAACCCGTCTTGGGTCGCCAGCTCGCAACTGGGTAGCGCAGCGAGGTATCCGAACGCATGCCATAGGGCGCATGGTGAGCCATGAACAGCTGCGTCGCGGGCAGACCGAGCTCACGCGCGAGCCGCGAGAGCGCTTCGTAGCCTTGCGGATCGCCGATGCGCGCTTCATGCCGCAGCACTTCATCGGCCAGGCCAGGTCGGCCGATCTCGATCAGAGCGACGGCGAGCCGCACATTCTTCCGATCTTGAAGGCTCTTCCAATCATCGCTGGTGAAACCGCTGGTCTGCGATGGGGTGGCAAGCTCAAGACCTAGCTGATCGGCTGCAAGCATGCCGTAAAGCGTCTCATCGTGGCGCGCGGCAGCGGCAAGGTGCTCGCTCGCGGCGCCCGGTTCGCGGCATCGAACAAGTGCGCGGTGCGCCCAATAATGTGCGGCGGCGGTCAGCTCGGGATTGGCCGAGCGCTGGGCGGCGCGGGCGAATGCTTCGCTCGAAAGCGCGCAATAGCCCAGCCGCCATGCCGCAAGGCCGGCGACCCAATCTCCTTCGGCGACCCAGTCTCCGGCGCCTTGCTGGACTGTCTCGGCGAGCGCCAGCGCGCTTTCGTCGTCATTCTCGATATAGAAGCTCCAGGCGACCCTCTGGCGCCATTCCGCGCGTGCCTGCGAGCTCAACGCATGGTCGATTTCCTGGAGCGCGGCAAGGGCCGCCTGCGGATCATCGTTCCTGATCGCATCAAGGATCAGGCTGCGCGTTTCATCTGGCATTGTCCCATCACGCACTGTCGCAGGGCGGATGCGCTTTGCGGCAGCGGGTTGTCGGCTGAAACCTTGCTCGGAAGGGAAGGGGGGCAACTCTTCCAGTCCCCTGCGCGCGCCCAATCGTCCGATCTGCTGGGCCTGGGGAAGCTGCGTCCCATAGGAAAACCACTTCGCGATCGCCTCGGCGCTGACCTTGGGACTGTTTGCATGGGTATAATATTCGGCGGCCGCGCTTTGATGGAGGAGGCTTCCCTCGATTCGGTCGAGCAGCGCCTCGACGGTGCTCCAATCCTCCCGGTCAATCGCTGCAAAAACTTGCATGGAGAGCTCCCTCTCCTGCTCATTCAGAATGCGGGGGATCGCCGCGTTGCGATCGCTGGCCGGTATGTCGGGACGATCGTAATGCGCGGCCATGCTGCCGGAAATCCGGATGTCCTGCGCGAGGCCCGGTGTGGCCGCGAGCATGGCGGCCCCCAGACCGATGCCGAGCACAGTGCACGTGCGCCGGGCGCTGATCATGATTGCTGCGCCAACCATTCGATCCATCTCCGCCAGAATCTCGCCTTGAGCCGGGGCATTTCCATGAGGCTAGAAAGGGCCTCGCTCACTAGGATAGGGGGTATTGACGAGTTAGGGTTATTTTCCCGTAAACCGCCTTGCGTTGCTGATGCCTCCGGATTCAGCAGGGGAGCCAGACTGGAGCCGAAGGCCAGGATAGCGCGCGGTTGTACCAATCCGATGTGATAAGCGAGCACAGCGGCCATGCCGCTTCGTGCGATCGCATCAGTGTCAGCCATCGGAGTGTGAGCAGGCAGGGCGGAGGCGAAATAGACCGCCTCTTGCGCTATCCCCATCGCCTGAAGCATGCGCGCCAGCAGCGCACCCTGCGGCCCACTCAGCAGCCGGTCGGAATCGGTCCGTTCGGGTTCGACCACCAGCACCATCAGCGCAGGCTCCGCCGGGCCGCGCGGCGCGATGCGCGCGCGCAGCGGCCCGGTCTGCAGGCCGGGTGCTTCAAGCCAGAATTGCCAAAACGCGGCCAATGTCGATGGGGGCTCATCGCCAAGCAGGTTTTCGGCCGGCGCGCTCTGCAAGCCTTCCTCACCGCCATCGCCCGGATCGAACGCTGGATCGACGTCATCAGCTTGTTTCTGCGGGCCGGGCTGGGTGCTTGGCGCATCGTCTGCCAGCCAGACCGTAGCGTCATCGCTGAAACGTTGATCCACTCCGGCGGCGATCCACCATTTGCTGGAAGCGTCCAGCAGCTGGGCAAGACTGTCGTGCGAAGTGCTCATACGGATCGAGAGAAGCCTTGACTGTCCTTGCGCCGCTTATCAAGTGGATAGAAACAGGAGTGCGCCGAACCGAGCGTCTTTCGCCGGTCAATGAGCGTAAATCAGCGGTAAGCAGGATAAGAGCAAATAATGATCGAACGTGAATCGATGCCATGCGATGTCGTGATCGTCGGTGGAGGTCCCGCGGGGCTTGCAGCGTCGATCCGACTCAAACAGTTGAATGAAGAGCTCGAGGTCGTGGTCCTTGAGAAGGGCTCGGAGATCGGGGCGCATATCCTCTCGGGCGCGGTCGTCGATCCCAAGGCGCTCGACGAATTGCTGCCCGACTGGCGCAACATGGATTGCCCGATGGCCGAAACCCCGGTGACGGATAACTGGCACTGGGTGCTCGGCAAGACGGGCAAGACCAGTCTGCCGCATATGCTGATGCCCCCGCTGATGAGCAATGATGGGTGTTATACCGGCTCGCTCGCCAATATGTGCCGCTGGCTTGCCGAACAGGCTGAGGCCCTCGGCGTGATGGTCTTTCCTGGCTTTCCGGCGTCTGAAGTCATGTTCGATGAAAGCGGCAAGGTCACCGGCGTCATCACGCAGGACATGGGGATAGCCGCTGATGGCAGCCACAAGCCTGATTTTCAGCCCGGCATGGAGATCGAGGCAAAATATACCCTGTTTGCCGAAGGCGCGCGCGGTTCGCTGACGAAGCAGCTGAAACAACGCTTCGACCTGGAAGCCAATTGCGAGCCGCAGGTCTATGGCCTTGGCGTCAAGGAATTGTGGGATATCGATCCGGCCAAGCATGTTCCGGGCCGCGTGATTCACACCCAGGGGTGGCCGCTCAGCGAAAGCGGCACCTGGGGCGGCGGCTTCTTCTACCATCAGGCCAACAATCAGGTCGCGATCGGCTTTGTCACCGCGCTCGATTACAAGAACCCCTGGGTCTCGCCCTATCAGGAATTCCAGCGCTGGAAACAGCATCCCGCGATCCGCGAATATCTCGAAGGCGGCAAGCGGGTTGCATATGGCGCGCGCGTCATCAACGAAGGCGGCTGGCAATCTGTGCCCAAGCTCGCCTTTCCCGGCGGCGCATTGATCGGCTGCTCGGCGGGCTTCGTCAATGTGCCGCGCATCAAGGGCAGTCATACCGCGATGAAAAGCGGCATGCTCGCCGCAGACGCGATCGCGGCCGAGATCGAGAATCACGAGAGCCAGCCCGAGCTTCAGACCTATGAGAGCACCTTGCGCTCGAGCTGGATCGCCGATGAGCTCAAGAAGGTCCGCAACGCCGAGCCTGCGGTTGCCAAATATGGCGAGGATATCGGGTCGCTCATCGCCGGCGTCGACATGTGGATGCGCACCTTGAAGATCGGGCTCCCGATCTCGATGAAGCATCATGCCGATTACACGATGACGCAGCGCGCTGATCTGCATCCTCGGATCGAATATCCCAAGCCCGACGGCGAAATCAGCTTCGACCGCCTCACCAACGTCGCCTACAGCTACACCAATCACGCTGAGGACCAGCCCAATCACCTTCAGGTCAAGGACTGGGAGCTGCAGAAGGAGAGCGAGTTTGAGGAATTTGCCGGCCCCTCTTCGCGCTATTGCCCGGCGGGGGTCTACGAATGGGTCGAGGAAGAGGGCGAGGAGCCCAAATTCGTCATCAATTCGCAGAACTGCGTCCACTGCAAGACTTGCGACATCAAGGATCCCAACCAGAACATCAACTGGGTGACGCCCGAGGGCGGCGGCGGGCCAAACTATCCGAACATGTGATGGATGCAGCCGCTCGCAGCGCCGAGACCTTCGCTGAAATCGCCTATGCCAAGATCAACCTTGCGCTGCATGTTCGCAGGCGGCGCGAGGACGGCTATCATGAGCTTGAGACGCTGTTTGCCTTTGTCGATGCAGGCGATGTGCTCCATGCGCAGATCAGCGACGAGGACCGCCTGATGATTTGCGGGGAATTTGCCGGTGGGCTCGATACCCCGCTTGACAATCTTGTGGCCCGCGCGTTGGCGGCATTGCCGCGGCGAGAGGGGCTTGCGATCACGCTCGAGAAGAACCTCCCGGTCGCAGCCGGGCTGGGCGGCGGATCGGCCGATGCTGGGGCGGTTTTCCGGCTGGTCGATCGGCTTTTTGGGCTGCCGAAGGATCACGCTGCGCGTGCGGCGCGGCTGGGCGCTGATGTCCCTTCGTGCGTGCTGAGCGAAATGGCGCTCGGGCAGGGGACAGGGACCGATCTCGCGCCGGTAGACAACGATCTCGCAGGCACGCCAGTCCTGCTCGTGAATCCGCGCGAGCCGCTTTCCACGGGGCCCGTGTTCAAGGCCTGGGACGCGGTCGATCGCGGTCCCTTGCCCGAAGCCAGCGCACGCGAAATCGCGCAGCAGGGCCGCAATGATCTGACCATCCCGGCGCAGTCATTGTGCCCGCAGATTGCCGATATCCTTGCAGCGCTTGAGTCAAGCGGCGCATGGCTGGCGCGCATGTCGGGCTCCGGCGCGACCTGTTTTGCGCTTTATGACACCCAGGAGGCGCTTGCAGCGGCGGATGAGGCGATCGCAGCGCATCATCCGAAATGGTGGCGCATGACGGGCATCTTGCGCTAACGCCGAAGGATGGAAGCACAGGCCGTCTTTGAGCAGATCGGAGATTTTGCGCCCGCAGCGCCGGGCGAGCCGCGCATCGTATGCGTTGGCGATCATGCTTCCAATGCTATGCCCGGCGATATCGATCTGGGCATCGCGTCGGAGCTTCTGGATCAGCATATCGCTGTCGATATCGGGGTCGACGGGATCGTGCGGCGGCTTGCGCGCGACCATTGCATGCCCGCCCATGTCGCGAAGGTCAGTCGGTTGGTGATCGATCTTCACCGAGAGGAAGATCATCCCGCGCTCGTGCCAGTGGAAAGCGATGGGCATCTCGTGCCTGGCAATATTGGCGCGAATGTCGAGGCGCGCATTGAGCGTTTCTACCGGCCTTATCACGAGGCTCTGGCCCGGTGGCTTGATCAGCACGCGCCCCATCTGATCCTCTCGATCCACAGTTTCACGCCTGCTCTGGCCACGAGCGACGAACAACGCCCCTGGCAAGTGGGGCTGCTGTTCAATGAGGACGATCGAGCTGCGCGTCATGCCATACGGCTGTTCGAAGAACTGGGCCTCACGACAGGCGAGAACGAGCCCTATTCGGGCCGCGATCTCAATGCGACCATGAACCGCCACGCCGAAGCGCATGATCGGCCTTATTGCGCCATTGAGATCAGGCAGGATCTGATCGCCACCCGTGCCGATCAGGCGCGCTGGGCGGCAATGCTTGCGGATGTAGCGGGCAGGGTTGCCTTGGCGCTGCGCTGAAGGCAGGACAAACGCACGCGTCAAGCGACGCGGCCGACAATAGTGACGGGGAAACAGGCAAGATGGCATCAAAGTTCGACAAGGCGAAGCTCCCGAGCCGCCATGTCTCCCTCGGCCCTGAGCGCGCACCGCACCGCTCGTATTACTACGCGATGGGCATGACCGAGGAGGAGATCAATCAGCCCTTCGTGGGGGTGGTAAGCGCTGGCAACGATTCTGCGCCCTGCAACACAACCTTGAATGCGCAGGCCGACATCGCGCGCGAGGGCGTCATCGAAGGCGGCGGAACCCCGCGCCGCTTCAACACAATCACCGTCACCGATGGCATTGCGATGGGCCATCAGGGAATGAAGAGCTCGCTTGTCAGCCGCGAGGTGATCGCCGATTCGATCGAGCTTTCGGTGCGCGGGCATTGTTATGATGCGCTGGTCGGCTTCGCCGGTTGTGACAAGAGCTTGCCTGGCATGATGATGGCGATGCTGCGGCTCAATATCCCGAGCATCTTTGTCTATGGCGGCTCGATCCTGCCTGGCACCTTCAAGGGCAAGGACGTCAATGTGAAGGACGTTTTTGAGGCCGTCGGCCAGTTTTCGGCAGGCAATTGCCCGTTGCACGAGTTGATCGCGCTCGAAAAGGTGGCCTGTCCCGGACATGGTGCATGCGGCGGCCAGTTCACTGCGAACACCATGGCCTGTGTCGGAGAGGCAATCGGATTGTCCTTGCCCAGCAGCAACATGGTTCCCGCTCCTTACAGATCTCGTGAAGAAATCGCAGTTGGCGCCGGGCGGCAGATCATGTCTTTGCTCGAACACGATCTGCGCCCGCGTGACATTTGCACTCGCACCGCCTTTGAAAACGCCGCCAGGGTCGTGGCAGCAACCGGCGGATCAACCAACGCCGCGCTTCACCTGCCAGCTATGGCGAGCGAATGCGGGGTCGATTTTGACCTGTTCGATGTTGCGGAGATATTCAAATCCACGCCCTATATCGCTGATCTGCAGCCGGGCGGGCAGTATGTGGCCCGGGACATGCACGAGGCAGGCGGCATCTACATGGGCATGAAAACATTGCTTGATGGCGGCTTTCTTGATCCCAGTCCGATCACCGTCACTGGCAAGACGCTCGGCGAAAATATCGAACAGATCACTTGGAACCCCGATCAGAAAGTCTTCTACGACTACAGCAATCCGATCACCCCGACCGGCGGAGTGGTCGGGCTGAAGGGCTCGCTTGCACCTGATGGTGCGATCGTGAAGGTTGCCGGTATGCAGCGCCTCCAGTTCGCGGGCACGGCGCGTGTCTTCGAGTGCGAGGAAGATGCTTTCGCAGCCGTTGAAGCCCGGGACATTTCCGAAGGCAGCGTCATCGTCATTCGTTATGAGGGCCCCAAGGGCGGCCCAGGCATGCGCGAAATGCTGGCAACGACCGCTGCACTCTATGGGCAGGGGATGGGCGAAAAGGTGGCGCTGATTACCGACGGTCGCTTTTCTGGGGCTACGAGGGGCTTTTGCATCGGCCATGTTGGCCCAGAGGCGGCCGAATGCGGCCCGATCGCCCTGGTTGAGGATGGCGATCGGATCAGCATCGATGCCGAAGCGGGAACGATTGATCTCGAGGTCGATGAAGCTGTTCTGGCAAAGCGCCGTGAGGCCTGGCGCCCGCGCAGCAATGACTACCAGTCGGGCACGTTGTGGCGCTATGCCCAGAATGTCGGCCCCGCGCGAACCGGAGCTCTTACACATCCCGGCGCAAAGGCAGAAACGCATGTCTACGCTGATATCTAGGCCCGCTCTGGTTCGAACCGCTCTGCCTTGCGGGCTTGCTGCTTTGCTCGGCGCCTGCGCCCTCGAAAGCGGGGAGCCTGAGGGTGAGCGGATTGAATGCGCACTTGATGGTGCGGATTTCGCGTCAGACTGCATTCTGGAACTGCTTGGCGATGCAGGCACGCGGTTTGCGATCCATGGGCCCGATGGCGGTTTCCGCCGTTTTTCCGTGGACCCGCAGAACGGAACGATCACGCTTGTCGATGGCGCGGAGGATCTGAGCGTGCGCGAGGAGCCGGATGGCGCGGTGGCCGAGCTTGCCGTCGGCTCGGACCGCTACCGCATCGAGCGCGCAATGCTGGGGCCCAAAGCCGAGTGAGCCTCGCACAGGTTTTGACCGCGGCGCAGATGGGTGCCGCCGAAGAGGCCTTGTTCGATGCGGGACTAAGCCCGTTTGCACTGATGGAGCGCGCGGCCGGGGCTGCAGCGCACTGGGTTTTGCGCATCGCAGCGGGGCGAGCTATCACTGTCCTGTGCGGCCCCGGCAATAATGGCGGCGATGGCTATGTGATTGCGCGCGAATGCCGCCGCGCAGGACTGGATGTTCAGGTTGTCGCTCCGCTCGAACCTGGAACGGATCAGGCAAGACAGGCGCGAGAAAGCTGGTTGGCGCTTGAAGGTGCGGCGGTCATGTCCTCAGGCAAACAGGCGAAGGGCAGCGTGCTGGTGGACTGCCTGTTTGGCTCGGGCCTCGCGCGGCCGCTCATCGCCGAACACGCTCTCTTGCTGCGCGATCTCGCCCGCCGCCATGCAACGCTGATCGCGATCGATATGCCCTCCGGCATTGCGAGTGATAGCGGCGGGATCCTAACCGAACGGCTGCCCGCCTGCGATGTGACGCTGGCATTGGGCGCGTGGAAATATGCGCACTGCCTTGCCCGCGCGCGCAATCTGATGGGGACGTTGCGGCTGATCCCCATCGGGATCGGTTCGATCGAGGGCGCGGCCCGGCGGATCGAGCGTCCACGGATCGACCCGCCTGCCAGATCGGCGCACAAGTACACCCGCGGGCTGTGTGCCATCGTTGCAGGTGCCATGCCAGGCGCTGCGCTGCTCGCAGCAAGCGCTGCGCAGCGCGGCGGTGCTGGTTATGTGAAACTGCTGGGCGAGGTGGACAAGGCCCGCGTCCCGCCGAGCCTCGTCTTAGAGGAGGGGCCGCTCGAGGACGTTCTCGCTGACGAGCGGATTGCTGCTGCGCTCGTGGGCCCCGGGCTTGGGCGCGATTCCGCCGCGCGCACAAGGCTTTGCGCTGGGCTCAAGGCGCCCTTGCCGCTGGTGCTCGATGCCGATGCGCTGGTTTTGCTCAAGCGGGGCGATTTCGATCGGCAGCGCGCCAATCCAATCATCGCGACCCCGCATGAGGGCGAGCTTGACCAGCTTTGCAACGCTTTCAACGTCATTGCCGAGGGCCGGATGGACCGGGCCCGCGCACTGGCACGGGTGAGCGGCATGACCATCGTCGCCAAGGGCGCGGACACGTTCGTCGCCTGCCCGCAAGGACGCCTCGCGATCGGTCCGCCGGCAACAAGCTGGCTATCGGTCGCAGGCAGCGGCGATGTGCTCGCAGGTATCGTAGCAAGTCGACTGGCCAGCGGGTCCGATCCCTTTGATGCGGCTTGCGAGAGCATCTGGCTGCATGGCGAAGCGGCACGTCGCGCCGGGCCTGCCTTCACTCCTGAAGACTTGGCTGCCAGGCTCCCGGCAGCCCTCGCGCAGTGTCTTGATCGTCGCTTATGAGCGAGACCGAGCCCATCATTCGCATCGCGGCAAAAGGCGATGGGGTCACGCGCAGCGGGCGGCATGTGCCGTTCGCGGTGCCGGGCGATGTCGTCGATGAGGCCGGCAATGTCGAACGAGGCCCCCATCATCTTGACCCGGCCTGCACGCATTTTGGAACCTGCGGCGGATGCACCCTCCAGCACGCGGACGAGGCCGCGCTTGCACATTTCGTGAGGGATCGCGTGGTGGGCGCCGCCGAGGGCCAGGGGCTTGTTCCGCACAAGCTTCTGGAAACGCACCTTTCGCCGCCTGGCGCGCGCCGGCGTGCAACGCTCCATGCGGTGCGCAGCGCAAAGGGGGCGCTGCTCGGCTTTCGTGAGGCGGGCTCGCATCGGATCGTCGATCAACGCGAATGCCCCGTGCTTGCGCCGCGGCTGGCCGGGCTGGTGCCGTTGCTCAGGGCCTTGCTCGCCCGGTTTGCGGGCAAGGGCGGGCTCGATGTCCATCTGGCGCAGAGCGATCAGGGCTGCGATGTGGCGCTTTCAAACCTGGTGATCGAGGGCCTGCGCGAAACCGAAGCCGTGCTCGATTTTGCCCGCGATACCGGCCTGGCCCGGCTGAGCCTCGATCAGGGGTTTGGCGCCGAAATCGTGTGGGAGCCCGAACCGCTGACGATCAGCCTTTCAGGCGCGCGGGTTCCTCTGCCCGTCGGCGCGTTTCTCCAGGCAACACAGGATGCCGAGGCCCGGTTGGTCGCCGATGCGTGCGAGTGGGCGGGCGATGCGCGCACCGCGCTTGATCTGTTTTCCGGCCTCGGGACATTCGCCTTTGCCCTCGCCGGACGCGCCAGAGTCCTTGCTGCCGAGGCGGACCAAGCCGCGCATCTTTCCTGCCAGGCTGCAGCCAGGGCCAGCGGCGCGAGCGTTTATGCGCAGCACCGGGATCTTTTCCGCAATCCCTATCAGCCTGACGAGCTCAACCGATTCGATCTGGTCGTGCTCGATCCTCCGCGCGCCGGTGCGCGCACGCAGATCGCCGAGCTTGCCGCCAGCAAGGTTGAGCGGATCGTTTATGTGAGTTGCAACCCCTCGAGCTGGTCGCGCGATGGGGCGATGCTCAAGGAAGCCGGTTTTTCGCTCGCGCAGGTGCGCCCGGTCGGCCAGTTTCGTTGGTCGACCCATGTCGAGCTTGCCAGCCTGTTCGAGCGCTGATTAGCGCCGCAGGGCCTCGAGGACCCGCGTCTCGAGCCATTCGCGTTCGTGCGGCAGGGCAAAGGCATGGCCGGCCCCGCTCAGCCAGTGGAGGCGCGGATCGGCCTGGCTCCAGCTTTGCGCAAAGACCTGCGCGGTGCGGTCGCGCTCGGCGAGCAGCAGGCTGGCCTGGCCTTCGAACCGCGCCAGACCGCGCGCCATCTCATCGGCCAGACCTGCAGGCGCGGATGAAGCCGGCCTTGCTGCCCGGGCGAGGCCCCGCACCAGCTTTGCAAGACTGACGCCTCCGGTCAGCAGGCGGGCCAGCTCGCGCGGGTTCTTGAGCTTTTCGGCATAGCGAGAACGGATCGCGCGCGCGGGCAGAGCGGCCGCATCGTCCTCAATCTCGATTGTCCAGGGATTGGCCAGGACAAGCCCGTCAAACCCTTCGCCGCCGCGCAGCATCAGCGCGGACGCTGCATCGCAATTGCCAAAGCCCACGACCCGCTCGACCTGCGGTGCGATCGCCCGAAAAGCCTCGAGCGCGGCCCTGATATCGCGCTGGCTCGAGCGAAATCCGCGATCCTGACCCTCGCTGTCCCCGATGCCGCGACGATCGAACCGGAAGGCGGGAAACCCGGCTTCGGCGATCCGCGCAGCCAGCAACGATTGCCCGCCAAATGCGCCAGCGCGGATCTCGGAGCCGCCGCTCACGATCAGCAGGCCGGTCGTGCCGGGCGCTGTGTCGAGCGTGCCCGCGAGCGTGAGGCTTCCACAAGCGAAAGTGAGCGGCAGCCGGCTCATGAAGCGGACAAGGGGGCTGCACGCAGATCGGCAATGATGCGCTCTGCCAGGGATTGCGACTGCGCGGGATCATGCGTGGGTTCGCTGCGCAGCCACAGACCGGCCCCGCCGATCTCGGACTGTTCGATCGTCGCTCGAGCATGATCCCCTGGCGCATCATCGCTTGCGGCGAGCGCCTCGAACAGCGCTGAGCCAAGCGGCCAGCCCGCCAGCATCAATCCCTCGTGTTTGCCTTGCTGCATCAGGTCTTCGCGCGTCTCGGATAGCCCCGCCTCACGCGCTGCGAGGAGGCGCGCGCGCACCATGCGCCTGAGCTGAGCAGAGCCGGATTGCGGCGCATAGTTCCAGCCCGGCAGCGAACCAGGCGCGATCAGTGCTGCGCTGCGCATGGCGAGGACATGTGTGGCAGCGAATTCATGCGCAGCCGCCTGCGCAGCCAGGCGCCAGCTACCAAGGGTTTGCTTTTCAAGCGGGGCTAGGCTTTCATTGCATCCCGGCAGATCGGGCAGGAAGCTGTCAATTCCCGCTTCATCAAGTCGGCGCATCGTTTCAATCGTGAAATGCCGCAGCCGATTGGCCTCATCGAACCAGGCCGGGAGGATCAGCACGCGAGTATCGCGCCCGCTCGCAAAGCGTGCCAGCAATTCCTGACGGCTTTCGCCTTCGCCAAGAGGGACTTGCCAGGTATCGATCACGCGCGCAGACTTCCGCTCGGAATGCCGTGTATTGCGATACTAGCGTTCGAGCTTCTTGGCTTCGACAAATCCGAGCAGGGCGCCATAAGTCTCAAGAATTTCCCCATCGACCTCATCATCCTCGATCACAATGTCGAGGCGGTCCTCGATCTCGGTGAGCAGGCCGGCAACGGCCATGGAATCGAGTTCGGGCAAGTGCCCGAACAGACCGGTATAAGGCCGGAATTCCCGGGTTTCGGCTAGCTCGATGCCCAACACGTCACTGAGGATCGACTTGAGTTGATCGTCCAAGCCGATTTTGGCCGGCACGTCGATCTTGGTGTTCTGCTTGGCGCTAGAAGCGGGCTTTGTGTTCATGGCCTATCGGATACCTTGTTCTGCCGCGATCTCGCTCAACAGTGCGGGTCGCGGGCGAACCCTACGGCATGGCCAATAAAGTTCGCAACGACAGGCGCGCGCAATTAGCCATCAAGCGCGCTCGGCGCAAGTCTTGGCGCTGCTCCGTCGCGCACGCGTCTGGCCGCGCGGAGCGCCAGTTCGACCCAGGCGCGCGGATTGCCCGGATCGAGGCAATCGATCCGGTAGCGCGGCCTTGTGCTGTCCATCCAGTCTGCCTTGTAGGGTTCATCGCCGGTGCCGAAATCGATCAGCGCGGCATGATCGCGATCGATCGTGTGTTCGAACAGCGCAGCGGACAGACAGCTCCCGGCGGAAAGATGTTTGTGGCTTTCGAGGTGGGCGAGCTTGTGAATATAGGCGGTGCCGTGCTCGACGGTCCAAAATTGCGCCGCGATCGGTTCGCCATCGTGAAAGGCCAGACCCAGGCGCAGTCGCCCCGCGGCCCCCTCGTTGCGTGCAAAGGCGCGCAGCATGGCAGGTTCGCCTTCGCGCGGTTTCCAGCTCTGAGCATAGATGCGCTCGTAGTGTGCATAGGCGGCGGGTTCAAAGCGATCGAGGATCCGGGTCTCGATCTTCTTCGCCTTGCGCGCGAGCGTTGTTCGCAAGCGCCCCGGAAGGGTCGTCCGGTACTGCGCGAAACTGCGCCCCGCCACATCGAGCACGTGATTGGTGTCGCATTGTGTTGCCGAGACGCGCCAGCCTGCTTCTTCGAACGCTGCGCTCAGCAGACCTGCTGTGCCATCTTCGCCGGGAACAGGGGACAGGCTCACGCGGGGCACCCTTTGCCTGAGATCGGCTGCGATGGCGGTGATCAGCGATGCAGAACGCTGTGAAAGGGTGCCGAGCGGGCGCCAGGTAAAGCTGTACCAGTTGGTGAAGGCCTCCAGCCGCGCGCGGCGCGGTGCGAGGACAAGCGCGGCGCGCTCCCCCTCATCCTGTGCAAGCGCAATCAGCGGCGTCTGCCCGGTCTCCTCGAGCAGCGCAAACCAGGAGAGCCGATCGAACGGCGAGCAGGCGCTGTTCGGCCCAAACAGGGCTTGCACATCCTTAACGCTGCCATGATACCGCACATCGACCACGTCCCGGTGCTCCCAATTGACGGCTCCGGCCCGACAATTCCCCTGTGTAAAGGCTCATGTCAAACCAGCGCGCTCCGTCTCCACAGCCCATCCCTGATGTGCGACCGATCGATCACCTCGTCGAATTGGCAGGCGAGCGCGGGGATGAGGAGCACACCGCGCTCGTGCTTCGTGATAAGATGTTCGATCATGCGGAGTTAAGGCACCGTGTCGCTGTGCTCGCCGGCTGGCTCAAGCGCAAGCTGGGAGAGCCGGGAGCCAGGGTGGCAAGCTGGGCAGCAAAGGGCGAGCTCACCTGCCTTTTGCCGCTTGCCGCAGCGCGGGCAGGCATGGTGCATGTGCCGATCAATCCGCTGCTCAAGCGCGCCCAGGCTGCGCATATCCTGACCGATAGCGGTGCAAGCCTGCTGATCGGCACCAAGGCTCGGCTGGCCTCGCTGGCACCGGATGATCTGCCCGGATCGTGCCTCGTGCTTGAGGAGAGCGAGACGCTCGCCATGGCAGAGGCAGCAGGAGCGATGCTGGAGCCTTCAGATGCGCCGGGCGATGCCCTTGCGGCGATCCTTTATACCAGTGGCTCGACCGGCCAGCCCAAGGGTGTGTTGCTCAGCCATGCCAATCTGTGGCTCGGCGCTGTGAGCGTGGCGCATTATCTGAAGCTTGCAAGCGATGACGTGACGCTGGCCGTGCTTCCGCTTTCTTTCGATTATGGACAAAGCCAGCTGCTTTCGACCTGGTATGCCGGGGGAGCGGTTGTCCCGCTCGATTATCTGTTCGCGCGCGATGTGATGAAGGCCTGCGAGCGCCATGGCATCACGACGCTGGCGGCGGTTCCCCCGCTGTGGGTCCAGCTCGCCGAGCTTGACTGGCCGGTCCAGGCGACAGGGAGCTTGCGTCGGCTCACCAATAGTGGCGGTGCTCTGTCGCGCGAGCTGGTCAAGAACCTGCGCGCGCTGGCGCCGGGCGCTGAGCTTGTGCCGATGTATGGCCTGACCGAGGCATTTCGATCGACCTATCTCGATCCCGCGCTGGTCGATACGCACCCGACATCGATGGGGCGGGCGATCCCGTTTGCGGAAATCCTCGTGATCAACGATGTAGGCGAGCTTGCACAGGCAGAAGAAGAGGGCGAACTGGTCCATTGCGGGCCGCTCGTTGCCCAGGGCTACTGGCGCGATCCGGAGCGGACAGCGCGGCGGTTCAGGCCTGCGCCTGCGGCATCGCAATATGGCGGTATCGCAGTCTGGTCTGGCGACCGGGTGCGCCGCGATGCGGACGGACTGCTCTATTTCGCCGGGCGCCGCGATGCGATGATCAAGAGCTCGGGCAACCGGATCAGCCCGCACGAGATCGAGAATACGGTCTTGTCGCTCGATGCAATCGCCGAAGCGATTGCCCTGGGCGTCCCGGACGAACGATTGGGTGAGGCGATCCACCTGGTGGTTCGCGGTGAGGAGACTGAGGAAACGCGCGCTGCTCTGGCGAAGCTGCTTGCGCGTGAACTGCCCGGTTTCATGCAGCCACGAAAAGTGCATTGGCGCGCCGCCATGCCGCTCAACCCCAATGGTAAGATCGATCGCACGGCTTTGCTGCACGCACTTGCCACCGAGGAACCGAACCAGCCATGAAGATCAAGCCACTTGGTCCGATACCGCAAGGGTATGATGTGAAAGAGGGGGAGCTTGCGATCGGCGGGCAGCCTGCGAGCCACTGGGCGCGCAAGGCCGGGTCCACCCCGCTGTTCGTCTATTCGTCCCAGCTGATCGAGGGCCGTATTGCTGCGCTGCGCGAAGCGCTGCCAGCGCGGATCGGGATCAATTATGCGATCAAGGCCAACCCCTTGCCCGCCATCCTATCGCTGATGGATCCGCTGCTGGACGGATTCGATATCGCCTCATCGGGCGAGCTCGAGCTGGTGCGGGCACAGGGCATCGATCCCGCCAGAGTGAGCTTTGCGGGCCCTGGCAAACGCGATGACGAGCTTCGCGCCGCAATCAAGGCGGGGGTCACGCTCAATTGCGAGTCCGAAGGCGAGGCCGAGCGCGCCTTGGCCATTGGTCATGATCTCTCGATCGCGCCTCAACTGGCGATCCGGGTCAATCCCGATTTCGAGATCAAGGGCTCGGGCATGAAAATGGGCGGCGGGGCAAAACCGTTCGGCGTTGATGCCGAGCGTGTCCCAGCGCTTGCGCGCCGCATCATCGACGAAGGGGCGCTCTGGCGCGGACTGCATATCTTCACAGGAAGCCAGGCGCTCAGCGCAGATGCGATCATAAGTTCGCAGCATAACACCATGAAACTCGGGAGTGATCTTTCTGAAAAGATCGGCGCAGCGCCGCCCAAGATCAACCTGGGCGGGGGGTTTGGCATCCCCTACTTTCCCGGGGATGAACCCCTCGATTTGACGTCGATCGGGGCCGCTTTGAGCGAAGCTGTGGCCGCCTTGCCCCAAATTTTGCAGGAGACCGAGCTATGCCTGGAGCTTGGTCGCTATCTGGTCGGCGAGGCCGGGGTCTATCTGACCCGCATTGTCGATCGCAAGGTCAGCTACGGAATAACCTATCTGGTGACCGATGGCGGGCTCCACCACCAGTTGGCGGCATCGGGCAATTTCGGCACGGTTGTGCGGCGCAATTATCCCGTGGCGATCGCCACGCGGTTTGATGCCGAGCCCGAGGAAGTGGTTAACGTGGTTGGCTGTCTTTGCACACCGCTCGATCGGCTCGCGGATGCAGCGAAGTTGCCGCGCGCCGGGGTTGGCGATCTGGTCGCGGTGTTCTGTGCAGGAGCCTATGGGGCGAGTGCGAGTCCTGCGGCATTTCTGGGCCATGGCCCGGCTGGCGAAATGCTCGTCTGAACAGCCCTCGAAGCCGGTTAAGTCACGCGCAAATCCCTGTCTCATATTGGGATATCGCTGATTTGGGCCCGTGATGACTAACACTATGTTCACCATTTTCGGCGAGAAAACCCGTGAAACACGCCCACCTGGGTGCGCAGGTCGCTCCTGCGCCATGGCCCGGGCAGGGTTGAACTTGGCCGAGGATAACCATCGATGCATCATTCGCGATCGTTCAATCGAATTGCAGCGGCGGCGCTGGCAAGCGCGGCGCTTGGCGCGTGCGCCAGCGCTCCGAGCGCTGAGCTTCCGCCCGTCACCTACACTGCCGAACCGGCGCCGCCCAAGGAGGATTACATCCTTGGGCCTTCCGACAACATCACCATCCACGTCTGGCGCAATCCCGAGCTGAGCGCCGAGGACATTCAGGTGCGGCCCGATGGCCGGATCACGATTCCGCTGGTGCGCGACATGGTCGCTGTCGGCAAGACGCCCACCGAGCTTGAAAGCGATATCCGCGAAGTTCTGATCGAATATATCGAGCAACCGATCGTCTCGGTGATCGTCAACGATCCGGTCGGTGATCTTACGCAGCAGATCCGCATCACAGGCGCCGGCGCGCAGCCGGCAGCGCTGCCCTATCGCACCAACATGACCGTGCTCGATGCGATGATCGCTGTGGGCGGGCTGGGCGAGTTTGCCGCAGGCAACCGCGCAACGCTGACACGCTTCGATACCGAAACCGAGACCAACAAGCTTTATCGCCTGCGCCTCAAGGATCTTCTCGACAAGGGCGATGCGAGCGCCAATGTCGCGCTGCGTCCGGGTGATACGATCTCGATCCCGCAGAGCCGATTCTAACGAGAGGCGCGCGGGGCAGGCATGGACGATATTTTCGACGAGGTGCGCACGGCGCTCTATTCGGTCTGGAACCGCCGCTGGCTGGCGCTTGGCGTCGCATGGGCCGTGTGCCTGGCGGGCTGGGCGTTTGTCGCGATGATCCCCAATTCCTACGAATCGCGGGCGCGCATCTATGTCGATGTCGATGATGTCCTGTCCGAACAGCTCGGCATTGCCGGCGATGGCCGTGAAGAGATCGACCGGGTGCGCCAGACGCTGGCCAGCGCTGTCAATCTTGAAAAGGTCGTGCGCGGTACAAGGCTCGGAGAGGGCATCACCGATCGACCCGAGATGAACGCTGCAGTCGCCGATCTTACCGAGCAGGTGCGCGTGCGCAGCGAGCAGAACAGCCTGTTCTCGATCTCGGCAACGGTGGGCAAGCGCGATCTGACCGACGCGCAGAACGCTGTTTTGGCGCGCGATGTCGTTCAGAAACTGCTCGACATTTTCCGCGAGGAGCACATTGCGGGCAGCCGCATCGATGTGAACCGCGCTATTGCCAAGCTTGACGAGCAGCTGGCCGAGCGCAAGAAGGAGCTCGAGGAAGCGGAGGCGCGACGTCTTGCGTTCGAGGCCGAATATCCCGATCTCATCGGCGGATCGGCCTCGCTTTCGAACAAGATTCAGGAACTGCGCACCGAGATGCGCGATATCGAGGCCGATCTTGCGGGGGCGGAAAGCTCGCTCGCGGCTCTCAACGGTCAGATCCAGGGAACGCCGCGTACGCTTCCGGGCTCAGCGGGCGGGGCCAAGGCCGCGCTTGCCGAAGCGCAGCAGCAGCTTGCAGCCCTGCGTGCGCGTGGGCTCAAGGATCAGCATCCCGATGTCGAGGCGGCGCTCAAGCAGGTGGTTATTCTGCGCCAGCAGGCTGAGCTTGCCGGGCCCGATGAAGAGGTCGGCACGCCCAACCAAGCCTATGCCTCGCTCGTCGCGATCCGGTCCGACAGGCTCGCCAATATCGAGGCGCTGCAATCGCGCCGCGCGGCGATCCAGTCGCAGATCTCCTCGCTCCAGGCGAGCCAGGCATCCGAACCCGCCGTCGCTGCCGAAGCCAACCGGATCAGCCGCGACTATGACGTGCTGCGCCAGAATTATGAAAAGCTGCTCCAAGACCGCGAGGATATTCGCACGCGCGGTGAAGTCGATGATGAGACCAGCCAGTTCAAGTTCGACCTGATCGATCCGCCGGTCGTTCCGCAAAAGCCCTCTGCGCCCAATCGCCCGCTGCTGCTTGTGGGCGTGCTCATCGCAGGCTGCGCTGCAGGAGCAGGGGTCGCTTATGGGCTTGGCCAAATGCGCTCTACCTTCATGACAGCGCAGAAGCTCGAACGCAGCTTCGATCTCCCGGTGATCGGCGCGATTTCGCTGGCGGTTTCGGAAACCACGCGGGCGCTTGCGCGGCGCCGCCTCAAGCAATTCGCAGGGGCCAGCGCAGGGCTGGTCGGAGTGCTCGTCATCCTGCTCGCGATCGAGATTGTCACCGTCGGATCGGTGGCGTGAGGAAGCATTGATGACCAAGCACAGCAAGATCGAGCCATCAACGGCAAAGCCTGTCAAACCCGGCGACGGTCGACGCTCTTCGCTGCTGGAACGCGCGGACGCAGCGTTCGGGCTTGACCGGTTCGATGCAGCCCGCGTGCCCAGGAAGCTTCCGGCTGCCCCTCGCAAGACGCTGGGCCTGGATCATGCACCGGCGAGCAAGACCGCGGGGAGCAATACCGAAGAGATCGAGCCAGCAGCGCACGCGCCACGCCAGCCTGCACGCCAGCCTGCACCAAGCGAACCCCGCATCGCACTCGGCGGCCCGTTTCAGGCAATCGATCGCGAGGCCCTGCGCGCAGAAGGCCTGATCGTGCCGGAAGACCCGGTCAGTGGCCTCCTCGAGGAGTTTCGGATCGTGAAACGCGAAGTGCTCGCCGATGCGCGGATCGCGGGCAGCGATGCCGCCCGCCGCTTGCTGGTGTGTTCGCCGCATACGGGGGAGGGCAAGACGTTCTGCGCCTCCAACCTTGCGATAGCGCTGGCTGCTGAGCGCGACACCGAAGTCCTGCTGATCGATGCCGACATGCACAAACCCTCGCTGACTCGGCGGCTCGGGATCGTTAGCGAAGCGGGCCTGATGGACGCTCTGGCGGATTCCTCTCTCCGCCCTGAAAACCTGGCGATCCAGACAGACATCGACGGACTCTTCATCATGCCTGCCGGGGCGATCAGTTCGCGCGATACCGAATATCTCGCCAGCGCGCGCACCTCACAGGTGCTCGCTCGCCTGACGAGCGGCGCGCCCAATCGCTATCTCATCTTCGACACACCGCCCGCGCTGGCCGCATCTCCGGCTGCCGAGCTTGCCGCGCATTGCGGCCAGGCGCTGCTGGTGGTGCGTGCCGAGCAGACGAGCCGGGTCGCGATCGAGGATGCCCGGCAGCTGCTCTCGGCCTGTCCCGATCTCAAATTGCTGCTCAATGCCGCAAAATACAGCCCGTCGGGTCGCCGCTTTGGCACCTATGGCGAGCGGGAGACATACTGATGCGCCTCTATGCAAATCTGTGTCGCGCAGCCGTGCGCGGTGGCATTCTGTTCGGACTGGCCAGTGCCAGCACCAGTGCGGTTTTCGCGCAAGCGGTCGGGGGGGGGGGCGAAGCTGGCACTCCCGGTTCCGGCAGCTCAGGTTCGAGCAGCTTTGTCCAGCCCTACATCGAAGTGAGCCAGATCCTCACCGCCGAGCTCATGCCGGGGGATGAGGTTCTCACCTTCACACAGATTGCAGCAGGCGTTGATGCGAATGTCCAGGGGCGCAACAGTGCTGCATCGGTCTCGCTGCGCTATGAACGCAATATCGGCTACGGCGACCAGATCGACACCGATACGCTAAGCGGCATCGCGCGCGGCTCGCTCGCGATCGTGCCGCAGGCGGTGACCTTCGAGGCGGGCGCGCTGGCTTCGCGGACCCGGATCGATGGTGGCGGCGGAGTCACCAGCAATCCGCTCGTGGCCGAAGACCAGGCGAGCCAGATCTACAGCCTCTATGCCGGGCCGAGCATTGCCACGCGCGCAGGCGCTGTCGATCTGACGGCCGTGGCGCGGGTGGGATACAACCGGCTCGAGACGGACAATGCCTTCGTCAATACCGAAGGGACCGCTTTCGATGCGTTCGATGAGAGCGTTACCTATTCGGGCCAGGTCCGCGCCGGCACGCGCGCGGGCGATCCGCTCCCGGTCGGGCTTGGCGTGACTGCGGGCGGTTTCCAGGAGGATATCTCCAACCTCGATCAGCGGGTGCGCGATCTGTTCGTGCGGGCCGATGTTACTGTGCCCCTGAGTGACAGTCTCGCAGTTGTCGGCGGGCTCGGCTACGAGGATGTCGAGGTCTCCAGCCGCGATGCGCTGCGCGATGCCGACGGCGTTCCGATCATTGGCGAGGATGGACGGTTCATCACCGATACAAGCGAGCCGCGCCGCCTCGCGTTCGATGTCGACGGGCTTATCTGGGATGTCGGCGTCCAGTGGCGGCCTTCCTCGCGCACATCGCTTACCGCGACCGTGGGCAAGCGCTACGATTCGACGACCTATTACGGCAATTTCAGCTATGCGCCCGATCGCCGCGGCAATCTCAGCATCAATGTCTATGACGGCATCACGAGCTTTGGCGGCGCGCTCAACAATTCGCTTGCCGCCGTCTCGAGCGATTTCACCGCGGCGCGCAACCCGCTGACCGGCGATTTTACGGGGCTCGTCACCGGCGCGGATGGCGCGCTCGGCCTCGGGCTGCTCGGATCGATCCGTTCAACGGCCTTTCGCGGGCGCGGCGGCCAGATCAGCTATGGCCGCGAGTTTGGCCGCATGAATGCAGCGATCGCAGCAGGCTATGACAGGCGCGAATTCATCGGCGCGGAAGGAACCGTCTTCGAAGCGATCGACGGCCTGGCCGATGAAAGCTACTACATCACCGGAACGGTCAATTCCCCGATCGGGCAGAGCGGTACATTCGGCGCCAATGCCTACGTGAACTGGTTCACTAGCGGGACCGACAATACCGACCTGACCGGCTATGGCGCTTCGGCCGCCTATAATCGCTCGATCACCCGCAAACTCTCCGCGCGCGCTGCGCTCAGCCTCGATTACATCGACAGCGAGTTCACCGACGCTGATTTTGCGGCCGCCAGCGCGCTGGTTGGCCTGCGATATGATTTCTGATCCACGGAGCCCAATATCATGTACGAACAATTCTATGGCTTCAGCGCACGTCCGTTTCAGCTCACGCCTGATCCGCAATTCTATTTCGAGAGCGCAAGCCACAAGAAGGCGCTGAGCTATCTGGGCTATGGGCTCGATCAGGGCGAAGGTTTCATCGTCATCACGGGCGAGATCGGTGCTGGCAAATCGACGCTGGTGGCCCATCTGATGGAGCGGATCGATCGCGCAGCGATCACGGTCGCGCATATTGTGACCAGCGCGCTTGATGGAGAGGAACTGATCCATGTCGTTGCGCAATCCTTCGGGCTGCCGGTCGAGGGGCATGACAAAGCGAGCGCGCTCGGCGCGATCGAGCACTTCCTGCAGGATGAAGCCCGCGAGGGTCGGCGGTGCCTGCTGATCGTCGACGAGTGCCAGGGGCTTGAATTCACCGCGCTCGAAGAACTGCGCATGCTCTCGAATTTCCAGCTCGGATCGCATCCGCTGTTGCAATGCCTGCTGCTCGGACAGCCGGAGTTTCGCCGCACTCTTGCGCGCCATCCCGATCTGGATCAGCTGCGCCAGCGCATCATCGCCTCGCACCATCTCGAAGCGCTCAACGCCGACGAAGTCGAGGATTATGTGCGCCATCGGCTGGGCCAGGTCGACTGGCAGGATCGGCCGACGCTTGGTGAAGGCCTGCTTCCAGCGCTTTACGAGGCGACAGGCGGCATCCCGCGCAAGGTCAACCAGGTCATGAACCGGCTGCTCCTGCTCGGCGCGATCGAGGAATGCGATGCGCTCGACATCGCGATGCTCGAGGCAGTTTGCGAGGAAATGGCCGCAGATCAGGCGCGCGGAAGCGAGGCCGGGTCCGATAATGCGCCCATGCAAGCGGTGCCGCCAGCCGCCCGGGAACCCGCGTCAGACCGTGGTGAAAACGCACCGGACGAAGCGCTCGGCCTCGACCGCGAGGCCCGGATGGCGCAGCTCGAAGCGGCGATCAGCGGGCTTCAGGCCCATGATCCTGTCGATGCGCAGTTCATGCAGGTGGTCGAGAGCCTTGAAGCACGGCTTGAAGAGCAGGAACGCTCGTTTCGCCACGTGCTTGCCATGCTGATCGAGTGGCTTGAGGACGATGCTGCGCAAAAGGCGGCGTGACGATGGAGCAGTCACACAATTTTGATCCGCTGACCGAACCGCTCGAACGCCGCCGCATCACGAACGGCCTCTCGGTCGATGTCGAGGACTGGTTTCAGGTCGGCGCGTTCGAGAATGTGATCGAGCGCGAGGCATGGGGCGGGCTGAGTTCGCGGGTCGAAGGCAATGTGGATCGCATCCTTGAACTGTTCGACCAGGCGCAGGTCAAAGCGACCTTCTTCACGCTGGGCTGGATCGCCCGGCGGCATCCCGCGATGATCCGGCGCATTGCCGAAGCGGGCCATGAGATCGCCAGTCATGGCTATGATCATGCCCGCGTTTTCACGCTCGACCGGCCCGCTTTTGCCGAGGATATTCGCAAGGCGCGCGAAATCCTCGAGGATTGTGCAGGCTGTGAGGTGATCGGATATCGTGCGCCGAGTTTCTCGATCGATCAGCGCACGCCTTGGGCCTACAAAGAGCTCGCCGCGCAAGGCTATCTGTATTCGTCCAGCGTTGCTCCGGTGGTGCATGATCATTATGGCTGGCCCGAGGCGCCCCGGTTTGCCTTTCGGCCCTTGCCCTGGTCAACGCTGATCGAATTGCCGGTAACGACCGCGATGATCGGCGATCGCCGCGTAGCGGCGGGGGGTGGTGGATTTTTCCGCGTCTTGCCTTATGCGTTTTCGCGCTGGGCGATCCGGCGAGTCAATCGCCGCGATGAGCGTCCGGCAATCTTCTATTTCCACCCCTGGGAAATCGATCCCGATCAGCCACGCGTGCCCGGCGCGCGGATCCGCTCGCGCCTGCGCCACTATACAGGCCTCGCGAAGATGGCCGGGAAGCTCGCTGAACTCGTTCACGAGTTCGAATGGAGCCGGATGGAATTGATCGCGCGGCGCGAGGCTGCACGGACGCAGGAATTGCCCATGGCAGCTGAGCCACAGATCGGGCAGCCAGAGGCCAACTGATGAATGCGCCGGTCGCCTTGAAGCATCAGGTTCGCAGCGCCGATTTCGGATCTCAGCGCGAGATGGAGCGGGTCTGCGCCTTTCTTGCAGAAGAAGGCGGGAGCCTGTTTCAGCTGCCGGATTGGCTGCGCGCGGTCGAACGGGCGACGGGGCACAAGGCGCTTGGGCTCGTATCCGAGCAGATGGGTGTCATGACCGGCTGGCTGCCGCTCATCCAGGTGCGCTCGGCGCTGTTCGGCAAGGCACTCGTTTCAAGTGGCTTTGGGGTTGGCGGCGGTATCCTTGCGCGAAGCGAGGAGGCTGTCAGCGCGCTGGCAGCCGCTGCGCAGGCGCATGCGCTGCGCAGCGGCGCAGCAAGTCTCGAGCTGCGCGGCGGTCCGATCCCGCAGGGCGAGGGCTGGCGCAGGATCGCTGATCGGCATTGCGGCTTTGCAGGTCCATTGGCCCGCGATGATGAGGCCCAGCTCTGCGCGATCCCGCGCAAGGCCCGCGCCGAAGTGCGCAAGAGCCTCAAAGGCGATCTGGAGGTACGCATCGGCAGAGCGCGCGATGACCAGTCCGCGCATTATGCCGTCTACAGCGAGAGCGTGCGCAATCTGGGAACGCCAGTTTTTCCCGCGCGGCTGTTTCGGGAAATGCTTGCAGCCTTTGCCAACACAAGCGACATCCTCACCGTGCTGCATGAGGGCAAGCCGATCGCGAGCGTGCTCTCGTTCTATCATGCTGGTGCGGTCCTCCCGTTCTGGGGCGGGGGCACTTTTGCGGCTCGCGGCGCCCGCGCGAACGAGCGCATGTATTACGAGCTGATGCTGCACGCCCGCCGCCGCGGGGCGCAGCGGTTTGACTTCGGCCGATCCAAGACCGGCAGCGGGCCCTATCATTTCAAGAAGAACTGGGGCTTCGAGCCCGAGCCGCTTGTCTATGGCCAATGGAATGCACCGGGAGCACAGCCTCGCGATGTCGATCCCGCGAGCGCGGCCTATGCGCGCAAGATCGCGCTGTGGAAGAAGCTGCCGCTGCCCGTGGCGAACACGCTCGGACCCTGGATCGCGCGGGGCCTGGCTTGAGGGTGCGGCGATGAGCGATATCCTCTTTCTTGCCCACCGCGTGCCGTTTCCGCCCGATCGCGGCGACAAGATCCGCGCGCATCATCTGTTGCGGTTTCTGGCGCGCCAGAACCGGGTTCATGTCGGCTGCTTCACCGAGACAGGGGCCGATCGCGCCGCGTTGGGCGAGCTTGCGGATCTCGCCGCGAGCCATCATGCGCCCCGGCGGCGCAAACCGCTCTCGCTTGCAGGTGCCGAGGCTGTGCTTTCGCACAGGCCCGTAAGCCTCACCGCGTTTCATCATGCAGGCCTGGCAGGCTGGGTCAGGGCGACGCTTGCGAGCCAGCCAATATCGACGATCGTCGTGTTTTCGGGCCAGATGGGGCAGTATGTCCCGGATGATTTCGCCGGGGAGGTCATTGTCGATCTGTGCGATGTCGATAGCGCCAAGTTCGAAAGCTATGCCGCTGCCGGCGAACGCCCCTGGCTCAATGCGCGTGAAGGCCGATTGCTTGCGCGCGAGGAAGCGCGGCTCGCGGCGCGGGCCGCGACGACGATCCTCATCAGTGAGGCCGAGGCCGATCTGTTCCGCAGCCGGCTTGGCGCCCGCCATCGTCCCCAAATCCGCGTGATCGGCAACGGGATCGATGCTCAGTTGTTCGATCCGGCGCACGTTGATCCGCACGAAGCCCTCAAGCGCGCGCCGGGACCGCATTTCGTATTCACCGGGCAGATGGATTATCGCCCCAACGAACAGGCCGCCTGCTGGGCGATCGATGAATTCCTGCCCGCAGCGCGCGCGCTCTTTCCTGCAGCACAGCTTCACATCGTGGGCCGCGCGCCGCGTGCGCCGCTCGTCAGCCTAGGGGAACGGCCAGGGGTCACGATCTGGGGCGAAGTGCCCGATGTGAAGCCCTTTCTGGCCGGGGCAAGCTGCGTGATTGCGCCGCTGCTGATCGCACGCGGCGTGCAGAACAAGGTGCTTGAGGCGATGGCGATGGCGCGGCCAGTGCTGTTGACCCTGGAGGCGGCAACCGGGATCGCTGCGCACGATGGCAGCGAATGGCTCGTCGCGCCTGCCGATCCTGCGGCGATGATGGACCGGGTGCGGCCCGTGCTTGAAGACGCGGCGGCCGCGCGCGCGATGGGCAATGCAGCGCGCGCCTTCGTGCTCGCTCGCCATGATTGGGCAGCGTGCCTTGCCCCATTGGCAAGCATGATCGCGAGCCGCCCTCAAACGGGGGCCCGCCATGTCGCATGAGACCGCTTCGCCGGAGCCCGGCCTTGAGCGAGCGGGCCTTGCTGCCGCGCTCGCGCCGCAATGGCGCATCCCGCTCGGCATGCTGGCCCTTGCATGCCTTGCGATAGGCATCGTGACCGCGCGCGAATGGGGCGAGATGATTCACCAGTGGTGGAACATCGACACCTACAATCACATCCTGCTCGTCCCGCCGATCATCTCCTGGCTCGTCTGGCTCAAGGCAGAGGCGCTTGCGCGGATGACGCCGCGGCTCTTCCTTCCTGGGCTTGCGCTGGTGGCAGCAGGGCTTGCGCTGTGGCTGACGGGCCGGATCAGCGGGATCAACCTTCTTGCCCATGCCGGGGCGGTGGGCGCGGTGCAGGGCGTGGTGGTGGCGATGCTCGGGGTCAGGATTGCGGCCTTTCTCGCGCTCCCGATCGCCTTTGCCGCATTCCTCGTGCCCTTTGGCGACGAGATCATTCCGGCCCTCCAGTCGATCACCGCCCAGATTGCGATTGCGCTCACATTGTGGAGCGGGATCCCTGCCGTGATTGATGGCATCTTCATTGATACCCCCGTTGGCCTCTTCATCGTTGCCGAGGCATGTTCGGGGGTCAAATTCCTGGTCGCAATGGTCACGCTCGCCGTTCTCGTGTGCTTCACCCGCTTTCAAAGCTGGCGCCGTCGCGCGCTGTTCGTGGCCGCCTCGGTCATCGTCCCCGTGCTTGCGAACGGGGTGCGGGCCTGGGGCACGATCTACATCGCTCAATTTGCAGGCGTCGAGTTTGCCGCCGGGTTTGATCATATCTTCTATGGCTGGATCTTCTTTGCGCTTGTCGTCATCATCATTCTTGCCGGCGCCTGGCGGTTTTTCGAAAGCGAGCCGGAGGATTATGGCCCGAGCGAGGACTGTGTGAACGCCAGCGCCCACATCGCGCAGCTCGAGCGCGGACCCGCCGCATCTGGCGCAGGGCTGGGCGCGGTGGCTGCGCTAAGCGTTGCTGCGGCGATCGCAGCGGCGATTTTTGCCCCCGCAGCGCCGTTTTAAGCCGATGGTGAGCTGAGCCATGTGCGGCATTGCAGGGGTCTTTCGCGCATCGAGCTCCGAGCCGATCGAGGGCGCCACGATCGAGCGGATGTGCGATGCCATGGCGCATCGCGGGCCGGACGGCGCAGGCGTCTGGACCAAGGCAGGCGAGATGCACAGCGCTGCGCTCGGCCACCGCCGTCTCTCGATCATCGATCTGGCTGGATCGCCCCAGCCGATGCACGCCGCCAATGGCCGCGCAACGATCGTCTTCAACGGAGAGATCTACAATTACCGCGCCTTGCGTACCGAGCTCGAAGCCGAGGGCGCCCGCTTCCTGACGCACGGAGACACTGAGGTCATCCTCGCAGCATGGCAGCGCTGGGGCATGGATTGCCTCGCGCGGCTCGATGGCATGTTCGCCTTTGCGCTCTATGATCACGATCGGCGTGCGCTCTTCCTCGCGCGCGACCGGTTCGGCGTGAAGCCGCTGTTCCTCGCGCAGCTTCCCGATGGCAGCCTCGCCTTCGCCTCGGAACTCAAGGGGCTGCTTGCCCATGGCGGGCTTGCCAGAAAGCTCAGCCCGGTCGCGCTCGATGCGTTTATGACCTGGGGCTATGTCCCTGATACCCACTCGATCCTCAAGGGCGTGACCAAGCTTGCCGCGGGGCACTTCCTGCTCCTCGAAGCGGGCAAGGGCATGCCAGCCCAGCGGCAATGGTGGGATATCGACTTTTCCGGGCGTAGCGAAGCGAGCGAGGCTGAGCTGGCTGAGGCGCTGCGCGATCATCTCGCGCGCGCGGTGCGATCGCGGATGGAGGCCGATGTGCCGCTCGGTGCGTTCCTTTCGGGCGGCGTCGATTCCTCGAGCGTGGTAGCGCTCATGAGCGAGGCAAACGATCATCCGATCACGACTTGCTCGATCGGGTTTGACGAGGCTTCGCTCGACGAGACCGCCTATGCGCAGCGGATCGCCGATCAGTATCGCACCGATCATCATGCGCACACGGTTGCCGCAGACGAGTTCGGCGCGGTCGATGCGCTTGCGGGCATGTTCGATGAACCCTTCGCCGATGCCTCCGCCCTGCCGACCTACAGGGTGTGCGCGCTTGCGCGGCGCCATGTAACGGTGGCGCTCTCGGGCGATGGGGCCGACGAGGCCTTTGCCGGCTATCGGCGCCAGGTGTTCCATGCCCATGAAGAGCGTGTGAGAGCGATGATCCCGGCCGCTGTGCGCGCGGCCGTGCTGGGCCCAGCCGGGCGCATCTGGCCCCAGGCGGATTGGGCCCCGCGCCCGCTGCGCGCCCGATCGACCTTGCTCGCGCTCGCCGCATCGGGCGAGGAGGGCTATGCCCGCGCGCTCGCGATCACGCCTGCAGATGCGCGCGCGGCGCTCTATTCGCCCGGCTTTGCCAACGCGCTTTCGGGCGCACGGGCCGAGGATGAACTGATCGCCCTGATGCGCGCAGCGCCTGCGCGAACCGGGCTTGACCGGGCGCAATATGCCGATCTCAAGTTCTGGCTGCCCGGCGATATCCTCACCAAGGTCGATCGCGCCAGCATGGCCGTCAGCCTCGAGGCGCGCGAACCGTTGCTTGATCATCGCCTCGTGGAATTTGCCGCCAGGCTGCCCGATCGCCTGCGGGTGAGGGGAGGGACCGGCAAGGCCCTGCTCAAATCTGCGATGGAGGATCATCTGCCCGCCGATATCCTCTATCGCCCCAAGCAGGGCTTCGTCACCCCGATCGCTGCGTGGCTGCGCGGTCCGCTTGCCGCCGAGGCGCGCGCGATCGCACAGCACTCGGCCCTGGCGCAGACCGGCTGGTTCGACACGGCGCGGCTTGGTGCGCTGGCTAACGAGCACATCGCCGGGCGCCGCGACCATTCGCGCGTGCTCTGGCAGCTGATCATGCTCGAGCGCTCGCTTGCACAATTGCGCATCGAGGCCTGATCGCTCATTCCTGCGTCCCGTGGCCCAGCGCCATGTAGGCATCGCTCTGCATCTCGTTCAATCGGCTGACGGTGCGCTCGAATTCGAACGCGCCATCGCCCGACTGATAGAGCGCGTGCGGATCCGCCTCGGCGGTGGCGAACAGCTTGACGCGGTGCTCGTAGAGCGCGTCGATCAGCGTCACGAAGCGCGCCGCCTCGTTGCGCTTCTCAGGGCCTAGGCGCGGGATACCGACGATGATCACGGTGTGAAAGGCGCGCGCGATCGCAAGGTAATCGGCCGCGCCGCGCGCTTCGCCGCACAGCCGCTTGAAGCTGAACACGCCCACGCCCTTGAGGCTCTTGGGCACATGGAGCGAACGGTTGGCGCTGACCGTGAGCTCGCCGGTCGGCACGTTGGCGGCATCTTCGGGGTCGAAATCGGTGAGCCGGAAGAACGCCTCGCGCACCGTGTCGGTCGCTTCCTGACCGATCGGCGTGTGCCAGGTGGCAAGCCCCGCGATGCGGTCGAGCCGGTAGTCGACCTCGCCATTGAGGCCGAGCACGTCGAGCTCGGCGTCGATCAGATCGATGAAAGGGAGGAAGTGCTCGCGGTTGAGCCCGTCCTTGTAGAGATCGCCTGGGCGCCGGTTGGAGGTCGTCACGATCGTCACCTTGCGCTCGCAGATCAGCTGGGTGAACAGGCGGCTCATGATCATCGCATCGGCCGAATTGGTCACCACCATCTCGTCGAAGGC
>JGI12048J13642_10186863_pt1 | contig 60445 bp, 51 predicted proteins | sample ElkSlonscriptome_16_FD_13642 | JGI IMG/M metagenome (IMG submission 13642)
ATAGTTTGCGGTTGGATTTACGAGGTCACCCGCACCTCGGCATGCACCTCGGGTTTTGCGACCCACGTCGAAGCCATGTCGCCCCCAAGCGTTGAGTAGACAAAATAGCCGTTTTTGAGTTCCTTTGCAAATAGGGGATAGGTGCAAATGGGGGGTTGGTGCGAATAGGGCATTGGTGCAAATAGGGCATTGGGGATTCGGCGCTGTGGTACCCCACGACTAAGCCGCGCCTCGGAGACGATGACGGGTTGTCAGGGACCGCCGCAAACCGCGTGCATCGCCCGCGCCGCCGGGTCTGTCGGACTAGGAACCCGCTTGCGGGCGACTGCGCAGCTGTTGCAAGCCGATTCGAGATCGAAATTGATCCGCAACATGGACTGGACCTGCACAACCCGCGCCGGATGGATCACGGCGCTGTCTCCAGGCTTCATCGCACCGCAGCCGGCGGTGTCACGGCTAGCTTCGCGCTCCGCGCCGACGCCGTCAGGGGCCGCTTCGGTGATTACGGTGGCTCGCGGGCGACGCACGCAAGCAGCGGCGAGCCGCGAGCATCTCCGATGTCAGCCGATCAATCCACCAACTCCCCCTCCACGACGGCGCCGAAGCCGAGCTGCCCGTCCCTAACGCTGACCTCAATGGTGTCCCCGGGCGCGAAATGTCCGGCCAAGATCTCCTGCGCCAGCGGGTTCTCCAGTTGCGCGCGGATGGCGCGCTTGAGCGGGCGCGCACCATAGACCGGGTCGAAACCGGCCTCGCCGAGCAGATCGAGGGCGGCGTCGCTAATGTCGAGGCGGATCTCGCGTTCGGCCAGACGCGCTTGTAGGTAGCGGATCTGGATGCGGGCGATGGCGCGGATCTGGCCCTCGTCCAGTGGATGGAAGACGACGATCTCGTCCAACCGGTTGATAAACTCGGGTCGAAAGGCCTGGCGGACGATCTCCATGACGGCGTCCTTCATCTCCGCATAGTTGGCCTCGCCGGCCTTCTGCTGGATGATGTCGGAGCCGAGGTTGGAGGTCAGCACGATCACGGCGTTGCGGAAGTCTACGGTGCGGCCCTGACCGTCGGTGAGTCGGCCGTCGTCGAGCACCTGCAACAAAATATTGAACACGTCCGGGTGGGCCTTCTCGACCTCGTCCATCAGGATCACGCTGTAGGGCCGGCGGCGCACGGCTTCGGTCAGATAGCCGCCCTCCTCGTAGCCGACATAGCCCGGCGGTGCGCCGATCAGTCTTGCCACCGAGTGCTTTTCCATGAACTCGGACATGTCGATGCGCACCATCGCCTCTTCGGTATCGAACATGAACTCGGCCAAGGCCTTGCACAGCTCGGTCTTGCCGACGCCGGTGGGGCCCAAGAACAGGAACGAGCCGATCGGCCGGCTCGGGTCGGACAGCCCGGCGCGGGAGCGGCGAATGGCGTCGGAGACGGCGCGCACGGCCTCGGACTGACCGACCACGCGCTTCTCGACCTCCTGCTCCATCTTCAGCAGCTTGTCGCGCTCGCCTTCGAGCATCTTTGACACCGGGATGCCGGTCCATTTGGCGACGATGTCCGCCACCTCCTGCTCGGTGACCTTGTTCCGCAGCAGTTGGTTCTCGTTGGCATCCGCTGCGCTGGCGGCGGCGAGTTGTTTCTCCAGCTCCGGCACGCGCCCGTATTGCAACTCGGACATGCGCGCGAGGTCGCCGGCGCGCCGCGCGGTCTCCATCTCGATGCGCGCGCGGTCCAGTTCCTCTTTGATGTGCGCGGTACCCTGCACTGTGGCCTTTTCGGACTTCCAAATCTCGTCCAGATCGGAGAACTCACGCTCTAGCGTACCGATCTGCACCTCCAGGTCCGCCAGGCGCTTCTTCGAGGCGTCATCGGATTCCTTTTTCAGCGCCTCGCGCTCGATCTTGAGTTGGATCAAGCGCCGATCGAGCTTATCCATCTCCTCCGGCATGGAATCGATCTCCATGCGGATCTGCGAGCCGGCCTCATCAATGAGATCAATGGCCTTGTCCGGCAGTTGGCGGTCGGTGATGTAGCGGTGCGATAGCGTGGCCGCGGCGACGATGGCCGGGTCGGTGATCTCGACCGCGTGATGCACCTCGTAGCGCTCTTTGAGTCCGCGCAGGATGGCGATGGTGTCTTCGACGTTGGGTTCGTCGACCAAGACCTTTTGAAAGCGCCGTTCCAACGCCGCGTCCTTCTCGACGTACTTGCGGTATTCATCGAGCGTGGTGGCGCCGATGCAGTGCAGCTCGCCGCGAGCCAGCGCGGGTTTCAGCATGTTGCCGGCATCCATCGCGCCCTCGGCCTTGCCGGCGCCGACCATGGTGTGCAACTCGTCGATGAATAAAATGATGTTGCCTTCCTGCTTGGCAACGTCGTTCAGCACCGCCTTTAGTCGCTCCTCAAACTCGCCGCGGAACTTGGCCCCGGCAATCAGCCCAGCCATGTCCAGGCTCAGCAGGCGCTTGGTCTTAAGCCCTTCCGGCACCTCGCCGTTGACGATACGCTGGGCGAGGCCCTCGACGATGGCGGTCTTGCCAACGCCAGGCTCACCGATCAAAACCGGGTTGTTCTTGGTGCGGCGTGCAAGCACCTGGACGGTGCGGCGGATCTCATCATCGCGTCCGATCACCGGGTCGAGCTTGCCTTGCTCGGCGCGTTCGGTCATGTCGATGGTGTATTTCTCCAGCGCCTGGCGCTGCTCCTCGGCATTTGGATCGTTGACCGACTCGCCGCCGCGCATCTGCTCAATGGCCTTGTCCAGCGCGCCCTTGCTGGCGCCGGTCTCCCGCAGCAGTTTGCCGAGTTCGCTTTTGTCTTCCAGCGCCGCGAGTATGAACAGCTCTGAGCTGATGTACTGATCGTTGCGCGCCTGAGCCAGCTTGTCGGTCAGGTTGAGCAGCTTGCCCAGGGCATTGGATACGCTCACGTCACCGCCGGTGCCGGACACCTGCGGTAAGCGCTCCAGGGCCTCGCCCAGGGCCGAGCGTAGCCGGTTGACGTTCACATCCGCCTGCGCAAGCAGATGGCGCACGGTGCCGCCATCCTGGTCGAGCAGCGCCACCATCAGGTGAACGGGTTCAATAAATTGGTTATCGCGGCCCACGGCCAGACTTTGCGCGTCTGCCAGGGCCATCTGGAACTTGCTGGTAAGCTTGTCCATTCTCATGTTCTTGACCTCTAGACTTTGTTATCCGCTATTTTTTAGGGTTTTTACTGATTTGCGGCGACCGGGCCTTGAATTCAAGCACTCTCCGGGGGAGAGTGCCAATTGCCATCGGTAAACGCGGTTTCGGGCGACTGCTATTGGCTTTGGTTAGCACCTTTGTTGACGGCGTTCGCGCGATCCTCCATGGCGAAACCCTAAAGCGCATCCTTGTCTTCGGCAGCCGCGCCCGTCGCGACGGACAGGGGGATTCAGACCTTGAACATCGCGGTGTTTGCAAAAGACCCTCTCGCGCCTGACCTAGACGAGGGTCTGGCAGATCCTATCCTCCTAAGGAGGCGCGGATGGGCATGGAAGGCCTCGCCCATCCGAGGCCGATCTAGTGCTTCCCGGATCATCGCCTAAACCCATTTTTACTCGTGGCCATCGACACCGAAGGAATCACTCTATGGCCTACAGCGACAACCTGAACGCCGCCCGAGAAGAACTAGCGTTGCCGCTGGACGACTTGCTGGCCTACCTTAAAACACACGACATAGCGATCTTGGCCGACGCCGAACGGCCGCTGCAAGAAGCGCTCCCGTGATACTTAAATCCGCTCCGCTCATGCTCGCATCTATCAATGCATCCGACGCCGCTTGGCACTGGCCTGAGTATGCCCGGGCGCTCGCCGCGACAAGCAAATCCCTACTGCTGCCTGGACCTGTCCGTCAACGGCTGCTGCGGCCCGCGCTTGCGGCCTCGTATATCGAATGGCGCTACTACTCGATCCTCTCAAATACCTTTCACGGCATTGTCGGGCTCGCCTTGGTGAATCCGCGGCAGCGCTTCCTCGCCATCGCCGAGTCTGGTCTGCTGCTGATCCTGGCGGGTGTCTTTGATGATGCTGATGAGATGGGGGGAGAGGTCTCCCGAGAGGCCGCACAACCGCCCGCGGCCGATCATCCGCATGCTCTGTGCTGGATGCACTTGTTTCCTACCGCGACTTGCGGCTTCGACCAGCTAGAGGCCGGCTCCTTGGTGGCCGCGGACAAGCACTGTCGGTTGACACTCCGACAGCAGGGTCCGGCGACGACCGACCTGCGGCTGGAGACCGACTTCGGCCTGCATCTGCGCCTGACCCATGCGGGCCTGGCCGGCACCGCGATCGACGCGGTTGCAGGTCAGGACCTAAACCCTCTACCCGGTTGCCATTGGGTCGTGCATTGCCCGTCACCGGTCGCCCTGACCAGCGGCGAGATTCGGTTTGGGCCGGAATTCGAAGGCGCGCTAGCCGAAGCGAACCGACAAGGGGCCGACGCTTATGCCCCGCCAGCCCTGCTTAGGCGGTCGCGCGCGAGGTCCACCGCAGTTCGCTGGCAGAATGCCAACGGTTACTACGAGCACAGCTTCGGCATTCAGCCGCTGCCGCTGTTCGGCTGGGATTTCCTGTTCGTCCCCGACGCGGACCGCGGCCAGTCGCTGGTGATGCAGACCTACCGAGGCAGTCGGCAATTGCGCTATGTCGAGGTCTGCTGGCGCGACGGCGGGCAACCGCGCTATCACCGTTTCGATGCCTCGCAACTGTCGCTGCACTGGAGCGAGCAGCAGCACGACCCAGTGCTCGGCGCCACCCGACCGCTGCGCAGGCTCATTCGCGGCGAGGCGCCGGGTCTGCGGCTGCGCCTCGACAACCGCGTACTGCACCGCATCCCGCTGTTGCGCTCAAGCCGGCTCGCGGTTCGGCACTTCTTTATCAGCGAAGAGATCGGGGTCGCGCATTGGACGCTCAGCGACGACCAAGGCCAGGTCATCGCCGAGGCTAGCAACCAGCCCTGCGGCGGCGAGTTGGCGCATTTTCGCTGGCGAACGCCGACCGGTCGCGGTCGTCGAGCCACGCAATGACCCCTGAAGTCATTGTCATCGGTGCTGGTCCGGCCGGCAGCGCCACCGCTTGGCATCTAGCCCGAGCCGGTGTGCCGACGCTGCTGGTAGACAAGTCCGATTTCCCTAGGGATAAGGTCTGCGGAGACTGTCTGAGCCCCCGCGCGCAGCACTATCTGCAATGCATGGGCCTACTCAACGCGGTCGCCGCCGAGGCCCATCATGCCCCCAGCATTCGCTTTCAAGCCCCCGGGGGCGCCCGCGCCGAGACCGCCATCACCGGCGCTGCTGAGATGCCAAACCGCACCCTGGTGATCCCCCGGCAGCGCTTCGACCACATGCTGCAACGGCACGCCATTGCCGCCGGCGCCCAGTTTCAAGTCGCCCACATCCGCAACCTAGGTAGGAGCGGCGCCCCCGCCGCGACCGCCGCGACCGCCGCGACCGCCCCCCGCACCACACTCGGCCTATCGATCCAAAACCGCTTCATCCCCGCCCGCGCCGTCGTCATCGCCACCGGCGCCGCCATCGGCCTGCTCAAACAGACCGCACTCGCCCCGACCGGCCCGGTCCACAGCACCGCCGCCCGCTGCTACGTCGACGGCATCGGCAACCTCGGCCCCGAACTAGAATTTCTCTTCGACCACCTGCCGCTGCCCGGCTACGCCTGGCTTTTCCCAACCGGCCGAGACAGCGCTAACGTCGGCTTCTGGTACAGCGGCCAGCAACCACTCTCGGCCGCCGTTCGGCTGCCGGAGTTGCTGCATGCACACCCGACCCTGCGCCAGCGTCTCGATCAAGCCAAGGGCCCGCGTTCCATGGCCGGCTTCCCGATACGCACGGATTTCCTGCGTGCGCCCAAAATAGGCGCCGGCCTGCTCTGTGTCGGCGAGGCGGCGGGCTTGGTGAATCCCTTCACCGGCGAGGGCATCGACTATGCGCTGGAATCCGCCGAGCTTGCGGCGACGGCGATCATCCGCGCGCTGCGCAACGGCGGCGGTGTCATCTCGGAGACAGCGCTCAAAGCCTATCCGCGCGCTCTGAATCGGCGTTTCGGGCAACTTTTTTTGCTGATGGAGCTATCCCGCCGCTATGGCTTCAATCCCTGGGTGTTCGACCGTTTGTTCGGCCGCGGGGAGCGCGGACAGCGGCTCGTGGATCGATTGATCCGAGTCTGCTTCGGCGCGGCACCGCCACTGACTATGCTCGACCCGTTGGCATTGGGCGCCCTGCTGCTGTCTCGCCCATCAGCAATGCATCGCTGACCCGGATGGCGCTATGCCATCGGGTAAGATGCCGGCCTCACCGGCTTGCATCAAAGGCATCAAGATCAACGGCCGTTTCCATGACAATGACCAAGGCCGACCGCCCCGGCAAAGACACACAGCACAAAAAGGCACTATGCACCATCTAACGGAAATCCTCGCCCTGCTCGTTGTCATCGGCATCGGCGCCCAATGGCTCGGCTGGCGCTTGCAGATCCCGGCCATCGTACTGCTCAGCCTATGTGGGCTGTTAATCGGCCCTGTGCTCGGCATTCTGCGGCCTAGCGAGGCCCTGGGCGACGCCTATCAGCCGCTGGTGAAGCTCGCGGTAGCGGCCATCCTCTTCGAGGGAGGGCTGTCGCTGCGCTTCTCGGAACTCAAACAAGCCACGGCCGGCGTAAACCGGCTGATCACCATCTCTGTCGTGCTGGTGCTGGTGCTTTCAGCGGCAGCGGCTCACAGCATCACGGCGCTGTCCTGGCCGGTTGCGCTGATTTTCGGCGCCATCACCATCGTCACCGGCCCGACCGTGATCCTGCCGCTGCTGCGCCAGGCGCGCCTGAAGCGACGCCCGGCGTCTTATCTGAAGTGGGAGGGCATCGTCAACGACCCCGTCGGGGCCGTGATGGTGGTGTTCATCTTCGACTATTTCGTTGGCGCTAATGCAGGAGTACTTGACGAGACGCTGCTGCATCTGGCCTCCGGCGTCGGGACGGCGCTGGTGCTGGGCGGGCTTGGCGGCTGGCTGCTGGGGCGGGCCTTCCTGAGTGGACAGGTCCCGGAATATTTGAAAGGGCCGATCGCGCTGGCGGCAGCACTCGGCGTTTATGCCCTGTCCAATCTGGTGTTAGAAGAGGCCGGGCTGATCGCGGCAACGCTGATGGGCGTGGTACTGGGCAACATGAACCTGCCGAGCATCGGCGAGCTGCGTCGCTTCAAGGAGTACATCGCGGTCATGCTGGTCTCCGGCGTCTTCCTGCTGCTCACCGCGGATCTCGATCCGCTCATCATGCTGGCGTTGGACTGGCGTAGCGGCGCGCTCATCGCGGCGGTGATCTTGCTGGTACGTCCGCTAGCGGTCTGGATTTCCACCATCGGTGCCGGCATGAGCTGGCAGGAACGCACGCTGGTCGGCTGGATCGCGCCCCGTGGCGTGGTGGCCGCGGCCGTGGCCGGTGTGTTTGGGCCGGCCCTGGCGGAGCGCGGTTTCGCTGGCGCCGAACTCCTGCTACCGCTGGTGTTCACGCTGATCTTGACCACTGTGGTGCTGCACGGCTTCAGCCTGGGATGGCTCGCACGCCGCTTGGACCTGAGCGCGCAACGCCAAGGCGGGTTGCTCATCTCTGGCGGCACCGCCTGGAGCAGCGGCCTGGCCGCAGCCGTACACAAGCAAGGGGTACCGGTCATCGTCGCCGACAACGCCTGGCACCGGCTGCGCAGGGCCCGCGCGGCCGGCGTGTTAGTGTACTTTGGCGAGTTGTTGTCGGAACACGCCGAGAACGCGCTGGAACTCGGCGCCTACGCCAGCTTGCTTGCGGCCGGCAACAACGACGCCTACAACGCGCTGATTTGCGCGCACTTCGCACCGGAGTTGGGACGGCAGCAGGTATTCCAACTCGCCCCCTATGAGGTCGCCGAAAAGCGCCGCCTGTCCTCAGGGGCCCGCGGGCGTATCGCCATCGCGGGCGACATTCAGTACGAAGAACTGCAGCGGCACTGGTATCAAGGATGGGAGTTTCACACTAGCAAACTCACCGAGGCGTTCGGCGCGGATGACTTATGTGGCGCACTGCCACCAGGGGCCATGCCAATTCTTGTCATCGACGCGCGCACGACACTGCGCTTGATCGAGGCGGGCAAACCGCTCAAGGCCGAAGCTGGAGATCGCGTACTATGGTTTGGTGCCAAACAACGTAAGCAGCCGGACTCGGTCGACAAGCCGCCTGCCGTCAATTCGGCGGAAACATCGCGACCGCTGGTCTGAAAAATGCTGCCTAAGAATGGCTGCCACCAGCCTTTGTCAGGCTGGTCCTCAGCCTGGTTTGGTTGTAAAGCGCCATCCTTGGCGGGAATCCCTACCTGCCACCAGCGATGGTCTCCCCTTACCCGCGCATGGTATACGGCGGGGCGCTGGTGACCTTCCGTCACCGTCTTATCCTCCTCGCCAATCTTTTCCGGTTAGGGTTTTCCGACAGGTGTCTTCCCGTCGGAGGTTTTCCGACCGGCGTTTTCCGATCGGGGTTTTTCCGTCAGCAGGCTTGGGACGGAGATCGCAGTCTCCGCAGTGCCGACGATTTTCTAGCTCTTTACAATGATTCATCCCCTACCAGCATAGGCGTAGATTGAGAAAGGGCAAATAGGGGAATGCCCTAATCTGCGTCGGGTGTTGGCTTCAGCGGTAGTCGCGCAGTACGATGATCAGGCGCACTCCAGCGCCAGAAGACCCAGGCCAATAGCCCAATCCAGGCCGCCGCGAGCCAACCGATGACACCGTCGTAATGACCGGATAAGAAGGCCAGCGGGGCGGTGGGGTCGCCGTCGCTAAGCCGACGCGATAGCTGGATCACGAACACCCAGCCCGCGTGGAGGCCGATGCACCAGCCGATGTGCCCCGTACGCTCGCGTACCAGCGCCAAGAACAGCCCGACTAGAAACAGGGCCACCAACGAGTCGAGGTGTTGCCACTGGGCGACTCCGCTGAACACCTGGGTAAACATGCTCCAGACGCCAGCCCAATCGAACGCCACGCCCTGTGGCAGCGCGTGGGGCTTCATGAAGTGCAGCAAGGCGTAGAGCAATGCCGACCAAAACACCGCCGATCTCAGCCCGCTGCGACCACGCACGGCACCAAACAACGCGCCGCGAAAGAAGGTCTCCTCCAGCAGACCGATGAGCAACCCGCCAATCAGCGCGGTGACCGCCTTCTCCAGAAGGTAACCGGGCAGCCCGCGGTCAGGCAGATCGGGAACACGTACTCCAAATAGCAACAAGGCCGCGACCAGCAGCAGCAGAATCAACAGGCCAGCCAGCCAGCCGCGCCCCACCGATCGCAGAAACAACCGGCGCTCAATGCCGTAGCCCAACGCCTTGCGGTTGGTAATGCCTATCCACTTCAAAAACGGCCACAGACCCAGCAGAATGAACAGTTGCGCGATGCGACCCATGACCCGTTGCGGTTCGTAGTCTATCCAGCCCGTCAGCATGACCGGATAGGTCAGCAACGCGGCCAGAGCCAGACAGAAAAACAGGTAAGCGAAAAAGATTGCGGTAATACGCACGACTGAGGGCTTCGGAAATGCCGGTTGCTGAGCACACCCAAGACTAACCAGAGGATCACCTGGGCAAAACCGGATTGGAACAGGATAAAGGGGCGTATCTGAACAGCAGGAAAACAGTAAGCGGTTTCGGGTAGTTCAGAGACCAAAAAAGCCAGCGCTTAGCTGGCATTCTTGATGCCTGAATCGGACATCATCCGATCCGTTGTAATTGTCGGGGTGACAGGATTCGAACCTCCGGCCCCTGCCTCCCGAAGGCGGGAAACCAAGGGTTGCTATTATAAAACAACAACTTAAAGAGATAATGAGCCGCTCAAATGACAGGACGTGACAACAAATGCCTGAAGAAGTCTCCCATATGTCACGTCGGATGTCACGCCAGCTTGCGCACCTCCCCAACGCGGCTACCACCAGGGATCGGCGCGTAGTCCGCGCTGCCGGTCGTTACCAGACGTTGAATGACCACTTGGTCGGCGTCCGCAATCGGCCAATAGCGGACACTGGTCTCTTACCGGCCGGCGTCGGCAATAGCGCGGACAGCGGACAGTCAATCGGGCAGCGCCTGCCCCTTTGCTCGGCCCGGATTACCAGGCGCCACAGCTCGGTGGGGTGGCTCCGACTTCTATGCGCCACTGTCTTTTCCATTTTCGCTTCGCTCTCCACGGCGCGCAGCGAATGCAGCCCTTCTCCACTCGCCGAGCATTTCTCTTCCGGCATGACCGCGCTGTACGCAAATTCTTGATCGACTTGATGGGTGCCGCTGGCCGCGTGCCGGGGCCGGTGGCCGAGCGCTTGCATCAATACACGGAGATGGTGGACCAGGGCGAGGGCGCAAGCGAGCAGGCGAAGGCATTGCGGGCCGAGCTTGAGAGGGCGTTGCCGCAGGATACTCGGCTGCACCAGGCGGATCTGGAGATGCAAAAACGTGCCCTCTTGGCACGCATCGGGGGCGGGACCTCATGAAGCCGACACGCCGGCTTGAGCAACAGCCTCAGTCGCTTGCCGACTACTGCGCACAGCATCCGCAGGACGTAGCGGCGCCATCCGACGAGGCCGGGCAGGTCTGGAGGCGCTTCCGAGACACCCCTGCCTACAAGGCGCTCCTGCAAGCGCTGTGCGAGGCCCAGCAAGGACTCTGCATCTATTGCGAACAGCGCGTGGCGAAAGAATCCGGCACCCCGGTGCCACTCGATCATCGCAACAAGCTCGGCGTCCCGCACGCAAACCTAGACGCGACAATCAATCAGGTACTGAATCTGAACTGCGAACGCCTGCGTGTCGCCAGACAGCCGGTGTTGTATCGCTACGCACTCCCGGCCATAGAAACTGGCGCGGGCACAAAAAATTCTGTCTGATCTGTCGGGGGCGGATATCCGCCTTGAAGAGGTTGTCACGCCTAGCCCAGCGGTATAGGCCACGGAAATCCCCGGCGTCAAGCGTATGCACACTAATTCTTGACTTGGCAAAATTTTGTGCATACAGTAATTTTCGTGGACATCACCTTCGATCCCAACAAAGACCGCTACAGAATCATCAGTCTGCGAGAAGCCACACCCAAAGAGGTCAGGAACTATGCACGTCACAGACAGGAATGGTAGACAATACCGCATCCCGAGCGAGGAAGAGACCAAGCGCATTCGCGCGGGCATCGCGGCGGACCCGGACGCCCATGAGCTGACCGAAGAGGAAATGGCCGAGCTGCGCCCGCACTCGGAAATGAAGCGCGCCCCCGGGCGTCCTAAAGCCGAGTCCACCAAAGAGCGCGTCACGATCCGCCTTTCGCCTGAAGTTACCGCGTATTTCCGCGCCACCGGCAAGGGGTGGCAGACCCGGTTGGACGCCGCGTTAAGGGAGTATGTGCGCGCGAGGCGGTGATTCGTTATTTTGGTCCCGATGGTCAGGACGAAGCCCCCAACGCTTTCCCCACGGCACACGCGCGGTCCTTAAGCGGCGCGACGTAAGAACAGCATGCGCGGGCGCTGGGACAGCCGCCCGAACGCCTTAGCCAGCACAGCGGCAGGGGTCACACAGCGGCAGGTTCGAGTCTTGCATTTTGCTCAAGATTCAAGGTCTGATCGTGCATCTGTTGCATTGCAAGACCTGTTCCCCGAGTCTTGCCAGACCTGACCCCCGAGTTTTGATCACTCAACACCGAAACCGCGCCTGGGGTCCAGATTGCCCTTCCAACCGCAAGCCATCAAGAGATTGCTTTTCGGAGCACGTCCTCGGCCCAGTCCATGAACACTCGCAGCCGGTGTGACAGGTGGCGCCGGTGGGGGTAGACGATGTTGATAGGCATCGCAGGTGCCCGGGCCTTGGGAAGCACCTCAATGAGGGTCCCATTGCGGATGTCGTCGCGCACGTCGTAGGCAGGCACTTGGATCATTCCAAGGCCCGCAAGGCAGCAAGCGATCAGCGCTTCGGCATGGTTCGCCGTCACGCGGGATCGCATTGGCATTTCTTGGACGCCGTCAGGAGTCTCGACATCCCAGTACTCGACGCGGGCGTTCGTTGGCGATGCGTAACGCACGGCGAAGTGGTTCTCCAACTCATCGATGCTCTGTGGCGTTCCGTGCCGCTCCAAGTAAGCCGGCGCCGCGCAGTTCGCCATTTCCAGCATCCCCAGCGGTCTCGCGACGAGGCTGCTTCCGGTGATGTCGCCGACTCTGATGGCACAGTCGATCCCGTCTTGAATCAGATCGACTTCTCGGTCCGTAGAACTCAGCTCGACCTCAAGCCCCGGGTACTGCTCGAGCAGTTTCGGTAGTGCCGGGGCGAAGATAAGCCTCCCCATCCGCCCCGGAACGCTGACGGACAAGCGCCCGCTCAAGGGCTGTGTCGACGCTTGGAACAGCGTTTCCAACTCGTCGTAGTCATTCAGCACCCGAGCGCACCGTTCGTAGAACGCGGCGCCGTCCTGTGTTGGTGCGACGCTTCTCGTCGAGCGCGTGAGTAAGCGAACGCCCAATCGTTCCTCTAGGTCGCGCACGGAGGTAGAGACCGTGGAGCGAGGCATCTGTAGTTGATTCGCAGCGCGCGTGAAGCTCAGACAGTCGACCACGCGTAGGTAGACCCGAAGGCTCTCGATGCGGTCCATGAGCACCTCTGTTCGCAAATCTCGACAATAATGTTCAAAAATCGACGACTAGTCGAAATTTGTGAACAGTGTACCCTATCACTTCATCCACATGCGGAGGGTCGAAACGATGAGCAACGCAATCGATGGAAAGGCGGTTTTGATCGCCGGAGGCGCGAAGAACCTGGGTGGACTCATCGCCCGGGACATGGCCAACAATGGGGCGAGAGCGCTCGCGATTCACTACAATAGTGACAGCTCAAGGGCAGCCGCCGAGGCGACAATCGCGGCGGTCAGAACCGCCGGTGCCAAAGCCTGGCTGTTCCAAGGGGATCTTACGTCCCCCAAGAATATGGAAGCGCTCTTTAGCGGCGCACGGGCGCAGTTCGATGGAATCGACATCGCTGTCAACACCGTCGGAAAGGTCCTGCGCAAGTCGATCGCAGAGACGACGGAAGCCGACTTTGACGAGATGATGGCGGTCAACGCCAAGACGGCCTATTTCTTCATGAAAGAGGCGGGGCGGCACGTGAACGATGACGGCAGCATCATCACGATCGTCACCTCGCTTCTTGCAGCCTTTACAGACGGATACTCCACCTATGCCGGTGGCAAAGCGACCGTGGAGCACTTTACGCGCGCCGCCGCCAAGGAATTCGCCGGACGCGGCATCTCCGTGAACAACGTCGGGCCCGGGCCAATGGACACCCCGTTTTTCTACGGAGAGGAGACACCAGAGCGTGTGGCGTTCCACAAGTCCCAGGCGATGGGCAACCGGCTCACCGATATCACCGACATCGCCCCCATTGTGAAGTTCTTGGTGACAGAAGGCCGATGGATAAGCGGTCAGACGATTTTCGCGAACGGCGGTTACACGACACGCTGATCCATCGCCGGACCGACGCCGCCAGAGCACTGCTGTCTCTTGGTACGTTGCGCACTGGCTGCCTTAAGCAGCTGGTGATGCCTCAACAGCGAGGAAAACAAGCGCGATGAAATCTCTCCTAGCAACCTCGGCCACGTTCGGTTTGCTGTGCTTCCCAGCGTTTGCTCAAACGACCGATTGCGAGAACGCCAGCAGCCAACTTGAAATGAACGAGTGCGCAGAGCGCAGCTTTCAGGCGGCGGACGCCGAGCTCAACAGCACCTATAACACGCTCAAACAGCAGGTCACGGAGGCGGGATTGGTGAAGCTGAAATCCGCCGAGCGCGCCTGGAACCTGTACCGCGATGCTCAATGCGCCTTCGAAAGCGCGGGAACCCAGGATGGCAGCGTTCATGCCATGGTCGCCTCGTCCTGTCGCGAGGGCCTGACCCGCGCGCAGACCAAGCGGCTCGCGGCGCAGCTGAACTGTGAGGAGGGGGACGCGTCATGCGGCGGGCAATAGGGCAACAGGCTATGGCGTCTTACCGAATCAAACGCTCTATCGGTCAAGTGCTTGGCCGGAGCTTCGCGTGCATGCTGACCCTCCTGCTCTGGCAAGTCGCCGTCTGCGCGCCGGCATTCGCACAGGACGCGCCTTCCGAATCGGCGGAGCCAACCGAAACGCTCAAGGCGGGGATCTATCTCAGTCCGCCCTTCGTCGTGCGGACGGATGACGGCTATTCGGGCATGGCGATCGACCTGTGGAACACGGTCGCGGCAGAACGCGGGGTCGAGACCGAGTTCGTCGAGCTCGAAACATTCCGCGATTTGGTCGGCGCCGTCCGCGAGGGTGAGGTCGATGTCGCCGTCACCAACCTGACGATCACCGAAGCCCGAGCAGAGCACATCGACTTCACCCACCCTTGGTTCGATGCCGGTCTCCAGATCATGATCAGCGACGCGCCACGGACAGGGTTCGACAGCGTCTTGCAAGGCTTGGCGGATACCGGGCATCTGCGCGTTTACGCCTGGATCGTCGGTATCATCTTGGGCGCCACACTGCTGTTGACGCTGTTCGATCGCCGGATGGACCCGAACTTTCCCAAGCGCTGGCGCGATGGCGTGGCCGAGAGCTTCTACACGGTCATGTCGGTCGCGGTCTCGGGTAAGCCGCCATCGCGCACGAAACTGTTCGGATGGGTCGGGCGCATCTGGGCGGGGCTGTGGCTGGTCTGCGGCGTCGCGGTGCTGGCCTATGTCACCTCCACGGTGACGAGCGTGATGACGACGATCGCCCTAACCGACCGCATCAGCGGTGTCTCCGACCTCCCGGGCAAGACGGTCGGCGTCATGACCGGAAGCACCGCGGAGGAATTCGCGACCGAGAATGGACTGAGGAAGGTGTCGTTCGCCAACATCGATGCGGCGACCGAGGCGCTCACAGGTGGGGAGATCGACGCCATCGTCGGCGACGCGCCGGTGCTCGACTACTTCGCGCACACGCGCGCCGAGCATGACGTACGCGTTGTCGGAGAGATTTTTGAGCCGGACAAGTACGGCTTTGGTCTGCCCCAGAACAGCCCGCTCAGACGGTTCGTAAGCGTCGATCTCATCGGCGCGGAAGAGGACGGAGTGATCGAAGCGCTTCGCACCCAGTATTTCGGCGCTCGGCAATAGGAGACACGCAATGGAAGACGCGCCCCCCGATCCTGCCGCCTTCTTCCACGTTCGGGTCATCGTCGGCATTGTTACCGGCCTAGCGATTGCACGCTTGCTCAACGGGCTCGCGCACTTCCTGCAGACGCCAGAGCGGAAACGCGCCTACGGTGTCCACGTTGTATGAGATTACGGATTACGGTGACAGTTTACCAAATGCAGGTCACATGCATGCGGGTTGCTGACTTTGCTCGATTGCTGTCGCGAAAGCTTCGGGCCAACAGCCAGGGCAATCGCATCAAATGTCCCTATTATTCGGGTTCGTTAATATGCGGTCAAGGCTCCACCAGTTTGCTGCCTTTATCCCCTTCTCGGCCACTTTCCGAGTAGATGGGAAGTTGATGCCCTTGGGCAAGAAGTGCTGGAGCACGCCTCGCGCAAGCGACGAAGTGCGCTAAACAGCCTGGACAGTTGGTCTTGACGATTAAACTCCTCGGAGATATCGATGTAGGCTATATTAGAGAACCGTGATGCGATTGCCCTGGGCCAACAGCTACATTGAGGACAATAAAATGAAGTGGATTTAGTAAAGTGTTACCGTAATTGCCCGTAATTGGGTAATTGTCACGAGCAGATCCCAGACCTCGGGCAACGGAACCCCCGGTCATCCCGAAGGAAAGAACCAGGCCGGTCCCTCGGGAAGAATGGATTGAAGCGACAGGAGAAGTTGGCGCGAAAGGCCGGAACGAGAATTGCCTGGAAGAGGCTCAAGCAAGGTCTGGATGACAGGTTGCGCTTCCGTCGACCGTCCAAATTGGCCGTAAGCGCTTGATAAAAATGGTCGGGGTGAGAGGATTCGAACCTCCGGCCCCTGCCTCCCGAAGGCAGTGCTCTACCAGGCTGAGCTACACCCCGATGAATTTTCCAGCCTTGTCGGCGCAAGCGGTTATTCGGGACCCGCAGTGTCGTCGGCGTTGTCACAGGTCTTTAAAACTTGGATTTAGCAATCCTAAATCCTAGATGCGTATCTAAAGCCTTGAATTATAAACGCTCTTACAATCTAAGCGATATTTTTGAGTCTCAATACTAATCAGTTTAATCAGTGCGTTCTCGCCACGGCGAAGTCTGCTGTCGCTTCCAAAGACCGCTTCGCTGGGCTATCGGGAAGCATCAGAAGCGCTTGTTTCGCGGCTTCGGCGTGGGAGCGGGCAAGCGCATTAGTATAGTCAATCGCACCACTCGATACAATCGCTTCGACGACATCGGCGATGCGCTCGCGTCCGCCGTTTTCAATGGCGGAGCGCAGACAATTTCGTTGCGCTTCGGTCCCGACTTGCATGGCGCGAATGACCGGCAAAGTCGGCTTGCCCTCTTCGAGATCGTCTCCGATCGCCTTGCCGATCGTGTCGGCGTCGGATTCGTAGTCGAGCGCATCATCGACGAGTTGAAACGCAACGCCTAAGTGCATGCCGAAGCTCGCAATCGCGTCCTCGATACCTCGCGGCACCTCGGCAAGCACCGCCCCGAGTCGAGTGCCGGCCTCGAACAGCGTGGCGGTCTTACGCTCAATAACCTCCATGTAGCGCGCCTCGTCGGTGTCCGGATCGTTAGCGTTGAGCAGTTGCAGCACCTCGCCCTCGGCGATGCGGTTGGTGGCATGGGACAGTACGTCCATTACGCGCATGATGCCGACGTCGACCATCATCTCGAAGGCGCGCGAGTAGAGGAAGTCTCCCACCAGTACGCTGGCTTCGTTACCCCATACCGCGTTCGCCGTATCGCGATTGCGGCGGAGTTCGGAGCGGTCGACAACGTCGTCGTGCAGCAGGGTGGCGGTGTGGATGAACTCGACGATCGCGGCCATCTCGCGATGGGTCGAGCCCTGATAGCCGCAGGCACGTGAGGCAAGCAGGACCAGCAACGGGCGCAAGCGCTTTCCGCCACTACTGATGATGTAATGGCCGATTTGATTGATAAGCACCACGTTGGACTGCAGGCGCTTGAGGATGATCTCGTCGACAGCCTGAATGTCTTCACTCACCGGTGCCCGTATTTCGGACAGGTCCATGGGCGGGTTTCGATCTAAAATGAAGCCGCGATGCTATGGGTCCCCCCGCCTTATGTCAAGGTCACGCCCCTTATCCTTCCTCGTTGCGCGAGCGGAAAGCAACTGCGCGCCCTAGGTCTGGCGGGCGCCAAATGTGTGTAGGTGGTTCAAGCTTCTTGCCGACGACCCGCTTTCTGCGCGATGCATGAGGCCTTGGGCCAAGGGCGGGAGTTGCGGGATCGCGCTGTACCTCAGGCCCTCGGCGCTTGGTCCAAGTCAAAGACGGCGTACCGATCAAAAATCACGTCGCCCTGTCCTGGTCCGTCTGGGGCGTTGCTTCGCAAGAGTCAGGTCTCAACGACCTCGGTCGTGCTGTTGACGCAAGCAATTAGAACCGGTTAAACTTGCGGGTCTTTCACGATGCACGCGCGGCTACCATCGCGCTTCCAGACCCACCGCGTCCTTCAAAGCCAATATCAAGCCTCAACGGCAGGGCTCGCCGCGGTGACTGCGCATCACGGATATCAAGCTCGATCCCTGGAAACATCACCATGTACGCAGTCATTGAAACCGGCGGCAAGCAGTATCGCGTCGCTGAAGGCGAAAAGGTTAGAGTCGAAAAGCTCGACGCCGAGACCGGCGCGAGCATCGACATCGACAAGGTGCTGATGATCGCCGACGGTGACCAGATTCGCCTCGGCAAGCCGTTCATTGAAGGCACGAAGGTGACCGCCGAGATCACCAGCCACGGTCGCAACGACAAGATCAAAATCATTAAATTTCGCCGCCGTAAACACCACATGAAGCGCCAAGGCCACCGCCAGTGGTTCACGGAGCTCAAGATTACCGGCATTTCGGCGGGCTGAGTCAGCCGGCAACAGACTCTGGAGAACCTGAATCATGGCACATAAGAAGGCAGGCGGTAGTTCACGTAACGGTCGCGATTCCGAATCCAAACGACTTGGCGTTAAGCTGTTCGGCGGCCAGAAGGTCAAGGCCGGCAGCATCATCGTACGCCAGCGCGGCACCCGGTTTCATAATGGCGCTAATGTCGGCTGCGGTCGTGATCACACGCTGTTCGCGCTGAAAGATGGCGAGGTTTTTTTCGCGGTCAAGGGTCCGAAGAACCGTAAGTTCGTCAGCATTGTCGAAGCTGCCGAAAAAGATGCCGGAAAGAATCTAGCAAAAGCCGAGGCTTGACGGCCCGTACGAGACCTCTGCTCGCCAGGGCCTAACAGCCATGTCGAGCACCAAGCGCTGTTTGTCCGCCAGTCGGACGCTTGACTGGACGACCCGGTAAACAAAGCGCTGGAAAGCCTCGCCTTCGGCGGGGCTTTTTCTTTTGCCGTGTCCTTGCTTGTTGACGCGATTCGTTCTGGCCGTTTCGCCTTTCCAGTTGTTGACACCTTATCAAGAGCCTCGCTTCGAAAGCACTCTTTGTTAAGAGCCCCGGTCTAATCACTCCAGGATGAAAGCCACGTGAAGTTCGTCGATGAAGCACTGATTCAGGTCGAGGCCGGCGACGGCGGCAGCGGCTGCGTCGGCTTTCGCCGCGAGAAATACATCCCACGCGGCGGACCTGACGGCGGTGACGGTGGTGACGGCGGCAGCGTCTTTCTGGTCGGCGACGAAAACCTCAACACGCTGGTGGATTTCCGCCACAAGCGCAAGCATCGTGCCGAGCGCGGACAGGACGGCAGGGGAAAGAACATGACTGGCCGCTCGGGCGCCGACAACCTGGTGCAGGTCCCGCTCGGCACCCGTGTGCGCGACGCCGAGACCGACGATATCATCGGCGAGGTACTGACCCACGAGCAGCGGCTGCTGGTGGCGCAGGGCGGTTTTCACGGCATCGGCAACGCCCGCTACAAGTCCAGCACCAACCGCACGCCGCGACAGTTCACACCGGGCACTCCCGGCGAGCGGCGCAGCCTTCGACTGGAATTGCTGCTGTTGGCCGACGTTGGCCTACTCGGGCTTCCCAATGCCGGCAAGTCGAGCCTGATCCGCAGCCTCTCCAGCGCCCGACCCAAGGTTGCCGATTACCCCTTCACGACGCTGCACCCGAACTTGGGCGTTGTTAGCCTGGGTGCCAAGCGCAGTTTCGTCATCGCCGATATACCCGGCCTGATTGCTGGCGCCGCCGCGGGCGCCGGGCTCGGTGCACGCTTTCTGAAGCACTTGTCACGCACCCGTCTATTGCTGCATATCGTCGACCTGGCACCGATCGACGACAGTGCAGACCCCGCCTCGCAGGTCCGCGCCATTGAGCATGAGCTCAGCAGCTACGGCAGCGACCTGAGGGACAAGGAGCGTTGGCTGGTCTTGAACAAGACCGATTTACTCGATCCGGCCGCGGTGCAGGCGCGCGGCGACGCGCTGCTGAGGGATCTGGAGTGGTCAGGCGAGGTCTTCGCGATCTCCGCGGTCACCGGAGAAGGCACCCGGACACTGGCCGAGGCCCTGATGCGTCGATTGGAGCAGTTGCCCCATCCGTTATCCACCGTCATCGTCGACGAGACCGCGGAAGGCGCCGAGGCGCCTTGGCATCCGCTGGATTAGAGCCCGCTCCTTGGATTGAGCGCGCCCGTTGCAATGAGCGCCCCCACAGGCTTGAGCGCCCTCTGAATTGAGTACGCCGTGGATTGAGACTGAGGCCCGCGATGTTTTCCCGCGAACGCATACCCCGCACCCGCCGTTGGGTGGTCAAGATCGGCAGCGCGTTATTGACCCGCGACGGCGCGGGCCTGGACCCGGCCGTACTGGACCCCTGGGTCGAGCAAATGGCGACTCGCCGCAATCAGGGACATGATCTGGTGCTCGTCTCCTCGGGTGCCGTCGCGCAAGGCATGGCGCGCATGGGTTGGCGCCGACGTCCGCAGGCCCTGCACGAGTTGCAGGCGGCGGCGGCGATCGGCCAGATGGGGCTGATCCGCGCCTACGAGGACTGCTTTGCACGCCGCGCCTTGCACACCGCGCAGGTCTTGTTGACCCGCGACGATCTCGCCAACCGCGAGCGCTACCTCAACGCCCGCAGCACGTTGCGCACCCTGCTTGCTCTGGGCACTGTGCCGGTGGTGAACGAAAACGACACCGTCGCCACCGACGAACTGCGCTTCGGCGACAACGACACCCTGGCGGCGCTCGTGGCAAACCTGATCGAAGCGGAACTGCTCATCCTGCTCACCGATCAGGACGGCCTATTCGAGTCGGACCCGCGCTTTAACCCCCATGCCAAACTGATTCGCTGTACCCGCATCGACGACAACCGCCTCGACGCCATGGCCGGTGGCAGCGGCAGCGGTCTAGGCACTGGCGGCATGACGACCAAGCTGCGCGCTGCACGGCTAGCGGCACGCTCAGGTTGCGCCACCCTAATCGCACCGGGACGCAGCAGCAACAGCCTAGCACGCATCGCTACCGGCGAGGCTGTAGGCACGCTGCTGACACCGGTACAAGAACCGCAAGCGGCACGCAAGCAATGGCTGGCTGGGCATCTCGCCATCAGCGGGCGTCTGGAGTTGGACGACGGCGCCGTGCGCGCGCTGCGCGAGCTTGGCCGCAGCCTGCTGCCCGTGGGCGTCGTCGCGGTCTACGGACACTTCAAGCGCGGCGAGGTGGTGGCCTGCGTCGATACCGCGGGCAAGGAGATAGCGCGCGGACTGGTCAACTACGAGTCGCAAGACAGCATCCGCATCAAGGGTCAGCCAAGCAGCGCCATCGAGTCCATCCTCGGCTTTGTCGACGACGCCGAATTGATCCATCGGGACAATCTAGTCTTGATCTAGCATCGTTGCGGGCGGCAAGTATGCGCAGACAGGTTACTTTTCCACAGAACACCTGCGTGGAGCCGCTGGAACGCCCGACACTGACCCTGCGCTGGGACGGCTGGACGGTCGAGCCGTTGTCTACCGCGACAAGATCGGTTGCCTTTCCAGCAGCCTACCCAACTCTATGGCGTAGTCGTTGGTTTTTCCTCGCGCGAGCGCGCTAACTAGCACCCGTCACACGGGATTGATCTATCATGACCGCATCGAACCGTCTACGGACGGCAGACACAGCCCCGCTGGACATAGCCGCTATCCGTTCCGAGTTTCCCATCCTGAATACCCAGGTTCACGGCAAGGAGCTCGTGTTTCTGGACAGCGCCGCCAGTACGCAGCAGCCCGAGGCTGTGATTGAGGCCGCCGGCAACTATCACCGCGCGCACCACGCCAACATCCATCGTGGTGTCTACCAACTCTCGCAGACCGCGACCCGGCTCTACGAGCATGCCCGGGCGGTCGTCGCGCACTTTATCAACGCCGCTGAACCGGCGCAGTGCCTGTTCACCCGAGGCGCCACCGAGGCCATCAATCTGGTGGCCTCGTCTTGGGGTAGAGCGAACCTCAGACCCGGCGACGAGGTCATCCTGTCGACGCTCGAGCACCACTCCAATATCGTGCCCTGGCAGTTGGCGGCGCAGGCGACCGGTGCCCGCATCAAGGTCATTCCTATCAATGATGCCGGCGAACTGCTGCTTGATGACTATCGCCAGTTATTGTCGCCGCGCACCCGGATGGTCGCGGTCAATCATGTCTCAAACGCGCTCGGGACCATTAATCCGGTGCGCGAGATCATCGCCGACGCACATGCGGTCGGTGCCCTGGCGCTGATCGATGGGGCACAATGGATCGCGCACGGCCGCACCGACGTGCAGGCCCTCGATGCCGACTTTTACGCCTTTTCCGGGCACAAGCTCTACGGTCCGACCGGCGTCGGCGTGCTCTATGGTAAGCGTCATCTGCTCGACGCCATGCCGCCTTACCAGGGCGGCGGCGACATGATCGAACAGGTTAGCTTCGCCGAGACCAGCTACGCCCCGCTGCCCAACAAGTTCGAGGCCGGCACGCCCAATATCTCCGGTGCCATTGGGCTGGCGGCGGCCATCGACTGGCTGTCGTCGATCGGGGTGGAGCGCATCGGCGCCCATGAGCAGGATCTGCTCGCGCAGGCCACCGACGCCCTGGGGCGGATTCCGGGGCTAGAGATCAAAGGCACCGCGCCGCGCAAGAGCGGCGTTGTGTCATTCGTCCTGACCGATCCACCGATTGCCACGCTCGATATCGGTACGCGGCTCGATCTGAACGCCGTCTGTATCCGTACCGGACACCACTGTTGTCAGCCATTGATGGAGCGTCTGGGCGTTGCCGCCACCGCCCGCGCCTCGTTCGGCATCTACAATAATCGGCAGGATGTCGACCGGCTCGCAGAGGCCTTGACCGAGATCGTCGAGCGCGCCCGTAGGTCCGCGGTTGCGAAGGCCGCCCGCGGCGCCGCGGCGGAGGCCAGCCAAGCGGAGCCGCGCCCAGATGCGCCAGATACGCAGTTGCAGGCGAAGGCGGCAGCGGCATACCCAGCGGCGGTCGCTGATACCCCCGAGGCCGCCGCCGCCGAGATCGCAGACCTCTTCATGCTGCTGCCCGACTGGCCGATGCGACACCAGTACATCATCGAACTGGGCGACAAACTGCCGCCGATGCCAAAGGCCTTAAAGACCGAGGACAACAGCGTACATGGCTGCCAAAGCACCGTGCATATCGCCGCGCGGCTGCGGCCTGGGTCCAACGACGTCATTGAGTTCTTAGCCGATAGCGACGCCAACATCGTGCGCGGCCTGATCGCGCTGCTGCAACAAATTTACTCCGGTCAGTCCGCCGCGGCCATTCTCGCCTTTGACGTCGATGCCTTTCTCGGCGAGATCGGGCTCGATCAAAACCTCAGCATGTCACGTCGCAACGGTCTCTCGGCCATGGTGCAGCGTTTGCGTCAATTGGCGAGCCAGGCCCAGGAGCAGGGGCCGGAACGGCTCGGCCAGACCCCGTGAAAGCAACACAGGCATGAGTCCGTTGGATGCATCGAAAATGCTGATTCCGGGAGGCATAGAGGGGCTTGATCGTCGTGCTGGCAACAAGGCACGCACTCCTTCCCAGGCGCCGGAGACTGTGCAGGCATTCCGTTCCGCGATGCGGATGGCGGCTTCTTCGGGTGGGCCAAGCGAAGCGGAGCCACCAGCAGAAGACCAGGATCTCAGCGATGCCAGGCAGGTATAATTGCGATTAAAGCGCCAGAATGTGAAACCGCTGCGCTCGTTCCACTTTTGTATGTTCTACAGTCTCTCCAGCCTGGGCGCAGGGGCAGACGCTCTGCGTCCAGGATCGATCTGCCGCGGTGGCCGCAACGATGATCAGGGCCGTCTGGAGTCCATCATGAAACGGTTTCTACTCTGTTTCTGCACCTTGATACTCTGCGCGTCCGCTCGGGCCGAGCAGCCCGCGGTCGGCCCCGAGATCAACGCCTACTACCAAGATGCCGATCCCGACCATTGGGCCGAGATCTTCGAGCGCAGCGGTCGCGAGGTATTCGACCGGCGCTTTCAGGTGTTGGCGGCACTTGGCGTCCAGCCGGGCATGCGGATCGCGGACGTCGGTGCCGGTACGGGCCTCTATACGATGTTGTTCGCTCGCGCGGTCGGGCCCGCCGGGCGGGTCTACGCGGTGGATATCTCTCAGAGCTTCGTCGAGGCCATTGAGGTGCGCACGAAGCGATATCACGTCGACAATGTGGTACCAGTGGTCAATGATCAGCGGGGCACCAGGCTGCCGCCGGAGAGCGTCGACCTGGTCTTTTTGGCGGACACTTACCACCACTTCGAATATCCGCGGGCGATGCTGGCATCAATCCATCAGGCACTGACCCCGGGCGGCGTGCTGGCCATCATCGACTTTCGGCGTCTGCCCGGTGTCAGCAATCCGTGGATTATGGGGCATGTGCGAGCCGGTCGTGAGCAGGTGATCGAAGAGGTCGAGGCGGGGGGCTTCCGCTTTGAAGACGAACCGCTACGGCTACGCGAAAACTACTTTCTCCGCTTCCGCAGACTGGACTCGTGACTCCGGAGTTTTGGCGCCTGCGTTGGCAGCGCGGTGAATTGGGATGGCACGAGGATGCATTCAATCGCCATCTGAGCGAGCACTGGCCGGGTCTTGAGGTTACGCCGACTCGGCAGGTCTTCGTGCCGCTATGCGGCAAGAGCCTCGACATGCTTTGGCTCGCCGGTCGCGGCCATCGCGTGCTCGGGGTGGAGATCAGTGAGCTGGCCGCCGAGGCATTTTGTCGCGAGAACGGCCTGACGCCTCGCGTGACTGATGAGTCGCCGTTTCGCCGCTATACCATGGACGAGATCGAGATCCTGGTCGGCGACTTCTTCGATCTGACGCCGAACCATTTGAGGCAAATCGGCGCCGTTTATGACCGCGCCTCTGTGATTGCGCTGCCGCCGGAGATACGGCCAGCGTACGCCGAGCACCTAGCAGCGCTTCTCGCCGCCGATGTGCCGTCGCTGCTGATCACGCTGGATTATGATCCCACACGGATGTCCGGTCCCCCATTCGCGGTGACGGCCGATGAGGTCAGGGCCTTGTTCGCACCGGCGTTCGAGATCGATATGCTCATGAGCTTCAACCTGATTGAAGGGGAGCCCCACTGGCGACAGCGGGGGCTGGATTGGCTAAACGAGCAGGTCTATCGGTTGCGGCGGCGGGGCTAACCAAGGTTTCAATATATAGAGAATGTGCAAGGATTCGTCAGCGCCGTAGGGCAGGAAAGCGAAGCGCATCGCGCCGCCGGGTTGTATCAAGACCGGCGAGTCTATTGCAAGCAGCGCCCTACAACGCTTATTCCAGCTCGGGCTCACGGTGACACTTCATCATTTACCCTAATTGCATCCCGGTAGGGTAAGGCGAGGTACGAACCGCACCGAGCCGCGGACAGGATCGAAACTACGGTTACGTCCTACCCGCGAATGTCATGACAAAGGGTCCTTTCGTGAAGCCGTTGGCGAAATTGGTAAAAGGCGCTTCTCGACGGCGTAGTTGTGAAGAGTCACTCCCGAGACTACGAATTCGCGGCGTTCGACCATCCTGAACCCGTGCCATGTGAAGACCGGCAGAGCCGTTTCGCTGGCCTCTGACGTTAGGCTTGAAATCCTTGCGTTTTGGGCGCTGGTTTCCAAGGCCTTGAGCAAACCGCCTGCCACGCCCCGCCGGGCATGATCCGGATGGCAGTAGAGAAATCGGATGTGCCCCGCCGCGTCGTGGTCCGAAAACCCGATGGGCATACCGTTGCTCTCACAGACCAGCGCGGTGCGACCAGCCTCATAGATGGCTGCGATGTCTTTGGACTCCGGGGCGATCGAGAGCCACGCGGCGATCTGATCGAAGTTGTAGGAACGGGTCGCGAGCGTCCGCACCGCGGCCCGGTAGATCTTCGAGAGATGTCCCGCATCCTCGGGCCTGAATGGCCGGATCGTCCATCCGTGATCTGTACGGGGTCTGACAATCACGACGGCGGCGAAGGGCTTGCTTGGTTCGGGATCGTTTCGCAATTTGCGTGAGCTGAAGGGGCAGTAGCAGACGTTTGAGGGGGTGCCCTTGATGCCAACCTACCATCCTTCGTATTTGATCCGCAACGACACCAAGCGCAGCGCCTGGGAGGATTGGCTTAAAGTGATGAAAAAGGTGGGTTTGCCGATCAGTGACAAGCAGCAGGGCTATTTCCCGTAGCCGGGTTGCAGCTTATCCTTTCTCTTCCGCGGGCAAGACAAGCGCCCACGGAGTGGCCGCGCCACCCCCGTAGCTGCGTTGCCGACGGACCTGTTAACCGGGCGCTTTGGCCCGTCTAGGCGGAGGCGCTTAAGCGTTGCCTGGTCCGCGGAGTCCGCGCGAAACGAGCGCGCTGTGGGCGAATCCGAAGTGAAACGCTGTCCATGCGAACACTCCGAAGAGCTTCGGGGCGTCTTCGAACAGTATGGCAGGGCCTCGGTGTCCGCCGTGCCAAATCAGATCGGCGAGGATGGAGAGGGCGAAGCAACTGAGGGCGAGCAAGAGAAGCAAGGGCGGAAACTGGCCGCGGTGGCGAGAGAGGAGGCGCCAGAGGTAGAGGCATCCGAATAGGGCGTACAAGCCGAACAAGACAAGGTCGGCGTTTTCGATGATATCGTCGGCTTTCTCGTGCACGAGAAAGGCATCGTCTGTCACGAGGATCGCAGTAAGCGTCGCTCCAACCAGAAGCGTTCGGGCGAGGACGGCCGACCCGGCGCGAATGTTTTCTGCGGCGGCCAGAAGGAGGGGCGTGATCGCTGAGAACCAGACGAGCGAACCGAGGATCGACACCGAGCCGAATAGCATTCTGAAGGTATGCTCGCTCGGGGCATCGGTCCTTTTGAAGGCAAGCTCGGCAGCCGTGATCGGGTCCATGTAAAGGTATTGGATCGGATAGCTGGTCTGGATGAGCGTTACCGCTATCAGGAGGGCTGGGGGTAGGACTGCTGCAAGAAGGTAGGTTTTGGTTGAGAAAATGGGAAACGTTTGGGCTGTCTTAATCATAGGCTTTGGCTGGGGTTACGGGTGAGCGGAGCGTACGGATACACGGGTAGAGAGCGGTTTCGGGGGAAGCTCAGTTGGCTTCGAGCAGGTAGATCTGGCGGCCCCCGTCTTGAAGGGAACTCACCACGATCTTTCGTCCGTCGGGGCTCGGGCACGGGTGCAGGTCGCAACGAAATGGGCCGCGTTTGGGTAAATGGTTTTTGAATACTGCGATCCGATCGCGACTGTTCGTTGCTTTGTCCAAGTGGAACAGTTCTATCTCCTCTTGGTAGGGCGTGTCGTAGATGAACTGGTGCGAGGCGCGCGGAAGGTGGCGGATGTGAACGTTTTTGGATAGCTGCTCACCGCCGATGCGCTCGAGGTAGGTTCCTTTCGGCCCGCTGTCCTGGTAGAGGTGGACGCCTTCGTTTCGCCAGAGGTAGAGACGATGGTCGTCGAGCCAGATGACGTGCGAGGTGGCGTCGGTCAGCAGCCGCGGCTCGCCTCCGGCGCAGGAACAGGTGAGGCTGACGCCTTGCTTGTCGTCCCAGCCTTTGCCCGGTACGCGAAAGCGCAGCTTGACCGTGAAGCGGTTCCCGCTGGGAGATAGCTTGACGTGGTTGAACCAGTAGACGTAGGACTTTAACGAGTGGCTAAGTCGATCGAAGAAGGGTAGCTGGGAACGGAGAAAGTCGACGGCTTCGGCGAGCGTTAGCAGCAGCTGGATGTCGCCGGTCGCGAGGTCTATGCGCCACACGCCGTCTTCGCTGGGCGCGGATTGAACGGCGTGTTCATCGGTCCCGCCTGCGTATCCATAGCCTGGACGCAGGCGCTCGAGCCGAGCCATGTCGACGCTAAGCCCGAATTGTCCATCGGGATCGACTGCGTAGAGGGGGCGTGGCAGGGTTCGGGTTGCGCTGGCAGCCGGGTCGTAGACCCGGCTGACGAACTGGCCGTTTTCTCTATCGTTCCATACTAGGTGTCCATTTGCCAGCCACTGGGCCATGGGGCCTTGCTGCCAGCTCCAGGCTTTCGTGGTTGCGATCGCTGTCCAGTCTTTGTCGGAGTTTGTATCCACTATCCCGACTACGACCGTATCTTCGGGCTTTGGGTGGCGCTTGACGAAGTTGGTCTCGATGCCCGCGATCAATTGGCTTGTGGGGTCGAATACAGGAATGTCGTAGTAGCAATGGCTGTGGAAGAGGTTGTTTTCCGAGCCGGTCGTGAGTTGGCGGCAAGACCAGGATGATGTCATTTTTTTGCGGGCTTGTTGGGTGCGGAGTTTGCGTGAGCGGAAAAGGCGGCGAAGCATTTGCGTCGCGCGAGCTTGAGCCTGATCCGCCACGGCAGCGCTCGGCGCAAGTCGAAGCTGGGACGGGCGATGGAGTCTAGGTCGATACATCCATGCTTGTCGACGTGGCTTAGGAGGATGCTCCCGTAGGCTTTGCCGGCCGGGCTGACTCCCGGCGTGGCGACGTGCTTGCGCAGGCTGTCGATCATGCGGGCGTGCCATTTGAAGTGATGGACCTAAAAAGGGGTAGGCGAAGCGGAAGCTGGAGTCGGCGCTAGCGGGCGACTTGGCCAGCGGCATGCCGTAAAGGAAGCCTATGGCCGGACGGCCTCCGATGGGGCTGTGCCCGCCGCGACTGGGGAGGAGTTCGGCCTTGTACAGCATGAGCTTGACGGCGCCGTAGCGATCATGCCGCTGATCCTCTTGGCCGATACAGTTGATGACATCGGCCCAGAGGGAAAACTGGGCGTCGAGAGGACGGTCGGGCGAGGCGTCGATGAGGCGTCCGCCGGGAGCGAGGCAGTCGATGAAGACGCCCTGCACGCAGTTGCGGTTTCGCGCTTCGCAGTGATCGATTACTTTGTCAAGGGAAGCTGGATACTCGTGCAGTTCGTCGATGTCGGCGCTCATTGCCCATTCGCCGGGCGAGGTGGGGCGCTCTTGTACCTCGCGGCGCTTTTCGCACATGCAATCGCTGGTGTAGTCGCCAATCCAGATCTCAGCCAGATGTCAGCGGGCTTGGCTCCCGCGGATTCAAGCGTGAGCAAAGGATAGGCGATTCAACCGCACCACGGGCAAGTATGACGACGATGTTACACCGGAGCGAGGCTTCGGGCAAGGGCGCCAAGACGTTCGTCGGGGCGGAAATCGTCTGGGGAACATCGCCCGGACCAACGCTGTCTCGGTCACCAAGGCGATGACCTTCATCTCGGCGCCGCAGTGCGGGCAGGCGGGCGGGAAGATCTCGAACAGGCGGGCAACTCGCCGATGCGCAGCACCCCGTCATCTGAGGAAAAACAGGGCATCGCTGCCTGGTACAGGGCGAGGCTCGAGCGGCTGCTGCGCTACTGTGCCCGCCCGGCGTTCGCGCTCGAGCGCCTCGCACGGCTTGACGAGCATCGTGTCGTCTACCGCCTGCCGAAACCACCGCGCTGACCCTGACTCCACTGGAACTCATCGATTATCTCGCGGCCCTCCCGCCTGGGAGTATGTTCCCGACATTCATCAGGTGCTGGAGGACCAGCTGGCGATCGCCCGGGAGATCAGCGGCGACCACCGGCGGCAGCTCGTCGGCGATGGGACACTGCGGCTGGAGCTGCAACACCTGGCGGCGGCGAGCGACACGGCCTATCTGACCCTGCTGGCAGGACTCAGTGCGGGAGCCGCGCGTCGTCCGTGCTGAGGCTGGCGGCGGCTCTCGCCCGTGCCGCCGGCCAGTGTCGCCAGTGGCTCAGGTCCCGGTTCATCAGCCTCGCGAGCGCGTCGATCTCAGGCGTCAGGGCGTCGATGATCGCTTGGGCGATGTCGGCCTGTAGCACGGGTCGATGCAGGAACGGGCGCGGCGTCAGCAACGCGGACAGGCGCCTGTGCAGACTTGGTGCCCTGCGCCGGAGCCAGGGGCTGGCTGGGGCGAAGGCATCCAAATAGCGCGGACGCTTACGGCCTAGCGTTGAGGCGTTCTCGTGCAGGTCGACGGCGTCGAAGCCGTCCACGGTGATGCCGAGCAACCGCGCAAGCGCTGGATCGACGGTCTCCGGCTGCCGGGTCAGAGCGTCCAATTCCAGGATCAAGACGCGGTCATGGCCGAACGTTTCAATGAAGGGCCGTATTTGACTGTAGTAGCGGCTCACCGCCAGATAGAGCGGATCGCTCAACAGGATCTGTTCGGGCGGACGGCGGGCGGCGCCGCGCAATACATTGTGCATATAGGCCGAGAGGATGCGCTCGACGGGATGTCGCACCAGGTAGATAAACTTCAACGCCGGATTGTAGGCCCGCAGGGCCTCCCAGATCGCGAGCCGGCGGTGCGGATGGAAGGTGTAGCTGGTGGATGCCTCGAAACACAGGCGGTCAGGGTCCGCCAGGCTGTTGGCCGGGAACAGGCCGTGATAATGAGCGAGTCCGCCGCGCCAGTCTGCCGTGGTACTGAAGAAATGTGGCTCTTTCGGATTGCTGATCGCAAGCTGCGGATGGGACGCCAGCCGCCGGGCTAGCGTCGTGGTGCCGCATTTCTGCGCACCCAGGATCATGAAGTCGACGCGCATCTGCTTTAGCAGCGCCGCGCGGGCATCGGACAGCGACAACGCGTCGAAACGCAGCGCGCTACGGGCGTGGTGAGACCTGCCATTGGTGGCACGAGTAGGCTCCTGAATAGATTGCCGATAGGTTCGAAAAAAGTGAACAGCAAGAACTCGACCAGCGCTTCGCGCAAACATCCTGCTTTGGTTCTGTGAAGAATTGCTCCGCAAATTTCATGTTAACGCCCAAAAGCTATTCGCCGGCTCGGCATGATTAGCAGTGCGAAGAACCAAAGTCGGCGATCCTAGAAATACGCCTTGAAGTCGTCGTACCCGTCGAGCCGATCAGGGAACAGTACGCTGGCGGTGAAGAAGTAGAGGGCGGCGTAGAAGATCAGGAAGGCTTAGTCCTCGAACGTCCAGCGGTCGATACCTGCGAGCGCGAACCACCAAAAATGCACGATCATCAGCATTCCTGATGCCGTCTATTGCGTTGTCCCAAAATACGTCGTGCGAAGATCTTCTATAACCCCAGACTCCTCGGCGCCAAGAACTGCGACCGTGAGCGGTCGCGTGAACTGGCTGCCGAAGGCAAGGCCGAACCCGTACTTGTCCGGCTCGAAGATTTTTCCTACCACGCTCAAATTGCGGTTTGTATTTTGGTGGGCATAGTAGTCGAGCACGGGCGCATCGGCGCCGATGGCGTTAATCCGTCCCTGCATCAGGGCGTCGGTCGCTAATTCGATGTTCGCATAGGACTGTGTACGCAGTCCTTCACCCCTCGCGAACTCTTCGGCCGTGCTGCCGGTCAAAACGCCGACGTTCTTGCCCGGAAGATCCGAGAGGCCGGCGATGCGATCGGTGATTGACAGCGTCGTCATGACGCTGGTGATCGATGCGGTGAAGTAGGCGATGACAGCCACGCCGCAGACCAGCCATAGCGCCGACCAAACGCGGCCGATCCAGCCAAACAGTTTCGCACGCGACGGCGGCTTGCCGGACGTCGCGACCGACATGACGGTATAGAAACTCTCGGCCAGTCCGTCCCGCCAGCGCTTGGGGAAGTTTGGATCGAAGCGCCGGTCGAAAACCGTCAGCAACAGTGTGGCGACAAGAACCACACCCACTATCCAAGCGTAGGTGCGCGCAAAACCCGATGAAGACAAGCCCTCTACCACGCTGCGGAATCCGATCGGGGACTCGTTGCTGATCATGATTTGCAGCCCGGCATCGAACCAGGGATGCGTGAAATCGATCTCCTTGGCGCGGTCTTCGGTGATGGTGAGGTTCGTTACCGCGACGTCAACCGCTCCCGTGCTCACTGCGTCAACTAGATCGCCAAAGGTGGGATACTCGACGAACTCGCTGTCGATCCCGGGTTCTTCGGTGAGCGTGTTCCACAGGTCGATCGCCATCCCCGTATAGCCGTCATCCGTGCGCATGACAAAGGGCGGGCTGACATAGACGCCAGCCGTTACCGTCTCGGGTGGCTCCGGCGAGCCGGAAGCATCGGCTTGCGCGAATGCCGGCGCGGAAACGGCGCCTTGCAAGAGCAAGGCCGTCAGGATGCCGGCGGACCACCGGCAGAGAAGCTGGCAGATTGAGGATTTCATGGCTGTGCTGCCATAGGTTGTCGTACTGTGGTACTACTGCTGCACGACAGGAGTACCAAGACGGTTCGTTATCGTATACCAAGGCGATGATCTTCATCTCGGCACCGCAGTGCGGGCAGGTGAGCGAGAAGATCTCGAACAGGCGGGCAACTCGCCGATGCGCAGCACCCTGAAGGGCCGCCGATGACCCGAGACATCACCAAGGGCGGCAACGCCACCCGCGACATCCTCGCCAAGCTCAGGGGCCTGTGCCACGTGCTGCGCGACGACGGCATCACCTACACCGAATACGTCACCGAGCGGACCTCTCTGTTATTCTTGAAGATGATGCAGGAGACCGACCACGAGAGCCGCGTCCCCAACGGCTACTGCTGGGGCGCGCTCGCCACCCGCGAAGGCCTGGACCAGCTCGAATACTACCGCCGGCTGCTGCTCGACCTCGGCGACACCAGTTCGTCAACACCCCGCGGGACGCATCCTGACGACCCTCCTCCGAAACTGCCCTTTTTAGGCTCATCGGCGGATTCTGGCGATCTCGTTGAAACCTTGTTCCCTGGGCCTCTACTCGCGGTCTATTCGCGCAGGGAACGGCACGCGTCTTCGTGGATCACCGTGCGGTTGCGGCCGGCGCGCTTGGCGGCGTACAGGGCGTCGTCGGCCTTGCTGATGCAGGCGGCGAAGGGCTGCTCGCCGGAGTCGGCCATGATGCCGAAGCTCACCGTGACGCGAATAGACTTGCCGTTGCAAGTAAACGGGGTTGCCTCGACCAGCGCGCGCAGGTCTTCGGCAACCACGGCGGCACCGTCGGCATCGGTGCTCGGCAGCAGTAGCAAGAACTCTTCGCCGCCCCAGCGGCAGGCCTGCTCGCTGCGCCGAATGCGGCCCTTGAACAGGGTTGCGACTCCGGCAAGCACGGCGTCGCCGCAACGGTGGCCATGGCAGTCGTTGACGGGCTTGAAGTCGTCTATGTCCGCGAGCACGAGCGCATAGACCAAGCCGGTGCGGTGAGCTCGGCGCCGCTCCGATTCGAGGTGCTCAAGCGTCGCGCGGCGGTTCAGCAGACGGGTCAGCGGGTCGATGCGCGTCAAGTCCTCAAGATGCTCGCGGTACTTCTTCAGCCGCAGATGGGTCTGTACCCGGGCGGTCAATTCCTCAGGGTAGAAGGGGCGGGTGATGAAATCGACCCCGCCCGCGGCAAAACCCCGCGCGATGCTTCCGGCATCCTTGTGCAGGGAGGTGATGAAGATCACCGGAATCTCGGCCGTCTTGGCGTCGGACTGCAACTGCTCGCAGACGTCGAAGCCGTCCTCTCGCCGTAGCCGGATATCGAGCAGGATCAGGTCGGGTTTGGCCTGCCGCAGTTGCGTAAAGAGCTGGCGGCTGTCGCGTGCGAGCGCGACCTCGAACCCAGCCTCCTGCAACATGGATGCGAGCCTGGCGAGATGCTGTTCCTCATCGTCGACCACCAGGATGCGGCTGCCGGCGACCTCGACGTCGGCTTGGTTTAGGCGTGTGGGCGCGGTAACACCAGCGCCCTCGGCCGTTGTCGCGAATTCGTACTCAAGCTCGGTCTCGTGACCGTTCGCCTCCAGCCCCGCGGGTGGGGGCTGTTCGTTTTTCGTCATCAGTGCAGGGGCCTTGCCGAGCGCGAGATCGACCAGGACACCGAGCGGCGAGATCCCGTGGCGGTGCTCGAAACGGTCATCATGCCTGCGCGAGATGCGCGGGTCGATTTCCATCAGCCAGAGGTGATCGATGTTGGCGTCGTAGAGGAACTTGATCCTGAACGGGGCGTTGTTGAGACCGATGCGGGCGAGTACGGCGTCGGCGATGTTCCACATTCGCTGCTCGAGCTGCATCGCCAGCGGTGAGGCGTCCGGGTGCAACCCGCTCGACGCGTCGGAGTCGTCGGCCGTCGCGCCGAGCACATGGCCGCGTACCTCTCCGCCGTAAACGTAGCCTTCGAGCGCGTACAGCTTGCCACCCACCATGACCTCGGCGAGGAGGCATTCGTTGCACTGCGTGATGGGTGCAGAGAGGTCGAAGTTCTGCAAAACCCAACGCAAGGGCCGGCTCAGCGCCGCTTCATTACGCGGGATGGCGGCGAGCGCGGCAGCCAGGTCTCGCGACCGATGGATGGGAAGGCAGAGATCCGCAGCGGGCGCGTCGAAGGATTTGACCCAATAGGGCGGCTCCAGCTTGATCTGTTCGGCGACGTCGTCGTCGAATGGCGCAAACGCTTGAAAACGCGGAACATGGGCACGAACCGCGGCGGCCTGCTCGCGTCGGCCCCAGTAGCGGTGCTCGCACTTCAGCACGGCCGCCAGCGACGGCGAAGGCAGCCGGAAGCGGGCCGCGAGGATGGACACCAGGAGGGTTGCCGGAAAGCCGCAGACGCTCGCGATCCCGTCCACACTGCCGCGAAAGCTGGCGAGGGCGCCTACGGCATCGTGAATCAACTCCCGCATGTCGCAGCGAGCGACATCGCGGATCGCGTCGATTCCGAGGAGGGGACGAAAGGTGCAGTGGGCTGCCTGCGGCAGCTGCCGGAGCTGCTGCAGCGTGAGGTCGTCCAGACCAATGATGAACAGATTTTGCTTATGCACCCTCATAAGACCAATTCGAACAGTCGAAGCCAGATACACCGGGTAGGTGCGGGTTGGGAAGAGCAACTGTCTAGGAAGATAATATCAATAAGAAGGTTCGCAGTAAAAAAACTGAAAACTGACGTGCGATGAGTACCCCTAACAAACTTAGCCTCAAGCGCTAACAAACCCTTAGGAAAGGTACAGAAACAACTGCGCGGACGACAAGAAACTACGACTTAGCAAGGCCGATGCCAGACCGCAAAACCGATGCCAAGGCCGATGCCGAGACAGGACGCTCGGAACGATACCTGCATAGACATTGACAGCCGCGATGCACGCCCGAGCGCTCGCAACGTCGCGGCCTCATAAATCTTGCTGCTGGAGGTTTTCAATGCGAACGATCGATTCCGCCCTATTGTGCTCGGTGCTGGGGGCGCTACTGGCCGGGCCCCTTGTCGCCGGGGAGACGACAGCGCCACCCGATGACTGTCGGTTCGACACCGAAGGGCCCACCGGCGGTTCGGCGACGATGGCCTGTTACGCTGCGCTCGACAGCAATGGCGACGGGGCATTATCAAAGTTAGAAGCCGGTGCTTTGCCCAGGGTGCACGGGCAGTTCGAGATACTGGACGCGGACGACTCCGGCGCCTTGAGTCCGGATGAGTTCCAGGCCGGACTACACACGCCGGCCCAACGCGGTGGTGCGAAGGGCGTGTGAGGCGCTGCGCACACGGAGCGACCGGCGGTACAGATCAACGACCGCGGCGCGACCGGTCTCGATCGGGCGTGAGCCGGCGCCCCAGCCGACACGCGCGACCCGGGTCGAGTCGGCGCTTGCGGAGAGTCCGGTTCAAGAAAGCCACTCGCGGGTTCATTTGATCCACTATCCAGTAGGTCGCGGCGCATCGAGGCCGATGCCTTGCAACCGTCGCGGCCGGTAAGCCCTGTCCGAACAGGCTGGAGAAAGGCCTGCTGAACGCGAAGAACCTCCGCGTTCGCTGCCCAGGGCGCTTTGGAGGTACCGCTTTGCAGGTACCGATAGAACCCGCGAACGCGCTGCGGAGCGGGCGACACCCCGACGCCATCTGCGACCTGGCATAGCCGTTGCGTCGTTGTTCTTTGAAGGCATAACCGCTCAGACAAGCAAACCGCGAGGAAACAATGCAATGACCGCGAAAACACCCCGTCGTCGTCGATCCGCCATGATTCCTGCCACACTGGCATTGGGGCTCTGCAGCGCGGCGGTGCTCGCGCTTGTCGCCGGGGGCGCTACCAGCGGCCAGCGCGGACCGAGCCAGGGCACCTCCGGCTCAGCCGAACCTGGCGGCATGCCCGCGACCGGTCGTGGCATGGAGCCGGGCCAGATGGGTCCCGGCATGCAGGTGCATCCGGGGCAGGATGCCGAGTCCGGTGGTGCTTCGAGCGCAGCAGGCATGGGCTCCGGTTCTGCTGGCATGCCTCCTGGGTACGGCAGCAGCTTGAACCGCGGTAACCAAAACGGTTCGAGCCGCGAGGCCGGTTCCGGCTCCCAGGCCCGCTCCCACGATCCGGGCGCTGGCTACGGCGGCCCCGGCATGGGCTATGGCGGCCCCCGCATGGGCTATGGCGGCCCCGGCATGGGCTATGGCGGCCCCGGCATGGGCTATGGCGGTCCCGGCATGGGCTATGGCGGTCCCGGCATGGGCTATGGAAGCCCCGTGGGTCGCGGCCGTCAGCCCTCGCAGATGGGGTCGCATGGCATGCCCGCTGGTAGCCGACCGGGTAGCCAACAAAGCGGCCAGAACGCATCGACGAGCCGCCCCGGCCCGCAGTCGGCGCCGTCGGCCGCCGACGGGCGGCAGACCCAGAGTCGTCAGTGACGCTCGTTCGGCAATGCCTGGTGCGCAGCATCCTGCGCATCGGCAGCATCCAGAAAACCGACTCCGCCCGCTGACCGTGTTGCAAGCGAAGTGACCTTACCCAGCCGGCCTATGCGCCGATGCTGGCGACCTATCATCCGAGAAAGAGCGCTTGACCGCGGCGGCGAAGTACGCGGTATAGATCAACATCAACGCGAGGATCCCGCGGATCGCGGGCCAGCGGTAACGCGCAACCGTTGCGGGTGCGCCGAGCGGCAGGGGTTGCGTGCCGTCCGGAAGGCCGGTCAACGGGGCAGATTCATTTGGCATCGATGATGGCGGACCGTATGCAGCCTGAAGTCACGCTGCGCTGATCGCGGCGTGTGCGATTTTGGTCGAGTGTCTTGCGTCTGCGCGAATAGCCATCGTCGTTCGTCGATTGGGATGCAGGCGTCGGGCCCGGGATTGCGCCAGCCCCGGCGACTGCGGTGACCCTGACGGGCGCACCTGCGCCCGCATTCAGGAGTGAAACAGTCCGGCCCTTCCGTAGCGGGCCGGTTGCGACCTGTTCGAGTCTGGGCGCTCACCTTGGGCCAGCGCCAAGCGAAACGAAACGAAACCGCGAGCGGCGTCGATCCGGCCGAACCTTCAGCACGCGTGAGATCAATTCATCTCGTCGACCTGTCGTTCCGCCTGTTCCTTGGTAATGCCGTAACGCTCTTGAACCTTACCAACGAGCTTGTCACGGTCTCCCTCGACTTCGGTCAGATCGTCATCGGTGAGCTCACCCCAGCGGTTCTTGACCTCACCTTTGATTTGCTTCCAATTACCTTTGATTTGGTCGGCATTCATAGGATTCACCTTGGCTTGAAGTTAACGATGCACACGCGCGTTCGCGTGCCCTTAAAGGACAGCAATATCGATGCCAGAGCGCGACAGGCGTCGCACCAAGGTCCAGCACACCGAGCTCTCCCGTCGGCCGGTGCAGTTGCGCCGCGGCTCGGGTGTAAAGCACCAGCGTTCAAGCGGAGTCTGAAGGGGCTTGGCCGGCGCCGGAACCGGCTTGGCGGTCAGCGGCGCCTTGGGCGCCGTCGGCCTCCTCGGCAATCGGGGCCTCAAAGGCTGCCGCATGCAGCGGCAGTGTGACGATCAGCTCGCTACCCTGCCTAGGGCCGTGGCTGCGCGCAGAGATCCTGTCAGCGCTTGGCATTGGTCATCAGCTTCGATGGTGGATTGACGATGATCGCTTCCTCGTCATTGATCGCCGTTCGGTTCGACGCTCCGCTGACGACGATCAGAAACTCCACCAAATCTTCCAGCGTTACGATACCGGACAGCCCGCCATAGCGGCCGGTGACATCGGCGATGACGCCCGGGCCTTTGATCAGCCGTTCCAGCATTTGCGTCAGCGGCTCGTTCTCATCGACGCTGAGAAAGTCGCGTCGAATCTCGTCGAGGCGCGTCTCGCCCTGCCCGCGCGCAGCGCGCAGTAGGATATCGTCCTTCAGCACAACTCCAGTCAGCTGTTCGGGGAGGTCGCCGCAGATGGGGATGCGCGAGAAATCACTGCCCTCGACCTCGTCGAACACCGAGAGACCGCGGGCGCGCTGCCGACGGGTGACCCTCTTAGTCGCACTGCTCGATGAAAGCTGGGGTGAGGCTCAGCAAAACCGCTTCCATGATCGAGCATAAAAACGAAACACCAAGTGTAAGCAATACGAAAAAGAGCAGTAGTAGTCCCAGTCGTGGTCTCCGACAGCGGACAGCGTAACCTGGTGATCCTGCTCTCCGAGCAGATCGGGTGATGATCCTCGGGATTGGCCAATCCGGCGCGGCAAGAGGTCGATTCTCGCCTATGCCTTCTACCGGAACCCTGCCCTCGACGCCAGTGGATCGTTCGACAGTGTTGTCCGATCCGCCGACAGCAGTTTGGTTCATGTTGGTTGCGCTGCGACGGAAAGCCTTAGAACTTGGAAAGCGCGTCGCATGACGCGCACGGCCAAGACGCCGAAGAACCTTGATTGCCTGGGCTCGGCGAGGTTGTTGGCCGACTTTAGGATTTTTTCTTCTTGCTATTGGGTTTGGTTGCTTTTCCGAATGGCGCCATTCTCTCCATCACGCCGTCTCTCAATGACCAAGCATGACGCAGCGCGGCCGAAATGTGTAGGAACAGGATTGCGATCAGTGCAATGGCGCCGGCGATGTGCATGCCGCGAAGAGCGTATTGAAGCTTCTCGTTCTCGTTTATCAAAGCGGGCAAGGATGAATTAAAAAAGGGTACGGGTTGACCATAAGCGCTGACGAGTAGATAGCCCCCGACCGGCATCCCGATAAGAAGGATATAAATCGTCCAATGTGTCGTGTGCGCCAACCACTTTTGGGCTGGCGTTAGGGTGTCGGGAAGTTTCGGCACCGGGTGCGAGCGCCGCCAATATAGGCGAAATAGCATTAACCCGAGAATGGTCAAGCCAATCCCCGCATGCATCGACAACAGTTCACTACGCTGCGGATCATCGGCTGCCATTTGACCGAATTTAAACCCGATGCTTAGTTGGAGTCCTACCACCAGCACGATTGTCCAATGCAACGTTCGCTGCACGACACCCCAACGTTTCTTCGTATTTTCGATCATCATCTTTCCTGCCCCTATAACCTGGTTTTGCGCTCGATGTCGGTCAGCGCTTTAATTTGCTTCAATTTACCTTTATGCACTTATCGCGCCAAGTTCCCGGATGGCGCGAGTGCACTCGATTGCCGGCCAATTGCGCGCGAGCGGCGCAATCATCGGACGATCACTGCACGACGACGGGTTGAGCAACCGCTTGCGAGGAGCCAATCGATCGTCGTCGATCCCCCCGGAATGCCTTATCGGCCGGGGCTCACCGCGGCCATGGCTGAAGGCGGTGATCCTGCCTCGGACAAAGGGTAAAATCCACCGATCGATGCCGCACGGCAGAGAACGGGGGGCCTTCGGCGGCTTGGTAGCGGCGCCGACGCTTGACCAACAGACTCGTCCAACAGCGCGCAACATGCATTACAGTGGCGCGCCGACCGGCCAAAGCCGGGCGCGACCCGGACCGCGTCGCATACGCATTGACTCGCAAGGCAGAGCGCAACGCCGACCCATACCATTCCCCACATCTCAACGGGGGCAGAGTTGCGGTTGCCTGAACAGGCTAAGCGATATCTGTTGAAATCCACCCCCATCGCAACCGATGGGGTGGAGACAGATGGGCGATGCGATACCGAGCAAGCTGTGCGGGCGGCCGTTCGATGGGGCGGACCTGGAGCGGATTCGGCGCGAGATCGTCGCGGCAAATCCACCGTTGCGATCGAAGATCGCGCGACAAGTATGCCGGGTGCTGAAGTGGACCAATGCACGGGGAGAGCTCGAGCTGATCAGCGCCCGGGTGGGGCTGCTGCGGCACATTCCGCACTACTTTGCTTTCTCGAAGCTGCCCTGCTCTGAACAGGCGCACTTCAGGGAGCGCGATCTCCGGCGGTTCCCGAATCAGGGGCCTACAGGATTCTCTGTGTACGCTTGCCCTGCACATTTGTTCGCGGGGCACAAAGCTCCGCGGCAGGACCAACACTCGAGACGGGCGGTCGGGCCGAGCCGCTTGTTGGCGCTACCCGTCGCTCAATTCTAAGCGCCTTTCAATGCGGACAATCCGCTCGTTTAGCTGATCGATGGATATCTGCTGGCGTGCGATATCTTCCGCCGTTCCGGCTTCGTCGCGGCGAATTCCTGCAATCGCCGTTTCCACTCGGCTAATCCGGTGCTTTACATCCGTGAATTCGGAATGCATTTCAGTTTGCATCGCTGCAATCTGGTTCCGAAGAGCGCGAAACTGCTCAAGCACCAAATGTTCGATATTTTCTGTCATCTTGTTGCAGGTCACCTCAAAGGAGGTCTTGGAGTTCACCAGGTCATACAGGAATTGCCATATCGGTCCCTGCACAGAGTGGTTCGGTTAGGGATGTAATCACATGCTATGCCGTCTGGCGACACGCAGATTCACAAGCGGTCCTCCGATGTGTCGCGCCAACGTTCAGCGGAACCCGGCCAGTGGCGCGCCTAGCACGAACTGTCATTAACCACCGAGTCAGATGCGCGCCACTGGCTTGGGCTGCCGCGATAGTTAGGGCTTTGCATACTTGAGCAAGTGCGTAGGGCGGGAAAGCGATAGCGCATCCCGCCACGGCAGATTGAGTCCAAGTCCGAGCGGCGGGATGCGCTGCGCTTTCCCACCCTCCCGGTCCTACGCCCCATCATCATGACCGGCATCACCACCGCCGCCGGCTCCGTGCCGCTATTGCTCAGCTCCGGTGCTGCAGCCTCGTCAGGGCTGGGAGCCCTGATGCTGTCAGGCCAAGATGGCCTGACTACGCGGGCGGCGCTGCCGCCATTCGGGTCAGAGCCCAGCGTCGGTGCGCAGCGCCTCGGCCTTGTCGGTGCGCTCCCAGGTGAACTCGGGCTCGCTGCGGCCGAAGTGGCCGTTGGCGGCGGTCGCGCGGTAGATCGGGCGCAGTAGGTCGAGCATCTGAATGATGCCCTTGGGCCGCAGGTCGAAGTGGGCGCGGATCAGTGCTTCGATGCGGGTCTCGTCGATCTTTGCGGTGCCGAAGGCATCGACGTGGATCGAGACCGGTTGCGCGATGCCGATGGCGTAGGCGACCTGCACCTCGCACTTGTCCGCCAGCCCGGCGGCGACGATGTTCTTGGCCACGTAGCGGGCGGCATAGGCCGCGGAACGGTCGACCTTGCTTGGGTCCTTGCCGGAGAAGGCGCCGCCGCCGTGACGACCGACGCCGCCGTAGGTGTCGACGATGATTTTGCGTCCGGTCAGACCGCAGTCACCGACCGGGCCGCCGATGACGAAGCGGCCGGTGGGATTGATGAAGAATTTGGCGTCCTTGGTCAGCATCGCCTGCGGTATGACCGGGCCGATGATGGTGTCCATGACCGCTTCTTTGAGCGTCTCGTAGCTGACCTCATCGGAATGCTGGGTTGACAGCACCACGGCCTCAATGCCCTTCGGCGTGTTGCCCTCGTAGCGCACCGAGACCTGGGATTTGGCGTCCGGGCGCAGCCAGTCGAGTTCACCAGATTTGCGCACCCTGGTCTGCCGCTCGGTGAGCTTGTGCGCGATCAGGATCGGCATCGGCATCAGCGCCTCGGTCTCGTTGGTGGCGTAGCCATACATCAGGCCCTGGTCGCCGGCGCCTTGATCAAGGTCGATGCCGGTGCCTTCATTGACGCCCTGGGCGATGTCCGGTGACTGCTTGTCGAGCGCAATCAGCACCGCGCAAGCATTGCCGTCGAAGCCCATCTTGCCGTCGTTGTAGCCAATGTCACAGATGGTGTTCCGTACCACCTGGGTGTAGTCGACCACGGCCTTGGACGTGATCTCGCCGGAGACCACCGCCATGCCGGTGTTGAGCATGGTCTCGCAGGCGACGCGGGAGTTGGGGTCTTGCGTGAGCAGGGCGTCGAGGATGGCGTCTGAGATGTTGTCGGCCAATTTGTCTGGATGACCCTCGCCCACTGATTCGGACGAGACGAGGTAACTACGTGCCATAAGGAGATTCCTTTGGATTTAGATTTGACGGGGCATGCCGACGGCTGCGCGCGGGCTGAAGCCTCAGCGGTCTATAGGAGGTCGGGCAAGCTGCCGACGGATGTCCCGCCAAAGCGTGTGGCGGGTGCTCTGGCGAGGGTGTCCCCCCGCGGGCGGCTGACTAAAGACCAGCTATAGGCCGTGCATGATACCTCAGCAATGGCCAGCGGTGCGTGCGGACTGGAAGTTGATGCTCAACGCGCCCTCATCATCATCGCGTCGTGGCCGTTGCTCTTGAGCCGCGCCCGGAGCGTATTGGCGTCGGCCTTGGCGTAGCTGCCAGTGCGCACGCGGTGATAGGTCTGACCACTGTTGATGGTGACGGTCTGGATGTTGGTCTGAATGCCGAGCATCGCGAGTTGGGCCTTTAATCGCTCGGCATCGCTGTTCTTTCTGAATGAGCCGACCTGCAGCACATAGCTGTTGGCGCCGCCGCGGGTGCTGGGGGCCGGTATGGGCTTGGGTGGTGTCGCCTTCGCCGTCTGCGTTGGCGCTGGTTGTTGGGCAGGCTGCGTGCCCGGCGGCGGCGGTAACGCGACCGGTTCCGGGGCGCGCTCGGCTGGTACCAAGACCTCTTCCTGGGGTAGCAGGCTGTAGAAGTCGAACTTGGGCTTCTGCGCCGGCGGCGCCTCAGGGGCGCCGGCTTGGCCAGCAATTTGCGCCGTTGGTTGCTGTTCCGCCGTCATCCAGGCGACGCCGACGCCAAAGCCACCGAGCAGCGCGCCGACTAGAAACCAAAATGCACAGGTGCCGCGCGGCTGGCTGCCGCGTTTGCGTTGGCGGGGCGGTGCGCCTTTACGATAGTCTAGGGTCATATCCGTGTGTCTCCGATCGGTGGTCTTGCCATGCGCGGATGCCGCGCGTTCACATTTGCTCCGGTGCGGACACCCCGATCAAACCCAGCCCGTTGCGCAGGACCTGACGCGTGGCCAGAATCAGCTTGATGCGGGCGTCGCGCAGCGCGCTGTCTTCCACCAAAAACTGATGCGCGTTGTAATAGCTATGGAAGTCGTTGGCCAGTTCGCGCAGGTAGTTGGTGAGCTGGTGCGGTTCTTCATTGAGAGCGGCGGTTTCGACCACCTCCGGATAGCGGACCAGGGTCTTGAGTAGGGCCTGTTCATGGTCCTCGACCAGACGCTCCAGATTGGTGGTACCGCCGCTGGGTTCAATCGCCATGCCTCGGTCCGCGGCCTGGTGCAGCACACTCTCCACTCGCGCATGGGCATACTGCACGTAGTAGACGGGATTGTCCGCGGACTGGCTCTTGGCCAGGTCCAAATCGAAGTCCATGTGTTGTTCACAGCGCCGCATCACGTAAAAGAAACGGGCGGCATCGCGGCCGACCTCCTTGCGCAATTGGCGCAGGGTCACAAAGTCGCCGGAGCGCGTGGACATCTGTACTTTCTCGCCGCCGCGGTAGAGCACCGCGAATTGCACCAGCAGCACGTCGAGTCGCTCGGCGTTGTCGCCAAGCGCGGTCAGTGCCGCCTTTACGCGCGGGATGTAGCCGTGGTGGTCGGCGCCCCAGACGTCGATGACGCGCTCGAAGCCGCGCTCCAGCTTGTCCATGTGATAGGCGATGTCGGACGCGAAATAGGTCGTCTGGCCGTTGTCGCGGATCACGACACGGTCCTTTTCATCGCCAAACGCGGTCGAGCGGAACCAGAGCGCGCCAGCGTTTTCGTAGACCTGATCGGCCTCGCGCAGCTGCTGTATGGCCCGGTTGACGGCGCCGCTTTCAGTCAGCGAGCGCTCCGAATACCATTCTTGATAATGGACGCCGAACTCGCCCAGGTCGCCGCGGATGTCGTCAAGGATGGTGTTCAGCGCGAGCTCAAAGACAAAACGATAGCGATTGTCGCCGAGCAGACGCTTGGCATTGGCGATCAACCCGTCGATATAGGCCTCCTTGTCGCCCCCTGCTTGGCCTTCCACCTCATCGGCCGGCAGGCCCTTGTGGACCTCGGCGGCGTCGAGACGATAATCGTCGCCGTGTTCGCGGTGCAGCGATGCCGCGATGTCCCAGACATAGTCACCCTTGTAGCCGTTGCTCGGGAAGTCCAACTCCTCGCCGCAGAGTTCCAGATAACGCAACCAGACCGAGGTGCCGAGGATGTCCATCTGCCGACCGGCGTCGTTGACGTAATACTCGCGGTGTAGGTCGAAACCTATGGCGGCCAGCAGGTCAGCGACCACCGCTCCGTAGGCGGCGCCGCGGCCGTGGCCGACATGCAGCGGCCCAGTCGGGTTGGCGGAGACGAACTCTACCTGCACGCGCTTGCCTTTGCCGATATCGGAGCGACCGAAAGCCGGTCCTTGGCGCAGGACCTCAGGCACCAGCGCGTGATAGGCATCCGCGGCGAGGCGGAAGTTGATAAAGCCGGGCCCGGCGACCTCGACGCGGTCGATCAGCGGGGATGCCGGCAGCGCCGCGACCAGTCGTTCGGCCAGGTCGCGCGGTTTGGCGCGCGCGCGCTTGGCCAGCACCATCGCGATGTTGGTCGCAAAGTCGCCGTGGGCGGGGTCGCGGGCGCGCTCGATCAGTGGCGCCTGTTCGGCCTGGTCGTCGCCTAGAATGCCTTGGGCGCGAAGCGCGTCAAGGGCTGCGCCGACCAAATGTTGGAGCTCGGACTTCATGGACTGCCCAATGATGACAAGTAGGTGTTGAGAGCGGTGCTGAGAATCGGGTTGCGGCGAACGCGCGAAGGTGCGCCCGCGAAGAGCGCCAAGGATACCGGAAACGCGGGCTCCGGGTCTGCCCCTTGAGGACGAGCGGCAGACCAGCGCAGCCGGGTCATCCCCAAAGCGTCAAGCCGACAACAGGCCGAACTAGAAGTCGGTGGTCCCGTCGAGCGCCGATCAATCGAACAGCGGCAGCAAGGTCTCGACGGGAATGCCGCGTGAGTCGGGAGCGAGCTCGCCGATGCGGCTGTTGCCGGGGCCGACCGGTTCGGCCAGCGTCCAGCGGCGACCTCCAGAGTCGAGAGAGGTGTCGCCGGGCTGGGGTGCTAGGCCGAGGGCAATGTAGGCGTGGTTGGACAACAGCACGAGCGCGATCGGGAGCTTCGGATACAACTGATGCGCGATCGCCGCGAACAGCACCGATTTGCTATCGCAGTCGCCGCGGTTTTGCTGCAGCAACTGCAACGGCGCCAGGAAGCCGGCGCTTGCGGCGCGGTCTTTCAGCGCATCATAGGGGATGGTCTGGGTGAACAACAACAGCCGGTTGAGCAGGCTGCGTTGACCGGCACCGGGGCCGTCCAGCGCGGCACTCCAGGCGGCGATCGCAGTGGCCAGCGGTGCCAGGTCGGGGGCTTCGGCCTGAGCGATGCGGGCAAAGTCAGGCAGTAGTTGGCGGGCATCCTTGAGACGGTAGTAGCGCTCGCGGAAGAATGTGCGAGCGAAGTCATCCATGGCCGCCGCAATGGCATCGACTTCGGCGCCGACCTGGGAGCGAATCTCGGCAGCGTCTGTTTGCATGCCTTTCCGTGTGCGATCGGCATAGGCGGCGATCGCCGCATTGGCCGCGTCCTGCGCCTGACGCAGCCCTTGCTCGATTGCGCGCAGTTGACGATCGTCCGGCGCGCTGATTTGGTAGCCGCCGCTGTCGAAGCGGATCTCGGCATCGGGCCAGCGGTCGCGCAGCGCGATAATCCGCCGAGCCATACTGTCCTCGAAGATGCGCCGTTGAGCGCCTTGGAAGTCGACCGGCGGTCCGATGCGCCAGCCGAGCCCGCCGCTGGCTTCGGTGCTGAATTCCACCCGAGGATAGCGCTGACGCAGCGAGTCCAGCAACTTGGCGGTTCGGCGCTGGCGGTCGGCGTCCGCGAGATCGCGCAGCTCGGACGGCTGATAGGCACGAAAGCGCTCCGCTGATGCGGCGATAGCGGCAGTGGGCAACGCGAATTTGATCTTCCCCTCTCGCCCTTGACGATCGCGGATGCGATAGCGAAACAGGTCTTGCGCTCGTTGGGCCGTGATGCTGAAGCCGATCTGCGCTGGCTCGGCGACAGACGCGGCTGGTGCTGCCGCGAGAACCGCCGTAAGGGAGCAGATGAGGACGGCTGCTGGGTTTAAGTGCTTGCTCATGGTGCAGATTGTTTTTGACACATTCATTGGCGCGCAGCAATACGCTGCTGTGCACCAGGGCCTGCGCCGGCACATGGCGGCGGCTTCCGGAATGGGCCCGCCACCGGCGTTGCCAACGACCGTTATCGGCTTGCTTCCAGCGCGGTATGGGGACCTGCTCGAGCAGCCACCAGGCCCCGGTTAGAGAGTCGTGCAGCGGTGCGTCCGCGAGCAGTCTCGCCAGGGCTATCAGTGCTTGGCCTGGGTTTCGCGCAATCGCCCTGTGCCACTGCCCTCGGCGCTTGGCCCTTTTGAATAACGCAAAGGTCGAACAACAGGGTATCGCGCACGCGTTGGTCTGAGCTATCGGCCCGTTAGAAACTGTCTTGTGGGTCCACGTCAATACTCCAGCGTAGATGTCGTGGCGCTGGCAAGGCTCGTAATTGTGGCAGTAGGTTGCTGAGAAGCGTCTGCAGCAGACCGCGATTGGGCGCCTGCAAGAGCAGCTGCGCGCGCAGCCGCCCGGCGCGGCGTTCCATCTGCGCCGGTGCCGGTCCCCAGAGCTCGACGCTGGGCGGCGCCAGCGGCTGGGCGGTGGCCAGCGCCTGGCGCAGGAAGTCCATCGCGGCCTGCTCTTGCGGGCTGTCCGCGCGCAGCAGGGCTTGATGACTGAACGGCGGCAGTGTGGCCTCGGCGCGCTCGGCCAACGCGGCGTCGGCGAAGGCGCCGTAACCGTCGCGTAGCAACCGGGTCAGCATCGGGTGGCGCGGATGGCGTGTTTGCAGCATCACGGTGCCGGGGCGCTCGGCGCGGCCGGCGCGCCCGGCGACCTGAATCAGCAGTTGCGCCATGCGCTCGGTGGCGCGGAAATCACTGCCGTAGAGGCCATGGTCCAGGTCCAGGATACCCACGAGCGTAATGCCCGGGATGTGGTGTCCCTTGGCCAGCATCTGGGTGCCGAGCAGGATGCGGAACTCGCCGCGTTCCGCGGCGCTGAGCAGGCGTTCCAGTTCGCCCTTGCGGCGTGTGCTGTCGCGGTCGATGCGCGCCAGCGGGATGCCCGGAAAGCGGTGACGCAGGCTGTCCTCGACCCGCTCGGTGCCCTGGCCGAGCGGGCGCAGGTCCGGCGACTCGCAGTAGGGGCAGCGGGGCGGGCGGGGCTGGATTAGGCCGCAGTGATGGCAAAGCAATTGGTCGCGCCCCAGGTGCAGCGTCATGCGTGCGTCGCAGTGGCGGCATTCGCTGATCCAGCCGCAGTCGTGACAGGTCAGCACCGGTGAGAAGCCGCGCCGGTTTAGGAACAGCAGCACCTGATTGCCGGCGATGATCTCCTGTTCCATGCGCGTCAGCAGCGCGTGGGAGAGCCCCGTCTCCAAGGGCTGCGCGCGAATGTCGGCCACCAGAATCTTCGGGTCCACCGCGGCGCCTGCCCGCCGTGGCAGGACGAGGTGGCGATAGCGGCCCAAGCGGGCGTTGCGCAGCGTCTCAAGCGACGGCGTCGCGGAGCCGAGCAGCACCGGGCATTGCACGATTTGCGCTCGGCGCACGGCCAGATCTCGGGCGGAGTAGCGAAAGCCGTCTTGCTGCTTCAGTGATAGGTCGTGTTCCTCGTCGACGATGATCAAGCCGAGGTCGGGCAGCGGCGTGAACACCGCCGAGCGCGTGCCCAACACCAATCTCGCCCGACCGCGCGCGGCCTGCTGCCAGGCCAGCTCGCGATCGCGCTCGCCCAGCGCCGAGTGCAGCACCGCCATCGGTGCGTCGATACGACGGGCAAAGCGATCGCGCAACTGTGGCGTCAGGCCGATCTCAGGCACCAGCACCAGGATCTGTTGTCCAAGCTTCAGCGCGTCGTCGATCAGCCGCAGGTAGACCTCGGTCTTGCCGCTGCCGGTGACGCCGTCGAGCAGGAAGCAGCCAAAGCCAGTCGCCTCACGCACGCGCCGCACCGCTGCCTGCTGGTCGGCGTTGAGCTCTGGCTGCTTGGTCGATGCCTGGGATGAGGGTTGATCGGGCAGGGGGTCGGCCGCGCCCTTGGTATTGATGCGGCAAGGCTCGATCAGGCCCTTTTTGACCAGTGCGCGAAGGGTTGGTCCGCATTTGCCGAGCCGCTCGCGCAGGGTCGTCTCATCGATGCCTTTCGGATGCGCTTGGAGCAGGGCCAGCGCTTCGGCCTGGCGGGGTGCTTGGCGCCGAAGCCGGTCTTGGGCAGCGTCGTCGAGGCCGTTCGCGGAGTCGATACACCAGCCGGGCGCGGCGCCATCCAACATGGGCTCCGGGCGGCGCAGCCGTGCGGGCAGGGCGGTAAACAGCGCCTCAGCCGGGCTGCTGCGGTAGTAATCGGCGGCCCAAAGCACAAATTGAAGATCGGTGGCGGCAAACAGCGGGGTCCGGTCAAGCACGACCAGCACGGGCTTTAAGCGATCGGCTGCCTGCTCCGTTGTCGCGGAAATGGCCGTGATCAGGCCGACGCGTCGACCGCGGCCGAACGGCGCCAGCACCCGCATGCCGGGCAGGGCTTCGGGAGCGCTCGGCGACGATGGGGGCAGGTAGTCGAACAATCCGACCAGTGGCGCCTGCACCGCGACGCGCAGGTAGCGGCTTTGATCTGTTTGAGGGCGCCGACTATTTGCGGGCAAGTCTCCTTTCATCTTTCATCTCGCCGCGACGCGCCGCGGCTTGCGCGATGAGCGGTGCTTGACGGGGCTTAAGTCCATGTCACGGCAAGGGATGTCGTGCTTACTAACAACGGCTGTGGATAACATGGTGGAAAACCCGTTGGAAGTCCCCGTGAAGGGGCATGGTTGTTACGCCGAGGTCGAATTGTCCAGAATTTGGACAGTCTGAAAAATATATTTTAAAACATAATGTTGCGTTTTTTCGATCGATTCGGTAGATGGCTGGGGCGAACGCCGTCCGGCGCAGATGCCGCTACTAATCCGATGTGCACAACTGTGCATGCTTTGTCATCCTGCGATGGATGAACGGTACATTGCGATTACCCATCGCGGCCATGTTGGCGGCCATTTTGCAATGTTTGAGCAAGGCTGTATCATGGCGCCCAACTCCTGACCGGTACGTCGTGATGTTGTCACTGAGCCAACAGGTTTTGCGCACTGATCTGGCGGGTATGCCGCTGGAGTGGATCGATTATAAGGCGGCCGCCAGACTCTATTTCCTGGGCCAGGTAGCCTATACCTGCGGCAGTTCGCTGGTGCGTTTGCGTGGCGGTATCAACCGCATTACCCGCGAGCAGAGCATGCTCGAGATTCACTCAATTATCGCTACTCACGGCACGCATCACGCGCTCAACAAGCTGCGCGATGACTACGCCCCGCCACTGTCTAACCGCACGCTGTTCCAGCGCGATGATCATCTCTGTCTGTATTGCGGCGGTCGCTTCTCCGCACGGCACCTGTCGCGTGACCATGTTCGCCCAATCAGCAAGGGTGGCACGGATCGCTGGAACAACGTCGTCTCCGCCTGCGTGCGCTGCAACAATTTCAAGGCGGGACGCACGCCGGAGGCGGCCGGCATGCTGTTGTTGGCGGTACCCTTCGTACCGACTCATGCCGAATACATCTACCTGATGGGTCGAAACGTGCTGGCGGACCAGATGGAATTTTTGCGCGCGCATTTCCCGCGCAGCAGTCCATTGCTGCGGCGCATCTGTCAGGTCTGATCCGCTGGTCTAAACCCCATTTGGAATCTAGAGACAAACCGGTAGCGAACCTTGAACACACCTGGTGACTTCACGACTCAGATCGCCGAACGCATTCGTGCCAAGACCGGAAAGCCGTTCGAGCCAAGCTCGACTCGCGCCGTTGGTGGCGGCTGCATCAATAGCGCCATGCTGCTGGCCGACGACGATAGCTGCTGGTTCGTCAAACTCAATCGCGCCGAGCTACTCGATATGTTCGAGGCGGAGGCAGACGGGCTCGCGGCCATGGCCGCCTCCGCCAGCATCCGCGTGCCGATCCCGCTGTGCACTGGAACTGCTGGTGCACAGGCCTACATCGTAATGGAGCACATTGCGCTCGGCGGCCGTTCCGGTTCGGGCTCGGGCACGGTCGCTGGCGAGCAACTCGCGGCCATGCACCGAACGACCGCATCGCTCTTTGGCTGGCATCGCGACAACACGATCGGCTCGACCTTTCAGTCAAACCGCCAGCATGCCGACTGGATCGACTTCTGGCGCAGGGAACGGCTCGCTTTTCAGCTCGATCTGGCCGCCCGCAACGGCCATGGCGGACGACTCGCGAAACGCGGCGAGCGCTTGCTGGAGCGCTTCCCCGCGTTGATCGACCATGCGCCGATGCCGTCGTTGCTGCATGGTGACCTCTGGGGTGGGAACTTCGGCATTGCCAAAGACGGCGTCCCGGTCATTTTCGACCCCGCTTGCTATTTTGGCGATCGTGAGGCGGACATCGCCATGACCGAGCTCTTCGGGGGATTTGGTGCTGATTTTTATACCGCCTATCAGGCCGCCTGGCCATTGGACGACGGCTATCGCATCAGAAAGACCCTGTACAACCTTTACCACATTCTGAATCACTTGAACCTCTTCGGCAGCGGCTATCTGAGCCAGGCCGAGGGCATGATCGATCGTTTGCTGTCTGAGACCGGGTAGCTGCGGCCTCTGCAACTCAGATCGTCTCCCAGTCGCTTGAGACTGTCAAATTAATGCCCCTGCGGTGGACCTTGTTCAGAGATCGGGCGCAGTGCATCCACCATCCGGCTCGTATGTGCGCGTTACGAGGGCGTTGTCGTTGTCGTTGTCGAGTATCCGCAAGACAAGGCTAAGGACAAGATTCTCCAAAAAACAAGGCGGTTTTTTATTTTTAGCAAGAGGTCTGGTTTCGTTCTTGCAGCCATTATGTTAAACATTGCGGCATGGGAGCGTGGCTTGACCCCAGGTGGTTGCAAGTTGTCGCTACATCGCCCGCTCACAGCAGGCCAATGCCGCGGTCATCAGGTTTTATCCTCGCTTGCCACACTCAGACCCCTTTTCACGCATGCCCCGCGAGTTGTTAATCCTACGCCACGCTAAGTCCGACTGGAACCGGGGTGCGGCCACTGATTTCGACCGTCCCCTCGCCAAACGTGGACGCAAAGATGCGCCTGTGGTTGGCGCCTGGCTCTATCGAGAGGGCATGGTGCCGAGCCATTTCGTCAGTTCGCCAGCAAAGCGGGCACGGGTGACGGCACTCGAGGTGTGCAAGGCGCTCGACTTCAAGAAAAAGCAAATTGTCTGGGATCAGGCCATCTACGATGCCGATCTGCGTGGCTTGCTTGAAGTGCTCGGGCGGATACCCGCGAACGCCGCCACGGTGCTGATGGTGGGCCACAACCCAGGACTGGAGGCATTGGTGCGATTCCTGACCGGCAACGATTTAGACGAGCCCGATGACGGCAAGCTGTTGCCCACCGCGGCGCTGGCGCGCCTGGAAATGCCTGAGGATTGGTCCAGTCTAGAAGCCGGCTGTGCGACCATGATGGCCCTAGTCAGGCCCAAGCAATTAAAGTAGCGATCAGCGGTTTTGCCGTGCGCGTCCTGAACAGGTTCCTAACGCGGCAGAGCCGAAATCGCTGTCGTTCGGATACCCGACAACGGCAATCCTTTTAAGGTTTATTCAGGACTTGCTGGGTACGGGTCTAACGGCCCATTAACGGCCGAGCGCTTGGTCGTGCAGATATTCTACTGCTGCGACCATGTACTGCGCGGCACGCTCGATCTGAGTGTCGGACAGGCGGTTATTGCCGCCCCGCGGCGGCATCTTGTACTTTCCGTTTTCTCCCTTGATACCGTTGAGCGGTCCCTTGTAGAGCGCCCGCATGCCTTTGGCGATGCGCGGCTCCCAATTGGGGTAATCGGTCACCGCGGGTGCGCCGGCGACGCCGAGCAGATGACAGGCGCGGCAGGTGTTCATCCACACCGAGCGCCCCTCGGCCAGCACCGGGTCCGCAAACCTGGGCATGTCCGGTGTTTGCGCGGAGGCGCTGTCTTCGGCGCCACAACCCGTGACGATGATCGGAACGGCCAGCAACGCCGCTAGGAGAATCAGATAGGGGCTTGTCATTATGGTCGGAATGCAGTCACAGAAGGGCCATAGAATGCCATACTCAGCGCCGCTTCACTTCAGAGACCTCTGCCCTATGGCGCTACGCACCAGTCTTCAGGCCGCGCTGAGCGCCGCGCCGGCAACGGGCTTGTCCTTTGCGATGGCCGCTGGCTCGGCGATGATGCCGGGCGCGGCGCCAGCTATGCAACAAGCAGCCTTGCAACTATCGGCCCAGCAAGTGCCGGGCGAGCCATTGCCAATTGAGCAATCTCGGTCTGAGCGAGAAGGCGCCGGGCAATCTCCGGTTGAAGTGCTCGACCGCGCGCCAGCGCCGGTGATTGCGGCCGGAGACCTGACCCAGGACTCCGCCGTGCTTTGGGTGCAGGCGGATCGCGTGGGCAGGGTGGTGGTGGAGCTAGCGTCGGAAGAAGCGAGCGATAGTCCGCCGTTGCAATTTCAGCGGCCGATTGATCCAGACGCCGACTACACCGTCAAGATAGTCGTCGATGGGCTGACGCCTGGGACCCGTTATCGCTGGCGCGCGGCCGTTGTCACCCCGCCCGAGCCAAATCCGCCTGAGCCCAATGCTGACGGCGCCGCCCAGGGACCGATGCCCGATGAGCTGGTCGGCGGGCAGGCGATTGGGGGCTTCAGCACCGCGCCCGATCCCTATGCCGCGGCTCCCGTGCGCTTGATTTGGGGCGGTGGTCTGGCTGGCCAAAACGTCTGCCGCGACGCGGAGCTGGGCTTCGAAATCTTCACCGCCATCGGCAAGGCCGCGCCGGACCTGTTTGTCGGCGCTGGCGACATGATCTTCGCGGACGAGTTGTGCGAGGCGGTCGGCCGCTATGGCAATCCGCAGATTCCCGCGAGCTTCGGTAAGGCGACCAACCTACAAGGCTTTCGCGCCCACTGGCGCTACAGCCGCGCCGATCTCGGTCTGCGGCGCCTGCTGGCCGAGACCGCTTACTATGCGGTCTGGGACGACCACGAGGTGATTAAGGGGTCAGGCCCGCTGCACGACACCAGAGATGATCCACCCTATCGCGCCGGCGAGCACCTGCTGCCGCCTGGTCTCAACGCGATGTTGGAGCAAAACCCCATCGGCGAGAATCCGCTGACCCCGAAGCGACTCTATCGCAGTGTTCGTTGGGGGCAGCATTTAGAACTCCTGCTGCTCGACACCCGCCAGTATCGTGACGCCAATTCGGCGCCGGACTCGCCAGAGCGTCCGAAGACGCTGCTCGGGCGTGAACAATTGACCTGGCTGAAGGATCGGCTCGCGACCTCTGATGCCACCTGGGTCGTGGTCGTGTCCGGCGTGCCGCTATCCACTGCTAACGGATTGTCATCCGACGCAGCGCGCAACGGTTGGTCTGACCCCGACGGCAGGACCGACTTCGGGCAGGAATTGCAAGCAATTCTTGAGCATGCCGCGTTGTACGGTCGAGACAAGCTGCTGTTCGTCAGTGCCGATGCGAACTACGCCGCCGCGTTCCGCTACAGACCGTTCCAAGATCGACCCAGATTCCTCGTGCATGAATTGGTCAGCGGCCCTCTCAGTGCAGGCATCGGCAGCAGCGGCGGTGTCGACGCTAACGATGGCGTCGGGGCCGGCGCGGCGTCCGATGCCGATCCTGATGACGGCCCTGCCAGCGATCCCCGCTACGATCAAGGTCGCGTGCGCGCCGAAGCGCGAATGGAGATTGAGCAACTGTTCGCACAGTCCCAGGCTCCGCGCGATGCCGTCTTGAACTATGCCGATGCCCGCGGCTACTTCAGCTTTGGAGAGATTGCAATTGATGCGGGCGGCGAACTCACCGCGACATTGCGCGACGTCGACGGTGAGCCGCTCTACCTGCTGCGGCTCGCGCCCGCATCGGCGACGCGCCTCGCGGGGCTTGCGGCGCTGCTTGCCTCGACGCTGAATCGCTCCCATTCTCGTTAACAGATCGTCACAGCAATCTTCGCTGGCGTCCAACCCATCAACCTGCATCCCGAGACCGTCGTTAAGCCAGATAGCAATGACCAGGCGAGCACCGACAAGCCGACTTAATCGCCGCCGCCTGATCGCTGGCCTCTGTCTGGTATTGTTTCAGATTCAGTTGTTCGCGGCATCGACGCTTGGTTGCCTGCACGATGGCAACGCGGACCGGCCAATCGGCTGCCCGTTCCATCTTGGCATGACTGAGGCGGACGACCAGGCCGCCAACCTCGTCTCTGAAGCCCCTGGTGGCCGTCCAACGCCCGCTGATTCCGATACAAACGCTTCCACATCGGCCGACAACAACCTGCTCGACTGTCCCCGCTGTGCGCTACATCTTGGCCTTCATCATTTATTCAGCCACGCGGTTGAACCCACCGCGGTCGCATCGCGGCACTCCGAGGATTGGCCTTTGCCCAGGCTACACTTCTACCGCTTTGTCCCCGACCTGATCACCAAGCCCCCGATCCCCGCCGACGCCTAGTCGCGTCGCTGTCTCGCGACGACTCGCTCTGCTTCGATCCGCCCAGACAGGGCTCGACCGGCGCGCGGGTTTCTCGCTGACGCTCAGTTCGGCCTGCTCGCCGCGCCTTTCGCGTCGGCGCGAGGCATCTTGATATCGGAAGGGGATCATGTTCAGTTATTGCTTGTTACGCCGTTTCTATCGGTCGCGGCTGGCCCGTCGACCATCGTTTGGGTCTTTGTCTCCGCCAGTACTCCTTGTAGTGCTGGCGGTGGGGTTCAGCGCCATGATCGGCGGCTGTGGAGAACAACCAGGTGCACCTTCCGAGGCGCTTTCGGACGTCGTTGACGACACCGCCATGGAACATGCGGTCAAGCATCTAGACCCGAAGTACGTCTGTCCGATGCATCCGCGGATCATTAAGGGCGAGCCCGGCACCTGCCCGATCTGCGGCATGAATCTGGTCGAAAAGCTGCTGGATCCGATGACGGGCAAGCATCCGCAGGTGTCGCTAACGGCCGCGGTCGCGCAGACCTTGGGGGTGCGTACCGCGCAAGTGGAGCGCGGCACCCTGTGGAAATACATTAGCACCTTGGGACGCGTCGCCTACGACGAGGAGCGTCTCGCGCACGTGCATCCGCGTGCAGACGGTTGGATCGAGTCGCTGGAACTGCGCGCCGAGGGCGAGCCGGTGAAACGCGGTGAGCGGCTGGCGGAGCTCTACGCGCCGGACATCCTGACTGCCCAGGTGGATTTCCTGCTGTCGCGGGGGGCTGGCGGTGCACGTCAAGGCCAAGCTCAGCGCGGCATCAGTGCCGACAAGGCGCGCAATATCCTGCGCCTGCTTGATGTGCCGGATGACATCATTCGTGAGATCGAGCAGTCCGGTGAGCCGCGCAATCGCATCCCGGTGCGCGCGCCGATCGACGGCATCGTCACGCGGATGACCGCCCGCGACGGCATGTACGTGACCAAGTCGAGCGAGATGTTCACCATCGCCGATCTGAGTCAGGTCTGGGTCATGGTCGATATCTATGAGCACCAGATCGACTGGTTGGCACCCGGACTGGCGACCGAGATGAGGGTGCCGGCGCGTCCGGGCAAGACTTGGGAGGGCAAGGTCGATTATCTGTATCCGGAGCTCGACCCGCGGACCCGCACGCTGAAGGTTCGGCTGGCGTTTGACAACCCCGATCTGGTGCTCAAGCCGAATATGTTCGCCAACGTGATCATCTATGGCGGACCCAAGCGTGATGTGCTGAAGATCCCGGCCGAGGCCCTCATCGTCACCGGCGAGCGCGAGAGCGTCGTAACCCTGCTTGACGCTGACGACGGCGCGCCCCGCTTCCAGCCGGTGGACGTGGTCACAGGCATGCAGCGCGGCGGTGAGGTAGAGATCCTATCCGGCCTCGACGAGGGCACCGAGGTCGTCGTCTCCGGCCAGTTCCTGATCGACTCCGAGTCCAGTCTGCAAGCGAGCTTTATGCGCATGGCTGGGGATGACGGCGAGTCGGCGGATGCGATGAGCGGGGAGGACGGGGATGGAAATTGAAACAAGGGCCAAGGGCCGAGGGCTTAGGGCCAGGGATCTGCCGCGCCGCTTCAGCTTTGCTTCGGTCCCCGGCGCTGAGGGCGGCTTCGGAGAATCCCAATGTCTAGCCTGATCCTCTGGTCCATCAAAAACCGCTTCCTCGTCCTGGTAGCGACCGCCGCCCTCTTCTTCTGGGGCATCGTCTCCGTCCAGCAGACGCCGCTGGATGCGATCCCGGACCTGTCCGACGTGCAGGTGATCGTCAAGACCAGTTTTGCGGGGCAGTCGCCGAGGGTGGTTGAGGAGCAGGTTACCTATCCCATCACGACCAGCATGCTGTCGGTGCCCGGCGCCAAGGCCGTGCGTGGCTATAGTTTCTTCGGCGACAGCTACGTCTATGTCATCTTCGACGACGATACCGATCTGTACTGGGCGCGCGCGCGGGTGCTGGAGTACCTGAATCAGGCCGCCTCGGAGTTGCCGGACGGCGTGCAGCCGCAAATCGGCCCAGACGCGACCGGCGTTGGCTGGGTCTTTAGCTACGCGCTCGTCGACCGCACCGGCCAGCATGACCTGGCCCAGCTCACCAGCCTGCAGAACTGGTTCTTGAAGTTCGAGCTGTCCTCCGTTGCCGGCGTGTCTGAGATTGCCACCGTCGGCGGCATGGTGCGCCAGTATCAGATCGTCGTCGACCCGGAGAAACTACGCGCCTATGGCATCCCGTTGGCGCGGGTGTCCGAGGCGGTGCGCAATGCCAACCGCGAGGTCGGCGGCTCGGTGCTGGAGCTGGCGGAGGCCGAGTACATGGTGCGCACCCGCGGCTATTTGACATCAATCGAAGACATCGAGCTGATCCCGCTGCAGGTCACTCCGGCGGGTACGCCGATCTTGCTGCGTGACGTCGCGCGGGTGCAGATCGGACCTGAAATGCGCAGGGTGGTGGCCGACCTCAACGGCGAGGGCGAGATCACCGGCGGCATCGTCGTGATGCGCTCCGGCGAAAATGCGCTGGCCACCATCGCCGCGGTCAAGCAGCGCATCGATGAGCTGCGCGCCGGCCTGCCCGACGGCGTCGAGATCGTCGAGACCTACGACCGCTCGGAGCTGATCTTGTCGGCGGTGGACAACCTACGCACCAAGCTGATCGAGGAGTTCATCGTCGTCGCGCTGGTCTGTTTCGCGTTTTTGTTTCACCTGCGCTCGGCGCTGGTGGCCGTGGTCAGCCTGCCGCTTGGCGTGCTGATGGCCTTCATCATCATGCACGCGCAAGGTATCAACGCCAACATCATGTCGCTGGGAGGCATCGCCATCGCCGTCGGTGCGATGGTGGACGCCGCGATCGTCATGATCGAGAACGCGCACAAGCACTTGGAGCGTTTCGCGGCGCGGCATGGGCATCGGCCGACCGGCGACGCGCACTGGCAGGTCATCGGTCAGGCCGCCGCCGAGGTCGGTCCGGCACTCTTCTTTAGCCTGTTGATCATCACGCTGAGCTTCCTGCCGGTCTTCACCCTGCAGGCGCAGGAGGGGCGGCTGTTCGCGCCGCTGGCCTATACCAAGACCTATGCGATGGCCGCCGCCGCCGGGCTCGCGGTCACGCTGGTGCCTGTGCTGATGGGCTATCTGATCCGCGGTCGCATCCCGAACGAGACCAAAAATCCGCTGAACCGCTTCCTGATCTGGCTATACCGGCCGTTGCTGCGAGCGGTGCTGCGCCTGCCGCGCACCACGATTGTCCTCTCCGTGCTGTTGGTGCTGAGCCTGCTGATCCCGCTGGCCGGGATCGGCGGCCTGCTGGCGCCGCTGAAATGGCCGTTTCAGGCCGCTGATGCCGTGACCTCGGTCCTCACCTGGGGTGAGGAGCGAGCCCCAGCGGAAAACGCCCCGGAGCATCAGGTTCAGCCAGGCCCCAGTGACCCCATCCAGACCATCGAAGCCTGGCAGCGAGGGCTCGCCGATGCCTGGCGCAAGGGCCTAAGCGGCGTGCCCGTGCTGCAAGACTGGCATCAGGGGCTCGGCTCTGAGTTCATGCCAGACCTCTACGAGGGGGACCTGATGTACATGCCCACCACGCTGCCGGGCCTGTCCATCGGCAAGGGCCAAGCGCTGTTGCAGCAGACCGATCGGCTGATCAAGACCCTGCCAGAGGTGGAGCGGGTGTTCGGCAAGATCGGTCGTGCCGATACCGCCACCGACCCGGCGCCGCTGACCATGATCGAGACCGTCATCCAGCTCAAGCCAGAGGACCAGTGGCGCCCGGGCATGACCATCGATGCGCTGATTAACGAATTGGACGCGACAGTCGACCTACCCGGCGTCACCAACGCCTGGGTCATGCCGATCAAGACCCGCATCGACATGCTCGCGACCGGCATCAAGACCCCGGTCGGGGTCAAAATCGCCGGGCCGGACCTCAAGGAGATCGAGCGCATCGGTCAGGCCGTGGAGCGAGCCCTGATGCAGGTGCAGGGCACCGCCTCGGCCTTCTCCGAGCGGGTTGCCGGCGGGCGCTACGTCGAGATCAGGCCCGACCGTCTCGCCGCCGCGCGGGTAGGACTCAATGTCAGCGACATCAATCAGGTGGTCGCCGCTGCCATCGGCGGCATCAACGTCACGCAAACGGTCGAGGGCCTGGAGCGCTATCCGGTCAATATCCGCTTCCCGCGCGAGCAACGCGATGACCTGCAGAAGCTGCGCGAACTGCCCATCGTCACCGCCACCGGCGCCCAGGTGCCGTTGGCGCAGATCGCCGAGGTCGCGATCACCGACGGCGCGCCAATGCTCAAGAGCGAGAACGCGCGCCTCAACGGCTGGACCTTCGTCGACATCCGCGGGCGCGACCTCGGCAGTTGGATCGACGAGGCGCAGCAGATTGTCCGCGAGCAGGTCGAGCTGCCCGCCGGCTACTCCATCGCCTGGTCCGGCCAGTACGAGTACATGCAGCGCGCCAACGAGCGCCTGACCCGGGTCGTGCCAATCACGCTTGGCATCATCTTTCTGCTGCTCTATCTGACCTTTCGCCACGCCGGCGAGGCACTGCTGGTGATGCTGTCACTGCCGTTCGCGTTGGTCGGCGGCTTCTGGTTGATCTACCTGCTCGACTACAACCTCTCGGTTGCCGTCGCCGTCGGCTTCATCGCCCTGGCTGGCGTTGCCGCCGAGTTCGGCGTTGTGATGCTGGTGTATCTCGACGGCGCATTGGATCAGTGGCGCAAGGAAGGCCGCCTCAGCGGCATTGCGGACCTGAAAGCCGCGATTGAGGAAGGCGCCGTGCTGCGCATCCGCCCCAAGGCGATGACGGTCGCGACCATCTTTGCCGGCCTGCTGCCGATCATGCTGCTCGGCGGCGTCGGCAGCGAGGTTATGCGCCGCATCGCCGCGCCGATGGTCGGCGGCATGATCACCGCGCCGCTGCTGAGCCTGTTTGTGATCCCGGCGGTCTATCTACTCTGGCGTCAGCGCGCGCTGACGCCGAAGCCCGAGCCCAACTGGTGAAGTCTAACTGGTGACGAAGCTCTAGCTTCGTCACCGAAGCGATGAAGCTCCAGTTTCATGAGTAATGCGGATACCGCCTGCGGACATGTGGCGACGCGAAGCTGAAGCTTCGTCGCGTGGGTGACGCGGCTGGAGCCGCGTCACCAGGAAACTTGGTGTGTTTTGTGTGTGGCGGTGTAACAAGCATCTGAGACCCCGTCCTTTGCTTACGCTGTGGTTGGGCTCGTTTTCTTTTGGCAGTTTGTATAGACAAATTCCGGATCAAGGTCAATCCCGCTGGACCATTCGACCGTGTCAAATGAGATGCGGACCTGTTTGAAAACCTCTGGATCGCGAATCTTCTTAAAGACGCCAAAGTTCAAGTATGGCTTCATGTCTAAATAACCGGTTTCGTCATTGTCGAATTCAACAAGAATTATATAATTCGCTAAAGGCGAAACGCGCTTAATGGACGGATGCTCGCTCGGGGCGTAATACATCCGGATGATGAGTCCGTAGAACATCGAAATCGTCGGCATGGAAGCGCTCGGTTTGTTCTTGCCCACCGTCAGCCGCAGTTTTGCGTCGGGCCGGCGGACTCGATGTAAGGCATCTTCTGAGCTTAGCGGAAAACCGTCGAAGTGCTCCACCGAGGCGCAGGTGTTACACGTGAGACCCCAGAACTATGCAAAAAGCCCTTTGGGTACCGACGGATGTCCGAGACTTTCGCGACCGCTACTTGAGCGCGTCGAGAATGTCGCGCAGTGCTTGGATACGCCAGACGACCCTGAACGCGTTGCTGCGCTGGCACGGGCGTCTGGCACGGGGTCAGACCGTTGGCAGGCCCTTGATGGGCGAGCACGCGCTAGCCGAGCTTGAGAAACGGCTTGGCCGAACGCTTGGTCCTGGCAAACCTGGTCGGCGCCCTTCCAGTAGGGATGACCCAGACCACTCGCACAGCTCGCTGCTGCCGAACGGCGCCGCACCGGTCTCGTCGGATCAGTCCCTCGGCGTGGGCATCGCGGGTCGCTCGCGCCAACGCCAGCGCGCGCTCGGCGTCGGCG